>VAPC010871111.1_pt1 | contig 11184 bp, 6 predicted proteins | sample 3395121 | NCBI WGS metagenome assembly VAPC01 (sample SAMN08290434, study PRJNA428436) | hydrothermal vent metagenome | isolation source: Deep-sea hydrothermal vent chimney | place: Indian Ocean: Southwest Indian Ridge | depth 1711 m m
AAAATGGGGGTTCGGACAACCCACTCTAGCTGAGATAGGCTAGGAAAAGTCACAAAGTTCCTACGTAGAAGAAGCTGTCTGGAAAGACGCGCCGTAGAGGGTAAAAGCCCCGTATTCGAAACGTAAGAACCTTTTCTGGGTTGATCCAGAGTAGCATGGGACACGTGTAACCCTGTGTGAAGATAGCAGGACCACCTGCTAAGGCTAAATACGTAAAGACACCGATAGTGAACAAGTACCGTGAGGGAAAGGTGAAAAGTACCCCTGTTAGGGGAGTGAAATAGTACCTGAAACCGTATACTGACAAGCTGACAGAGCCTGTGCCTTGTGCATGGGTGATGTTGTGCCTATTGAAGAATGAGCCAGCGAGTTAATGCTGTATGCAAGCTTAAGCGGTTAAGCCGTGTAGGCGTAGGGAAACCGAGTCTGAATAGGGCGAACATTTTAGTATGCAGCATTAGACCCGAAGTCAAGTGAGCTTACCATGGGCAGGGTGAAGGGTGCCGAAAGGCATCTGGAGGCCCGAACCGGTGTACGTGTCAAAGTGCTCGGATGACCTGTGGTAAGGGGTGAAACGCCAAACGAACTTGGTGATAGCTGGTTCTCCCCGAAATATATTTAGGTATAGCCTCAAACGCTAAACGTACGCGAGGTAGAGATACTGAAAGGGGATGGGGGGCATACGCCTACCCACTCCTACCAAACTCCGAATTCGCTCTACGTTTGTTTGGGAGTCAGTGCTAGGGAGCAAGTTCCTAGCACGAGAGGGAAACAGCCCAGACCACCGGATAAGGTCCCAAATTATTGCTTAGTGGGCAAGGTTGTGGAATTGTTTAGACAGCTAGGAGGTTGGCTTAGAAGCAGCCATCCTTTAAAGAAAGCGTAACAGCTCACTAGTTCAACGATTCTGTGCCGAAGATTCAACGGGGCTGAAGCAATAAACCGAAGCCGTGGATCGCATAACTTCTTAGGAAGATGTGCGATGGTAGGGGAGCGTTGATGTCTGCAGTGAAGGTAGACCCGCGAGGGCTGCTGGAGCGGCATCAAGTGAGAATGCTGGCATGAGTAACGAGAGAGTGGTGAAAACCCACTCCGCCGAAAGTCTAAGGGTTCCTCCGCAATGTCAGTCAGCGGAGGGTTAGTCGGCCCTAAGGTGAGGCCGAAAGGCGTAGCCGATGGATAGCAGGTTAATATTCCTGCACTGCCATAAATTCGTTTTTACCGATGGAGGGACGGGGCATGATCTTTCAGGCTCATTAAGGATTTGAGTCCCAAAGGCAAGACAGTCTGTGTAGGCAAATCCGCACAGGCGTTTATTCGAGCCTAGGGAGAGTCTGCCGCAAGGCGGGCGATCTGAACTGAATTAAGCCTCCAAGAAAAGCTTCTAGGGAGAATTTATGGTATCCGTACCGCAAACCGACACAGGTAGACTGGTTGAGCATACTAAGGCGAACGAGTGAATCGTGGCTAAGGAACTCGGCAAATTACATCCGTAACTTAGGGAAAAGGATGCCCTGTCGCAAGGCAGGGGGCACAGAAATGGCTTGAGCGACTGTTTAACAAAAACACAGGTCTCTGCTTAACTCGCAAGAGGACGTATAGGGGCCGACGCCTGCCCAGTGCCCGTAAGTTAAATCCGGGGGTGATTCTCGCTTGACGAGATGAGCTCTTGGTACAAGCTCGGGTGAACGGCAGCAGTAACTATAACTGTTCAAAGGTAGCGTAATCCCTCGCCGGTTAATTGCCGGCCCGCACGAAAGGCGTAACGACTTGAGCACTGTCTTGGTCACGAGCTCGGTGAAATTGAACTACCGGTGAAGATGCCGGTTACTCGTTGTTGGACAAATAGACCCCGTGGAGCTTTACTACAGCTTGGCATTGGTAAGTGGTTTTGACTGTGTAGCGTAGGAGGGAGCTTTTTATTTTCGAATAAAAAGCGTCGATGAAACACCTCTCTTTCAATCCTGCAAACCTAACTATCCCGCATTACCTGCGGGGAGGACAATGTCTGGTGGGTAGTTTAACTGGGGCGGTTTCCTGCTAAAAAGTAACGCAGGAGCACAAAGGTTCCCTTATCGCCGATGGAAATGGCGATGTAAGCGTAAAGGTATATGGGAGCTTAACTGCAAGACATACAGGTCGAGCAGGTACGAAAGTAGGTCTTAATGATCTTCCAAGCCCTTAGTGGTAAGGCTGGAACTTAACGGATAAAAGTTACCCCGGGGATAACAGGCTAATCTCACCCGAGCGTCCACAGCGGCGGTGGGGTTTGGCACCTCGATGTCGTCTCGTCTCATCCTGGGGCTGAAGCAGGTCCCAAGGGTCGGGCTGTTCTCCCGTTAAAGAGGCGCGTTAGATGGGTTCAGAACGTCGTAAGACAGTTTGGTCTCTTTCCACAACGAGCGTTTTGGTTTTGAGGAATGCTGTTCCTAGTACGAGAGGACCGGAATGGACGAACCACTAGTGTACCAGTTGTCGCGCCAGCGGCATCGCTGGGTAGCTACGTTCGGACGGGATAAGCGCTGAAAGCATCTAAGCACGAAGCCCAATCCAAGATTAGAACCAATTTCCCCTTCGGGGGAAGGCAACTCCTGGGAGACTACCAGGTTGATAGGCTGCAGGTGTAAGTGTAGTAATGCATTGAGCCGAGCAGTACTAATGTTTGCAATTCTTTTTTACGAATCAACGATTTCAATGAAAAGGACTTTCTATTCAATTTTCAGTCAGCTTTTTTTGAGAATACAAAAAGTTTGAAGGCAGAGTCTCGGTGGTGATGGCGGTAGGGTCCTACCTCTTCCCATTCCGAACAGAGAAGTAAAACCTACCAGCGCCGAAAATACTGGTTTTAACCGGGAAGATAGGTCGCCGCCGGGACTCTGGTTTCAACCATACTTGTATTATCACCACCACTTCGCTATAATCCCTTCGTTAACTTTTAGCTGTTAGTTTGTCACTTTCTTACAGCACCGGCTGGAAAAGCCAAGTATCAAGTTAAGAAAAGTGTCGCACGGTAACAAACGGTAAATAACAATCACGTTACTACCCCGCTCATATAGTATGTCAAAAGCAAAAAGAGTACATAAACCCGATTCTAAAATGGAGACGTTCCTCAAAGATAAAGATATTGATCTTAAGGAATACAGCCAAGGCGACCTAGTAGAGGGAATTGTAGTCAGTGTATCTCCAGGCGAAATACTCATGGATGTTGGTGCCAAATCAGAAGGAATTATTTCCGGCGCCGAACTGGTTGATACTGATAATACTCATAAAAATCTCAAACCCGGCGATGGTATATTAGCCATGGTCATGCAGGCGGAAAACGAGCAGGGTTATATTGTTTTGTCCTTAAAGAGGGCAGAAAAAGATAGGAAATGGCAAATTGTGGAGGATGCCTATGAAGACAGCTCGATCCTAGAATGCACTGTTTTGGAGTACAACAAAGGAGGACTTTTAGTTGATTGTATAGGATTAAGAGGATTTGTACCATTATCTCATCTAGATAGAGTTCACTTCACCGAAGACATTGGCAAGTATGCTACAGGTAGTGACGCTGAGCTTAAAGAAGTATTAGGAGTGCTTTCCGGCAAGACTCTTAAGGTAAAAGTTATCGAAGTTCATAGAGGCAAAAACAGACTTGTTTTATCCGAGAAAGATGCTTTAGGAGACTACAGCCCTGAAGCCAGGGAGAAAAAGCTAGAGAAGATAAAAGTGGGGAGTGTTTTAGAGGGCGTAGCTACAGGAATAATGAACTTTGGTGTTTTTGTTGACTTGGATGGTATCGAAGGTTTGGTGCACATTAGTGAAATTGCTTGGGAGAAAGTGAACCACCCCGGGGATTATTATCAGGTTGGTTCTCCCATTCAGGTGAAAGTATTAGGTATCGATGAAGATTCTAAAAAACTGGCTCTTAGTGTTAAACAACTATCTGATAATCCTTGGGAGACAGTTGAAGATAAGTATCCGGTAGGCACTAAGGTTACCGGAAAAGTGAGTAAGATAGTGCCCTTTGGTGCTTTCGTTAACCTGGAGAAGGGACTCGACGGATTAATTCATGTTTCCGAAACTGACGGGCCGCTGGAAGAGAAGCAAAAGGTTACTGCAATAGTCACGCAAGTTGACGGGGCAAAGCAAAAGTTAGCCTTGAGTGTAAGGCAAATTAATGACTCTTGAAAGATTAACCGAAAAAGCTAAGGATGTTATCCTGAAAGCTTCAGACATAGAAAACCTCACTGCTAAAAAAGTGATCAAGCTAGTATCCGAGACAGAGGGTTTGGGTAAGCACTTGGTAGAAGCGGTTCCTCCGGTAACTATAAGAAAAACCAAGGGAGTAAATCTGGATGCTTTAGTAAAAGAAGCCTATTTCCAAGCTATTAGGCTCGAACATACTTACGTAGGTACAGAACACTTTTACCTAGCACTGCTTAAAATGCATCAATCCCGACACATGGATCGGGCCAAGATAGAACTCATTAAGTTAGGAGTTTTTCCACATACCGTCAAGCAAAAAGCAGAAAGTAAAACCAACACACCTTTGCTGGATTCTTTTGGGGATGATCTAAATTACAAAGCTTTAAGGAGCTATCACCATCCTCTCGTTTATCGAAAAGAGTATGAGAAGCTAGCCTCCACTCTGTTGCTAAAAGAAAAATCGAACGCCTTGATTGTTGGTGAGGAGGGTGTGGGTAAAAGTACTTTAGTGAGTTTGCTGGCTAGGAATATTAATTCACTAGATATTCCCCCGGCCTTAGTAGGTTACACTCTGCGCAGCCTTAACTTGCTTTCTTTTATGACCAGTATTTCCAATAGAGGGGGTTTGGACTTTGGTATCAATAGTCTTATAGACGAATTGAAAACCTTTAAAAGAGTGGTTTTAGTTTTAAATAATTTTCAGGATGTCTTTTTTGCCACACCTGCGGGTTTAACCATTCCTATTTTTTATTCTATTTTAAAAGGTCATCTTGAGGACGCCGGTATTAGTGTAATTACTTATTTAACACCCAGTGTGCACGAAAAGATAGTCTCGGAAAACGAGCATATTATAGATAACTTCACCGTTATCGAACTAGATGAGCCGGAGGAAGAAATCACTAAAGAAATTCTTAAGGCAAATACCAAAAGGATGGAGGATTTTCATCAGGTAGTTATTTCTGAAGAGGCGCTTGATTATGTATATAAGAAAGCTCAAAAGGAGATAAAGGAAGCTAAGTTTCCGCAAAAAGCTCTAGATCTGCTTGATTACTCATGTGCGCACATCGTTGCCAAAAGAAGCCGTATTCCCGAAAGTTATAAAAGTATGGTTGATAAGAGCTTTGATCTGGCTGTTGATATGGAGGAAGCCTTGGATACCGGTGAGTATAATAAGGCTTTAAAAATTAAGCGGAAAATAACTAAAATGGAGAGTGTTCTAGATCAGAAGGAAAAACGTATTTTTACCGGCAAAAGAAAACTAACTCTGTCCAAGAAGGATATTGATGACGTTCTAAAATTAATAGATACCTACGAACCTGAAAGCAGAAATTATAAGGATCTAACTAAGTTTGGGAGGATAGCAGGCAAAGTTAAAAAGGAGATAATTGGTCAAGACGAGGCTGTCGACCTTGTGACCAGGGCTTTAGTGAGAGCAAAAATGGGACTTCGAGCGAAAAAGCGTCCTATGGGTAATTTTTTGTTTTTAGGTCCTACAGGAGTAGGTAAAACCGAATTGGCAAAAATATTGGCTAAAGTGGCATTTTCTAAAGATGGTTGGTCAGGTCTTGTTAGGCTAGATATGAGTGACTTTTCAGAAAAGCATACGGTTGCTAGATTAGTAGGTGCACCTCCCGGGTACGTTGGATATGGTGAGGGTGGAGAACTTACTTCCAAGATTGATAATCATCCTGCCAGCGTGGTTTTGTTTGATGAGATCGAAAAAGCCCATCCGGATGTCCTCAACATACTTTTGCAGATCATGGAGGAAGGAGAACTATCCGATGCCAGAGGTAACACTTTTGATTTTTCGAGAGCGGTAGTAATTTTGACCAGTAATATGGGTACAGAATTACTTCATAATAAGGGTATAGGCTTTGAGGAGAAGGACATGCCGGATAAGAATTTAGAGAAAAGGTTGAAAAAAAACCTCAAAAAAATACTTAAACCTGAGTTGCTGAACAGGTTCGATGAGATCGTGGTTTTTAACAGATTGACCAAGAAAGGTCTCATGAGCATTGTCAACCTGCTCCTTAGGGAAGTCACAGAAACCCTCTCTTCCCAGGAGGTATCTTTAAAAGTTAGCTTAGCGGTGAAAAAGTGGCTCATTGATAAGGGGTATTCAAGAGAATACGGTGCACGTGCGTTAAGAAGAACCATAGAGAAAGAATTACTGGATAAAGTAGCACAGGTGCTGTTGGAAAAAGAAGAAAGACCACTAAAATTTGAAGCTGTTACCGAAAAAGACACTATAAAAATTAAGTAATTTGTGTAGAGACACTATCTATCTATGGCCAAAGCTAAATCTATTTACATTTGCCAGTCTTGTGGTTTCGAAACAATGAGGTGGGCAGGCCAGTGTTCAAATTGCAGCGAATGGAATACTCTGGTAGAGACTTTAATAGAGCCAAAAAGTAAGTTCCATGCCAAGAGTTCTTTGCAGGCTCCTAAGCCAATTCATCTTGCCAAGGTCAAAAAATCGGAGACAAAAAGGGTCTCTTCCAATATTAAAGAATTCGATAGAGTCTTAGGCGGGGGTTTTGTTCCGGGGCAGGTAGTTCTATTAGCAGGCACTCCGGGTATAGGAAAAAGCACCTTACTTACACAGATCGCCAAGGAGCTCCCGGAAGAAAAAGTTTTATACATTTGTGGAGAAGAATCTGTTTCGCAGGTAAAAATTAGGACAGATAGGCTGGGTTATAATGCAGACAATCTCTATTTGTTGCCAGAAACAGATGTGGACACCATTGTAGCTTCCATCAATGAATATAGAGGGAAGAAAGAGCTGGGGCTAGTCATTGTTGACTCTGTTCAGACCTTATTCTCCGCCGATCTAACCGGCATGGCAGGCTCTGTGGGACAGGTAAGAGGCAGCACGGCAAAGATATTAGATGTAGCCAAAAGTATGGGAGTTCCCGCCATTTTAGTGGGGCACGTGACTAAGGAAGGAACGGTGGCTGGTCCCAAAGTGTTGGAGCATATGGTAGACACTGTTTTGTATTTGGAAGGGGACGCTAATCATTTGTTTAGGGTTCTTAAGACAACTAAAAATAGGTTCGGGCCGGTTTCTGAAGTAGGCATCTTCGAAATGAAAGAAGAGGGTATGATCGAAGTTGCAAACCCCTCTAAGCTATTTTTGAGTTCGAGAAAGAAAAACCCTTCCGGGACTTGCGTGACAGTGGTCATGGAAGGCTTTCGTCCTATGCTTTTTGAGATACAAGCGCTAACGGTGAGAACCTCTTTTGGTTATCCTAAAAGAACTTCCAGTGGGTACAGTATCAACAGAATGCACATTCTTATAGCTACTTTGGAGAAAAGGTGCGGTTTGGACCTTTCTAATCATGATGTCTATTTAAGTGTTTCCGGCGGGTATAAAGTGTCCGAATATTCCTGTGATCTGGCTGTATGTCTAGCTATTGCCTCTTCAATTAAAGATAGATCATTAAAACCCGGAACGGCGGCTTTTGGTGAGTGTGATCTAGCCGGAGGTGTGAGAAAAGTTCCCTATCAGGGAGCTCGAAAAAAAGAAGCCTTAAAGTTGGGATATGAAAATATAATTACCCCCGGTGAAATATCAAGTATCAATCAGGCTTTAAAAAAAGCCCTATAAGATTTCCTCAAGAGTCAATTTTATCCTTTTTAATTTTGTTGCTAAACTTGTAGTAATGGGTAGAAAGAAAAAGAAAATTAGGCTGTCTTTAGCAAACGAGAACCAAGAAAGACCCAAAGTTGCTGGTATGAGTTTATTCGCCAGGGCAATTATAGGAGCGATGCTGTTTATTGCCGGTTTTAATTTTTCCTACAGCTCCTTTTTCAAGGAAAATCCTCTCTATGGAATTAGCTTTTTGGCTGAAACCCTAATTTCTATTACCTCGGCACTGATAGGTTTTTATATCATCCCCAGGTTATTTATACAGCTAAAGTCGTGGGTTGAAACTTTGATCATTAATACCGTCTCAGATATAGTAAGCAATTTCTGGGAACAGCAGACTCGCAGAATTAACGATAGGAAGAGAGACAAGCAGAAACAAAAATCAGATGAGGAGAGGAAAATATTAAAGGAACAACTGAAAGACAGCGTTTTAGTGGATACCTCTGTCTTGGTAGACGGAAGGTTATTGGAAATAGTAAAGACAGGCTTTTTTGACAAAACTCTGGTTATTTCCGGAGCAGTGCTTAACGAACTACACCTGATCTCTGACAGCTCAGATAAATTAAAAAGAGAAAGAGGTAGAAGAGGTTTGGATATAGTGAAGAAACTAAAAGGAAAAACCAAGGTTATTTCCCCTTCTTTAAAATCAAAGGAAGAGGGAGTGGATAAAAAACTATTGGATTTTGCTAAGAGGAAAAAGATCAAGCTGCTGACACAGGATTTTAACCTTAATAAATTAGCCAGAGCATCCGGTGTGAGTGTACTTAATGTTAACGAATTGGTAGAAGCGGTAAAGGTCAATGTATTACCAGGGGAGTTTTTTAATGTAGAGATAACTCATGAAGGAAAAGAAAAGAAACAAGGAGTGGGTTATATGCCCGACGGGACTATGATAGTAGTGGAGGGTGCCAGGGATGAAGTAGGTAAGGAAGTAAAGGCAAAAGTCCTACGGGTCATTCAGTCTCAAGCGGGAAAAATAATCTTTTGTGAAAAAAAATAAGACAAATGAGCTTACGGTCTAAAGTCCGTAGTCTCTTTGCTCGCTTCGCCCACAAATAAAAACCGCCCCACATGAAGCGACATAAACGCGACGACCACAGAGCGATTTTTTTTCGAAATGTTTCCGCACGAAGCGGAATAATTTCATGCTTCTGGACAGGAGAAGCAGGTATTTTCCAGATTACTACTCATTTTTTTAAAATACCAGCGATGAATATTAGTGTGATATCACGGATATGTTGTTGTGGTAGTATTCTGGAAGGTATTGTGCAAAGACGGTTGTAATGAATGTCAAGAGCATATACCAAGAACCTATAGTGTTGACTAAAAAGAGATTTAGCGGTATAATTGACGAATCTAACCGCAATCGAAAGGAGATTATTTCCAATGTACACAGATGAAGAGTTGAGGAGTTGGTGGGGTGAATTGACACCTGAGCAAAGAGCCGAAACCATCAAGGTTTTTGGAATTTCGGGTACGAATATGCTGAGACAAGTTCTCGCGCAATATAGGCGGGAACAAATGTCACTGCACATTTGGTACATGTCAAAAAAGGACGAATGGCCGAGGGATCCTCGCGAGAACGAGAAGAAGAGCAAGGAGAAATCACCGGGTAAACTCGCGCGCTGGTGGCAAAACTTTCGTTCTGATTCACAGAAGAAACCTGCAAAACAGGCGGAAGCGCAAGTCACCGCTGCTCAGGAAGAACCAGATGATGATCAGAGCAGCACTGAGGAAGGCGCAGCACCGGAAATCAAGAGCGGTAACAGCGGATGGACTGTTGCTATTACTCTGCTTGTTGTTTTCATTGGTTTACCAGCGCTCGTTTGTATGGCCTGCTCGATTATCTATTTCTTCGCGCAATTTGGTCTTCAGAGCTATCCGTAGTCCTACGGATTTTAGCCAGCAGTGAATTGGGGAGTCAACCCATGAACCCGTTCACTTGCTGGCTTTATTTTTGTCCTATAGCCTATTGACAAAACAATAATCCTGTAGTAATATTTGCGCGATTAATTCAAAAATTTCACTTGATCCAATTTAAACTGCTGACGGGTGTGCACGAAATGTTTCCTGCATACGCATGAGCAGTTATGATTAACTGACTTGTACATTTATAAATTAGGTGTGGTCTTCCTTTAACCGTCCATCGCTTTTTGGTGACAAGATTCTTGTGACTAAAAAGTGGTGGGTGGTGGTTTGCTTTTTCAATAAATCGAATCGAAAAAAGGAAGGTGTAAAGATGAGGAATCTCTTGAGTAGGATTTGGGGAAATATGTTGGGAAGGATCGCAGTGATCATCATCGCGGCAGTGAGCCTTGTAGCAGTTGCTTCAACTGTGCTGGGCATTGTTGCGGCGCTCTTGATTAGCAGTACAACGGTTTCGAATTCAAGTGCCGCGTCGCTACCTGAGGTAGTGCAATCTGCACCCTCGATCAAGGAAGCAGAAGAACCCGCAGCGGAAGAGTCTGCACCTGTGCAGGAAAGCAGCTCCGCTGGGATGACCGGCAACAGCTTCAATCTTCAAGAAGGAAAGCTCGATCTGTCAAATCCCTTTGGCTTCCCCACTTTCGTTGGGGATCCGGACGCCTGGATGGCAGACACTCCTGAGAACCGTGAGGCGGCAGTTTCAGCTGCTTTGGGAATCACAGTGAGTGAGATCGCGGATGAAGCAGGCGTAGCCTATGCGTTTAACGCAGATGGTATCGCTCTAAGCGGTATGCCTCTCATCGAAAACCTGCTGTACCATGCACACGTTGATGCCGGTAACGGCCGCATAGTCTACTTTGCCGGAGACGGCAGTACACTTGACGAGCACGATACCCTGACGGGTGATACTACAGTGCGGATCGCGGGTTTCCTGGCAGGTGAAGTCGACGCCAATGGCAATCTCTGCCTGCCGTACTACAATGCAGTTGCTCACGATACCATGTTGGAGCGTGTGCCGATGGCATATGGCTACTTCGCCGACAACTGCATGCCGGTGCCGGAGATCTATATCAGCGAGCCAACGCGTGTGGAAACTTTCCATATGCTGCTACGGGTAACCGGAGCAGATCTCACCCCCATGGGTGAACGCGAAGGTGTCTGGTATTTCCGGACCGATCTCGAAGTACAAAGCGTTACCTGCCCTGAGGGCTGGTACTGTCTTGGTACCACGGACGATGTCGCCAGCGATCCCGTGTTTGTCGAATTTGACGGCACAGCAGTGGATCTGACCGCGGCATACCTCTTTGACACGGACACTGACACTCTCAACGATGTTGTCATGTCTGCGGAAGACGTGACCTCGTTTATCGAGGACTATCGTTTGACCGTCGAGGAGTAAGCAACACCACCACACCTACGCA
>VAPC010329853.1_pt1 | contig 11175 bp, 9 predicted proteins | sample 3395121 | NCBI WGS metagenome assembly VAPC01 (sample SAMN08290434, study PRJNA428436) | hydrothermal vent metagenome | isolation source: Deep-sea hydrothermal vent chimney | place: Indian Ocean: Southwest Indian Ridge | depth 1711 m m
ATTGTTCATCATGCCCGGGCCCATTCCCCGCCGGTAGTGCCTGCTACAACCCATCCGACCCCATCGAGAGTGCTCGCGTCCCTTCATGGACACCATAAGTTCCCTCAGTTCCGTCCACTGCTCCGGAGTAATATCCTCCTGACGGCTAAGAGGTGGTCAATCTTCGCCTTCGCCATCTTGCCCCGTATCGCGGTCATATCATCAACCAGCTTGTCCAGGGCGGCCTCGTTGGGGTTGTCATTCGACATTTCGCGCTTGATGTCAAGCCTTTTCAACTGCGCGTCGGCCCGCAGATTGATCATCAGGGCACGGTTCTTGTAGTTGAGATCCTCCAGCTTGGCGGTTTGTTCCTTGGTGAGGCCGAGTTTCTGAACCATCCGAGGATTATGTAAAAGATCGCCCGCGAGTGCGGTCAGCGTCACGGCTAAAACCACTACTGTGATTCCAATCCATCTTGTTCTCTTCATATCACGCTCCTTTCTTCAAGGTCTTGCAGACCGGATAGAGGAACAAATGGTTTAACCCTTTTGCCGACACGTGCGGTAATATGGCAACAGGTCCGCCTGACGGCCGTGGAGACCCGATGCACTTGCCTACCATTGGAATTAAACTCGCCATACTTTTACTACTGATTCTCTGCAACGCAGCTCTTGCCATGTCGGAACTCGCCGTCGTCTCGGCTCGCGCCTTTCGCCTTAAGAGGTGGTCCGACCGGGGCGACAAAGGCGCCCGCAAGGCGCTGGAACTGGCCCGAAACCCCGGTCCCTTCCTCTCAACGGTCCAGGCCGGCATAACGCTGATCAGCATCCTCGCCGGCGCCTTCGGAGGCACAATGCTCTCCGGTGGGCTGGCGGCGTGGTTTAAGACCTTCCCGCTGACCGCTCCCTACGCAAACTCTCTGGCACTCGGCATCGTCGTGGCCGCCATCACCTACGCCACGATTATTTTTGGTGAACTGGTTCCCAAACGGCTGGGGCTCGCTCGCGCCGAAAGGCTGGCCTCGATAATGGCCTACCCAGTAGCCATTCTCGCAAAGCTGGCCCTCCCGGTCGTCTGGCTTCTCAACACCTCCACCGAACTGGTGCTTCGCTTCCTGAGAATCAAGCCCGCAAAAGCGCCGCCCCTCACCGACGAAGAGCTAAAAATCCTCTTGGAACAGGGCGCCGACGCCGGGGCCTTTGAAAGCGCTGAAACGGAGATGATGTCCGGCGTCCTCAGGCTCGGCGACCGAACGGCGGCCGACCTCATGACCCCGAGAGGCAGTGTGGACTGGCTGGAAGTGGATGCTTCTCCCAAGGAGATCGCAGCGGCACTGGATGCAACCGGCCACAGTCGTTTCCCCGTCGCAAGACACGAGCCGAACAACCTTCTGGGAATTGTTCAAACCCGGGACCTGCTCGCGAGAATGCTCAAGGGACTGCCCCCGGGGCTGAAGGCTTGCGTAAGGCAACCCCTCTTCGTACCCGAGAGCACCCCGCTCCTAAAAACCCTGGCCATGCTCAGTAAACACCCGCTTCGCATGGGTGTAGTCCTCGACGAATACGGGGCCTTCCAGGGAGTCGTAACGCTGAACGACATCCTCCTGAGTATTGCCGGAAGCGTAACCGGAGACGAATCAGATCCACCCATTATCCAAAGGGAAGACGGCTCATGGCTCATTGACGGCATGCTCCCTATCGACGAAATTGAAGAGGTTCTTGGCCCCGGGCTTCTTCCCGCCGGCAAAAGAGGGCTCTTTCATACCTTGGCGGGTTTCACGCTCATGCACCTCGGCCGGATTCCAAAGAGCGGCGACCACTTTACGTGGCGGGGTTTTCGCTTCGAAGTGGTTGACATGGACGGCTTAAGGGTAGACAAGGTCCTGGTTTCGCCGACAAATCCCGGCAACACGCCTCCATCCGCCAACAGGGATTCCGGGTCCTGGCGGCCATGAAAAACCAACGGACCTCCGGCGAACGCAGCAGGTATCCCGCCGCCCTTACGCTCTGGCTGGGGTGGGCCAGCCTGGTTCCGCTCCTCGCCCCGATCGTCGCGATCCCAGCCATTGCCAACGCGGTCGTAAGCGCCAGACTCTGCCGCCGTCGTCCGGGAAAATACTGCGGCACGGGTCTAATATGGGCCGGGCTCGCGCTGTGCCTGCTCGGAACAACGCTTTTCCTCATAGAGGGCGGCCTCTTCCTGGGCTGGAAGAGGCGCCAGGCCTATTCACAGAAGGTAGCCGTCAGCCGCTTCCGCCTCTCCACACTCGCCGGGGCAATGGAGCGTTTTCGAAGTGAAAAGGGACGCTATCCTGTGGCGGAAGACATTGAAACGCTCAACAAGCAACTCTCGCCGCGCTACGCGCCAAGCTGCCCCTCGAAAGACGCTTTCGGAGCAACCATAGTAGTACACAGCACACCGGGGGGGTTTATCCTCGAAAGCCGACCGCCCCCACCGCCGGGCGGTGGGAAACGGCCTCCCCCTCTCTTGGTGAAAGGAAAGTAGGAATACCGGTTCCGCCGCCGGGGTAACCCCCATCCAGCGATGGTTGATATGGATAGCCGCACAAGGCCCAACAGGCCGGGTATCCGGGAGAATGACGTTTCACTCATCAAGGGAGGGATTGTGGGCCTTCGGGCCGAAGGCCGGAAGGCGCCAAGGGGAAGGCGCGGACGTTTCGATCGCGGAATTAGGGGGTAAAGACGGCGGTTCTTTCCATTCCTCACTCGCCATTCCGCATTCCGAATCCTCCGGTCACCTAATCCCGGCTTTCCTCTCTACGGTATGATCCAAAGCGGAAACGGTATCAGCGGGGTTCCTGTGCCAGAGGCCGTACTCTCCGTTGTTCCAGGTCAGGCTGTAGTGGGAGAGCAGGTATCGGTCGAAAGTGTTCTTGGTGGGTACGAACGCCGGAGTCATGATCCATTCCACCTTCTTTAGATCGAGATCGCTGATGACCTCCCTGGTTTGGCTCTCGGTTGTGTAGTCTGGGGGTCTAAAGAAATCTATGGGCGTAGGATTGGGATGGAGGGTAAAAAAGTTGATCAACGGTGCGGTTTTGCAGAGAAGTGGTTCTCCTGGTTTGAGCCGGGATTGAATCTGGTTTATCACGCTTTGTAGCTTGGCGGCCTTTTCCTTCTCGAAAGTGTAGAGGGTGCCGGCGTTGCCTTTGACCGGATAAATATCGCCCGGAGCGAGGACCTTGCCTATACTGTAGAGGCCGAAGAAGCCGTAGCAGACGATTAGTAGGACCGCGATTCCCGCCGGAATCCACCTCTTTTTTCGCGATGAGTCGTACCAGAACCACAGGCTCCACGCAACCATTATAAAAGGAAATACCGCGGCCCACTGGAGATTGATGGGCGCCCACCGCCTGGCGGCCGCCGCGACCAGCGAAAACACTCCGGCAGCGAGAAGCCCCCTGCGGGGAGCGTCGGCCCACTTTTTCCAGTAGGAAACGCCCACCAGGACGACGGCGGCGATCGGCGCCAGGTAGATGACCAGCGACGTCAGGGACGCCACCGGCGTGTAGAAGGGCGCTTCGCGCCACGCCCCCGAACTCCACTGGGCCGCTATCTCTTTCAGTGGAAAGAATAAGCCGTAGCGGTTTCCTGCTATGGCTTTGTAACCCGTAAAGGGGAAGACGAAGAAGTCGTACCAGAGGGTTGAGAGCTTTACCTGCGTCAGCAGGACGGCAAGAAAGGGAAGGCTCGCGGTTGCTCCGCCGAGGATCCATCCCGAAGCGGTTTTCCCGCGAACCCCGCGTGGGACAAAGGGAATGTAGAGGAACGTCGCGACTAGAATAAAGAAGGCGCCCTGGTCGTTCAGCGTCCAGAAAGCTCCCGCCGCGTAGAGCCCGGCGAGCGTAGACCATAGAAGGGGTCTCTTCGATAGAGCGCGAAGAGCGCACAAAACGGCGAGGATGCAGAAGATGTTCGCGATCCAGTGGTGGCTGGCGAAGGGCCAGATGCCGAAGCCGGCTTGGCAGAGGACGGCCACGGGGAGCGCGGCGAAGAGCTTTGAGGGTATAAGCCGTGTGGAAAGTCTTGCCGTGACCGCCACGAATATGAACCCCAGCGCCATGGCGAGGAGGCGGCCGGCGAGAATCGTAGCGCCGAAGAGTTTATAGACGGCGGCCACCAGGTAGAATGAAAACGGGGTGTAGAAGAGGAAGAAGTCCCGGTAGGGAACCTGGTGGAGCGATATCCGCCATGCTCCCATGTTCAACACGCCTTCGTCCACGAGCTGAATGCCGACGAGCAGGTGTACGGCGCCCACCGCGGCGGCCAGCAGGATTACTCCCGCCAGAAGCCACTTCCAGGGTTCACGGGGTGCTCTGCGTTGTTTCTCAGCCGGTTTGCGCTTCTTTCTTTTGCCCTTTTTGCTGCTCAAGAGAGCTTCTCCACCAAGAACTTCCCCCGTTATTATAAACGTGGTTTCTCAGGCGCGTCTATAAATATCCGTGGTAACCTTGACAAGAGAGGGCTCGACACTTTTCAATGCAGGTGTCTGTTTGGAATGGCCGATTTTTCAAGGAGACAAGCGTGAACGGCGATACAGCTTCTTTGATGAGGATGGTAACGCGCGAGGCTTCTTTTACGGCTTCGCGCCGGGCGCCTGACCATGCTTGACACTCCTCCAACCCCCATTCCCTCACTCCCCGGTTGCTATATCTTCCGCGATGAGAGGAAGCGGCCACTCTACGTCGGGAAAGCAAAAAACCTGCGCACCAGGGTGGCTTCCTACTTTCGCGCGAAGGTTCCCGTAAAGGTAGAGCGGCTCAGGAGGGCGGCCTGGGAGCTGGAGTTTATCGTCACCAAGAGCGAGTGGGAAGCCTTCCTCCTCGAAAACAACCTGATCAAGCAGTTCAGGCCTCCCTTCAACACCCTCCTCAAGGACGACAAGAGCTATCCCTACATCAAGCTCACGGTGAAGGACCGCTATCCCAAGGCCCTCTTTACCAGGAAACCAAGGAGAGACGGCGCCCTCTACTTCGGTCCCTTCGTTCCGGGAAGCCTCGCGCGCAAAAACCTCAGGATTCTCAGGGACCACTTTCACGTCGTGACGTGCAGGGATCCACTGAACGGTTCGCGCCCGCGCCCGTGCCTGGTTTACGAAATGGGGCATTGTTGCGCACCGTGCGTCAAGGGAAAGGTGAAGCCCGCCGACTACCGGCTGGTGGCGGAGGAAGCGAAACTCTTCCTGGAGGGGAAAACCTCCCTTCTGCGCAGGGAGCTTGGAAAGCGGATGGAAGCCGCGGCCGGGAGGCGGGAGTATGAGACGGCGGCCCACTACCGCGACCTCATCCGCGCTGCCGGAGTGCTTGGCGCAAAGCAATCCGTCGCGAGGCAGGAGATGGGCCGGTGGGATTTCTTCGCGCTCTATGGCGCTCAAGGCGACTATGTCCTGCACTCCTTCGTCGTTCTGGACGGAAAGGTGGTGGACAGGCGCAGGTGGCGTTTCACGGAAGTGGAGCTTGAAGCGGGCGAACTCTTCGGCACGGCCCTAACGCGCCTATACGGCAACGCTACTATTTATCCGGACGGCGTTGCGGTTTCCTCGTCCTTCGGGGAAATGCCCCTCCTTGCACGCTTTCTATCCGAACGCAAGGGGCGGAAGATCAGCGTGGTAATGCCCCGGCGTGGCTGGAAGGCTTCGCTCGTGCGCACCCTCATGGAAAACGCGCGCCTGGAGTACGATGCACAGGTCAATCCCGCTACCGTCCTGGGACCTATGGCAAAGGCGCTTGATCTTCCCCGCCTTCCGCGTTGGATAGAGTGCTTCGACGTTTCACACACGAGTGGAGAGGCCGCCGTGGCTTCCTGCGTAGTGTGGCGGGGTGGACGCATGGCCAGGGAGAGCTACCGTCGCTTCAAGGTGAAAAGCGTAGAAGGAATCGACGACTATGCGGCGATGGCGGAGGTTGTCGGACGGCGCTGCGCGCGGCTTGCGAAGGAAGAGGGTGAGCTTCCGGATTTCGTGCTCGTTGACGGTGGAATAGGACAGGCAAATGCAGCTGGCCGGGTTCTTGCGGAGATGCTTGATGAAGCGCCGCCGGTGGTAGGCATTGCCAAGCGGGAGGAGTTGCTTTGCATGGTGGGGCGAAAAAAACCCATTGTTCTGGAGGAGGGTTCTCCAGCCCTGAGGCTCCTTCAGCAAATACGCGACGAGGCGCACCGTTTCGCGGTGACATACCATAGAAGAAAACGCTCCGGAAATCGTTTGGAGTCGCGGTTGCTTGAGGTGCCTGGCATAGGACCCGTGACGGCGAAGAAGTTGCTCAGGGCTTTCATGACTACCGAGGCTGTCAGGTCCGCGTCACGGGAAGAACTGGAAAGAGTGGTTGGCAAACGCGGCGCCGACGCAGTCCTGGGTTGGGCCGACTTTGTACAATGAGCCGATAGCGCGTAGCGGCCCGGCTGCCCGCCGGACGGCCGAATTATCTTCTGCAAAACGCAACATCAATCTGTAGCCCTAATTCCGCGATTGAAACGCCCGCGCCTTCTTAGCCTTCGGCCCGAAGGCCCCCAATCTCCTGATGAGTGAAACGTCATTCTCCAGGATACCCGGCCTGTTGGGCCTTGTGCGGCTATTCGCATCAGCCATCGCGGGATTGGGGTGTAGGAGGGGCATCTTGCCTCGAATCCAGGGTTCTGCAAGACCACCCTTGCCTGTCTTTGCTGCAACAACGGATAATATCCAATGGTAACAGGAGGTTGCCACCATATATGAGTGTAACATAGGCAAATTACTTGACAACTGCACCATAAGGAACTATATTGTGGATGGATTCGCGAAGGGCGGGTCCCACTTTAACGAAAGGAGGTAAAAGCCATGGCCATTAAACGTTGGAGTCCTTACAGGGAGCTTATGACGATGCAGAACCAGCTAAGCAAACTTTGGGGGGACGCCTGGGGCGATAGGACCCAGGACGAAACGGAGTACGGCGCGTGGGCGCCGGCGGTCGACCTCCGCGAAGAGGAAGAGCGCTACGTCATCGACGCGGACCTTCCCGGTGTCAAGAAGGAAGACATCGACATCAACCTGGAAAACAACGTGCTCACCATCATGGGAGAGCGTCGCTTCGAGAACGAGTCGAAGAAGGAAAGCTACCACTGCATCGAACGTTCCTACGGGAAGTTCATCCGTTCCTTCACGCTGCCGGTTCGCGTCTCGGCCGACAAGATCACCGCGACGCACAAAGAAGGAATACTGGAAGTGGTAATCCCGAAGGCCGAGGAGTCGCTGCCCAAGAAGATCAAGATCAACGGCTAAGACCAATGGTATTTCATGGGGGGCCGTCATGGCCCCCCCTTTCCTTTTCTCATCCGCGCCCAACCCGTATAATCACGGAAGCGCCGGTCCGAAGGCTGGCCGGGCTGTGAAGACGTGGAGCGTGCGTGAACCCGTGGGAGTACGTCCTTCTCGCAGTGATCGGCCTGGTTGTCGGCGTGGTCAGCATTATGGCCGGCGGGGGTTCCCTCGTAACGATGCCCGTTATGATCTTCATGGGGCTCCCTCCCGCCACGGCCAACGGCACCAACCGCGTAGCCCTTTTAGTCCAGAGCGTGGCGGCGACGACCAGCTTCAAAAAACGGGGTTTCTCGAACTTCAAACTAAGCATGAGCCTTGCCCTCTGCACGATTCCGGGAGTGCTGATAGGCTCCGTAGTGGCGGTGAGGATAGATCCGCTGTGGTTTAAGCGGTGTCTCGCCGGGGTAATGGTTGCGGCACTTCTGATAATCTTCAGGGGTAAGCCGGGAAAGAAAGAAGGGAAGGGGAAGCGCGCCCATCCCGTTTCAGCCCACCTGACAATGGTCGCCGTCGGTTTCTACGGCGGCTTTATCCAGGCCGGCGTCGGATTCATCCTCGTGGCCATCCTCCAGGGAATGCTCGGGCTTGACTTGATTCGCGTGAATATGCACAAGGTTTTTATCGTAGGTCTATACATGATTCCGTCGCTCTTGATTTTCGCCCTCTCCGGCAATGTTGACTGGCTGGCCGGCGCCGTCCTCGCCGTGGGGACCGGGGCCGGAGGTTGGCTTGGCGCACGCCTCGCCGTGAAGGGCGGGGAGAGGCTCATCCGCATCGTCTTGAGCGTGGCTGTGCTGGCCATGGCCGTAAAACTACTCCTGGGGTGAGACCTTGCAAATGGGCCGAGCAGGCTGCTGAAAAACTCGCATGGGCTGCGCGCAAAAGGCTTGGGAGGAGGGGTGCCTGGCCCGTGGGGATCCTCAGGCGGTATGACGCAGGCGCGCCCGGAATGCTCCGCGAGGCGGGCCGAGGAAGCTGATGCGGGGACGTCAGCTCCGAAGACCAACAAAGCGGAGCGCCAGGAGCGCCGTGTCCCTTCGGGTTGTCCTCCGGCCTGTCGCCTTCTTCGTTTTTCCACCCCTGAGTGCCCCCGGCACGCATCGTCGGGACGGTTCGAATCCGTTTTGGCCGGAGGCGCAACACGCCAAGAACCACGGGTTGTGGCGCAGGCAAGCCGCGCTTCCGCGCAACGTGGTAGGCAGGCGAATCCCGGGTTAGGTGGCTGATGTAGATGGGCTAACCGCGTTGACACCAACGCACAAGTGGGGCTAAGATGGCTTCTTTTATGGCGGTGTAGCTCAGGTGGTTAGAGCAAACGGCTCATATCCGTTGTGTCCGGGGTTCAAGTCCCTGCACCGCCACCACGCCCTGTTGAAGCTATTCAGAAGCCGACTGAAGACAGGCCCCCTAAAAGATGGGCAGCGCTTGCTCCTGGCCGTATCCGGTGGGGGAGATTCCGTGGGAATGCTGGCGCTTTTTCTCTCCTCGCTTCCTCGGCCGGACCTGGCGCTCGGCGTTGCACACGTCAATCACCGCCTGAGAGGCGGTGATGCGGATAGGGACAGGGATACGGTAGAGCAAATGGCCTCGGTTCTGGACCTGCCCTACTGCGCTGAGGAGTTGGAGGGCAAGCCCGGGATGGGAGAGAGCGTGGAGGAATGGGCCAGGATTGGGCGCTACGCAGCCCTCGAACGCTTGCGCAGGAATGGCGGGTGGGATTGGACGGCTACGGCCCACAGCCTCGACGACCAGGCGGAGACGGTTCTTCTGCGAATCGCCAGGGGCGCGGGTCCATCCGGGCTTGCGGGTATTCTTCGCGTCTCCGGGAGGGTTATACGCCCCGTCCTTGACTTTACGGGTTCCCGGTTGCGTGAAGCCGCTACCGAATGCGGCCTTAACTTCGTTGAGGACGCCACGAACAGGGACAGGCGCTTCCTGAGAAACCGCGTTAGGCTTGAAGCGCTTCCAGTTCTTGAATCCGTCATGCCGGGTTTTACGCGCCATCTGGCCGCCCTGGCCGGGCTCGCCGCGGAAGCCTTGCCTCCGCCGGGACTCGAAAGATTTGCGGTAGTAGAAGGAAATGCCCTATATTACCCATGTGCGGCCCTGTCGGAACTAAACGACGGGGAGGGCCTGGAGCTTTTCAGGTCCGGGTTGCGTCTCCTGAAAGGGGACCTGCGGCGCATAGGAGAGAAGCACCTCAGGGCGCTATGGGCGTTGAGGAAGGCCGCGAAGGGCGCTGTCGTGTCGCTTCCGGGGAAATGGGAAGGCGTCAGAGAAAAGGCGGGCATCCGCTTGAGACGCCTCTTATGAAGGAGAGTGCAAACCATGAAACTGGCGCAGGGAATCCTCTTTACCGAGGCTCAAATCCAAAAGCGCGTTGGGGAATTGGCCAAACAAATAGAACGCGACTACGCCGGCGAACCCATCGTGCTCTGCGCCATCTTGAAAGGCTCCATTCCCTTCCTCGCCGATCTCATGCGAAAGATTCACGGCGACGTGCGCATAGCGCTTATCGAGATGAAGAGCCAGATAGACGGTAAACACGCATCCATTCTTTTTACTTCCAGCCTCGACCTCTCCGGTCGCCACGTGATTATCGTGGAAGACATCGTGGATACGGGTATCACCATGGATTACCTGCTAAAGCACCTGGAGGCGGAACGCGCCCCCGCCTCTCTCAAGGTTGCCTCCCTGCTGGACAAGCCAGAGGCGAGACACCTTGAGGTTCCCCTTCACTACAGGGGGTTTGTGGTTCCCGACAAGTTTGTAGTTGGGTACGGACTGGACTATAATGAGCAGTATCGCAACTTGCCCTACATTACCTGGGTTGAGCCGGAATGAGGAGCGCACTAAGGAGTTGTTTTGAACCAGCTAATTAAAAACATCCTTCTTTGGGCCACCATACTTGTTCTTATCGCCTTGTCCATCAGCCTTCTAAAGAAGGCGACCACAAAGGAGACCACCCTTCCCTTTAGTCGTTTCGACCAGCTTGTGCAGAGCGGACAGATAAAGAGCGCCATGATCAAGGATTCGACCGTTAAGGGTAAACTGAAGTCTCCCATTGACGGCGCCACCAATTACGTCACTACTCTCCCGCCGGACCTTCAAAACTATAGCCGGACACTGGTGGCGAAGGGGGTGGTGGTACGCGCGGCCAAGCCGAACTCCTCCCAGTATCTCTTCGCCCTTATCTACCTGCTTCCAATCGTGGTCATCGTCGCCATCGGGTTCTTCTTCATGCGTCAGATGAAGCAGGGCGGCAACAAGGCATTCTCTTTCGGCAAGTCCAAGGCTCGCATGGTCAGCGACCCTAGCAACCCCGTTACCTTCAACGACGTTGCCGGCATTGAAGAGGTGAAGGACGAACTCTACGAGATTATCGCTTTCCTCAAAGATCCAAAGAAGTTCCAAAAACTTGGGGGAAAGATTCCCAAGGGTGTTCTGCTCATGGGTGCTCCCGGAACCGGCAAGACGCTCCTCGCTAAGGCTATAGCCGGGGAGGCCGAAGTTCCCTTCTTCTCCATTTCGGGTTCTGAATTCGTTGAACTCTTCGTCGGCGTCGGGGCCAGCCGCGTCCGCGACCTCTTCGAGCAGGCAAAAAAGAATTCTCCTTGCATCGTTTTCATAGACGAGATAGATGCCGTCGGAAGAAACCGGGGCGTCGGCAACATGGGTGGCCACGAAGAGCGGGAACAAACCCTGAACCAGCTTCTAGTGGAGATGGACGGCTTTGAGGCCAACGAGGGCGTCATCATCATAGCCGCGACCAACCGCCCCGACGTTTTGGATCAGGCCCTGCTCCGCCCCGGACGTTTCGACCGCAGAATCATGGTTCCCCGGCCGGATCTCAAGGGAAGGGAAGAGATCCTCGGCGTCCAC
>VAPC010254830.1_pt1 | contig 11143 bp, 13 predicted proteins | sample 3395121 | NCBI WGS metagenome assembly VAPC01 (sample SAMN08290434, study PRJNA428436) | hydrothermal vent metagenome | isolation source: Deep-sea hydrothermal vent chimney | place: Indian Ocean: Southwest Indian Ridge | depth 1711 m m
CCTGGAAACCCGGAATCCGGGCCTACCTGCGGTAGGCTCGGACCCTATTTTTTAAAGTATGTCTTTCAAAAGCTTTTCAATCTCTTTAATATCAGCTTTTACGTTATTGGGTTTTTCTGAAAAATCTATGGCTGTATCAGGATCTTTTAAACCATTACCCGTCAAAGTGCATACAATTGTCTGTCCTGCCTTAAAAAAACCTTTTTTAGACAGTTTTATCACGCCGGCAATAGAGGCTGCAGAAGCAGGCTCGCAGAAAACACCTTCTCTTGAAGCAATAAGCTTATAAGCCTCAAGGATCTCATCGTCAGTTACAGAATCGATAGCTCCTCCTGACTCATCTCTTGCAGTAAGAGCGCCTTTCCATGATGCAGGGTTTCCGATCCTTATAGCTGTAGCAAGAGTATCGGGATTTTCCACTGGTTTCCCTGAAACAATAGGCGCAGCGCCTTCAGCCTGAAAACCGAGCATTTTGGGGAGAGACTTGATCTTTCCTGCTGAAAGGTATTCCTTATAGCCCTTCCAGTATGCAGTTATGTTGCCGGCATTTCCCACGGGAAGAACCTGGTAATCAGGCGCATAGCCCAACTGGTCACAGATCTCAAAAGCAGCAGTTTTTTGACCTTCAAGCCTGTAAGGATTTATGGAGTTTACAAGAGTGATCGGATATTTTTCAACAAGCTGTTTTACGATTTTAAATGCATCATCGAAATTACCATCGATCTGCAATACTTTTGCCCCGTGTATTATGGCCTGGGCGAGTTTTCCCATTGCAATTTGCCCTTCAGGTATAAGGACTATTGCAGAAATACCTGCTTTTGCTGCATAAGCAGAAGCAGAAGCAGATGTATTGCCTGTTGAGGCGCATATTACAGCTTTTGAATTTGCCTCAACTGCCTTTGAAATGGCAAGGGTCATGCCGCGGTCTTTGAATGACCCGCTTGGATTTGTACCTTCATATTTTAAATAAAGGCTGTTGCCATGTGTAAATAATTTCTCTAAATTTGATGCTTTAATAAGGGGCGTATTCCCCTCATAAAGAGTATTTACAGGCGTACTGTCAGAAACATTAAGAAAATTTCTGTATCTTGCAATTATTCCCTGCCATACCTCCATGCTTATTCCACTATATCCCCTTCAGCAGTTTCAACTACAACACCCTGCTGCTTAAGAGATTCAATGCCTTTTGAAAGATTTTCTTCGGAGCCCTCAAGTTCCATTACCATTTCGCCTACGGTCTCTGTTACTCTTGCTCTTCTTATATTTGGCATTATGTCAAATTTTTTAGCCATGGTAAAAATTACAGGTTCTTTAATAAGATTTTGTGGAAAGGTCAGCTTTATGCGACTTTTCATTGTGCCCTCCATTTTTCGATTGTGGATTTTCGATTGCGGATTTCGGAATTAACGAATAAAGCATTATTGCTCAAAATTGTACAAAAACCTGAGTTGTTAAGTTGTTTGCCTTTTCGTCTATCGTCCATCGTCTCTTGTCCTTCTGACTTTCAACTCCGCATTCCGCATTCCGGAATCCGAAATTGTATTTCTTAGCATCCTCCTGCGATGGCGGGAACGATCGAAACCTCGTCACCATCTTTAACATTTGTTTTTTCAGCGTTTAGAAAGCGTATATCTTCCTCGTTTATATAGATATTAACAAATCGTCTTATCTTGCCCCCATCGGATATTCTTTCAGCGAGCCCTGTGAACTTTTTGTCCAGGGCATTGATAAGCTCTATAACAGTCCCTGGTTCGCCATCAACCTCTTCTTTGCCGTTCGTTAGTCTTTGAAGAGGAGTTGGTATTTTTACTTTAACAGCCATTTATTTTACCTCCTTGGTTTGTTATCTGTTATTCGTTATACGTTATTTGTTGATAAGTATTTTGTCAGAGTTTCGCATCTTTCTTTTACTAATAACTTTTAACCCTCCAAACAGACTGGCCCTCCACACAAACTGGCGGGCAAGCGGGCAAGCTGATAACTATTAACGGTCTTGTAGCTTTATCTTCTTAAGAACTTCTTCGAAAGATTTCATATTTGGTTTAATATAATGAGGCTTTACAGTATGGTCGCTGACAGCTTCCTGTGTCTTAAGGCCGTTACCTGTAATACAGATAACAGTGGTTCCTTCTTTTTTTATACGACCCGCTTTAATGAGCTTTATTGTAGAAGCGAGAGTTACACCCCCGGCAGTTTCTGCAAATATACCCTCAGTCCTTGCCAATAGTAAAATCGAATCAATTATTTCACGGTCCGAGACAGCCTCACCGAAACCGTTGCTTTGCTGTATGACCTGTGTTGCATAAAAGCCATCAGCAGGATTGCCGATAGCAAGGGATTTGGCTATAGTGTCGGGCCTGATAGGCTTTATAACGTCGATCCCCTGTTTTATGGCAGTAACGATTGGGGAGCATCCGGAAGCCTGTGCAGCAAAGACCTTTGTATTTACTTTTTCAATCAGGCCAATTTTCTTCATTTCATTAAAGCTTTTCCATATCTTTGTCAGTAACGAACCGCTTGCACATGGTACAACAATATTGTCAGGCGCCCGCCATCCAAGCTGTTCGACGATCTCGTGTCCCTGAGTCTTTGAACCCTCTGCATAAAATGGCCTTATATTTATGTTTACAAATGCCCACTGATATTTATTTGCAACTTCACTGCACAGCCTGTTGACTTCGTCGTAATTGCCGTCAACAGCTATGAGGTTTGGTTCGTAGACGAGCGAAGCAACTATTTTACTGCGCTCAAGACTGGCGGGAATAAAAATAAATCTTTTAAATCCCGCTTTTGCACCCTGTGCAGAAACTGAGTGAGCAAGATTGCCTGTAGAAGCACACGATACAGTGTCAAAGCCGAACTCCCTTGCCTTTGCAAGCGCAACTGCGACTACTCTGTCTTTAAAGGACAGTGTCGGGTGTGCAACTGTATCGTCTTTAACGTAAAGCTCGTTTAATCCGAGAACTCTTGCAAGATTGTCAGCCTTTATTAAAGGCGTGAAACCAGTATAAAAAGCGTCCTCAGGCTCTTTATCTAAGGGCAAAAGTTCTTTATAGCGCCATAAATTATGTGCTCTTGACAGAATTTTTTCTTTTGTAAGGACTTTTTTTATCCCGGCATAATCATACACAACCTCAAGCGGGCCGAAACAGAACTCGCAGACATATATTGGGTCAATTGGGTATTCCCTGCCGCATTCTCTGCATTTTAATCCTTTAACAAAGCTCATTTTATTACTCTTTTTTAATTTTTAATCCGTAACTTATAATTCACAGTACTCTTCGGTACCGGCTGTTAGTTCTTTTATAGTTGGATGATCACTGCATATAGGGCAATCAGGATTTCTTGGCACTTTAACTTTCCTGAAATTTGTTTCAAGCGCATTGTATATCAGCAGTTTTCCATTAAGCGGAGTGCCTTTGCCCAGAATTAATTTTAAAACTTCTGTAGCCTGAAGTCCGCCGATAACACCCGGCAGAACACCAAGAACACCAGCTTCCTGGCAGGAAGGAACAAGTCCGGGCGGCGGAGCTTCTTCAAACAGACAACGGTAGCATGGACCTTCTCCCGGCAGTATGGTTGTGACCTGTCCTTCAAATCTTAAGATAGCGCCGCTAACAAGGGGCTTTTTCAGCATTACGCAGGCATCATTAATAAGATACCTTGTAGGGAAGTTATCTGAGCCATCTACGATAATGTCATAATCTTTTATAAGGTCAAGTATGTTTTTATTGTTGATCCTTTCTTTAATAGCAATTACATTTACATCAGGGTTTAACAGTTCAAAGGTTTTTTTGACAGACTCCGCTTTATTAACGCCAAGTGTTTCTACGTTGTGAGCTATCTGACGCTGCAGATTGCTGAGTTCAACAGTGTCATTATCTATAAAGGCGATGGTCCCGACACCTGCAGCGGCAAGATAGTAGCCAACGGGACAGCCCAGTCCTCCTGCACCTATAACAAAAACCTTTGCAGCGGAGATCTTTTTCTGTCCCTTACCGCCGACCTCGGGCAGGATTATGTGTCTACTATATCTCTGAAGTTGTTCTTCTGTAAAATCCATTAGTCCTCTACCACCTTTTCTATATGTATGATCCAGTCGGTATCGTTTATCTTATAAACCTTTAGAACCTTATGACCATAGTTAAGCATGGCCTTTGGAATACTTTCGGAAGCCTCCGGGTAATCGAGCAGGATTTCCAGCACCTGTCCAACATCAATGTCCTCAACCGCAAGCTTGGATTTTACCAGGGTATAAGGGCAGACCACACCTTTTATATTAAGTGTCTTATCTATTTTCCTATCGCCCATAGTAATTGTTATCCTCAATTTTCAACTCTTATATACTTTGCTTTGCCGGATACAATGGAAAGCCTGTAAATTTTTTTCAGGGCATTAACCATATCTTTTTCCCTTGCTTCATGTGTCATCATAACCAATGGAACGGCTTTCTCTTTTTTTCTGCCTTTTTGTATAACAGATTTAATGCTGATATTATGTGAACCCAGGATTCCTGATATTTTTGACAGTACACCTGGCTTGTCAAGAGCAGAAAATCTGAGATAATAACAGCTCCTTACATCATCCATTTTCTTTATTGCCAGACCGTGTGCTTGTGGAATTCCCAGTCCCCGTATCTTGTTGACGGCCCCGGTCTTCATGTTTCTTGCAATATCAACTATATCACTTACAACAGCGCTTCCTGTGGGCATAGCTCCAGCACCTTTTCCATAAAACAGGGTTGACCCAACTGCATCTCCCTCAACATATATAGCATTAAAAACTCCGTTAATGTTTGCGATCAGGGAATCTTCAGGAAGCATTGTGGGATGTACCCTTAGCTCTATGTTTTTGCCGGTCCTTTTTGCTATTGCAAGGAGTTTTATTTTATAACCAAACTCAGATGCAAAATTTATGTCCAGAGGATTTATCCCTGCTATCCCTTCAGTGTATATTTTTTTCAAAGATAAAGGCACACCAAATGACAGGGCAGCAAGAATAGCCAGTTTATGTGCAGTGTCAATGCCCTTAACATCCAGTGTCGGGTCAACTTCAGCATAACCTAGTTCCTGGGCCTCTTTTAAAGCAGTGGAAAAATCAACTCCTTCTTCGGTCATTTTAGTAAGTATAAAGTTTGAAGTGCCGTTGATTATTCCGTAAACAGCTTCAATTTCATTGCCTATTAGAGCCTCCCTGATAATTTTTATTATAGGTATACCGCCGGCTACAGCAGCCTCAAAACCGAGTTCAACATTGTTTTTCTGTGAAGCTTTCAGAATGTCGGTACCATTGGTCGCAAGCAAAAGCTTGTTGGCAGTGACCACGTGCTTTCCTTTATTAAGAGCATTTAAGATGTATTTTTTTGCAGGATTAATACCTCCGATAAGCTCGACAACAATATCAATATTCGGGTCGTTCAGCAGAACCTCTGCATTTTTTACGAAAATCCTGCCCGGCAGTTTTGTCTTCTTTTTTCTTTTAATATCAGGATCAGCGACCTTGCTTATAACAAGAGGAAAACCAAGTCTTTTTTCAAGCTCTTTGCGTTTTTCAATAAGTATCCTGACAACACCGTTTCCTACGGTTCCAAGGCCTATAATCCCTATATTTACTGAAGATCTTTTCAATGTTCCTCCGATATAAACAGTTAAAGATTCTCTGATATTAGTAACTTGAAACTAAAGGGTTTAATCTGCTAAGCATTGTTAACCCTAAACCGATATTATGCTCTAACACTTTAGTTTTATTCAAGTTTTAAATAGTTTTAAAATATCAGTTTGTAAATATCAGCCTTTTTATGAAAAAACTGATTGACTATGAATATTTATAAAGGTAGAATTAAAAAATGGAGATAAAAAAAGAAAAAGACTTTTTTGACAATATACGAAGGTCCGTCAAGTGGTCGTATGTTATATCTTCTCTCTTTCCCTTAATAGTCACACTGTATATATTATATCGCTATGTTTTCCCGATGGCAGATCAGAACACAAAAGTACATATAGGAATACTTTTTTTGTTTATATTAATGTTGTCTGTTTTGGGACTGATTGTTACTACAAGGGTCACAAATGCTTCAATATCTTCGGCAGAAAGTCTTCAGGAAAAACTAAACAGTCTTATTGAGATCACAAAGCAGTTCAGGGAAACCCTGTATATTGATATACTTCTGGAGAGCATTATTAAATCCGCAATACATCTTAATTCAGCAGAATCAGGCTCACTGCTTCTCTATGACGAGACAGGAACGCTCAAGTTTAAAGTAGCTGTAGGGAACCGGAGCGAGAAAGTAAAAAGCAGGACTGTAAAACGAGGTGAAGGTGTTTCAGGATGGGTTGCGGAGACCGGAAAGTCAGCCATAATAAATGATGTAACCGGTGATAAGCGTTTTGACCCCGCTTTTGACAAAGAGAGTGGGTATAAAACGCGTTCTATAATGTGTGTACCGCTTATACATAATAAAGAGATCATAGGAGTTATAGAAGTCCTTAATAAGAAGGAAGGCCAATTTACACATGAAGACGAAAAACTTCTTTACAGCCTTGCTGACCAGGCTTCAATATCAATTACCCAGAGCAGAGTATATGAAAGCCGGCATAGTGACCTGATACACATAACTGAAATCCTTTTGAGTTCCCAGGATTTTCACAGTCCGAATAAGAAAGGACATGCAAGAAGAACTGCAAATTATGCCAATCTTATCGGAAGAAGTATGAAACTTTCTGAGACAGAACTGAAAAATCTTTATTATGCAAGCCTTTTTCATGACATTGGTTTTCTTAAAATAAAAACGGCTGATCATTCAGATATGGAAAAAGTAAAAAAACACCCCAGTCTGGGTTACGAAATGATCAAACCTATTGCAATATGGAAAGATGCGGCAGAGATGATGATAAGCCATCATGAAAGGTATGACGGCAAAGGTTATCCGGCCGGCAAGAAAGGGGATGAAATCCCTCTTGGCTCAAGGATCCTGAATATAGCCAGTACATTTGATGTGATCACAAGCAATCACTCGTACAAGGAAAAGATTGACTTTAACGCTGCAATCAGGGAGATCGATGCCAATTCAGGAACACAGTTTGACCCTCAGGTAGTGCAAATCTTTAAAAATGCCATTAAAGACTCAGACTTGGCTAACGATTAATAAATTTAAAAATTCTAATATCTAAATCCTAAATTATATTATTTGTTTAGGATTTAGGATTTCGTGCTTAGAGTTTGTTTTCTAGCTTCCTTTGTTCAGTGCTTTTTTAATCCCTCTTATAGCCTGTTTTATTCTATGCTCGTTTTCAACCAGTGCAAAACGGACAAACCCCTCACCTGATTCACCAAACCCAATTCCAGGTGAGACAGCAACGCCGCCTTCCTTTATCAGGAATTTTGAGAACTCAAGGGAACCCATTTTTTTGAATGCTTCAGGTATTTCAGCCCATACAAACATTGTTGCTTTTGGAGTCTCTACAGGCCAGCCTGTATTGTTTAATCCCTGAATCAGTACGTTTCTCCTTTTTTCATAAGTATGCCTTATTTCCTCTACACAGTCCTGAGGTCCTCTCAAGGCAATGATGCTTGCAATTTGTATAGGCTGGAACATACCATAATCGAGATAACTTTTAATATTTGTCAGTGCGCCTACGATCTCCCTGTTACCAACGCAAAACCCCACTCTCCATCCGGGCATGGAATAGCTTTTTGAAAGAGAGTAAAACTCTACACCTATATCTTTTGCTCCTGGAACCTGCAGGAAACTCGGGGCCTTGTAGCCGTCAAAAGTCAGGTCAGCGTAAGCGAGGTCATGCAAAACAACTATATTATGTTCTTTTGCGAAATCAACCACCTTTTCAAAAAAATCAATTTCAATACATGCAGTTGTCGGATTATGGGGGAAATTAATTATCAGATATTTAGGTCTGGGCCATGAAGATTTAAATACTTCCGCCATCTGGTTGAAAAAGTCAGGGACACTTTTTCCAATTGGGACCTCCCTGATATCACCGCCTGCAAGAATAATACTGTAAGGGTGGATTGGATATGCAGGTGCAGGTGTAAGAACGAGATCACCTGGCTCTATCATTGCATATGTAAGATGTGACAGTCCTTCTTTTGAACCAATTGTTATCACTGCTTCGCTTTCATGGTCGAGATCGACATCAAAGTTTCTTTTATACCATTCGCATATTGCCAGTCTTAATTGTGTAATTCCTTTTGAAGCGGAGTACCTGTGGTTTTTAGGATTTTGTGCTGCTTCAATGAGTTTGTCCACAATATGTTTTGGAGTAGCCAGATCAGGATTACCCATTCCCAGGTCTATAATATCCTCACCCCTTCTCCTTGCCTCCATCTTTAGATGGTTAACAATTGCAAAGATGTAAGGCGGGAGCCTCTTTATTCTTTTAAATTCATACATATTATAATATTTTAAGTTCTAAATCCTAAGCACGAAATCCTAAACAAATTATAAATTCAAAATTCCAATGTCTCAAACAGTTTTAAAATTTAAAAGATTAGAGTTTGTTTAGAAATTAGATATTAGAATTTAGTTTTTGTATTATAATACATTTCTCCTGCATTCATAGAACTTCTTGTAAGAGGAGAAGATGAAACAGCTTTAAACCCCATTTCTTGGGCAGTGGTTTTATACTGCACGAAAACCTCAGGCTTTATATATTCTACCACAGGAATATTTTCCTTTCGCGGTCTCAGATACTGGCCAAGTGTCAGGATATCACAACCTGATTCAACTAAATCCTTCATAACAGCAAGGACTTCAGAGTTTTTTTCACCAAGTCCCAGCATAATCCCTGATTTTATTTTTATATCCGGGTATAGTGTCTTTGCTGTCTTCAGGACATTCAGAGATGTTCTGTAGTCAGCTCGGAATCCTGGTACGAATCGACCCCGTTGGGTTGATCTGACTTGCGGGCGTACTGTTTTGTAGAGGCTTGGGACAGTTTCAACATTATGGTTGAATACATCAGGGCCGGCATCAAGTACGATTTTTAGTGCATTTATATCACCTTTAAAATCAGGTGTCAGGACCTCTATTTTTATCCCGGGGTTTTTTTGCCGTACAGATTTTATTGTTTGTGCAAATTGGCCTGCACCGCCATCAGGGAGATCATCTCTTGTTACAGACGTGATAACAGCAAAATCCAGTCCAAGAGCAAGGGACGCATCAGCAACTCTTCCAGGCTCGGAAGGATCAGGAGGGAGGGGACTGGCAGAATCTACTGCACAGAAGGAGCAGTTTCTTGTGCACCTGTCTCCGAGAATCATAAAAGTCGCTGTGCTGTTTGAAAAGCATTTACCCTGGTTGGGGCACCTCGCCTCTTCACACACAGTAGATATTTTGTGCTGACGCAGTATTTTCTTTGTTTCGTGAGTTCCGGATGTCCGGACTTTTATCCATTCAGGATGACGCATAATTGATAAACCAATCATAAGGTCCGGTATAAAGGTTTTTTAATTAAAATTAAAAACAGCAATCCTGCTCTATTACTGAACCCTTGTAATTATTATATTTCTAACTGCGTAAAATAACTGATTTATAAAAGCTTGTCAATGAAATAAGCTCTGTTTAACCTGAAGAATAATATAAATTTAAGTCCGTACTTTATAAGCTTATCTTATAAAATTAAAAAAACTATTAATTAGACAACCGTCTCTCTGTGTGATATATAAATTATAAACGGTATGCAATCCATGGAACCCCACGGGCAAGCCCATGGAGAAGCTTTCCCTTCGGTGACATCTCGCTCACCTCGGCGTAGCCTTTGGCGCTCGCCTCTCGGCGAAGCCGAGGGAAGCCGGGCCGAAGCACTTTTTCGCATTTCCATCCTCCGAAGTAGGAACCCTACCTCTACGGAGGACGGGCATCCACGGGTAAATTCGTGGTTTTCTGCTAAGGCGGATAAATATTTATTATATGAAAGGATGGTTCTCATATGTCTTATATGCTTGTGCATTTTAAAATTCAGGATTTATCCAGATGGAAAACTGCTTTCAATGATGCCAGGGATATGCGAAAAGATGCAGGTGAAAAGAGCTACCACATCTTTAAAAGTACTGATGATAAGAATGAAATGATTGTTATCCAGGAATGGGAAAGCACCAGTAAAGCAAAAAAATTCGCAAGGTCAAAAGAGCTGCGAAAGTGTATGGAAAAGGCCGGTATTGTTGGCAGGCCTGACATGTTATTCCTGGAAGAGCTTAATCTGTAATAGCAGTTCAATAGATCTTTTCAGCAATCTTCAGGAAGGGCATTTTTAAGACAGAAGCACCGGCATTTCCTGAATACGGCACTATGCCCAGTACAGATACTTTACCAAGTTTTTCTATAACTTCAGAATTTGTTTTCTTAGCCAACCCTTTTTTAGCTTTGGCAGCATGATTTATTATCACGCCTTTAATATTAATTCCTTTTTCCCTTGCAGCCTTAATTGTAAGAAGAGAATGATTTATTGTACCCAGTCCCGGCCTTGCAACAATTATTAGAGGCACATCCATATCTTTTATTAAATCTATAATGAGATAATTTTTATAAACAGGGACCATGATGCCCCCTGCCCCTTCGACAAGTGTAATATCATATTTATTTAAAAGTGATTTGTAAGCTGAAAGGATTATTTTCTTTTGTATTTTTACTCCTTCAAGTTCAGCAGAAACTGCAGGGGCAAGAGGATGTTTCAGTCTGTATGGATTGATCAGGTCCATTGATTCATTTGTTCCTGAGGCACGAATAAGCTTTACAGTATCGGCAGGAACAAGTTTATTTTTTCTTGCTTTACAGCCAGTCTCAACAGGTTTCATCGGACAGGTATCGATACCCATTTTATTAAATGTCCGTAAAAGACCGCAGATTATGAACGTCTTGCCGACTCCTGTATCAGTTCCTGTTATGAATATGCCTTTGTTCATTAATTAACACCAATTTCTTCATTGCAAAATTAACATTTAGCATTTCAAATTTACTCTAATACTCTACAAAAAAAACAAAACAATTTAAACTGATAATTGTTAATTGATAATTTTAAATTGAATCCTTTTAAATAATTCTGCTGTCAAGATTAAACACCTGCCCTGTTATACCTGATGTTTCTGAAAGATAAGAGATAAATTCAGAAACATTATCAGGGTCAGAAAA
>VAPC010174511.1_pt1 | contig 11100 bp, 9 predicted proteins | sample 3395121 | NCBI WGS metagenome assembly VAPC01 (sample SAMN08290434, study PRJNA428436) | hydrothermal vent metagenome | isolation source: Deep-sea hydrothermal vent chimney | place: Indian Ocean: Southwest Indian Ridge | depth 1711 m m
ACTGTGAATTCTACGGTGGACGTCTTCCTCTTGAAGTGGAATGGGAAAAAGCCGCCCGCGGAACAGAAATCGTTAATGGAGATGGTTTGCCGTTCCCGTGGGGAGAGGAAATCCATGGCAATAATGCTAATTTCTATTCATCATTTGATCTCTTTGAAAAGATGTTTGGAAAATTAGGCAACACCACGCCAGTAGGATTTTACAACGGACAAACATATACAATCGACGGAAACACTTATAAGACACTAGATTCTGCCAGCCCCTATGGGCTTTACGATATGGCCGGAAATGTTTGGCAGTGGCTGGGCGATGATCATCCCGATCAGCATTACCGCTATATGCGCGGTGGGAGCTTCTACTCCTATGAAGTTGATCTAAGGGTTTGGAAAGAAAACAGCGCTGGTCCGCAGTTTTACAGTCCGCAAGTCGGTTTCAGGTGTGCCCAGGATGAAATAAAATAGAGGGCAAAAACGTATCCCTACCCTCTATAATAATGCATTATAATGACAGCCTTATGAAAAAGAAGATTTTTAAGCAGATCAAATCAAAATATATCCCGCTCATCAAATCCCTCCAGACCGGTTTGTTATTAATCACCGGCCTGGCGGGATATATGAGCGCCCGCTGCCCGGTGACGGACCCAAACACCCTGCTGGGATTAACTGGCAGTCTGTTTTTAGCTATCAGCGGCAGCACTGCTCTCAATATGTGGTACGACAGGGATATTGATGCCATTATGCCCCGGACCTGCAATCGCCCCTTGTGCACCGGTGAAACCAAACCCCGCGAGGCATTGATTTTTGGTTTGATCCTCTCAATTATTGGTATTTCCTGGGCTGTCAGCCTGGACATCCTCTACGGGGTGATAATTTTTGCGGGTTTATTCTTTGACGTAGTAATTTACACCATCTGGTTGAAAAGGAAAACTGCCTGGTCGATCGTTTGGGGCGGTATATCCGGTGGAATGCCAGTTCTCGCTGGTCGGGTGCTCGGAACCGGACAGATTGATTGGGTCGGAGTGGCCCTTGCTATAGGGATCTTATTCTGGATCCCCACTCATATTCTCACTTTCAGCATCCGTTACCGTGATGACTATCAGGCTGCCAGGGTACCTACCTTCCCAAGCACCTATGGTCTTCAAACCACCCGCCTGATCATAGCCATCTCCAGCGTTTTCACAGCCGCAGCATTAGGATTTGCCGCCTATGGAGTAGGCTTAACCTGGGGATTTTTACGACTGTTGATTGTGTTATCAGCCGGATTATTTACACTGGCTGTGAGCAGCTTAACCTATCCCTCGGAGCGAATGACTTTTGGTTTGTTTAAATATGCCTCGCTGTACATGTTAGGCACAATGTTATTAATGTTCTTTGCAGGCATCTAATCCAATGAAAAAAATATCAGTTTTGGATCGGATTTTCCTGCTGGCAACAGGATTGCTGGCAGCGTATCAGATTGCCAGAGGGCTGGATGGCATGAGTCCTGTACCGACCTGGGCTTATACTATCGGATTTGGAACTCTCCTGGTCGCAGGTTTGCTGTTGATCATCCTGGGGTTTGAAGGACTTGAGATTCAGGCCATTGTCATTACTTCAGCCCTCATCCCCCTGAGCATTTCTCTCGGTTTGATCTCAGAACACCTCCCTGCTTACACACTGCCCTATCTTGTGTTTTGCATCAGCGGGTTCCTTTTAATTGCACTCACCCGGTTTACAGCAAGCAGACAAGCCGCCACTATTGTCCTGGCTTTGATACATGGTGTTGCTGGATTAATTATCACTTTTTTGCCGGTAATTCTTTTTTTTCAGGGAGCTGCCCCGGCTGGATATATCCTGGTTGGTTTAGGTGGTGGGCTCATCGGATTAGGCGGACTGCTTTTAGCATTTCTAAAAGCCGGTAAACCAATTTTGTCCCATAAGACTATCCTATCTGTACTACCAGGGTTGCTTTTATTAATGACAGCCGCTTTTATTGGTGGATTCTCGTTTCAGTGAACAAATTAATATCTGAAAAGATTCGAGTATCCTTTAATGATTGATGTGTCAAAATAATCTATAAAGAACTGGATTTTTCCCCATTACTCCCAATCAATCAATTTTTCCAGGTTGAGTATTTCAATCTTGCCCTGTTGAACATCAATGGCGCCATTCTTCTCAAGTTCTTTTAGTGACCGGGAAACCACCTCCCGGACAGTGCCTATTCTAGATGCCAGGTCATCCTGAGTCAGGCGCTCAGAACTGTTACCTGAAAGCTGTTTCGAAGATAGCTGGCGCAGCAAGCTTGCAAGGCGTGCGGTTACGGTATAAAAAGAGAGTTCAGCGACTTTACCAATCAGCATACGCAGATTTTGAGATAAGTTTATGATGATTTGCTGGGCCGCCTCAGGGTGTTTTGCAATCACAGTTCGCAGTGCCCCGGCATCAATTAGCCAGATTTTGGTATCGATCACAGCTCCTACATCTATGGGATTTTCTAATTGATCAAATACAGGAACCTCATTAAATGAGTCTCCGTCCTCAATAACGTTAATGATCATTTCCCGGCCAGCGAGTGAATTTTTATATATCTTGACCCTGCCTGATTGAATAATGCAAAGTCCGGGGCAGGTCTGGCCTTCCCGGATGATCATTTCCTCGGCATCATAAGAAATCAACCTGGTATTCTGGGCCAGGTAGGTCAAGATCACCTCGTCCAGACCCGATAAATAACGGTTGTTTTGCAGGGCTTCGATCCTCTGCTCTACAGTTGATGATAATCTGCGCATACAATTTCCTTCATCCCGGTCAATTAAGTTGGAGTACTTTAAATTGTACATGAAAGCAGGCGTTCTGTTAATAAATCACCGGGGTGTTAATATTAGATAAATTACCCTCAAGGTATCTTGATTTAGGGTATAGTACTATTATGTTTATTCGTTTAGTAAATGTGAGAGAGATGAAAAGAAAACTAACGATCTTAATGGTTGTGATTATATTTAGTCTTGCCCTGGGGGCTTGCGGGCAGACCAAAGAACTACCTCCGCCCACGAATACTCCCGTTTCTGTTGAAGTTGAGGATGTTGATAATGAGCAAGATGCAGATGCGGAATCTTCTGAGGACGAGGTAAGTGAAGCTGAGACCCAGGCAATTGACCCTGCTGACCTGTTCTCAAGCAAATGCTCTGGCTGTCACGGCGCGGATCGATCTGGAGATAGAGGACCTTCCTTGTTGCCCGATCGCCTTACCCAAGAATCTGCCCAATATGCCGAAACCATAACCAATGGCAGGGGCGGCATGCCATCCTGGAAAGGCAAGCTTTCAGTGGATGAAATCAATGCCCTGGCTGAATGGATACTGACGACACCAGAATAAACAAATAACTAATAATCAATTTTTCCGTTAAATAAAGGTAGACCATAAACACACAATTGAGTAAAGGAGATGCAAATGTCGGAAGAACTTACCAATGCCCCTTATGATGATGTAGAAATCAGTGATGACGATAAATTATGGGCCATGCTGAGCTGGATTCCCTGGTTCGGTGTGATCCTGGCGATTATTTCGCTTCTGGTCGAACCCCAGAAAACCCGCCCGTTTATTCGTTTTCATGCAGTACAAGCCATCGGAGCTAATATTATTATTGGCGTCGCAAGTTTACTGCTTGGAATAACGGTGTTATTATCCTGCCTGGTTCCATTCCTGGGACTGGCAACAATTTACCCCGCTATTAAGGCTTATCAGGGCGAGTGGTTTGAACTACCCTGGTTGACACAATTCTGTAAAGATCAGGGTTGGATATAACAAAAATACCCGGAGCAAAATGCAGTGCACCCCTTAAAGTGGACAAATAAATAAAACCCCTCTCAGGGTAAATATACAAACTGACGTCTGAATTCCAATGGCGTCAGTTTTGTTTTTGATGTAGTTAAGTCTGATATTTTAAGCTCAATTGATCTCCTTTTCGAGAGGGAATGAATTCCTCCCTCTGGGCTAGGGCCAAGTGTCTCTCTTGAGGGACACTTAATGGATCCGGTATCAGAATAGTGTTAGGGAGATCTTACTCGTCCCTGCAGAGGGACGCTTGGCGCGCCTGTCCTGAGCCCAGACGAAGGGCCAGCGGGAAGGATTTCAATCCTTTAAATAAGAATTGGTTCTCCATGGTGCTCAATGCGCCCGTCCCATCGATTGCACTCAGGACAGGCCTCGGTCGCAATTGGGAATTTGTCCTCACCCGGGGACGAGTGAGAGAGCACCTCTAACAAACACACCTCCTATATTCATCACTAGATGGTGTTTTTATTATGTGTCCTGTTTTTGGGGGTCAGTTCAAAAAGCTCCGGGTTTTTCTATTTAAAGCCTGATCACTCTAATACAAAAGCTTGATCACCAAAACGGATTTGGTCTCCTGCCCTGAGGTAATGGGCTGAATTTGGGGTTAACTGGGTTTGATTTACAAAAGTGCCATTTCTGCTTCTTAAATCTAACAGGGTTAAAACATTTCCCTCCAGGCGGATCAAGGCGTGGGTTCGAGAACATTTTTGGCTATCCAGGATAATATCTGATTGCCTGCCCCTGCCGGCTATCATGATTTCTTTGGTAATATCCACTATCGTCCCATTTTCGTGAACAATCCGCCAATCTGATTTCTTTTCGGGGATGTGTTTTAGCTGTTGGGCTGCCCGTTCCGGCATTGAGGACATAAATGATAATCCAGTCCCCCGGACAATAATTTCTTCCGGGTTATTTGGTAAAACCACCTTTTCACTTCCAAATCGATCCCGAATTCCTTCTGATATACCGGGAAGTAATACTCCCCCGCCCAGCAGGATGATTTTCCCAACAGAATCTTCCTTAATGCCCATGTTTTCCAAAGATCTGGTCAGAACCTCTTGAAATGCTTGGTCCACTGGCTTGATCATCTCTGAAAAATCTCCCGGTGACAAGTTGATATTCTTTCGGTAAACTTGATTGTTTTTCATCACCAGAGTAACTGCCTGCTGATTGGCCAATGACTCAGCACCTTGATCTCCGCTGCTAATTTGTCTACTGAGAGACTCCTTTAATAATTGGCCCCAAATTCTTAGTGCCATAAAAGCAGAGCTATCATCCTCCAATTCATCGACGGGGATTTGGAGCTCACCTGAAATATGTTTAGCCAAAAGGGCATCATACAACCCACTCCCGAACGGCTCATCATAGCTATTGATATCCGCAAGAATTCCTGTGTCGGCATTATATTTTCGGGCGTAGATAGTTGTATGGCTTCCCCCAACATCCACTATCAAATTGACATCATCCGAGTGGAATTTCTCAAGGAGCGCTTGATCCCTCAGTCCCAGGATAATTCCTTCGGATTCAGGCACAAAATGCACTTGGTCGCAGATTTCAGTTGGAAAACACTCCAGTATTACGTGGTAAAAATCTTCAAATACCCTGGCATCATATTCTGTGCGCCAGCGGTCCGGGTAGGCAATTGAAAAATGAACCCCTTCATCAAATGGTTCTGAGTTGTATTTTTCTTCCTGAATTTGCTTGATCAGGCTGCGCAGTAGCAGTCTTGTAAAGAGTAAAGCCTCAAAGTGAGTGTAGCGCATCTGATGGGGAGAGGGATTTTCAATCAGGTGCGAGCCGATGGATGGTTTAAAGAATTCCCTGACCTGATTGCGGGCCTGGGCATCTTCCAGGAAAGCCAGGGCGGTTTCCCCGATCGTCTCAACATTAATACCACCTTCTGTTAACGTCAACACTGCCGGCAATTTTCGATCCGAAAAATTTGCCAGGGGAGATGACAGGGGACTGGTAACGTGTTGAGCCCGCGCCCCATCATAATGGTATTCCATGCGGTACAATCGCCAATTCACTGTTCCGCAATCGAGAGAATAGAGAGTGATTTTATTGTCTTGCGCCATATAAGAATCAATAATGTTTTCGTAATAAAACAATATCCTATCCTAGAATTATATCCAATACCTCCCCTGCTCTCCAAATTGTAAGGTTATAGAAAATATGACCTCAGATAAAATGAGCCGCCAACCCTGTATAATTATCACCAAGGGGGATCACAATTTAGATGAACAAACCAGAATTGGAAGAAAGAATATGGAAAACCAGACCCTCGACCCCCAACGCCAGCAGTCTGCCAAACAATACGCGAAAATTAGACGGCGCATCATGCTGCTGGATTTGCTGCTGGGAACAGCTTTACTGCTTATCTGGCTGCTGGCGGGCTGGTCCGTCGAATTGAGAGACTGGATTTTGACCTGGACTCAAAATACGTGGCTTGCGGTACTGGCTTATGGCTTGATTTTTGGAGGGTGTTTCACAATCTTTGATCTTCCGCTTTCATTTTATACGGGCTATATTCTCCCCCACCGTTTTCAGCAGTCTAACCAGACCCTAAACGGGTGGGGTCTGGACTTAATCAAGAATCTGGGGTTGTCGGTAGTCTTAGGTGGATTCATCCTGGAGATCATCTATCTGCTGCTGCGGTCTTCTCCTGACTATTGGTGGCTCTGGACTGCTGGCTTTTTACTGTTATTTAATGTCCTGCTAGCAAATCTCGCCCCGATCTTATTATTTCCAATTTTTTATACCATTACACCCCTCGATGAAAAGTACCGGGATCTCCAGGATCGTCTGTTGACCATGGCAAATAAAGCCGGTGTTGAAGTAATGGGAGTATATGCCTTCGACATGAGCCGTCGGACAAAATCAGCCAATGCCGCCTTAACCGGTTTGGGAAACACTCGCCGGATAATCCTGGGCGATACACTTCTGAAAGAATTCACGACCGATGAAATTGAAACTGTCCTGGCCCATGAATTGGGACATCATACGAACAATGATATTCCCCTTGGCATGCTCCTCCAGACCCTGCTTACCCTGGGAGGGTTATACTTGACATCTTTGGGACTATCCCGGAGTATCTCCTTTTTTGATTTTGGATCCATATCGGATTTGGCTGCTTTTCCTTTATTCGGATTGTTTCTGGGGGCTTATGGACTATTGTCGATGCCATTCACCAATACCTTCAGCCGCTGGAGGGAAATCCTGGCAGATCAATTCGCTCTGCAATTGACCAATAAATGTGAGGCATACGCCGATGCCCTCACCCGGTTAAGCAACCAGAATCTTGCTGAAGTTGATCCTGAATCCTGGGTTGAATTCCTACTCTATTCCCATCCAGCCCTGGAAAAAAGAATTCGAATGGCAAAAGCCTTTCACACATCCTGATAGGAAAATATCCTAAAGCTGAATCCAGGAGAGTAGGATGAAAATCCACCACCTCAACTGCGGAACCCTCAAAGCGCCATTTGTTCAGATTGATTCCATCGTTTACTGCCTGCTGGTAGAGACCAGCCGGGGGCTTGTGCTGATCGATACTGGATTTGGAAGCCGGGACTATACACATCCAGCCCAGAAGATGCGGTTTTTCCTGAGATGGATGGGTGTTCCCAAGCTCCAAGAAGAGACAGCCCTGGCCCAGGTCCAGTCTTTAGGGTTTGACGCTGGAGAGGTTAAACACATCATCCAGACCCATTTACACATTGACCATGCGGGGGGATTGGCTGATTTTCCAGAGGCGGATGTCCATGTTTTTCGCGATGAATATCTGGCAATCCAGAATCCACGGGGGTTGATGGAATTTGCATATATCCAGGATCATTGGGTTCATCAACCCAAATGGGTAATTCACGAATCAACTGGGGCGGATTGGTTCGGTTTTGATGCTGTTCGGATACTGGAAACCCCGGAAGTTGATTTTTATTTCTTACCTCTACCGGGCCATACCCGGGGACACTGCGGCGTGGCTATCGGCAAACCAGGAAATTGGCTTCTCCACTGCGGAGATGCCGCTTCTCCATTTCACGGTGGGGCAGATCTCCATAATCGAGGCTCCTCTGCCTACGTGTTAAGCTTCTTCCCAAACTATTTAGCCAATCGAATTCTGGGTGGTCATGTTCCAAGATTGCGGACTCTCCTGAAAGAGCATGGCAATGAAATTAAAGCAGTCAGCGCTCATGATATCTTCAGCTTCTTGGAATATACTAGATTAGAGAAAAATATTCAGGAACAGCTCCAGACATCTGCATCAGGTTAAAAGAAAAACTTCCGGGATCTATACCATTCTTCAAAATCCTGGAAGTTTTATTTATCGATCAATTATTTTAGCCTACAGCAACCGGCTCATCAGCTTCATCAGGCAGGAAAGATTTACCGTACAGCGCTGGATCACCTTTTTTAAGAACGATTTCACCATCTTCTTCTCCATCAGATGGAGTGGCTGTCACCAGCACAACATCACCAGAGATGAAAGTTCCGGATAATACTGCATCTGAAAGTTGATTTTCAATCTTTTCCTGAATGACCCGCCTCAGTGGACGGGCGCCCATCTCAGGGTTATAGCCCAATTGGACCAGCAGATCAATACCTTCGGGCGTGATTTCCAGCTGAAGATTCTTTTCAACCAACCTTTCCCGGACCTTTTCCAGCTCCAGGTCAACGATTTTTCGAATGTGCTCCTTGCTCAAGGCATGGAAGACAACCACCGAATCGACCCGGTTAATGAATTCAGGCCGAAAAGTGTTTTTCAGAGATTTTAAGAGTTTTCTTCTCATCTCATCATAATCACGCTTGCGGGATTGTTCCTCATCCTGGGCCAGTTCAAATCCGATCGAGGCAGTATTCTGGATCAATTCTGCGCCGATATTGGAAGTCATAATCACCAGGGCATTTCGGAAATCTATTTTTCTGCCCCGGGCATCTGTGATATGTCCCTCTTCCATAATTTGCAGCAGCATATTATGGGCTTCTTGATGGGCTTTTTCAATTTCGTCAAATACTACTATGGAGTACGGTCGTCTTCGGATAGCTTCAGTCAGCTGGCCGGCATCTTCATAACCGATATACCCGGGAGGAGCGCCAACCAGACGGCTGACACTATGGCGTTCCATGAATTCGGACATGTCCAGATGAATTAATGCATCTTCAGAACCGAACATGAATTTCGCCAGGGCTTTGGTCAGTTCTGTTTTTCCCACTCCGGTAGGACCCAGGAAAATAAACGACCCAACCGGGCGCTTGGGATCTTTTAACCCAGCCCTGGACCGCCGGACTGCCTTGGCAATTTTAACAATTGCCTCGTCTTGGCCAATGATATGTTCGTGGAGTTCCTCTTCCATATGCAGCAGCCGGTCAGATTCTTCTTCGGCAAGCTCCATCACAGGAATTCCTGTCCACATGGAAACAATCTCTGCGATATCCTCAACAGTTACAGTTGGACTGCTGTCTCTATCCCAGGCTGTTTTCAGAGCTTCAAGTTCTTCTTCCAGTTTCTTTTCCTGATCCTCAAGTTCGTTAACCTGACCCTGGTCATTTTCTGCGTTTTTGAGCTCTTTGCGGACAGCCCGTAGTTTATGAACAATTTCTTTAGCTTCATCCCCTATTGGATTTTTATACATGCGCACACGCGAGGATGCCTCATCAATCAGGTCTATGGCTTTATCGGGCAGGAATCGACCAGATACATAACGGGCTGAAAGTTCTGTGGCAGCTTTCAGCGCCTCATTAGAAATTTTTAATTGGTGATGATCTTCATATGCCGATCGAATCCCTTGTAGAATTTCAATGGTTTCTTCCTGAGATGGCTCATCCACTGTGATGGGTTGGAATCGTCTTTCCAACGCAGCATCACTTTCAATATGTTTGCGGTATTCATCCAGGGTGGTTGCTCCAACAACTTGAAGTTCACCCCTGGAAAGAGCTGGTTTAAGGATATTGGCAGCGTCCATCGCGGATCCAGCAGATCCTGCGCCAACCAGCATATGTACTTCGTCAATAAAAAGTATTGCGTCGGATTTTTTCAGCTCAGATATTACACGTTTCAGGCGTTCTTCGAATTGGCCGCGGTACATGGTACCAGCCACTAATGATCCTAGATCCAACTGCAGCACTCGTTTTCCAAGCAGCGGCGCAGGAACTTCTCCATCTGCGATGCGTTGGGTCAGGCCTTCCACAATCGCTGTTTTACCAACACCAGGTTCGCCGATCAGGGCAGGGTTGTTTTTAGTTCGACGGGCAAGGATTTGCACCACACGCTCTATTTCAGTCTCCCGGCCAATAACTGGATCCAATTTGCCCTCTTCAGCCAGATCGGTCAAGTTCACGGCCAGCTGGTCAACCATCGGAGTAGTGCTCTTGGTCTTGCTTTTTTTGCTTCTATCAGACTGCCTGCGCTCTCTTTGCAGTTTGCTTTTATCCCTGGCTTCTTCCATCATGCGCAAAGTCTGCCTGCGTATTTGGTCAGCAGTCAATCCCAGCTGGATCAAGACATCATTAGCTACACCCTTGCCGTAAGAAATTAATCCCAGCAGGATGTGTTCAACACCAATATAATGATGACTCAAATTGCGTGCTTCTTCAACTGCCAGCTCCAGGACCCGTTGGGTCCCCTGGGATAATGCCAGCGCTTCACCACTGTATTCGCCAACACCAGTAATTCGTTCTGTAATTGTCAGGACACTTTCAACACTCAGTCCCAGTTCGCGCAGGACCCGTCCTGCAATTCCTCCCTGATCCAATAATAATCCCAACAACAGGTGTTCGGTTCCAATCTTGTCGTGTTTCATCCGTTCAGCTTCTTTATGAGCTAAACTCAATACCCTCCGAGCTCGTTGGGTAAATCTTTCCATGCTAGCCAAAGGACATCCTCCCGCAATGATCCGACGTATTCCCGGATATTACCGTAATTGAATTTTCGGTGCTCGCCCCCATTTTTGTGTAGACATTCTACCAAATTCCTCTACAAATATACTGCTAATGAAATAAATTTATAAAAATAATATAATGGGGCGACCAGGAGATAAAAAAAAGCGCATCCTGCCAGATGCGCTTAATTTCAAGTTATTCTTCCTCATCTGGAGGAGATTCTTCTTCCGGTTCCTCGTTTTCTGGATCGACTTCCTCATCTTCAGGGGCAGCTTCACCCTCTTCTGTCTCAGTACCTTCTTCGACCTCGTCATCAGGGGCAGCTTCATCCTCTTCTGTCTCAGTACCTTCTTCGACCTCATCTTCAGGGGCAGCTTCATCCTCTTCTGTCTCAGTACCTTCTTCGACCTCATC
>VAPC010141845.1_pt1 | contig 11096 bp, 7 predicted proteins | sample 3395121 | NCBI WGS metagenome assembly VAPC01 (sample SAMN08290434, study PRJNA428436) | hydrothermal vent metagenome | isolation source: Deep-sea hydrothermal vent chimney | place: Indian Ocean: Southwest Indian Ridge | depth 1711 m m
AAGTAGATATAAACTTGGTTTCGACTTTGGTCTTCTCAATCATTATTGGCCAAAGAGGGTTCTTGTTAAAAAGGATGAAGATGCCGAAGCGCCGAAGCATGTATCTGACTGGTGGTTGCCCGGTCAACGCGAGGATGAGCAAGAGGAATACAAAGCCTGGCGAGAGCACGGTGATAAGGAGTCGTTTACCGGGTTGCACGGCGCTTTCTATGTTCCACAAAAACTGGAAAATGGCGGCAATCTGGGCTTCAGCCCATGGGGATCTCTTGGCATCTTTGTCCATGATTTGAGCGACGCCGGTGCACCAAAATTGTTGGGCCGGTTCCAGGCACCCTACAAGCCTGGAGGGATTGCGTTCCATTCGGTGGATGTTTCCAGAGTAGACAGGGGATTCGTCATTGGTGCGCCGGAAGCACTGAATCCGGATTGCAATGAACCGTATCATCACAGCTACATCATTGATGTAAGTGATCCCGCGAATCCACGCGAGATATCCACGTTGCCAATACCGCGGCCGCCGGAGGAGGCACCGTACGATAATTTCTGTCAAAAGCGCGGCCGTTTCGGTGTGCATAATCCACCGCATCTCAAAGCGCCGGGAAAAGCTGACCCCAATTTCACTTGCTATACTTTTTTTAATGCGGGCCTGCAGTGTTATGACATCAGCGATCCGGAGTATCCCTTCATAACGTCCTACTTCATCCCTCCGCAAGGTGGTGACCTCGACGTGCCCGGAAGTTACACGCGTAATACGGACAATGTATTCATCGAGTGGGATCGTAAACTGATCTGGACGGCGACCGATACCGGGCTGTACCTGCTAACGTCGCCCAAACTGGGAGACCCTGTCCTCGAATCGAAACCGGTGTCTGAGTGGAATCTGCCGAACCTGAATCAGGTGGGTAACTAAACATCAATTTCGGAGTTGTAGACTTGGATAAACGCATACTAATAGCCATCGGCGCCACCCTTATCACGATGTCCCTGGTCATTGTCATGTTCCCTGTCCTTCGCGACGAGCTGCGGGACATGCAGGCTGCAAGACAGTTGTCTCGAGGCAGGGAATTGGCGAGCGTCTATTGCTCAAGCTGTCATCTTGAACCGGCGCCCGACATCCTGCCCAGGAAAAGTTGGGAGATGGCGCTTGGATACATGGGTTACATGCTGGGGATGGAAAACGTCGATTATCTGACCGATCATCCTGATTTCGCGCAGGAAAACGTGAAGTCGAAACTGAACTACCTGATCCGGGAAGATATGTTTCCGGAAACGCCGCAATTGAGCGACAGCGATTGGCAAGCGCTGCGAAATTACTATGTCGAGTCGGCCGCGGAAGAGCCGTTACCGCAGGCAGGCAAGCCAATCCTGCATTGGGAGTTGCCGCAATTCAATATAGTTCAATCCGACTATCGTGCCGACCCGGCCGTAACAACGATGGTGTTTGTCCGGGAAGAAGCCGGTGAAGCCTACATTGGCGATTCGGCCGCCCATACTATCGCCGTAATCGGCAGTGACGGCCAGCTCAAGAGCGAGCCCTGGAAGTTTGGGCGCGGGATGTCGCCGGTGGACATCAAGTTCACCTCTGATTCGGCCTACGTAGCGTCCATTGGCGACCTCTATGCGACCGGGGTCTCCAAACAAAAGCTCGCGACAATCAGCCGGCTATCGCTTGTCGGAAAGGATGTCGATGGTTCGAGTATCAGCGTTGTAATCGACGATCTATATCGAATGGCGGACATGGAAGTTGCGGACTTGAACGGTGACGGCATCCTGGATTTCGTTGTCTGTGGATTCGGCATGCGAAAGGGAAATGTTGCCTGGTTCGAGTCACAAAATGACGGAAGCTATAAGGAGCACGTGCTGATCAATCGCGCCGGGGCTGTAAAGGCAGAGCTCCATGATTTCAATGGCGACCAATATCTCGACATAGCTGTGTTGCTATCCGATGCGAGAGAAGGGTTCTACATCCTGATCAACAATGGTGCGAATCAATTCGAGAGTACTACGGTGTTCGAGACTCACCCATCGTATGGCCATACCTATTTCGAACTGCAGGATTTTAACAGTGATGGCCTGATGGATATCCTTACCGTGAACGGCGACAACGTCGATTCGGACCCTTACAACACGCTGAAAAATTTCCACGGTATTCGAATCTACTTAAACCGCGGGGGACTGCGTTTCGAGGAGGCATATTTCTATCCCATGTACGGTGCGTTCGGCGCCAAGGCGGCGGACTTTGACAACGATGGCGACCTGGATATTGCGGCGATCTCCTTCTTCCCCGATTTCAATCTGGAACGGCGTGAGTCGTTTGTCTATCTACAAAACAATGGTGAGATGGAGTTCAGTGCGCACACCACTCCGGAGCTGGTAAATGGTCGCTGGATGACAATAGGCGCTGGTGACCTGGATGGCGATGCCGACATCGACATAATTCTGGGCGGAGCGTATATCCCGACCGGGATGTTCGCGTACATGGATACCTACCGCGAGTTGGCGGCGTCGGCGCCGTCAATTCTGGTTCTCAGGAACAACTCTAACTGAGTGCCGTCCGGGGAGCGTTCAGGTTCAGGACTCACCGGATTTCCTATTTGCGCGACAGGAGAACAAGAATGTATTCAGCAGTGAACAAAACGAGCACTCATGCCCGATGGTTGACAGTGACCGCACTCATCGTTATGGCCGCAGGCTGTGAGACAGGGACGCCGGATTTCGAGTACGTCCATATGCCGGGCACAGAGATTGATTCCGGTGCCAATCTACCATTTACGCCAGCTATCAAGGTGCGCGGTGGCAATATTGTTTTCCTGTCCGGCATTACCGGCGCACCCGTTCCACACAGCCATCCACATATTCCCGCGGAGTTCGATCATCTTGACTTCAGCGTCGAAGCGCAGACCGAGGCTGTCATGGAAAGGCTGCAGGATACTGTGCGCGCAGCCGGCGGCGAACTCAGCGATATCGTGCAGGTGACTCGCTTCGTAGTAGACATCGGTACGAATCAAGCCGCAATAAACACCGTGATGAATCGCTATTGGGGAAATCACCGTCCGGCAAGCACGTCTGTTGAGATCGTACGCCTGGCGACGGACCCACGGTTTAGTCTGGAGGTCGAAGCTGTTGCGGTTATACCGGACTAGTCAGAGGAACAACCAGTCCGGAACCACCGCGGGAAGAACCGGCCGGAGCCAAAGCGCAAGATACGACGGATGAAATAACAAATTCATGACCTGATCGTAGAAAAACACCAGTATTGCCCATGCGCCGAGTGCATAGGCCACAGCAACACGCTTGCGATAATTGCCCCAGCGCACAAGGTAAACACCGATGAACAACGGAAGGGCAATCTTCTGACCGACAAACAGCGTAAGAACGATCATGCCGAACACGTAAGCAAAAAATGGCAGCGCCGCTGCCAGCCAGGCATCTTTGCTCGCCTGTTGCAGCATCGCACGCCAGGTTCCGGCGGCCTTCTTCGTCTCAACGAGATGCAGCAAATCCTGAATGATGACGACCAGTGACAGAAGTGCACCGGGGACCGAGATCAACAACGGGAACTGCCGCACAGGTGGTGGCCAATTCAGCGCTGTGTACCCGGCCCAAACGAAACTTACAAAAAGAAGTAATGAAAACGGCAATGAGACGGCCGGGTTTTTCTCGGATGCTTCGCCCGCGGGGACATTACCCGCCAGCTTTTCTCTCGCAACGCCACGGGCGGCGAGAAAGAGCGTTGCGACTATAACCAGCAACAACCCGATAACGATTGGCCGACTGAGCCATCCTGGTCCTTCGTGGATGCGGGTACTGATTTGAAACGAACGTTCGAGGATTTCGCCGAGAACCAATGCGAGTATGACTGGCGGCCTTGGCCAGCCACCCCGCTTCATGAAGAAACCGATGACACCGAAGATGGCGCAGCTCAACCAGGCACCGATCGAGGCACCGCCAAGCCATGCGCCCATGAATACAAAAAGAAGTACGCCGGGCACGACCAATTGCCCCGGTAGCAACGCGATCTTTGCCACCTGATTGACAGTTCTGAGAAGTACCAACGTTGCTACAACGCTGGCTATTGCGATCATCCACACGAAACTGAAGGTCATGGCCAGCTCGGAACTGAGCATACTCGGCCCTGGTCGTAGTCCGTGCATGATCAGTGCGCCCATCAAAATGGCGGTTCCGACACTGCCGGGGATGCCTAAAGTCAATGTAGGAATCAACGCGCCGCCTCGCAGCGCATTGTTTGCAGCTTCGGGTGCAAGCAGTCCGCGTACGTCCCCTTGTCCGAATTGCGAATTGTCCCTGACGCTTTGTTTGGCATGGGCGTAGGTGACCCAGCCGACGATTGAAGCACCAAGCCCGGGCAACATGCCGATATAGGCACCGATGACACTGCAACGAACAACCAGCCACCAGTGCGTGAACGCGTCGTGAACCCCCTGCAGCAGTCCTTTCCGTGTGTCGCCGGTTTTTCCCGTACGGGCGATCGACACATCTTTAAGTGCCAGTTCCATGAGTTCCGGAATCGCGAACAGTCCCAGCAACACAGGAATAAGTGGCAACTTGTCCAGCAGATACAATGTGCCGAACGTGTATCGCGGAATTGCTTGCGACTCTGGAAGCCCGATCGTTGCGAGCAGGAGCCCGAACATCGCTGCCGCGACGCCTTTCACTATCGATTGTCCGGAAAGTGAGCCGACCATCGCCAGTCCCAACAAGCCGAGCATGAATTGCTCCGGAGACTCGAACGCCAGGATGACTGGAAGAATCAACGGTAGCGAGATGCCAAGCGCTGCAGCACCACACACGCCACCAATGGCCGATGCCGTAAACGATGCCCCAAGTGCGCGCGCCGCCTCGCCGCGCTTTGCCATAGGATAGCCATCCAGCACTGTTGCTTGAGAAGCCGCGGTACTCGGCACTCCGAGCAATACAGAGGTGATGGCACCGCTCGTCGACGTCGACGCCCAGGACGACAAAAGCAGTGCGAATGCGGCGACGGGTTCCATGCTGAATGTAAAAGGCAGCAGCAACACAAGACCGATTGCTCCGCCCATACCCGGCACTGCGCCCATCAGGATGCCGATCACGCAGCCAAGCGCAAAATACGCCAGCACTTGAAACTGGAAAATGAGACCAAGGCCCTCGACTAGCGCTTCGAACATTTCAACCTCAAAAATCGTTCGGAACGTGAAGCGCCATCATCGTTAATAACGACTGTTTTTCTCTATGTGAGCTTTGATGAACTCGAGAACTTCCGGTGAAACATTGGCGGTCGCACCGAGGATTTCCGCTTGGCGTTCATAGCCGACTGGGCCCGGGACATAACTCAGGATGTGCTGCGCCTCCTCGCGAAACTCGACAGAGGCCATCGCTTTTGCCAGTCCGGAACGAAACGTTTCGGCTGCCGCCTGATCCATGCCGGGTGGGCCGAGAAAAACGTGCTGCATCGTCTGATCCAGTTCCAATAGCGTCGTAATCGAGTCCCAGATGATTCCGGACGGCGCCTCGCCGTTAAGTGATTCGTACAGATCCGGTAAGGATGGCACACCGGGGACCATCGCATTTTGTACGAGTTCCCCGTCGCTATTCAACATTGGCATACTGAAGATCGGCAATGCGAGGCCCTCGTCCACAAGCACCGGTACAACTTGATTCAAATACGCGTGTGCGGCATCCGTTGCAGCATTAACCTCTCCGCTGATGATCGCCGCTCGAATGTTACCGCTGCTCGGGTAACCAGCAATGTACCTGTAATTGACACCGATCAGATCCAGCCCCATCGTGCTAACAATCATGCGGCCATGTTCGGGCGGCATGCCACCGAATCGGAGTGCCTCGGTCGCGATTATGTCCTGTGGCCCACTGACACCACCCGGTACTGCGTCCGTTCGAACATAGACGACCAGGCCACCGATCTGCACACCTCCGAGCGGTGTGAACTGACTGTACTTGAATGAAAACCCTGGCAACTCGAGCAATTCGCCCAGGGACGAACGCGGGCCGTAGTACACTGTCGTGCCATCATTCGGCGCCTTCAGAAGCACATGCAGATGTGCATTCAGGCCGGATGCGCCCGGCATATTGTTTACGATGACGGTTGGATTCCCGGCCAGGTTCAGCTCGAGGTGCTTGGCGAGCAATCGACCGACTGTCGTGCCGCCGGCAGAAGCGTCGAGTCCAATGACAACGGTGATCGTCTCGCCTGCGAATGAGTGTTGACCATCCGCCGCGGAGCTGTCGCGGTTTGTATGGCCTGCATCGCAGGACACCAGGAATATGCCGAGCATCACGACCAGAATAATACGGCAGCCGTTCTTAAGCGTGTCATCCATCATCGTATCAACTCCGGTTTTCATCTCGCGGGCTCATCGGAATAATTAATATCCGGACCAAGCGGAACGACCCTTGTTTGTTTGAGCAGTTTTTCACTCGCGTAATAATGCGCCTTGATCGACCAGACATCGATCGTCGCGGCGATACCGGACATTTGATACAACTGGCGCACGAAGCGCCAAAGATTTGGATAGTCGACGATACGCCGTGCGTTACAACGAAACGCGCCGTAGTAAACGTAGTCAAAACGCACTAGCGTCGTGAACAATCTCCAGTCGGCTTCGGTCAATTGCTCGCCGACGAGGTAAGTGCGAGATGCCAGACGTTCTTCAAGCTGATCGAGAGCATCAAAAAGCTTTCTGTAAGCCTTTTCGTAAGCCTCCTGCGACGTTGCAAACCCTACGCGATAAACGCCATTGTTGATGGCACCGTAGACCAGTTCATTTATCGCATCGATTTCTGCACGCAATTTCCTGGGGTAGTAGTCGCCTTCGAGCGCGCCGACGTCATCAAATGCACTATTGAACATTCTGATGATCTCGGCCGATTCGTTGGAGACAAGTTTTTTCTGCACCTTGTCCCAAAGCGTCGGTACCGTTACCTGTCCGGTATATGTCGAATCTGATCGCTGGTAAATCTCATACAGGAACGCCGCAGCAAACTCCGGATCCGGAACGACACCGTGACCTTCGTCGAAAGTCCAGCCGTTCGCACCTGAAATTGCGTTGACGACCGACACGCTGATCATGTCTTCGAGCCCTTTCACGTGCCTGAAGATCATGGTCCGGTGGGCCCATGGGCAGGAAGCGGCGATATACAGATGGTAGCGACCGGCCTCTGCCTTAAAGCCAGCATCGCCTGATGGTCCGGGCTCGCCTGTCGCGGTTACCCAGTTACGAATCTTGGCATCAGGGCGGATGAAGCTGCCATCTTTTGCTTCGGTATTACGCCACTTGTCGTGCCATGCACCATCGATCAGAAAGCCCATGCCTGCACCCCGTTACTCGGCATTCCAGAGCTCGCTGATCTTTTCGAATGCTTCAATCCCATAGCTTTCTCGTTTTGATGTCGTCTTGTCACCCCACTTGGTGACGCCTTCTTCATACGATGGTCGGGCGATAAAACGTTCGTACCATTCGTTCAGGTGGTTCAGATTGCGCCACAAGGGCGCCATCTGGAAACTCTTGAGGCGCGTGACGTATACGCCAAGCGAAATATCAGCGAGCGAGAAAGTCTTCCCGGCCAACCAGGGCGAATCGCCCAGGGTTTTGTTCATGTCTTCAAAGACGCGCCTGAAATATCCAACCGCGAGCGGCAATAACGGAGAATCCAGGCCCTTCTTGATATTGATGCGATCGTTTTCCTTGCGAACGACCTCCGGCATTTCGTTGAGGTATTTTTCCAGCTCTTCGGGGCCTGCTGCGGTTTTCGCGTGGCGGACAACGATGCACATGCCGACGACGCGGCTATGCACATGCAAGCCTTCATCGATCAACTTCGTCCAGAGACGCATCGTCGCTTTGTCACAGGCGCTCATCGGGCGCAACGGCAACTCCGGAAATGCATCGTCCAGGTATTCGAGAATGACCTGCGATTCGCGTATCGCCTTGCCGTCATGAACCAGCGTCGGAACGATGCCACGCGGATTGATTTTCAGGTACTCCGGTGAAAAGTGCTCACGTTTTGCGACCGACGTATCGAGATGGCGACTTTTCCACTCGAGTCGTTTTTCAGCCAGCGCAATTCTTATTTTTTGCGCCGCGGTTGAGTGGTCGTAGTGATAAAGCTCCAACATAATAATAATTTTCGTCCTGGGTGATGCCAACAGCTGCCGGCAACGCTAACACAGAAAAATTGTTCCCCCGATAAACGTCAATCAACGTCAAAAACAGGTCCTGACGAGGAAATCCAGAGCGCGAATCTGCTTGCAGCGCCCGATTCTCATATGCTATGTTACCCGAAAGCTGCAAACGTTTGCACTAAATAGGCAAACGACTGCAGCGGGGAGTATGCCGGGGGGCATGCCAGGGCGCGTAAGGTCGATCTGACCAAGCACAGTCATTTCGAAGTCCTGTGTGACAAAAGCATCAGAAACATGAGATGTGCGTCTACTTAGCTACTGGGGGCAACAACTAATGAACAATGACTTGACATTATTCTCAAGAGTAACCGGGTTATTTTGGACAGCGGGGGCACTCCTCGGCGGCATCTTTATGCTGTCGTCCGGACTCGCGGTCGCGCAGGAAGATGAGCCGGCGGAGAAAAGCGCCTCGGCAGAAGCCATGCTGGATGAAGTTATCGTATCGGCCCGTCGGCGCGAGGAGCGATTATTAGATCAGCCAATGTCCATTGCGGCGATGACGGGTGATCAGATGCAGGTACTGGGTGTCTATAACATCGAACAGGCCAGCAAATTCGTACCGAATGTGACACTGACGACCGACGACCGCGCCAACAACACGCGCGTCGTGATTCGCGGCATCGGCGGCGGTTTTCCGGATCCGGTTTTCGTCTTCGGCTCCGGCATGTATATCGATGGCCACTATGTTCCCACCTCGCTGGGCGGATATATGAGCACGGTCGACATCGAGCGGATCGAGTTATTGCGTGGCCCCCAAGGCACCTTGTTCGGCAAGAATGTCACTGGCGGCCTGGTTAATATCATCTCCAGAAAACCGCAACCGGAGTTCGATTCGAGCGTCCTGCTGCGCGTGGCTGAAGATGGCCAACAAGACGTCCGCGCAATGGTCAACATTCCATTCAGCGACACGTTGTTCGGGCGCTTCAGTGCCGCATCGGAAACATTTGACGGCTACTACTACAACCAGAACCTGGACAGGGATTCCGGCGGCAGAGATACGAAATCGTTCCGGGCCGCAGTCAGGTTCGTGCCGAATGCGAACTGGACGATCGATTTTTCCGGTGCCGTATCGCGGAAAGACGACGACAACCTCGGTGGGCAATGTCAGAACATTGCTCGTGACGCCCCGCAGTGGGGCGGAGGCGCCGGCAACCTGGAACGTCGGCTCTACCCAGGGGCGAGGGATGACTTTTTCGCGATCTGCGATGCGGATGTTGCGGCTGGTGACTTCGTGAATTCCTCCGACAAGTTCAGCTTTTCGAAAGTCGATGAGGAAATCTTCCAATTGGGAGTCCGGTGGGATTCCGACGGTCCCCTCGGGTCGTTGGATAACGCGACCATCAATTTCAGGGCGTCCTACCGCGACATGGAATACAACTACTTCGCGGATCGCGACTACAGTTCGTGGCCACTCGATAGCATCGGCACCGCCTCGGCAAATGGCCAGAGTAATGAATCCACCAGCTTTGAACTGATATTCGAAGCTCAGGCTAGTGATCGGCTTCACTTTACTGTGGGTGCGAACTACTTCGACGAGGCCGCGCTCAACGGCACGGACACGTGTTACAACCTTTTTGTGGATAATGGTGCGAGCGGTAGCGTAACTTGTCCTGACACGGGCCTGCATTTCGAACTGGTACCGGATAATCCTAACGGCACCGTCTTCGATCCCGCGCAGCTCCCCAACTTGTGGCCGAATGCACCCAGGATTAACGGGGGTGGACCCGGGCCATTTGGCGGCGAGGTTAGCGTCTGGAACAAGTCCACGGGCATCTTTGGCCACGCAACGTATGACTTCAATGACCAATGGACTCTTGATGTCGGCGGGCGTTATACCGAAGACCGCCGCGAGTTCCATAACTTCGAGTTTGCTTCCACGGGTTGCGACATCAGCCTCGATCCGCGGAATATGTGCGCGTTTACGCTGCCGGTTGATATCGACTTCGTTAACAACACGGGCTTTTTCAATCAGGCAGCCAAGACTTTCTCGGAATTCACGCCGATGATCAGCCTGACCCGAAACCTGGCGTCGGGCAACGGCATGTTCTATGTACTCTACTCCGAGGGATTCCTGACAGGTGGCTTCAACACCGAGGTCAACGCCAACCTGCCGGTGGGCGGGCCGGACCTGACCTACGACCCGGAACATGTGGCCAACTATGAGATCGGCTTCAAAGGTACGTTCATGGAAGGCAGAGTGCAACTCATGGCCGATGTGTTCTACATGGACTATACGGACCAGCAGAGGTCTTTCGAACTTGCAAATCCGGACGGTGAGTTCGGTACCGAAGACCCTGTTGAGCTCGTCTCCAATATTGCCGTTTCGTCGATCAGCGGAATAGAGCTGGAGCTGCGCGGAGCTTTCTGGGATGGTGGCTTCGTCTCGCTCGATGTGGGATACATCAAAAATGAGATTGACGAATACAGCTATGAAGACCCCGCAAACCCGGGCAATATCATAGACAAGTCGAATGTCCTCGTAAATGACTATACCCCGGATTTGACCGTCAACCTTGCCGTTGAGCATCAGTTCAATCTTGCAGGGCGCGGCTCGATCACGCCACGGCTTAATTTGAACTGGCAGGATGAGTATGAATGGGCGGCCGAAACAGGCAACTGGGTCAAGGGTACACCAGATTCCGGCTGTCACCAGAGTGCGTATTCGACACTCGATGCCCGGGTGACGTACAGACCTGCAAAGGGTGACTGGCAGGTGTCGGCCTTTGGCGGCAATATTCTGGATGAGCGATACATCGAATTCTGCGAGGCCGACCGCAATGTGTGGCTATGGCGTTTGGGGCGGCCAGCCTGGTGGGGCATCGAGTTTGCAGCACAATTTGGCAGAGGTTGAGTACAGGCCGTACTCGACGACAAGAGCCAAAAACGGCACCTCTTC
>VAPC010152938.1_pt1 | contig 11082 bp, 8 predicted proteins | sample 3395121 | NCBI WGS metagenome assembly VAPC01 (sample SAMN08290434, study PRJNA428436) | hydrothermal vent metagenome | isolation source: Deep-sea hydrothermal vent chimney | place: Indian Ocean: Southwest Indian Ridge | depth 1711 m m
ACAACATTCCTTGTAGCGATCTCTGTGTTTTTGCTTATTACAAGACTCCCTGCAACAACATTCATCATCAGGGCAATAAGTATTGAAAATACCGCGATAGCACCAAGAACCTCAATAAGGGTGAAACCTTTAACACACGTATTTCGTATATCGTATTTCGTATGTCGTATGTCGTGTCCTTCGTGCTTCATCCTTCATCTTTCGTGATACGTAGTACGTATATCGTATCTTCCATACTTTGTGCCTTTGCAACTTTGTGCCTCTGTGTCTTTCTTTGATCAGTTCTCAATCAGGCGCACCTTTCCTGTTGCCGTCTGGACAGTAATGGAGTAGCTAAATCCCCCTGAATTTATATCAATCACTCCCCCTGCCTGCAAGTCGCAGTTGCCCTGATTATAAAATCTTATTCTCGTTTCACCGGAGGCGTTTAATTCAGGCGGGATCGGTATAAGATCGCCGATTAAATTGGCAGGATTTACGGTGTTTCTGTAAATTCCGTAATTATCACTGCCATAATAGAAACGAACTATGTACCGGGTAGAATCTATGTCGGTTATAGCAAGTCGTCTGGTGTATCTTATGTTAGCAACAATTTTCTGTGCTTCACTTTTAATCCGCTGTTTTGTATTAAAATCAACACTAAAACGGGGGATAGTAACAGCGGCGATTATACCAAGGAGTACAACTACAAAAATAATTTCTATAAGAGTAAACCCTTTTTTTCCTGCACGTCCTCTGAAAAAACTAAAGCTGCTCACTGATACACAATGAGCAGCTTTAGTGCTTTTTTTAACGTTCACAAACCTGAAAACGCTGTTAATGTCCTGATGTATTACAGATCATTCTGTAAGTAGTTGTGTTATACGTATAGTTATCAGAGTTGCCTTCAGGACAATTTGGCGACCCGCCCGGGAAATATGTTATATTGTTTAAAAGTGACCTGAATGCAGTATCATCAGCAGGGTAATTCCCAGTATCCAGCATGAACTGCTCAACCTGTGTATTGATAACAGCCTGGTCTGCTTTGCAGGAATTAGCTCTGGCAGTGGCTGTTGTCGTTGTAATTCTCATAATGGCTATAGCAGCCAGAATCGCAATAACAATAACCACAAACAAAATTTCTATTAATGTAAATCCTTTCTGACCTTTGGTATTTACTATTTTCTTAAACATTTAACTCCTCCCTTCCTTTTTAATTAATTTATTTTATTAAAACTCCTCAGCCAGTTGCTGAGCAAGCTTTCCTCTTCTTGTATTGTAAAAAATTTAATCATTTTTTTCCACTTTTTTAAAAGCAAGTATTATGCCCGCAACAATACCTGAATATCTGTAACAGGTTACATTATAATATTTTAATGCCTGTCACCACATTATGTCACAACCGGCATATACTGTCAAAATTTAAACTTTTTCAGGAAACCGGTTTTCTCCATAGTTTAGCTTAACATTATATTACAATCTGCCAGTTCGTCAAATAAGTTTAATTTATAATCAGTTAATTTAAATCATTTATTCCTATGATCTACCTGTTCTGGATCTGGTTAACGATCTCAAAAATAGGCAGATAGACTGATAATGCTATAAAAGCTACAACACATGCCATGATCAGGGTAAGCGCAGGCTCAACTACTACGATTATTCTTTTAATAGTCAGGTCCAGGTCCCTCTCCAGCGCCTCGGCACTTTTCCCCAGCATTTTGGGCAGTGTTGCGCTTGATTCACCGACTGAGATCATCTGAACCACTGCGGCCGGTATAAGTTCCTGATCTTCCAGCGCATCAGAAATTTTTTTACCTTCTCTGATATTATTCAAAATCCTGTCAACCACTTCTGAAATAACCACATTCCCTGCAACATCTTTTGCAGTATTAATAGCTTCGGTGATCATAACACCGCTTTCCATCATAATTCCTAAGGTTCTTACAAACCTGGAGACAGCAGCTTTTCTGTTTATCTTGCCAAAGACAGGCATATTTACCTTTATCCTGTCAACCCTCTTTTTAATTATATCTGTATCTTTTAAACGATAAAATAAAAATCCTGCACCGACCGATAAAAGAAACAGTATCCAGCCAAATTTTCTCAGAAATTCACTTAAAAAGATAAGCATGCGTGTAGGAAGCGGCAGAGTTATATCCAGTTTTTCAAATACGCCCTGAAACACCGGAATTATAAAAACAAGAAGAAAGGTTATAACCAGGATAGCAAGCGCCCCTACTATTACAGGATATGCAAAAGCCCCCCTTACTTTTCTTTTTATATCCTGCATCTTCTCGATCTGCAGGGCCAAACTGTTCAGGATCTTATCAAGTATTCCGCCTTTTTCACCTGCCCTGATCATATTTACAAAAAAAGGAGAAAACACATTCGGATATTTCATAAGAGCACTGGAAAAAGTGCTGCCGCCTTTAATAGATATGACCAAATTCCTGATTATTTTCCTGAATTTTATGTTCTCAGCCTGTTTGGCAAGTGCCTCAAGACACTGTATTATGGGAATTCCAGCCTCGGTCATGCCTGCAAACTGCTGAACAAAGGCCAGCAGTTCTTCAGGTTTCACCACGCGTCCGGAACCTAAAGCGGAGATACTGCTCTTTTTAATAATTCCCCGGCTTATTGCCGCTTCATCTCTCATAATCAACAGGCTTTATCAACATCTCCGTTAAAAACATCATAAACCATAATAAATCTAAGCCTCTTTTCCAATATAAACCACCCTACTGATCTCGTCCACAGTGGAAACGCCGTCAAGGATCTTTTGCATACCGTTTTGTCTTAATGTCCGCATGCCTTCTTTAACAGCGGTATCTCTTATTGCCTCAACCTCTGCATTTGAGACAATAAGACTTCTTATTTCATTGCTCATTTTCATCACTTCAAATATCGATTCCCTGCCTTTAAATCCTGTATTAAAACAATAGTCACACCCTTTGCCTTTTTTAAGCAAGATCATTTTTTTATGTTTTTCAGGCATAAACTCTCCTATGATCTCCATATCCTCTTTAGACGCTTCGTATTCACTCATACACTCAGGGCATATGGTCCTGCAGAGCCTCTGGGCAACACAGCCTATAACTGTAGCAGATATAAGGAAAGGCTCTATACCCATATCAATCAAACGGGTAATTGCACTTGGCGCATCATTTGTATGAAGTGTACTGAAAACCAGGTGTCCTGTAAGAGCCGCGTGAACAGCTATTTCCGCTGTTTCCCTGTCTCTTATTTCACCAACAAAAATGATATCAGGATCCTGCCTCAGTATTGTTCTCAGGCCTGTTGCAAATGTCATTCCCACTTCCGGGTCAACCTGAATCTGGTTAATGCCGTCCAGTTTATATTCAACAGGATTCTCTATCGTAATAATATTGGCATTGCGGATATCTAACTGACTCAATACAGAATACAGGGTCGTGGTTTTACCGCTTCCCGTAGGGCCTGTTACCAGTATCATCCCAAAAGGTTTGGCAATAAAACCCCTGAGCAGGTTCTCATCATACTGTGTAAAGCCTAACTTCCCGAGACCTATAAGCATTGTTTCCCTGTCAAGCACCCTAAGCACCACTTTTTCACCATTTATAGTCAGCAAAGTTGACATCCTGAAATCATAATTCTTTGTGCCTTTTTTAAATGTTATGTGGCCGTCCTGGGGCCGTCTTGTTTCTGTGATATTCAGGTTTGCCATTATTTTAAGACGTGAGATCACGGAATTTTCAATATGCCTGGGTATAACCATAATATCGTAAAGGATTCCGTCAACCCTGTAACGCAGTATCATTTCCGGATCCTGGGGCTCAAAATGAATATCACTTGCTCTTCTGTCAACTGCCCCTATTATTATATCGTTCACCAGTTTTACGGACGGAAGGCTCTCCAGTTCTCCTGCTGTTTCCTCATCTTCAAGCTCCTCATATTCTCTGAGTTTCTCCATTCTCATGTCTATCAGGGACTGCTTGCTGATCTCTTCGACCTTGAAATACTTATTGAGCGCCTGAAGCATTTCTTTTTCAGTTGTTATCATCTGCCTGATATCACATCCAACGATCAGCTTCACCTCATTTATTGCAGCCAGATCATTCGGCGCAACCATGGCAACATTAAGAGTATTACCCTGAAACTCCACAGGGATAAGCTTATTCTTTTTCGCAATGTCCCCCGGCACCATTCGCACAATGTTATTGTCTATTTCCCTTTCACTCAGTTTGATAAAAGGCATACCGCTGACCGAAGCCCTTGCCCTGGCAAGGCCCTCTTCATTAACCAGTCTTTTCTCTATCAAGAGCCTTTCAAGAGGCGTGCCTGATGATTTTGCATCCTCAATTGCCGCTGCAAGAACTTTTTCTTCGATCAGTCCCTCAAGTAATAGGACCTGTTCCAGTTTTTTATCTTCTTTACGCATAACGTGTTCCCTTAAGTTCTAAACGTTTATAATGATTTTCTTATTTTCTCAAGCAATATTTTTGAGTCAAAAGGTTTAACTATATAATCATCAGCACCAATTTCAAGGGCTTTGGCAACATTATCAGGCGCATCTTTTGCTGTCAGCATAATAACAGGTACAGAAGCTGTTTCTCTACTTTCCTTCAGTCTTGTGAGCACTCCAAATCCATCAAGATTGGGCATCTGAATATCAAGCAGAATAAGATCAGGTTTTTCCTCTCCAGCCTTTTTTAGCCCTTCAATACCGTCCGATGCCAGTATTACATTGAAATTGTTTGCCTCTAGCCTCATCTTAACAAACCCTGCCAGCTGCTGTTCATCGTCAACGATCAGTATTTTCTTTTTTTGTGTCATAGAGTTACCTTCCCTTATATTAAACACTTTTTAATGTTTTCCAGAAGCTTTTGTGATTCATAAGGTTTTCTTACAACATTTTGACAGCCTGCCTGTATACACCTTTCCTCAAGATCCTTTTCTCCTGAAGCTGTAACAGCAATAATAGGTATATGTTTTGTTTTTGCACCGGCTTTTAATCTTTTGCATACTTCAATCCCGTCCATACCCGGCATAACAATATCCAGGAGGATCAGATCGGGAGTTTTATCCTCTGCAATCTGCAGACCGGTCAGCCCGTCATTGGCTGTAATAACCTCATAGCCGTTCGCCTCAAGTCTCGTCCTGATTACCATAACCTGATCAGGCTCATCCTCTATGAATAGTATCTTCTTTCTCATTTTTGGCCTCCTGAACCTTATTTAATAATTTCTCATAATCAGTTACATTGTCAGGATATGTAAAGTCCTTGAAATTAAGCTTTAATTTCTTCAATTCTTCAAATTTACATGCTTCTATAAAATCTTTAAGTGTCAGTTCAATTCTTTTAAGAACAATCCCGGCACCTTGCTTTGATGTGTCGGGCAACAGTATAAAAATATCGCTGTGGTCTTCCACCAGAACATCACAGGTCCGCCTTAAAAGTTTTTTTACTTTATGAATGATCTCTTCAAATACTTTGTCTGCTTTGTTTTTTCCTAACTCTCTTTCTATTTCAATAAAATTTGGCATATTAATGTACAGAAGAGAAAAACTGCTCTCTCTGGAAGCAGCATCCTTTATTCCGGCATGTACGTGTTCCCTGAAAATATTCCAGGTCGAGTATTTAGGTATCGTAAAAGTAAAAACTGTTCCTTTATTTAAAGATGAACGGGTCTCAATTTTACCTCCATGCATCTCAATAAGGGATTTAACAATGGAAAGACCCAGCCCGGTGCCTTTATCACCCGGACCGGCAGTTCTTCCAAACTGCTGGAACTTGCTGAAGAGCCTTGGCATATCTTCCTTTGAAATGCCTATGCCTGTATCTGCAACAATACATTCAACCTCCTTCTCTTTTTCTATAACTAAAAGCTCTATATAACCTTTCTCTGTAAATTTGATGGCATTATTGATAAGGTTAATATATACCTGATTAATTCTGTCCTCATCAGCATAGGCAAGCAACCCTTCTCTGGGATAGCTTATCCTTAAATCCAATCCCTTTTCTTTTATCTTGTGTTCAAATGTAGATTTGATCTGGTTTATCAAATTAAATATATCAATCTTTCCTCTTTTAAGTTCCAGTTTCCCTGACTCAATTTTTGAAACATCGAGCAGGTCATTAATAATCCTTGCCAGCCTGTCTATATTGCTCATTGCCGTACCGAGAAGTTCTTCCTGCTTTTCGTTTATTTCGCCTGTTATTCTGTCCATAATAAGGCTGATCCCTTCCCTTGTGATCGAAAGAGGGGTCCTGAGCTCATGAGAGACAGTTGAGATAAACTCGTTTTTCATACGGTCTATCTCCTTTTCTTCTGTAATATCCCTGATAAAGCATATCATGTTTTCAACACCTGTCCCGCTTCCGGAAACAGGGGCACTAAAGGTTACATATGCGGGGAATTCACCCAGATATTTTTTTAAAGCAATGAGATTCCCCCTCCAGTGTGTTTCACGCTGAACACAATCAGTGATTGTTTCCCATTTTATATCCTCATCCGGTTTAAAGAGGTTCATTATATTAGAATCCATCAGTTCCTGTTTAGAGTAGCCAAAAGCCTCTTTAGCCAGTGAATTACTCATTAAGATCTGCCCGTCAGATTCAACGATAAAAACTATCTCATGGGCGTTCTCCACAAGGTTTGCCAGGAGTTCAACTTCATGATATGCTTTTTTAAGCATTTTCTCTGTTTTTTTGCGCTCACCAACTTCCTGCTGAAGTTCTTTTGTCTGTTTATCCAGATCTTCCATAATATTCAGTGCCGCATCCTTACTCTCTTCTAACTCATGATACATTTCTTCCAGTTCAAGTGCTCTTTTCATTCCTTCTTCTGCTGATGCTGTTGCTATAGCAAGCTTTTTCTCGTATTCGATACGTTTTTTCAAATCACGTATATCCCTGGCAATGCCTATAATGCCTGTTATCTTTTCTTCTTCCTTTAGAACCGATCCGGAGAAATTAACCGGGATATTTTCATTATTTTTTGTTTTATAAAATAGCTCCATGTCTTTTAATGACCCGAGCCTGAAAAGTTCATCTGCTAAACCCTCTGTAATAATTTTCTCTCCTTCAAGTCGCAATGCATACTGTCTCAGTTTATCAGTTAATACTTCAAGCTTCTTCCTATAATCCTTTGTAATGATGCCCTTTTCATGTTCTGCTTTGAGCCCTTGGGATATATGCAGGTAGAATTTCACATTCCCTGACCTGCCCCTTATTGGAATAGCTATAACATTAACCTTAAAACTTCTTCCCAAGGTATCAAAATGCGTATGAGTTTCAATACAGGGTTCGTTTTTAATCAATACATCCTCTATTGGGCATGTATCATACGGCGGTGAACAAATGCTGTCTTTATTATGGGTAATTTTGTAACAAGGCTGGTTTATAACCTCTTTAAGGGATTTACCCACGGAATCAAGAAACGGCTGGTTTGCCTTTATTATTCTGAAATCTTTTGATATCAAAATAGCGCTTTCTTTAATCTCATTAAGTATCTCTTCCTCTTCAATAATCTTTGCCACAGGAAAACCGATGATCTCTTCTTCAGTATATCCAAGAAGATCCAGGGTTGCTTTATTGACTGTTTTTATCATACCGCTATGGTCAATTACCATTAAGGAGTCAGTCATGTTTTCAATAAGGTTCTCTGAATAAGTCTTTTCAGCCAAGATATCATCATTAGAGGCTTTAAGCCCTTTGACCATCCTGTTAAATGAGTCTGCCAGACTGCCAATCTCATCACGAGATTTAACTTTAATGCTCTGGGTCAGGTCTCCTCTTGAAACTGCTTCCGATACTTTAACCAGCTGTCTTATATCAAACACAATACGTTGTGTTATAAAGAAGGCTACAACAAACCCGCCTATGGTCAGCCCAATGGTTAATAAAGCCACCCATAAGCTGAAAGTTTCTTCAGCTCTATTGGTTATTGCAATATATTCATCAAGTTCTGCCTTGGCATATCCCAACAGCTTAATCGAGTCATCCACTACTGTGAATGTTAACGAATCTAACTCCTTCATCATCCTGCCAGCTTCGGGGTTGCCAACTGGATTTTCAAGCGATAAAATTAGGATGGATAATGTCTCTATCTTTTCTAACTCTTCCTCAAATACGGCTAATGCCATTTTTTCTTTTTCATCTCCCACAATATTTACAAGTTCGTACAGCTTTTCTTTTGTCTCAGTCAGAAGTCGTTCAAATTTATCTGTTTCCTCTTTTTCCCCGGTTATTAAATAATCATTAACCGGCATTATCAATCTCTGTAAAATGATCCTAAGCTCCTGAATCTTGTCTATCTCTAATGCCTCATACAGGATCTCTTTAGATGCATGATCAGTTACTTTTATACCTTTGTATCCAATAAATCCTATCAACAGCGCAAAAAAAGCCATCAAAAAAATTCCTGATGCCATTTTTTTTCGTATAGTTATCTTCATTATTTCTTTTCGAGTCCTTCCTCCAGCTCCGCTACCCTGGCCTTAAGCTCTTTCATCTTCAGCTCTCTGCCCACAGCAACCTTATGGAACCTCTCCAGCTCTTTTATCTTATTTTTCAGTCTATCTTCAAGCTTCTTGCGTTCAATAACCCCGATAAAAGCAGTGGCAGCAGCTGTTAAGAACTGCTCTTCTTCTTTGCTGTATTTATGCCCGGCCTCTGAATAAAGTGTAATTACACCCATCACCTTTTTAGAAGAAACCAGAGGAATACAATAATGTCCATGGGGTGAAATGCCGCTGTACTTTTTTACGTGACGCTCGTCAACAGAATCTGAAAACACTATCTTCCCTGATGATGCTGCGCTTCCGCAAATGCACTGACCAAATGGGACGCTTGAACACTCATCGATCAATTCACTGGAAAGTCCCTTATGGGCTTTCAGTATCAGCAGTTCCGGGTCGGTTTCGACTAAAAAAACAGCCCCTTTAGGCAGCAGGGATATCCAGGGATAAGGAACAGAAGTTATAATGTCTATCAGGTTTTCTAATACATGCTCAAGGGATAGATCTATAAATGAAAGATTCAATATCTGATTGACTGTACTCAGTATCTGTGAGTTTATTTGCAGTTGAGACTCTGCCTCTTTAATCTCTGAAATGTCATGCACAGTGACAACTGCAAAAGCGGATTCAGCCCCCTTCTTGCTGCTATTACTGCGTAAAGCCCGGATGCGAAGATAACGGTTGAGAATCCTGTCTTTAACCTCAATTTCAACAGGATGGCCCTGTGTAACAGCTATCCACTCCCTTGCCCAGAGGAAATCAAAATAACAGGCAGGGTCTGCACACTTATAGTGAAACAGTTCATGTAAGCTTTTTCCTTTAACCTTCCTGACACGCCCAAGACCCCATTGTTCTACAGTCATATTTGCCCGGAGAATACGTCCGTGATTGTCCAGCAGACAGATAATATGCTGAAAAGAATCTGCAACCAGTTCCCACTCCTGTTTGCCGCGCTCTATCAGATCAAAAAGGGCTCTCAGTTCCTCTTGTTTTTTCTTCCTCTCAAGTGCAGTTAACTGGGTGCTGGAAAGCTCTTTGTTGCATTCTGCCAGTTTATTTGCAATTTTTTCACTGGATAAGTCTTCATTTTTCATTCTGCACTCTCCATAAACAGTTTTTTCAGACTGTCTATTGCATGTTCATTCCTGAACACATTCCAGGGACCTTAATAACGTATTTCTTTCTTAATCTTTATATTAAATCATATTCAGCGAAAAAAATAATCTTTGAATGACAAAAGTCTACATTATGTAAACCCCGTTAGAGAATAATCTTTATACGGGATAAACCATGTGTTCACTATAAAAGAATTAAAAATTTCATCCCTGTCTACCGGCCCGCTTCGCCGAATCGAGGCAAGCAGTCAGGCCCATGGCAAGTCGATGCGACTCTTCGCGAGACTCGCTTCGAGTCACGGGGCATTCTAACGGGGTAAACAGCAAACACCGGTATTTACCGTTTTTTCCCAACCAGTCTTATTTTACAGCTTCTTAACCAGCTCAGATAAGCCCGGAAAATCTTCCTTTAACTGGCCTAATGCCTCTTTAAGCAGCCTTATACATTCAGGCACGTATTTAAGAAAATATTTCTTCCCCTTTATCCCGGACAGAAATCCGTATGCGCCAAGTGCCTGCATATGTCTCTGAAGCCGGCACAGGAGAATCGTTTTTCTGAAGTCTCTTTCGTTGAATTTCCTACCAACTCCATCACTCATCTGAAAATCCCCCCTTCCCCCCTTTTCTAAAGGGGGGTTAGGGGGGATTAGGTTTTTCATCTTGCTAATATAATAGTTCAGAAGGTTTTCCCTGATATTACTCTTAAGACGATAATACGGGTCCCACAATAATGATGCCACATCATAGGCCGGAGGGCCTATCCTCGCTCCCTGATAATCGATAAAATACGGGGTTTCTCCCCTGCTAATTATAATATTTTGTGACTGAAAGTCACGGTGTATCACTGTTTTAGGAAAAGAATCCGCCTTCAGGGCAATTTCATCCATCTCTTGGTGCAGTCCGGAAAACCCTTTTATACTTATATTTCTGATGCCTGATACAAAACTTTCAATAAAATAATGTGTCTCCCACAAAAAGTGGGCTTTATTAAAAATTCTGTTTTTTAACGGCTGACATTCTGAAACATGTTCTGTTGCCTCAGTATGTATAAGAACTAATTTATCTATGACCTTTTTATAAATTCCTTCTATCTGTTCCTGACCACGAGGGCATTTTAGCCAACTGTAAAGGCTGATATCCCCCAGATCTTCAAATAAGGCTGTCATATTTTCACGGTCTGATTCAAGGAGTTCAGGAACAGGTATAGAGTATTGCCGGAAAAAGCGCGTATATTCTATATGACGATCAAAGTCAGGATCGTTTTCAGTACACTGCATCAGCACAGCTGTTTTTTTATCTTTCTTTATTCTGTAATATTTCCTGTCCGAACCTCCGGTGCCAATAAGAGACTTTACGTTAGTCCCTGATCTGATCAGGTCTATTTTAAGGCCGGGACCCAGGATGCAGTCTTCATAAAGAGTATTTTCCTCCAGTTTGCTTTCAGGGAGAAGGATACAATTTTTAAGAGACATTTTATTTTTTAATATGT
>VAPC010670372.1_pt1 | contig 11067 bp, 10 predicted proteins | sample 3395121 | NCBI WGS metagenome assembly VAPC01 (sample SAMN08290434, study PRJNA428436) | hydrothermal vent metagenome | isolation source: Deep-sea hydrothermal vent chimney | place: Indian Ocean: Southwest Indian Ridge | depth 1711 m m
CACGACGCCAGTCCTTGGGGGGCTAGTCAGATCATTGAAGGCTACAAATCCCCGATGGGTACGGTCGCTTACCTGATAGTCGACTTCGCTAGTCAGAATATTCATGCTCTCTCGTGGTTCATTAACAACGACCTGACAACATAATTCAGATGCAGGTGAAAATCCACCTTTGCGAGTAATTCTGCGCCAACGTAGGTGCCGTATTAGAACAATACGAGTACTGATTGCTTGAGATTCCCTGGTATTCGATTTAGATTGATTCTATGAACCGTATTGATCACCTGGTAATTGCCGCAAAATCCCTCGAACAGGGTGTCGATTATGTGCGTTCCACCCTGGGTGTCGATATCCCGGAGGGTGGTATCCACCAGACCATGGGAACCCACAATCACCTGATGCAATTAGGCAACGAAACCTACCTCGAAGTGATAGCGATTAACCCAGAGGGACTTATCCCGGATCACCCCCGCTGGTTTAATCTCGATGAACGCCTGATGCGCGAATCACTACAACAGCAACCGAGGTTAATCACCTGGGTGATGAATACCCCCGATATTCACAGTACCCTCCAACAAGCAAAATTTCCCATCGGCACACCGACCGAACTCAGTCGAAATAACCTACGCTGGAAAATCGCGCTGACCGAGGATGGGCGGTTGCTGGCGCATGGCTTATTACCTTACATAATTCAATGGCAATGCCAGCCCCATCCATCGAACGCAATGGGGGACCCGGGCTGTCGATTGCTATCTCTGGAGATATATCATAACAGGCCTGACTGGTTGGACTCGATGCTAAACTCGATTGGCGCCGGGCAATTGGTACGAATCCATTCGCTGGATGATACACAATCACCTTATCTATCGGCCACTATTGAAACCCCTTCGGGGATTAAAGTGTTAAATGGCAGGTCTGGTATGTGAAGCATCCGCCCGTTTTTTCAAAGGGTCCGCATTGGTGGCATCGGGCAATCGAGACAGGTCGAAACGGTGCGGACCAATTCGATTCCCTTTGTGGTCGTTTTATCGTCTGCCAGAATTATCGCAATACAGGCTTTCAATAGTTGAGGTTTTACAAGCGGCTTAAGCTGCATTAAATTATCCAGCGAACGATTGAGCGATTCGAGTTTGAGCGCCTGCCTGGGAACCATATTAAATGCATCAAAACCCATTTCCTCGATGCCGAAATCAAAAGCCCGTTTTGCCTCGGTATCATTATCGTGCTCGACATAAGCGAAGAGCGATAATAGCGTTTCCACATCGGATTTAACCGCATCAAGACTAGCGTATTTTGCTTTTGCCGGTTTGCGAAAACCGAAATGTTCATCGAGTTGTTGCAACACGAGTCGCTGAATAATCCATTCATTCAAGTCTACCGATTTATCCGCGATAATGATTCGATTCACAGTCTGCTTGAATTGAATAAACTGCTTAGACGACAATTCCCGCAGGGCATTAATACTGAGTTCCAGTAGCGGCAATTTAAACTTTTCATCCAGGTCTGTGAACTCAGGCAAATATTTCTCGGTGAGTGCCGGCATACTCTGATCGGCATGTTGCCTTAGTAATGCCCAGGCTTCTTTTTGGTTCGATTGCGTGCTTATCAAAATAGCGTATATCACGGCGCGGGCCGTAAAGGCGCTTTGCGAAGCGCTTCTCAACGTTGCAGGTATCTCTAATATGAGTTGATGCACATACTCAATATTTTCTTCATTGAGCGTACCGACCTGATTAATCACCTGTTCGGCCGAGCTTAAAATAGCTGCGGTTACTGCAATTTTGGTAGCGTCGATTGATGGCTCCTCGGGTGAATCCGATGACTCCGGTTGACGAATTTCGGACTGCAGGAATTGTCCATCCCACATCGGGTCAATTTTTTTGATGCGTTTTTCCAAAGGAGGGTGAGTGGCAAACAAAGACTGCCAAAAACTACTGATACCATTCGCAAAGAAGGCATGACTATATTCTGGTGCAGCGGGGGAATCGATAAATGACCCAACACTTGCGCCGCCAATTTTTTTCAGTGCGCCGGCTATACTGTCTTTATTACGTGTAAATTGAACCGCAGACGAATCGGCAAGATATTCTCGTTGACGGCTCACAATGGCTTTTATCCATTGGCCAAAAAAGGTTCCGACATATCCGATCACCATCAGTCCCAAACCGAGAGCAAGGATAGCAGCTATACCACCCCCCCCTTTTCTGCTTCGAGTGCCTCTGGAAAAGCGTAATGATCCGAGTACGAAATAACCAATCAATCCAATCAGTAAAATACCGTGTAATATTCCGATTAAGCGGATATTAAGCCGCATATCACCGTTGAATATATGGCTGAATTCGTGCGCTATAACACCCTGAAGTTCTTCGCGACTTAAGCGATTCAAGGCACCGGTGGTGATACCTATCACGGCATCGGCAGGAGACTGGCCAGCAGCAAAGGCGTTAATCGAGGGTTCATCCATCAGGTATACCTTGGGTATTGGCATACCGGCAGCAATTGCCATTTCTTCGACCACGTTAAGCAAGCGTCTTTCCTGTAGATCGGCGGTGCTTTGCGGTATCAGCCGCCCACCGAGCATTTCCGCAACCGTAGTCCCACCCCCGGACAGCGAGAGGGTTTTGTACAGGCTGCCTGCAAGAATTAGCAGGCCTACGCCAATCGTCCCGCCCAGGAATATCTCCCAGGAATAGTTGCTCTGTAGCGTGTCGAACGAAAAATCAACAAAACCGGTTTTACTGTAGATCAAAATCCCCAGCAATAAAAAATTGGTCAAAAAAACTAACCCGGCAACCGCAAAGATAAACAGCAGAATAAGCCAGCTGGTATTCCTTCGTGCCTTATCCTGTGCTTCAAAAAAATTCAAAATCTTACAAGCCTGCAGTCATTCTAAAAAGAAACTTTTGGCGCAGCCTGAATTTCTGCACTATCTGCAAACTCAAGCAGGCTCGCATCGTTGGCGTGTCCGAACTTGTCGGCGAAAATATTGGGTGGAAAAGATTGTTTATAGGTATTGTATTGCATCACCTGATCGTTAAATGCCTGTCGCGCAAAAGCAACTTTATTTTCAGTACTGGTCAGCTCCTCGGTGAGCTGCATCATGTTCTGATTAGCTTTTAGGTCCGGGTAGGCCTCCATCAACATATTAAAGTGCCCTAGTGCGCCGGCGAGTTTGCCCTCGGCCTGCCCCAGACCTTGCATAGTCGCCGCATCGCCCGGTTTTTGCTGTGCAGCAGAGAGGCTTTCAGACGCCGCATTGCGCGCCTTGATGACCGCATCGAGCGTTTCACGTTCGTGTTTAAGATAACCTTTTGCTGTTTCTATCAAGTTCGGTATCAAGTCATAGCGACGTTTAAGCTGTACTTCAATTTGGGAGAAAGCATTCTTAAACCGATTGCCAAGCTTCACCAGGTTGTTAAAGATTGAAATGGTATAAATTACGAGGGCGCCAATAGTAACGAGAATAATGATGGTCGATATTTCCATACTGCCTCCATTAAAGGGAGTTCTTGAGTGATAGCGAGTTTTTACGGATAACAGACTATACAAGATACCCCAGCGTTTGCCACTCCTTCGAGGGGTTATCCGGTCAGATACTGATGGCATTTACTTCAGCTGGTTTATAGATTAACCAGCCGTTCTCCCGGGTCGCTGGTTCAGGCCTTAAAGTTGAGAGTCAGGATTGCATGGTTATCGCGGGGACGATGGCCCTCCAGTAGGTGCAAATTTTACTGGGGAACTAAATCTAACGGGCGATGACTAACCGCATGTAGCATTAAAATACAATAAATATTGAATAATTACTGTGAGGAAATTTTATGGCCTATAATTTGAAGCCTATCGCACGTCATGTTCGTTCTTTGCTGGTAGTCGGTGTGGGCGTGACTGCGCTCTCGTTGCCGGCGTACGCAAGTAGCGACAACCCTTGCGCGGCCAATCCATGTGCGCCGCTCAAAAACCCCTGTAACCCGTGTGCTGCAGCTAATCCATGCAATCCCTGCGCGGCGGTTAACCCCTGTGCGGCAGCTAACCCTTGTGCCGCAGCTAACCCTTGCGCAGCGGTTAACCCCTGTGCCGCAGCTAACCCCTGTGCCGCAGCTAACCCCTGTGCCGCAGCTAACCCTTGTGCAGCGGGTGGAGCTGTAAAGGATGCGATGGCGACGGCTACCGCGAAGCAATACAAAAAATGGACAAAGGTGAACGATGAGCCCGTGCTGAGTGGAACCCACGGTGGGCGACTGGTTTACACCTACCTGAACAAGAAGGCGAAAAAAGCCGGAATGACTGGAAAATTGCCGTTTTCCGTCGGCTCAATCCTGGCGAAAGAATCCTTTGCCAATAACGCTGGCAGTCCCGGGGCGGCAGGTCCTCTGTTCATCATGGAAAAACAGGCGCCTGGTTACGACACTGCCAATGGGGACTGGAAATACGCAATGGTAGTCGACGGTAAAGTAACTCGCGTCGGAAGTGGAAAGACCGGCAGCCCGGTGCAATTCTGTGCAGGATGCCACTCGTTGGTCAAGTCGACAGACTTTGTTTACGGCAACGGCACGAGGATGAAGCTAAAGTAGGAAAAATTTCCTGGGGACGGGTCTGCTACTTATGCGCTTCAGATCCAAACCTCCAGGGCTAAAACCCGGGCAATCAGGCCAGTTCGGCATGTAGCAGAACTCGGCGCAACTGCCTTTATTTATTAATCTACACAAGAGAGGGGGTAAAACCTGATGAAATCAACTTTACTTAAACCAACGTCAGCCGCGATTCGTGCAGCTATTGTTGGTACTGCAATAGTAGCGCTTGGCGCGACACCCGTATACGCTCACCCAAAAGCGAATCCATGCGCTGCACAGATGAACCCGTGCAACCCGTGTGCTGCGGCCAATCCCTGCAATCCCTGCGCTGCGACCAATCCTTGCGCCGTTGCTAAAATTATTCCCTATAATCCCTGTAACCCCTGTGCGGCGGTTAACCCCTGCAATCCGTGTGCAGCAGCTAATCCCTGTAATCCCTGCGCAGTTGCAAACTAAGTAAAATATTCGGAACTTGGGGGGCGGACCGTTTTTTGTAGCAGCCAAAAGATCAATCGGTCTTTTGGCTGTTTTCGGTATTTTTTTAATGCTGGCGCCGGGTGCTGTCGGATCAGCCGACAGCCCTGACCGAGTTCACAGCCTGCCCATACCAGAGCTGGTACAAATTCCAGCCGGGGACTTCATCCTTGGTTCCAGCCCCGACGAGCGGGAGGTCGCTTACCAGCTTGACGAGGTAGCCTATGGCAACAATGTTACTCGCCAGCAACGCTGGTACGCCGCAGAACACGCTCGCACACGAAAGTATACCAATGCCTACGCGATTACCCGAACACCGATCACTAATTTCCAATATGCTGCTTTTATCAGTACTACCGGACGCGCGGCACCGGATGTGGAACGATCAACCTGGGCATCGTACGGACTGGTTCATCCCTATGAGCGCACTCGTCGCTTCGCCTGGGTAGATGGCCGCCCATCGGCCAGTCGCGAACGTCACCCGGTGGTACTCGTGAGTCAACTCGACGCCAGGGCATATGCGGCCTGGCTGAGCGACATCACAGGCTATACGTGGCGGCTGCCAATCGAAGAGGAGTGGGAAAAAGCAGCGCGGGGAACCGACGGCAGGCATTTCCCCTGGGGCAACACTTTTGATCCAACGCTCGTCAACAGTCTCGATCGGGGTCCTTTTGACACCCAGCCGGTAGGTTCTTATCCGAATGGAGCGAGTCCGTATGGCATGCAGGATGCAGCCGGGCAGGTATACGAGTGGACCTCTACCACCAGTGGAAAGGATCGCGCAATCGTCAAGGGTGGCTCATGGGACGATAGAGGTTGCGGCGTTTGCCGACCAGCCGCTCGGCACAGCCGCCCGATTACGCTCAAGCACATATTGATAGGGTTTCGACTGGTTCGGGTATAATAATGATACGTTTCCAGATCGCCAAAACAAACCTCGAGATTGCGACATGATAAACACCGAATACCGAATACCGGACTTTACCCAATTACCACTCTCTCGGCTCGAATCCATGCGTGACAGCGGTCTGGAAATATTCGAATGCCAGCGGGCACTAAAAAAAGGAGGTCTCAACATTGTCGGTGAGGTTCTTCGAGAACAAGGCACGTTTTACGAGATGGACCACTATCCCAAAGGCGATGTGTTTGATCCCGACAGCCACTCGCAGTACTACTATCATTCGCATCGGTCCAATCAGTATGAACATGGACACTTCCATACATTCCTGCGTAGCCCCGGCATGCCGAAAGACGTCGAACCCGTGCCGTATACGGGTGATGAGCCATGGCCACTCGGTGAAGAGGCCTTGTCCCACCTGATCAGCATCTCCATGGACAAGGCGGGAATAGCGATTGGATTGTTTGCGGTCAATCGTTGGGTAACGGGCGATACCTGGTATCCGGCGGCTGACGTGATTCGCATGCTCGATCGGTTTGTTATCGATCATGCTTACACGTCGTGGCCAACCAATCGATGGATCAGCGCGATGATCCGTTTTTACTACCCGCAGATCGTCGAGTTAATAGATCAACGTGACAGAGTCGTTGCTGAATGGGCGGAAAAGTATCCCAACCTGGATGCATACGAGGATCGAAAACTCGAGATCACCGGCTTTTTCAAGACATCGGATGAGGAACAGTTTGATGAAATCAATAGGTCGCTGGAGCTGGTTTCGTGATGAATTTGCGATGTATAAAATTACATGAAACTTTTGTTTGAGCCGGGATATCTAAAATGCATTATCCCTGGCTGGGAAAGTGGTCGCATTGCAGGCTAAAACAGGATCGGAGAGGTAAGTTATGAGCATTAAACTTCCATTTAATTTCACTTTTTTCGCCATCGTGCTCGTTGTTCTAGGCACTTTGATAAACTACGGTACGGTACGTGCCAGTCAACACGTGAGCATCATCGAATTAACCCAAACAGCATGCCAATTTCTAGAAAGCGAAGGGGGTATTGAGCGAGGTTACACCACCACCAGAAAAGCCGATTGTGACGCGATCAACGCAAAAAGCGGAGCAGAACGCGTCGCGACTGCCGATCCCCTCGTGTTGAAACCGGGCAGGTATGTATTTCGCGTCACCAATCGAGATGTCCCCTACGACCTGGGATTCTGGCTACGCGCCGAAAAACTGGTGGATCGTATATATTTACCCAGCGTCTCTGGTGGCGGATTAAAAACCGGTGATACGCGCGAGTATACGATCGAGCTGACACCCGGTAACTATGTCTATTCCTGCCCTTTGAACACCACACCGGATTATCGTCTCCTTGTTCAAGAGTAACCCCACACAGCTCCCGAGCGTATCCACACCACGTTTAGCCACTGCCGCGCTTGCCTGTTTGACCGGTCTATTGTTATGGCTTAGCGCCGCCCCTGTCACGGCCGCCAGCCATGGCTCACCCCGCCCCGGCACACAAATTGTCCAGACCAACCGGTCTTTCGATGTTCTGTTGCAAAGCTTGAGGCAAGCTATCGCTGACAACCGAATGGGCCTTGTTGCCCAGGCCAGCGCGAGCCGCGGTGCGGCTTCTCGCGGAATTAGTATTCCAGGTAATGCGGTGATGATGATATTCCGAAATGACTACGCCGTACGGATGCTGGCAGCGAGCGTAGCAGCAGGCATCGAGGCGCCATTGAGAATTTATGTCACGGAAAATGCAGCTGGCAAAGCGACTATAACGTACCGAACGCCGAGCACTGTATTCGGCCCGTACAATAGCCCGGATCTGGATAAAATGGCATTAGAGCTGGATGTAATCTTCGAGAAGATTATTAAGGATGCGATCACCCAGTGACGTACCCGCCAGGGTGCTCGACCCTGCATTAAGGGGGCAGCGGGTCGCGTTGTTGTCGGGTCTATTGGCGGCCACCCTGATAACCGCGTCCCTTTTGGCAATTCAACCGCGTATGGCGCTATTGTTCGCGATCGGTTTATTGCTGGGACTTGCCCTGTATCATGGCGCATTCGGTTTTACTTCTGCGTATCGAAAACTTTTCCTCCATTTTGAGGTGAGCGGCGTACAGGCTCAACTCGCATTGGTAGGGTTGTCCACGCTCCTGTTTGCGCCACTGCTAGCTTCGGGTTCTGCCTTCGGTCTGGGACTCGGCGGCGCACTCGCACCCTTCGCGCTCCAGGTTGCAATAGGCGCCTTCTTGTTTGGTATCGGTATGCAACTCGGTGGTGGCTGTGGTTCCGGGACGTTGTTCGGCGTCGGCGGCGGGAGCCTGCGTATGGTTATTACCCTGATAGCATTTATAGCAGGTTCATTTTGGGCGAGTCTGCATATGGGTTGGTGGCAGAGCCTGCCTTCGATGGGGGCCGTATCCCTGGGGAAACTCCTGGGCTGGCCGGTTGCCGTTGCTCTGCAGCTTGGCGTACTTATCGCGATTGCATTGGCACTTCAACGCTGGGGTAAGCCAACCCCTCTTTCGTTCCGGGCCATTTACCCCGACTGGCGATCCCTGTTGCGTGGGCCCTGGCCCCTGTTATTTGCGGCTCTGATTCTGGCGCTGTTGGGCGCGTTGACCCTGGTTGTCGCTGGCCACCCCTGGTCTATTACATGGGCTTTTACGCTATGGGGCGCAAAAGTAGCCGTATTGCTCGGATGGGATTCATCGACCAGTGGTTTCTGGAACGGCGCGTTTCAACAGGCCGCATTGGGCAAGAGCATTTTTAAAGACGTCACTTCGGTTATGAATATCGGAATAATCCTTGGCGCCCTGTGCGCCGCAGCCCTGGCCCAGCGTTTCGCGTCGGGCACATGCAGAATTCCACTATCCTCATTGTTGGCGGCAATCCTGGGCGGTTTGATGATGGGCTACGGTGCGCGCATTGCCTTTGGTTGTAACATTGGCGCTTTTCTTTCCGGTGTCGCTTCCACCAGCCTGCATGGTTGGTTGTGGATTCTTGCTGCGCTACCCGGCAATTGGCTCGGCACGCGATTGCGGCCACGTTTCGGTTTGCAGGATTAATCCTCTGGAGTCAGAAATCATGGGGTCTGGCACTAATGGCTTTTCTTAGGAGTTAATCAGACATCCATCCGTATCCCCGGTATCGGGTCTGAAGTAACAGATCATGCGGCCGTCTGGCATTGCAGTCGAATCGACACCAGCCCTTAACAAAGAAATCGGTTTTCTCTATCGTTCATTGAACCCCTGTAAACTGATGCTATCATGGCTCTCCTGCTATCAGCGCGAGTAGTTAGAAAACTGATCATGCCAGCCACAGGACCAGCCCGATGAATGAAACGATGCTTGCGAAAATCGCAGGACTCGATTACTGGCAATCCTCTATAAATATCGAACCTCTCGGTGGCGGGATGACCAACCACAATTTCAAGGTTACCGATGCAGATCAGCAATTCGTGGTTCGACTGGGAGAAGACGACCCGGTACACATGATTTCACGTGTAAACGAAACCGCTATCTGTCGCGCTGCATTTGAAGCCGGTATTTCACCAGAACTGGTTTATTCCGAGCCAGGTATACTTGTATCTCGCTTCATCGATGGCAAGGTTCTGGAAGAAGCCGATGTCCGAATCGACAGCAACTTAAGCCGGATTATCGACATTCTGAGTCGCTTTCACCAGAAAATACCAGAGTATTTTCATCAGGTTCCGGTGATGTTCTGGGTATTCCATGTATTACGTCATTACCAATATTTGCTCGGGCAGAGAAACAATCCATACCGCGAGCGTCTGGTCGATTTCGCCGGTATCGCCACGGCACTCGAACAGGCCGTCGGCAAAGTCAATATCGTGTTCGGGCACAATGATTTACTGGCGGCTAATTTTATCGACGATGGTAAAAAAATCTGGCTCATCGATTTCGACTACGCCGGGTTTAATAGCCCTTTATTCGATCTTTCCAACCTCGCATCGAATAACCAGTTTAGCGAGGAACAGGAAATCACGATGCTGGAGAGTTATTTTGGCGCCGCTTTAAACCTTGAGCAGTGGCGTGGTTACTACGCGATGAAATGTGCCTCGTTGCTGCGTGAGACGCTGTGGTCTATGGTGTCCGAAATTTATTCCAGGATTGACGTGGACTTCTCCGCATATACGCGCGAAAATCTCGGACGCTTTGAACAGGCGTACGACAGCTTCCACCACGACTACCTTTAGGGTGTTTCAATAAATGTATTCCTGTCAACTACTCGCAAATCCAGGTAAAAACCCATGCCGTTAGATATAAAATTTGTACGTCAACAATTTGGACAACTTGACGACGACCCACAGTTTTTATTTGCCTCCAATGCTGGCGGTAGTTATGTCTGTAACCAGGTCAATGCATTGATGGAACACTACAACCATCACACCAGGGTGCAACCTTATTCAAATTTTCCCTCGTCTACCGAAGCCGGTGCAGCAATGGATAGTGCAAAGCAAAGGTGGGCAGCGGCATTAAATATCGGTTTATCCGAACTCACTATAGGGCCATCCACTTCGATGAATACCTACGTGATGTCGCAGGCGATTGGTGACCTGTGGAAAGCGAGTGATGAAATCGTCGTAACCAACCAGGATCACGAAGCCAACAGTGGTGTCTGGCGACGCAAGGCAATCGAAAAAGGCATGACCATGCGCCAGTGGGAAGTTGACCCCGAAACCGGCCTGCTCGACGTTGAAGATTTAGTACCACTGCTGAACGAGAAAACTCGCTGGGTGTTTTTTCCACACTGCTCGAACGTCGTCGGCACCGCCAACCCGGTGGCAGATATTGTCCGGCAGATAAAGACCAATAGTGCGGCCAGGGTATTTGTCGATGCGGTCGCCTATGCTCCGCACCAAATATGTGACCTGAAAGCACTGGACGTGGACGGTTATGCTTTCAGCCTGTACAAAGTTTTCGGTCCGCACCAGGGCCTCATGTATATCAATTCAGCAATTCACCCTGACCTGACTTCACAGGCGCATTATTTTCTCACGGGTGACCCGGCTAAAGATTTTAATCCGGCTGGGCCACAACACGCTCAAGTCGCTGCCTGTACCGGGGTGCTGGATTATTTCGACGCGCTACAC
>VAPC011005264.1_pt1 | contig 11047 bp, 12 predicted proteins | sample 3395121 | NCBI WGS metagenome assembly VAPC01 (sample SAMN08290434, study PRJNA428436) | hydrothermal vent metagenome | isolation source: Deep-sea hydrothermal vent chimney | place: Indian Ocean: Southwest Indian Ridge | depth 1711 m m
ACACCCCGGTCAACAGCAGCGGCCCCACACCGCCGTCCGCCTGGGGGGTGGGGGGGGGTGGGGGGGCTTTTTTCTGCTTCAGTGGGGCGATAACCATGGTTGCCCTCCGCCCTGCCGGGGTCGGGGACCTCTCCAACTGCCCTATGTCCTCCAGTGTCGCCGCGATATCGGACATCGCCCGCATTCCGTCTGTCTTGAACGCGTTCTCGCGCCCGCGGAACAGCATGGTGAACTGCACCTGGTGGCCAGCCTCCAGGAACTTCCTGGCCTTGTCCACCGCCCTCGCCTTATCGGCCACGTCCGTCTTCGGCCTCAGCCGCACCTCCTTGAGCTGCGCCTGCTTCTTCTGGGACTTCCTGGACTTGCCCTTGTCGTACCGGAACTTGCCGTAGTCCATTATCCGGCACACGGGTGGGCGGGCGTTCGGGACGATCTCGACGAGGTCCAAGCCCTCCTCCATGGCCAGCCCGATAGCTTGGTCCGTCGGCGTGATGCCCAGCTTGCTGCCGTCGGCTGCTATGAGCATGACAGGCGAAATCCGTATGCGCTCGTTCACCCTGTGCGACTGCTCGGTCTGTCTATCTTGGTTATTGGCCATTGGCGGGACGGCTATATGTCCTTGCTCCGTTCGTCATGCTACCCAATTATAGACTCCCCCGACATCAGAAGCAAGACCTATTTGGTGAGTAGTTTCAACGGCGGACCAATGGTTGTCTGGCTGGTGACCGCCGGGGAGTTGGTAAATCCGGTTAACGGAAAGACGCGGCAGGCCTTGTGCGGCGCAAGCGGCTGGCCTTTTCGGGGTCGGTGGAGTAGTGGATACGGCCTTGTTCTTGATGTAGTGGAACGGGAGCATGTACCTTGGAAGTTTCCGGATGCCGCCGCCGTCCATGTCGGCGATCCTTGGCCACGGTTGAGTCCACTTTCAAAGTCCCTCCTCGAATACGGCCGTTATCGCAATGTTGCGCGCCGTCGGAAGCCCGCCTCTAAGATAGGATGGGCGCACAAGCTGCTCCCAACCCTCATCGAGCGATTGTACCAGCCATGTGCGGTCTTGCAGCGCGTATGTCATGTTGAATCGCCATTCGTTTCTGGCTCGGTCTACCATGGTTTCTGCTCGCGTCATGTTCGTGTCAACGGCGCCAACGAAGATTGTTTCCATCGTAGTTCCTTTCGTCATTTGTCCGTCCGAAACAGATACCCCAGCAAAACCAGGATCATGGCCTTCACCTCGCAAGGGATGATTTCTCCGCCATGCGGGAGGAACTCTAAATCCCAGTCCGGCAATCCGCCCTGCTCGACGGGCCTGCGGAACTGGTCGTTGAAGAGCGGGACTGCTGTCCAGCCGCGGATGCCCAGCGAGTCAAAATACCTCCGGAACATGATCTCCGCACGGATGGCATGGCCCAATCCCCAAGTCCAACCATTGGCCCGGAAAGCAGGAACAGGTACTCGGCAACCCTACCGGGACCTGTCCGCCGCTAGGGCCTCCTTCCACACATCCTTCGGGATGCGAACCAAATTCCCTAACCACCCGGGCGTGTCGCGGTCTGACTATCTCGTACATCCCGTGCATGCCCACCAAAGCGATCTCCTGTTGACATACGACTGCTGGTGCAGCCTGAAGGTCTGGTCGTCCTTGAAGAAACCCTGCACCATGATGTCGCCCCTGTACTTGGTGTGGCTGAAGCCGAGCAGGTGTCCGATCTCGTGGCTGACCACATTGGCGACGGCTCGTATCATCTCGTCGTCTGACGATCCGTACAAGCTGGATGCGATGCCGTCCGCGAACACCACCGCCTTGTCGTCATGGGTGGCGTCGCCGGAATCGACCTTCTCTGCTATCCCGAGCAGCCCACTGGTGGCGTCCGTACCCCCGACGAACACCACATTGCCGTTGGGATGCTCGTGCGACTCTCCGATCTCGACGCTGATGCTCGGCCACCTTGAGAAATCAGCCCTGACGGCCGCGAGGAGCGCCGCCTTGTCGCCCTTGAACGGGGGTACTTGGAGGTCGGCTACTGTCCTGAGCGGCCACATCACATTGAGACTCACTCTCCCGCCAGTTAAATCGAGATAATAGACGCCTGACGGCTGCGTGGCCGCGTCGAAGAGCCAGGCGACGACGAAATTCATCGCGCATATCGCGAACCATACCCAAACTGGTCTCATAATTCGTTCTAGCGGGCTAGAATCAGACGAAGGAGGTGAATTGATGCATATGTTCTCAGACGACCGCGGGTGGTCGGCCATGTCCATCCTCGACCATGTGGAATCCCTGCCGGGGCAGTTCAACGCATCGACCATGTACGCAGGTGCGGTGAAAGCCTGGCACAGGCACGCCCTACAGGACGACCACTGGGTCCCACTGTCCGGCGACATGAAGATCGGGCTGTTCAACACCGATGACCTGACGATGACCGCGGAACTCAGGCTGGCCGACGCGGAGCCGGGCGGCGAGGCGGTCGTGAATATCGAGATCCCGCAGTATTGCGGGAAGTCGGTGTACCTCGGCGAGCACAGGCCCGGCGTACTCCGCATCCCGGCGGGGATATGGCACGGAGGCGTCGCTGTCGGCGGCAGGGACGCCCTGCTGCTCTACCATGTCACCAAGAAATACGATCCGTCTAATCCGGACGAGGAGCGGGAGGACTGGGACTGCTTCGATTTCGATTGGGGAACCGAGTTCAAGTAGGAGTACAAGTGATGAGAGTTCTGGTTACGGGCGGCGCTGGATATGTCGGTTCGCACTGCGTGCGCATGATGTGCGAGCGCGGGTACGACATCGTGGTCTACGACAACCTGTCCACGGGACACGCCGGGGCGGTGGACGCTAGGGCAAAGCTGATCCACGCCGACCTGTCGGACAGGGAGAAGCTTGACGACATCATGCGCACCGACATCGAAGGGGTCATGCACTTCGCCGGCGTGCTGAATGTGAACGAGAGCCTGGAACACCCGATCAACTACTATGTGCAGAACATAGGGAACACGCTCAACATCCTGCGGGCGATGGAGTGGACCGGGGTGAAGAGGATAGTGTTCAGCTCGTCATGCTCGGTGTACGGCATACCGCTGGCCACCCCGATAACGGAGGAGATGCCGTGCCTCCCGATTTCCCCGTACGGCAGCAGCAAGCTCATGGTCGAGCGGATACTGGACGACTGCTCCCGCGCGTGGGGGCTCGGCAGCACATCGCTACGGTACTTCAACGCGGCCGGCGCGTCGCCGAGCGGCAAGATAGGCGAGGCGCATCCGGAGGAGATACACCTGATACCGCTTGTCTTGCGTGCCGCACTCGACCAGAACGAGCGGGTGCGCGTGTTCGGCGTGGACTACCCGACGAAGGACGGATCCGCCGTGAGGGACTACATACATGTCGATGACCTAGCGTCGGCGCACATTGCCGCGATCGAGTCGCAGGTGGAGGGGGAGTTCAGGTCATTCAATGTCGGAACCGGGTGGGGTACATCCGTCAAGGAGATCATCGACATGGTGCGGAAGGTGATGCACTCCGAGATCACTGTGACCCCGGCGGAGAGGAGACCCGGCGATCCGCCGGAGCTGTACGCAGACCCGACCAAGATACAGACCGAGCTGGGATGGGAGCCGAGGTACAACATAGAGGACATCGTCAAGTCCGCCGCCGAGTGGCACTTGGGGAACCCAGACGGATACGACAAGGATCAGGTGGACGATGGACAACAGTAGCGTTGTTGCGTTGGGCGGGAAGACGGCCAGCCTCTTCGTGACGGAGGCCCGCAGGAGGGGGCTGTGCGCCGCGTGGGGCTTCCAGCGCACCGTGGACGACTTCGAGGCGGTGTCACGGCGCATCTGGAGGCCGAAGGCGAAATCCATCCTCGACATGATAGGCGGATACGGCAGGAAGGAGGTCGCCGCGTCGCCGTACGCGAAGGAGAGCAACCTTGACAGGGTAAAGGCGGACATGTGGGCCGCGCTGATGAGGCCGAGGGCCAATGTCGTCGTGTTCCTCGACGAGATACCGAAACCAGTCGATCCGGCGGAGCTGAACATGAATTTCTTCCCGACGAACGACGACGAGATGCGGGCGTACCGGCGGCGCATCAAGAGGGCAATCGAGATTCTGGGGAACCGGGGGCGCGTGGCCATCGTGCGGCCGAAGGGGGATCACCCGCAGATGAGGAACGAGATATCGTGCCTGAACAGCACCAAGCGCTATTGGCGCCCGGTCTTGGAGACATGCCTGTCGTTGTACGACCGCGACGGGGTCGCGGATCAGGCCGGGATGTCTGGATTCGCTAAAATGGCGTTCATGCTCATAGTGTCGTAGGATGTTGTATTGTAGTTCTGCTGTCCCTGTTGGTGATGAGAGAATCGAATGTCTTGGCTGAACAAATCATGTCTTGTGCTAGACCAAGCGTGGAGGGCGATAAATGTCGTCCCTGCGTTCAGGGCCATCTGCATGTGCTACTCGCGTGGACACCTGTTCGTCGATCCGGCGGACTTCTCGACATACGGGTTCGAGGAGTGGGTGGATCGCGGCGTGCCGTCCGGGCGTCCAGTGCACACGACAAGCATGGTGTTCGACTCGCCGGAGATCGTGGTGACCAACGCCGTGCAGAGGTTCCGCGAAACGAAGGTCAACCTGAACAAGTCCACCGTGTGCAAGAGGGACGGATACAGGTGCCAATACTGCGAGAGGAAATTCCCGGAGACAGGCCTGTCGCTGGACCATGTCGTACCCAAGTCGCAGGGCGGCAGGCTGGTGTGGGAGAATGTCGTGGCGGCGTGCCTCAAGTGCAATGTCGCGAAGGGAGGGCGGACCCCGAGGCAAGCTGGCATGAGGCTGGCGAGGGAGCCGTTCGAGCCGCGATGGTCCCCGCTGTTCGCCAAGCGCGTGAGGGGAGGGGCGACGCCGGAGTCCTGGAAGAGGATACTCGCGAAGTAGCAGCGCGTATAATCTACCGGAGGTCGAGATGAAGATTCGCAGGGATCACAAGCGGTTCCGTGAGATAGTCAAGGGGAAGGTGCGCGAGGACCTGAAGAAGCACATCTCCAGCGGGGAGATGATCGGCCAGCAGGGCAAGAGGCTGATCTCAATACCGGTCAAGTCGATCGACATCCCGCGCTTCAGGTACGGCGACAACAGCGGCGGCATAGGCGACGGCCAAGCGAAGCCCGGGGACCAGCAGGGCGACGGACAGGGAGGGATGGGGCCGGGCGGCACCGATGTCGGCCAGCACATCCTGGAGGTGGATCTGACCCTCGAGGAGCTGGCCGACATCCTCGGCGAGGAGCTACAACTGCCCCGCATCGAACCGAAGGGCAAGAAGAACATCACCGACGACAAAGCGAGGTACAGTGGCCTGCGCCCGACCGGACCTGAGTCGCTGAGGCACTTCAAGCGCACATTCAGGAGGGCGATGAGGCGCCACATCATCGAGGGGGCCTACGATCCGAACGACCCGATGGTGGTCATAGAGCGTGACGACAAGCTGTACCGCAGTTGGACCACCGTGCAGAACCCGCAGTCCAACGCGGTGGCCATATACATGATGGACGTCTCCGGCTCGATGGGCGACGAGCAGAAGGACATCGTCCGGACGCAGGCGTTCTGGATCGACGCCTGGCTGCGACGCAACTACGACGGCATCGAGAGCAGGTACATCGTACACGACTACCGCGCCGGGGAGGTGGATCGGGAGACCTTCTACCACATCCGGGAGGACGGAGGCACGAAGATAAGCAGTGCGTTCAAGGTGGTCAAGGAACTCACGCAGACCAAGTTCAACCCGCAGGACTGGAACATCTACCTGTTCTACTTCTCGGACGGCGACAACTCGAGTAACTCGGACAGCGAGGAGACCTGCCGTCTCATAAAGGAGCATTTCCTCCCGATCGTGAACCAGGTCGCGTACAGCCAGGTGAAGAGCGCGTACGGAAGCGGTGACTTCATCAACTCGTTCCAGCAGCACCTCGGCGACGAGGAGAAATGCGTCGCCGCGAGGGTAGAGTCGAAGGACGACATCCTCGACGCCATCAAGACCCTCTTCGGGAAGGGGCTGTAGTATCCACTCACTGACCATCATAGACGGAGACCTGTTCGAGACGGACGCGAGATACATGTGCCACCAATGCAACTGCATCACGACGCGCTCGGCCGGGCTAGCGTCGGATGTCTTCGGGCGATACCGCTGGGCGGACATATACTCGGACCGCACGCACAGGCGCGAGCCACCAGAGGGCCGGAGGATGGGCGACATAGTCGTATGCGGTGACGGCGGGGGCGAACGGTTCGTCATCAACATGCTGGCCCAATTCTATCCGGGAAAGCCGAAGTTCCCAGAGAGCGCGAAGGACGGCTCGAGGGCGAGACGGGTGGCGTTCGCCAACTGCCTTCTGAAGATACTGCGCATCCCTGACCTGCACAGCGTAGCGTTCCCTTGGGAGATAGGGTGCTGGATGGCCGGGGGCGACTGGGGCAAATACCTGCCAATGATCGAACGCTTCGCCGCGAAAGCACAGGCGGATGTGTTCATCTACCGCCACGGTAGATAAAGTCCTTCCCATGCAGCTTGATGCGGAGGAGGAGTACGGGATGACTTGTCATAGCTGTCAAGCCTATCATCAGATTGGTTGTAGCTTCACGGGCGCTCGAGTGGCGCAGTGTCCGGGAGACTTTTGGGTTTGGGAAACCGTATTACACGAAAATCCGTTCTCTCGCATCATGGAGCTTGGAACAGCTTATGGTATCTTTAGCTGTTACCTTTTAATGCACTGCCTCCATAGAGGCGCAGAATTCCAAACCATCGACACCCCAGGTAACCCCTTCTGGTGGAACAGCGGTAGAAAACACAGTAGTGGCGGCAGTGTGATCGAACACAACAACGGCAGGGTGATCGAGCGATTAGGACTAAAAGATCACTATGTTCAAGTGGATGCTTTCAGTCCCGAGGGAACGAAAATCATACGGGATTTCGTTTCGCAGGATGGTCCGTCGATCCTGTTTTGCGACAATGGAAACAAGCCAAGAGAAGCAAAATTGTTCGCGCCTTTTTTGAAGGTTGGCGACCTTCTGGTTGTCCATGACTGGAAAAGCGAGTTCTACGAAATAGACATACCACCCGTCGTTAGGGAGAATTTTGAGCCGCTTCAGGAGGTGGATGACAAATCTGCAACCAAGTTTTGGAAAAGAACCATTTGAGCATGAAAAACATCCTGATAATGGGTTGTTCCAGAAGCGGCACCTCCATATTCGGCGAACTCTTCCAGAATATCGACGGCCTGCGCTACGTTTGGGAACCCATCTTGGACAAAATACCACCAGTTGCTGGGGCGACGGTAATGAAGTCGCCGACGATGGAGGCCACATACCAAGGGCGGATCGACCAACTTACTCCCGGTTTGGCATTCAATGTGGACACGATGCTACGGGTGCTGCCGGAACCCGCCGTCATATGGCTAGTCCGGCATCCCCTCGATACAATCTGCTCGCTTCGGCCCGGGATTGCCGACGACTGGCACCATCACCCGAGACCGCCGAATTGGAGAGCCTGGAAAACAAAACCACTCGTGGAGCAATGTGCAAGGCATTGGCGATTCATCAACGAAACGGGACGGGCAGAGATCCGACCGGAACCAGTCATCACGATTCGGTATGAGGACTTGGTGTCCAACCCGGTGGACACAGGTTATGTCGCACTGACGGCCGCGGGCATTTCGGCAAATGCGGCCAAGGATGCGGTTGCCAAATGGGCGCCAGGCGTATCGCCAGACAAAGGCGGGTACGAGGCAGACATGCAGACTAGGTGGTCGCGTAACGACCACTCGAGACGGATCGGGCGGTGGCGGGAGAATCTGTCCAACGAGGAGACTGATATTTGTTGGTCCGTATTGGGCGACTCTCCCCTAACCTATGGCTACGACATGTGCTAGAGTTGGCAAAAAGGATGGGGTATTGCCCATCCTGAACCCGTCCTTCGACGCTAGGGTTTCAATTCCGGCGGCAATTTCGGCAACGGTGGGCCATCGAGTTTTCGTGTGCCTTTCGTACCCTGTTTCCATACCGGACTGTTGTGATCCGGCGCCAATTCGATGGCATGGCCATAATCAAGAGCCACCAGTCCGGCATGCTTGAGATCGGCTACAAGAGCCTTGCCCATAGGCCCGCCGGAGACAAAAACAATCTCCGCGCCAGCCTGCACGAGTTCCTCCACGACGGATGCATTGTCGATGTTGTACATGTACTCGACACAAATTAAGCTGTTCGTATCGGCAATCTGTGCGAATCGTTTAGCGGCGTGGTTCACATCCCTATATACGACTCCAACATTGCGTCCCCGGCACAGCCGCTGCATCCAACCTCGGCTCTTCGTGGCCTGGGCCAAGTAATTGCTGATGCACACATTCGTTGTCTGGAGCCGTGTCCAGTCAATCCCATGGCTCGCTAGCGCCTTGTGAACCGAGTAGTTGCCACCAAATGCTAGTCCAGACCACGGAAGCCCCACGAAATTGACCTTCGGGATGGCCGCAAGCAGAAGATGGGCGGCGTCCTGCCAAGTCGCACCAGTCAAGACCTTCCGACGCCACTCTCCACCACCCACGGCACCAAGTGGTTTTCCGGCCTTGATTGAATTGAGCAGCAGGTACTCGCCATCGCCAAGCCTAATCAGTCCCCAAGGACTACGGGAGTTTAGAGCCCTCTCCATATCCGCCAGCACCTCATCGTGCGGCACCATCGCAGCTTCATAATTTTCGCGCTCCGTCTTCTTCGCCATCTGCTTCTTTCTCACGGCGAATATGTGCTTCCACTTCTGCTCAAACAACTTAGCGTTCATCCTCCATAGCGACGCCTTGTCCGGGAGCTTTGAACTGGTGCCAGCGCCAAGGTGCTTCAGACACAAACTGTGGTGGACAACCACCTCCCGCCCCATGTCCCACACCTTGTAGCACAGATCCGCATCCTCGGCGCTCGCCAATTTGAAGGTCTCGGTGTCGAAGCCGCCGAGCGCATTGAAGAGGTGCCGCGATATGGCATAGCACACGCCGCTTGGGGCAGGTCCAAACCTCTCCAGCGGCTCCGGTCCCCTATTCAGGTCAGACTCGGGGAATACATTCACACGCAAGCCCGCCTGCGTCACTCGCGGTGTGACTATCCCGAAGGACAGGTCGGACCGCAGGCAAGCGACCAGCTCCGCCAAGAGTCCGGGCGACGGCTCTGTGTCGTTGTTGAGCAGCACCAGGAACTCGCCGGACGCGACGGCTGTGCCAGCGTTCATGGCCTCGCCGAACCCTCGGTTCTCCGGGAACCGCAGTACCTTGTGCTGCAGCCTCTCCTCCAAACTGGCGAGGAACGCTGGCGTGCCATCCGTGCTGCCGTTATCGACCCATATGATCTCCCGACCCGGCATCGGGTCGGCGTCGAGGTGTTCGAGTAGCTGCACGGACAGCCGCAACTGGTTCCAGACAGGCACCACGACACTCAGTGTGACTTCATTAACCATCGGAACCTTCTTTTGCGTGGAAGATTGACTGACCTAGATCACTGAGGATCGACTGTAGGCCGAAATGCAAGTCGTACGACGCAGCCTCGTCCAAGGACGCCCATTGGGCGTCTGTGGCCTCCCAGTTGAACGCTGCCGGAGTCCAGTCCATATCCGTGCAGGCCAGGATGAAGGTTGTGTATGTGAAGCTTCCTCCATGGGCCTTCCACACATACTTCCTCACCGCCTCGTACGGCGGGATGCTCCCGACCTCCTCGCGGGTCTCGCGGATGGCCGACGCGAACAGGTTGCTCTCGCCCTTCGGCACGGCCCCGCCTGTCGTCCCCCATGTGTTCGGCTCCTCAACCTGCGGCGACCGCTTGACGAGCAGCAACTGCTGGCCGTCCTTCGGATGGTCTCTCACGAACAGGCACCCGCTTCCCCGAGAACCCCAGAACGCATGTCCGCTCTCGTCATCCACGAAACCCTCTTCAACGAAGGTGTCCGGATCCACATCGCTGTCCTCGCTCCAGCCGATGTCCTCGGCGGCGCGGCGCAAGGCGCGTGCTATCGAATCGTCAGTCGTCATGCCAACCTCCTCGACCGCCCTCCGGGCGGCCCTCCCTATAGCCCCTCCGGCCCCCGACGCGAGCGCCTTCCTCACGACCTTCACGGCCGCCATCCTGCCCTCCGGCAGCGGGTACCTCACCAGCCTCTCCTCGCGGTCGAGGTCCGCCGGCGTCACTGGCTCCCCGGCGATGAGCCTCTCGTAGACATGTCCGGGCATGGTGGAGTCGCTCTCGTCCCTCCACCTGCCCAGGATGCTGTCCATCGCGTCGGCGACCTCCTCCAGCCCGGAGTACCACTCGTCCTCGGCCGTGGCGTCCAGCCCCTCCGGCGGGTCGCTCTCGTACTTCTTCCTGGCCCTGTCCCGCTGCTTCTCGACCTCGGCGAGGAGGCTGATGTCGTTGTTCGCGAACTGGGTCGCGTCGAACTGGGCCGGGATGACGTCCACATGATCCGCCATCGTCTCCGCGCTGGCGGGCGGTGCCTCGCCCGCGGCCTCCAGTAGGTCCGACGGGAGCCACACAGCCGTCAGCCGCTCGGGCAGTATCCCCGCCGACGACACCGCTTGGGCCTGACCGGGGATCTCCCCGGCGTCGATCCCGGCGACACCCCTGCTGTCGAGCACCGTCATCTCGCCGTACCTGCCCGGGGGCAGGGCGTCCCTGGCCTCCGCGGTCGACAGCTCACCGTCCGATCCCCTCGTCTCATCCGCGATGAGCTGCCACACGGAGTGCTGCTCCGGGGACTCGTAGAAGCCCTCCGAGACCGTCAGACCGCCCAGCCACGACTCGAGCCGGCTGGCGGCGTCCGTGTCCCAGAGCCGGACACCCGCGTTGTCCGCCACCGCCTGCGCCATGTCCCCGGCGGCGGACCTGACCTCCTCGAACAGCTCGCTCGACTGCCACTCGGTGGCGTCGTTCACATCGGCCGTCGAGCGGCTGGTATCGACCTCCAGCTCGAACATCACGCCCCAGCGGGCCGAGGCGAAGAACCTGGTGTAGAACGCGCCCCTCTCC
>VAPC010261377.1_pt1 | contig 11016 bp, 8 predicted proteins | sample 3395121 | NCBI WGS metagenome assembly VAPC01 (sample SAMN08290434, study PRJNA428436) | hydrothermal vent metagenome | isolation source: Deep-sea hydrothermal vent chimney | place: Indian Ocean: Southwest Indian Ridge | depth 1711 m m
AATTACCTCGGTAGATCGCGACGATCTGCGCGACGGTGGCGCCAGGCATTTCATCGACTGTATCGACCAGATCCGGCAGCTCAATCCAGACACCAAAATCGAAATCCTGACACCGGATTTTCGAGGCCGTATGGATATCGCACTAGATATCATGGCCAGATCTCCCCCCGATGTGTTTAACCACAACCTCGAGTCGGTACCGGCGCTGTATAAAAAAATTCGACCCGGTTCCGACTATCAATGGTCGCTCGACCTGCTAATGAAATTTAAGCAATTGTGTCCCGATGTGCCGACCAAATCGGGCTTGATGCTGGGGCTCGGCGAAAATATATCCGATGTCGAGCAAGTACTACGCGATATGCGTGCACACGACGTGAATATGCTGACAGTAGGGCAATATTTACAACCAAGTCGCAATCATTTGCCAGTAGAGCGATTTGTTACCCCGGACGAATTTGACCGACTGGGCAAGTTTGCCTACTCGATCGGTTTCGATCAGGTGGCAAGTGGCCCCATGGTGCGTTCCTCGTACCACGCAGATCTTCAGGCCGAGTCGGTACTTAGCCCGTAGGGCCGAATTCATTCGGCCTTTATCGCATCGGTCGAATAAATTCGACCCTACAAGGGCAATGGAAGAAACCCCCGTAGGGCCGAATTCATTCGACCATAACTACTAATCGTAAATCGTCGCTATCGCCTGCCGCTTATGTTCGGTGCGGTTATAGATATCGATAATTTGATGGGCTATTACGGGGTCGAGCTCTCTCCCTTCGAGGAAATCGTCTATCTGGTCGTAGCTCAGGCCGAGTGCCGCTTCATCGGGTTTGGAGGGAGCCAGGGATTCGAGGTCGGCGGTGGGAGTCTTAAGGATGAGCTTTTCAGGGATGCCGAGCTTTTTTCCCAGCATTCGCACCTGGCGTTTATTGAGACCGAACAGGGGTGCGAGATCGCAGGCACCGTCACCGTATTTTGTATAGAAACCGGTGACATTTTCGGCTGAATGATCCGTGCCCACCACCAGGCCACCGAGCAGCCCTGCGATTTCGTATTGGGCGATCATGCGCATGCGAGCCTTGACGTTGCCTTTGGCAAAGTCAAGCATCGATTCACTCTGACCGAGTAGGTCCTGTTGCCCGAGTGCCTCCATAGTCGATTGATGAATCGCGTCGGTTCCGGGCTGTACGTTGACCCCGACACTGGTGCTGGGTTTGATGAACTGTAATGCGACTTGCGCATCGTCCTCATCAGCCTGGGTGGCATAGGGCATGCGCACTGCGATAAATTGGTAATGGCTGCCCCGGAGGTTCAACTCATCTATGGCTAGTTGCGCGAGGCATCCGCAAACGCTTGAGTCGATACCCCCGCTGATTCCCAATACCAGGTGACTGAGCCCTGAATTTTGCAGGGATTTCCTGATGAAGTCGACGCGCCGTCTGATTTCGAAATCGACATCGATTTCGGGCAGTACTTTCATTTCGGCGACGATGAACTTTTGATCCATGTTGAATAGTTACTAGTGATTTATTCAAGCACCATTTTCGCAGATTTTATCCTTCCAGGCGAGGCGGTGCCCCTCCGCTATCTAACGGAATAAAGATACCTTTAAATTGGTGCCGGATAACGGCGATAAACTCGATGAATATCCTCCAGTATTTCGCTGCCGAGTTCAAGCTTGCAGGAATCGATATTGATCGCCAGTTGTTCGAGGCTGGTGGCGCCGATAATAGTCGAGGTTACGAACGGGCGCTGGTGACAAAACGCCAGCGCCATTTGAGCGGGATCGACACCGTGCTTTCGTGCCACATTGACATACGCGCTGTTTGCAGCGTTAGCCTGCCGATTAATCCGTCCGTACAATTTTGGGTTGATTGTGATGCGTGATCCGGCTGGCTTTTTGCCGCCCAGATATTTGCCGCTGAGCATACCACAGGATAGTGGTGAGTAAGGTAGCAATCCAACCTGTTCGTTGTGCGATAGCTCGGCCAGATCCAGGTCGTGTGAACGATACATCAGATTGTATTCATTTTGTATCGAAACCACGCGCGGTAAATCATTCTCCTCAGCGATTTGCAAGAATTGAGCCGTACCCCAGCAACTTTCGTTGGATAGACCAATTTGACGAATTTTACCCTGGTTGATGAGTTCCCTGAGTGCTGCCAGTGTTTCCAGAATATGCGCCCTGGTTTCTCCCCTGTTCTGGGAGGTAGGGTCGTAACGCCAGGCCTGACGGAAATGATAAGACCCACGGTTGGGCCAATGTAACTGGTATAGATCGATATAGTCTGTCTGTAGCCTTTGGAGACTGTCCTCGATACTGTTGCCTATCTTTTTTGGCGATATTGGCACACCGTCCTGTACCCATTTCAGTCCCTCACCGGTAACCTTGGTGGCGAGGACGATCTGTTCGCGCTTTCCAGACGACTTGAACCAGCTACCAATAATTTCCTCGGTACGTCCCATGGTTTCGGCCGATGTCGGGTTCGCAGGATACATCTCCGCAGTATCGATAAAATTTACACCATGCTCCAGTGCGTAGTCGATCTGCTGGTGCCCTTCGGCTTCGCTGTTTTGCGTCCCCCAGTTCATGCTCCCGAGACAGATTTCGCTAACCTCGATGTTACTGGTGCCGAGTTGATTTAATTTCATATACGCAAACTAACTAAGGTGCAGACTGGTCACGACCCATCGTTGTAGTTCAAATCGATAATACGCTGGATATCGGTTGCGAGATCGTCGAGCCCGAGTTGCTGGTAGGCTTGCAACTGAATTTCCAGGGCTGCTTTGATGGCCGTGGTACCAGGATAGGATTTCAGGATTGATTTCGCTCGATTGGCAGCAGCCACCCAGGCATTGCGCGAAGCATAGTATTGCGCTATTTTCAAATTGGCTCTGGCGATTTCGTTGCGCAGGAATACTATGTGTTGCCTGGCATCTGGCGCGTATATACTTTTTGGATATTTGCTTAATAGTAGCTGAAAATCGTTAAAAGCAGTCAGCAGTATAGTCTTGTCGTATTCGGCCAGATCACGCTCATTTATCGTATCAAGAATGCTCTTGCCGCGTCCAAAATTGACCAGGCCTCTTAAATAATAAGCGTAATCGACGGCTTTGTGGCGCGGGTTGAGTTTGATAAAACGCTCTACAGCAGCAATTGCAGCTTCAGGTTCATCATACTTGTAATAGGCATAAGCTACGTCGAGTTGGGCCTGGGTTGCGAACTTACCGAAAGGGTAACGTGATTCGAGTGTTTCATACTGTTCGATTGCAATCGAGTAGTCAGCCTCTTCCAGATTCTTTTTGGCGCTACTATAAAGCTGTTCTGCGCTCCATCCTGCAGTGATATCAACTTCTTTTTCAGCCGTCCCGCAGGCGGTGAGTAATAAACCCAGTGTAAATAACAATATTATGCGCGCGATCATAAGAATTTTTAACTCGAGGATTGACTTGCTGAACTTACGAACAAGCAGTATAACCAGTCCATGAAATTATTACAGCAACAGATCAGAATCGATAGTAAATACTCTGGCCACCGTCTGGATCAGGCGCTAAATAACCTGTTGCCAGACTATTCACGGGGAAAAATTCAAGACTGGATTAAGAGTGGATTCATCTGTCTCAATAACCAGTCCTGTAAGTCCAAACAGCGCGTCTATTGCGGTGACCTGATCGACCTTGATATCCCCCGTGTCGCCAAACTATCAGACCGGCCAGAGATGATCGAGTTCGAGATTCTTCATCAGGATGACGACATTCTCATCATCAATAAACCGGCCAGCCTGGTGGTACACCCCGCCGCTGGTCATGAAACCGGAACACTGGTTAATGGGCTGTTAAATCTAGATGCCAGTCTGGAGCAATTACCGCGCGCCGGTATAGTGCATCGTCTCGATAAGGATACCACCGGCATAATGGTGGTGGCGCGATCTCTCAGTGCGCATAGCAGCCTGGTGGATCAGTTGCAACAACGTAAGGTGAAGCGTGAATACATCGCGCTTACCCAGGGTATCGTTACTGCGGGTAGAACAATAGAAACGGGCATCGCACGGCATCCGGTGGAGCGCAAGAAAATGTCGGTTCAGGCTCGTGGCAAACTGGCGATCACCCATTTTCAGGTAGCACGGAAATTTCCCCATCACAGTTTAATCAATGTACAGCTGGAAACTGGTAGAACCCACCAAATTCGGGTACATCTCGCCCACATCCACTATCCATTGCTCGGCGACCCGCTATACGGTGGGCGACAACGTATTCCTGCAGGTATAACCCCCGCACTTGCCGGACATATCAGGGCATTTAAACGCCAGGCACTGCATGCCAGAGCGCTTAGCTTTGACCACCCCGCATCGAAGCAGTGGTGCAGTTTCGAGGCGAAGATTCCTGATGATTTCCAGCAATTGCTCGATGTGCTCAGCGAAGATGATTAGGCTGGTCAGGCGTTGACTGGAATAATCGAAGCAAGGTGGGGCGCACCGAGAAAGGTAAGAGCGCTGTGTACTACCCGTCAGGGGGGTTATAGCCTGGACCCTTACCGTTCGTTTAACCTGGCCGCGCACATTGGAGACGATTCGAGTAAGCTGAAAGCCAATCGGGAATCTCTTCGGCAGTCGCTTAAGCTTCCGCGCGAACCATGTTGGTTGAAACAAACCCATAGTACCAATGTGGTCAAGTTAGATCAGGAGGCTAATTGTACGGCTGATGCCGCGATAACCAGTCGACCCGATACTGTCGCCGTGGTGATGACTGCCGACTGCCTGCCAATATTGCTGTGCAATCGTTCTGGTACAGAAGTCGCTGCGGTTCACGCTGGTTGGCGAGGGCTGGTTGAGGGCGTGGTCCAGGCAACGGTGGAGCAGATGGAATCTCCAACGGAGCATTTGCTCGCCTGGATTGGTCCCGCGATCAGCCAACCCTGTTTCGAAGTCGGGGAGGAAGTGCGAAATGAGTTTCTGCGTCGATACGCTGACACCGATAAATATTTCGTTGCCAACCGGGCGAAGCACTGGTTATGCGATTTACCCGGCCTGGCTATAAATATGCTCGAGGATTTGGGCGTACCAGAAATTCACAACTCCAGGCTCTGTAGCTATACAGATGAAGCGCGATTTTTTTCCTATCGCCGGGATAACACAACCGGGCGTATGGCGAGTCTGATCTGGATAGATTCTCGTGCTTGAAAATCACCCGATAAAACCCATTTAACTTATAGGTTTTTCTTAATTTTAGAGGTGTTATCCATGAGGATGGATCGACTAACAAGTAAGTTTCAGGATGCCCTGAGCGATGCCCAGTCGCTTGCAATTGGTTGTGAGCACCAATTTATCGAACCGGTGCACCTGATGCTGTCCTTACTGGACCAACAGGGTGGTTCGGTGCGGCCACTGTTTACCCATGCCGGGGTAAATATCAACCTGCTGCGCTCCCAATTGCGTGAGTTGCTGGAAAAACAGGTGCGTGTTGAAGGAACGGGCGGGGATCTTCATATTTCCAGTGCACTGGGTAAATTGCTTAACGTAACCGACAAACTGGCGCAGGATCGCAACGATCAGTTTATTTCGTCAGAACTTTTTGTGCTCGCGGCAATGGATGAAAAAAGGGTACTAGCCGACGTATTGAAGTCATCCGGTGCGAACAGGAAAGCCATCGAAAATGCCGTCGAGGCAATACGTGGAGGTCAAAATGTAGATAACGCTAACGCCGAAGACCAGCGTATGGCGCTGGAGAAATATACTATTGACCTTACCGAACGAGCCGAGCAAGGCAAACTCGACCCGGTTATTGGACGTGATGAGGAAATCAGGCGTGCGATCCAGGTACTACAGCGTCGCACCAAAAATAACCCGGTAATGATTGGTGAACCCGGCGTCGGTAAGACAGCAATTGTCGAAGGCCTGGCGCAGCGTATTATTAATCATGAAGTGCCCGAAGGGCTAAAGAACAAGCGAGTATTGTCACTAGACATGGGCTCCCTGATAGCGGGTGCTAAATATCGCGGAGAGTTTGAGGAACGGCTCAAAGCAGTTCTTCACGACCTGGCGAAACAGGAAGGGCAAATCATTCTGTTCATCGATGAATTGCATACCGTGGTTGGGGCTGGCAAGGCTGAAGGTTCGATGGACGCCGGAAATATGTTAAAGCCGGCGCTCGCTCGGGGCGAATTACATTGTATCGGTGCCACAACGCTGGATGAGTATCGTCAATATATTGAAAAAGACGCTGCCCTCGAACGGCGTTTCCAGAAAGTCCTGGTCCAGGAACCGTCGGTCGAGGATACGATAGCTATCTTGCGTGGTTTGAAAGAACGCTACGAGGTACACCATGGGGTCGATATCACCGACCCGGCAATTGTCGCCGCCGCAACACTTTCCTATCGCTATATCACCGACCGTCAATTGCCCGACAAGGCGATCGATTTAATCGACGAATCGGCCAGTCGCATTCGTATGGAAATCGACTCAAAACCCGAACCAATGGACAGGCTCGAGCGCCGATTAATTCAGCTCAAGATTGAGCACGAGGCGTTAAAGAAAGAAAGCGATTCGGCGAGTATCAAACGCCGCGAAACGCTAGAGTCTGAAATTAAGAAATTAGATAGAGAATACTCCGATCTGGAAGAAATATGGAAGGCTGAAAAAGCAATACTACAGGGCTCGACCCAGGTGAAGGAAGCCCTGGAGCGAGCACGTCAGGACCTGGAAACCGCGCAAAGAGCCGGTGACCTCGCGCGCATGTCGGAGTTGCAATACGGGCGTATTCCAGAGCTGGAAAAGGAGCTGGATCTCGCCGCCAACGTAGAAATGCACGATATGAAATTGTTGGTGAATAAAGTGGGCGAAGAGGAAATTGCGTCGGTAGTATCGCGCTGGACCGGGATCCCGGTTTCAAAAATGCTTGAATCTGAACGTGAAAAATTATTGGCCATGGAAGACCAGATTGGCGAGCGTGTCATTGGGCAGGAAGAAGCAATAAAGGCCATTTCTGATGCCATCAGGCGTTCGCGTGCGGGACTTTCAGACCCGACTCGACCGAATGGCTCATTTTTATTTCTCGGGCCTACCGGGGTTGGAAAAACCGAGTTGACCAAGGCCTTGACCCAGTTTCTGTTCGATACCGAGGAGGCTATGATTCGTATAGACATGTCCGAGTTTATGGAAAAGCATAGTGTTGCGCGCCTGATCGGGGCGCCGCCTGGCTACGTCGGTTATGAGCAGGGCGGGTATTTAACCGAAGCGGTACGGCGCCGACCCTATTCAGTGATATTGCTCGACGAAATAGAAAAAGCCCACCAGGATGTTTTTAATATACTGCTGCAGGTGCTCGACGATGGCCGTCTGACAGATGGTCAGGGTCGTACGGTCGATTTTCGTAATACGGTAATAGTAATGACCTCAAACCTGGGTTCGAGTGAAATACAGGCACTCGTCGGAGACGGTAAATATGAAACAATTAAGGCGGAAGTGATGTTGCAGGTCACTGAACATTTCAGACCAGAATTTATCAATCGAATCGATGAAATCGTTGTTTTTCATCCGCTGACCCAGGAGCAGATTCGGGTAATTGCTAAAATTCAATTACAGGGTCTGACCGAGCGTTTGAAACAAAGGGGTCTGATCCTACAGGTCAGCGATCGAGTTTTTGGGGAACTGGGTAAGGCCGGTTTTGATCCGGTTTACGGCGCGAGACCCCTGAAGCGCGAAATTCAACAATCGATTGAAAATCCGATTGCCCTTGCGATTCTCGCTGGCGACTTCGATTCCGGGGATCAAATAAGGGTAGATACTGATGCTTCCGGTGCTTTCGTGTTTGAACACTGATCGAGTGAGCTTAATTAACCCGGAGACAATATATATCGTATTCAGCCATATATATTGTCTCCGGGTCAATAACGGCCGATGATCAATAAAAAGGGTTATTGGTCATCGTTTTTACTTATAATATCGCTATAATCCGAATCAGAGTTGATTGAATAAGTCACTCGAAGATGCTTTAAAGCGCATCCAGCCTCGATATAAGATAGGTAAATGTCAACGAAGATGACTGTAATAGGTTCAATTTTTTTCGCTCGCACCCTCAGGCAGTTTCTTGATTGTCAGGATTTAACGAGTAAAAAAGGAAAAGAGCTGACACGCAAGATCAGGCAATTGACCAAGGATTCCCTGGAACAGGTTCTCGAAGCTCTCCCTGTCGCACGAAAACCCCACAAAGAAGTACTGACCGAAATTTGCATTGAAAACGCAAAAGGCAAAATGAATGAGGCTTTCCTCGATATTCTGGAAAACGATACGACTAGTATTCGTGCGGTTGCCGCCGATATTCTATCCCAGTCTTCGCAGATCAATCCCAGTAATTTATTTAAAAGACTGCATGAAACCGAAGTCTCGAAAACTGAAATCATCGATATTCTCAGTTATCAAAAAGAACTTCTGAAGCCAGAACAGATAGTCAGTAATGCGCTTAAGCTGGATAAATCAAACGCCGAGCGATTGCTCAAGGTGGCTTTAGAGTCGAAGCAAGACCTCGATTTGAGTGGTTTGATTATAGACCCGACGGCAATCGAAAGTCCGTCGATCAAAATTATGCTGTTGCGTTATTTGAGCAAACTAAAGCAGCCCGAAGTTTCGACTATTATCTGCAAATTCCTGGTCGATAAAAATAAAACGGTTGTCATCGAAGCACTAAAGGCACTGATTGCGCTTCAGGTAAAATATGATGCGTCGGTAATATTACCGTTTATCGATCACATGTCTGAAATTGAACGTAAAATGGCTCTGGAAATCGTCACCAAGCAGGCTAACACCGAGCTTGTTCCGAGACTTGCGCCCTGGACTACGGGCAAATCAGACGAATTACGTGAAATATTTTGTAAAATTGTGGTCAAGTTTGCTACCGAAAAGGATTTGGAGAGATTTATACGTCGGCTCGAGCAGCAGGACTGGTGGGGCCGGGAGCAGGCGATTAAATGCCTGATGAAACTGGGCGACGAGCGTTTTTTTCAAACCGCGCAAGAATTAATTGATAACAAAAACGAGTTTATCGGCGCTACCGCGCAACAGCTCGCGGCACTACAAAGTAATCCAGCCGATCTCACAACTTTCAGCGAAATGGCCCTGCACCATGATTGGCAGGTGCGAGAAAAAGCTATTGCGTCATTGGGTATTGTGGGCAATCGGGAAGCGCTTGGATTGTTGAAGCGGGTAATCGCAAAAAAACCCGAGTCTGCTGTCTCCGTGTTAAAGGCGGTGACTAAAATCGGCCTTCCCAAGGGTCTGGAAATTTCTGTAAGGTGCCTGACTATGCCCGAAGCGCTCATTCAACGCGAAGCGCTGGAGTCTATCGCTATATTGACCAGTGAAAAACATGCCAAAAAAATTAGAGCCATGGTGCTAAAAGCTGTACCAACACTTCAGGCGACGGTGCGCGACACCGCTGAACAGGTGATAAAAAAAATCACCAGTGATTTTGGGTTGAATAAACTGCAATTAGACAAGAATATATTTGAAACCCGGTTGACCAGGATCGACCTGACGCAGGCAGAAAATAAAAAACAGGCAACCAGTACTCCTGTCGAGGCCACCCAGGTGGTCAAATTCCAGAATATGGAGGAGTTGAAAGAAGGCGATCTGTGGATGGATCGGTTTCGTATCAAGGGCGAAATTGGCCGGGGCGCGATGGGGCGGGTAATGCTGGCGGAAGATGAAATGGTTGGCGAACCGTTAATATTAAAATTCATGCACCCGGAGTTGACTGCAGACGGGGCTTCGCGGGAACGTTTTTTGCGCGAAGTAAAATACTCCAGGATGGTAAGCCACCAAAATGTCATTCGTATTCACGACCTGTTATTCAAGGATAATCTGTGCGCGATATCGATGGAATATTTTCAAAGCCAGGGTATCGATGAGATCCTTAAACAGAAGAAGTTCTTTGAGGTCAAAGAGGGGCTCGAAATCCTTTACCAGGTTTGCGAAGGCATGGCCGCCGCGCATAAGCAAAATGTCATACACCGGGACCTCAAACCCAGTAATATATTAATGGATGATACCGGATTGGTTAAAATCGTCGATTTTGGTATAGCCTCGGCATCTACCAATACCGAATCGACGTTGACAAAAACCGGGTCGATCATCGGTACCCCGGCCTATATATCTCCCGAGCGGGCCAAAGGGCAAGACGCCGACGAGCGGTGTGATATCTACGCGCTAGGCGTTATTGCTTACTGTATGGTTACCGGTAGTTTGCCCTACAAGGGTGAGCCGATGGCTATCTTGTTTCAACATCTCGAAGGAAATGCGAAATTAGCACACGAGGTGAAAGAATCGGTAGGCCCCCGGGTCAGTCTACTGATACAGAAGATGATGGCGGTAGAAGCAAAAAACCGTATTCAAACCATGGAAGATGCGCGTGACGCAATTAAAAGTACCATGAGTAAATTATAATTAACCGTGCAGAAAGCTAATGACAATACAGCAAGCCATTGAGGCTAAACTACAAGATACGTTCAGAGTCGAACATCTGGAAGTCATCAACGAAAGTCACATGCACAATGTGGCCCCCGGGTCTGAATCACATTTCAAGGCCACTATCGTCAGCGACGATTTCAGTAATTTGGCGCTGATTAAACGCCATCGCCTGGTAAACGATGTGCTGCGACAGGAACTACAGCAAATTCATGCTTTGGCATTGCACACTCTGACTCCCAGTGAGTGGATAGCACACGCTGGCAAGGTTGCCGATTCGCCCGAGTGCAAGGGCGGTGGCAAAAACCAGTAGACCCGGTGTAAATCGCGGGAAACACAAGGGTCGAATTCATTCGACCAATTTTCACTTTAGAATACTCTTTAAATGATCCCCGATCCTGTGGAGTTCGCATCATATATCGCTGATAACACCGACAGGTAGTCGATGTCGTGTACCTCACCCAGGGTCGAAGCCCGCTGCATATACCACAGCATATCGCGCCCCGTCGGCTGGTAGCGCAAAGCATAGGTAATCGTATTATCGAATCCCTCCACCGACAACACC
>VAPC010579320.1_pt1 | contig 10968 bp, 15 predicted proteins | sample 3395121 | NCBI WGS metagenome assembly VAPC01 (sample SAMN08290434, study PRJNA428436) | hydrothermal vent metagenome | isolation source: Deep-sea hydrothermal vent chimney | place: Indian Ocean: Southwest Indian Ridge | depth 1711 m m
ACCTTCTGAATTACTCCTAACCGCCTCAACTCCTTCTGACTTAACATGATAATGTCCTTTCTTGCCATCTTACCTCCTTAAATAAAAGAGGCAGTATAGCACTCCCAATTTAGGACATTTCTATTTTGGCTATTCAGGACATTATCATTTTGGTATTACATATTTTATTAATTTATGTGGGGGTCTGTGGGATCTGCTGACCCCTCTTTCCCTTCGGGCGTACCATTGTGGTTTACGGGGATTTGACCCCTTCCCTTTAAGAATTGTTAAATTCGTTTGTACTGATTTTTGCCTGGTGAATTAATTTACGAAGCAGTCCTGGCCCGAGTTCTTTGTGTTGAGGTATGGACAACGTCCACTGATAGCCAGGTTTTGTCATCATTACATGAGAGTCTTTTTGACGTGCAACAGACCACCCTGCTTTTTAAACTTTCGGACGGCTTCAGCGCCTGAGCATAATCTGTGCAATAATTATGGAGGTTGAACCTCCATAATTACCCCTCCATAATTACCAACCTCCATAATTTCTCGTTTTTCACGCCTTACTCTTCTATTTTGTGGTTTTAATAATTTGGTGATTACCGGTTGAAAATTCAATAAAAAAAGGGCAAGTGTTTAACCTGCCCTCTGTGTTTTCACCTGATAACCTGATTTATGATACTGCCCTTTTTCTTCTTATATAGTAAATAGAACCAAGCCCTGCAAGCACTATGAAAATTATCATGCCCCATTGGTTCATAGCGGGAGCAGGAACCGGTGGTGGTGCAGAGACTCCATCAAAAATGCCCTCTAAGACTGCACTTTGACTATCACTTGTAATATCTCCATTAGAAACACTCAATGTCATGGTCATGCCGGCAATAGTTTGATTACCAAGAATATTCTGCAGATCGACTATGTAATCAGAAGGAACTGGCCCAGGGTTTAAAACTATATTTTTTAAATTCATGGTTGCAGGGTTGTTAATATCCAGCCCTGGATTTAAGCGCCACAAACCACCTGATAACACAAATTCAATATTCGTTAATGTTGCGGAGAAATAGGTTGTGACTCCGTCACTAATTGTAAGAGCAGCATCAGTGAATGTAGTACCCGGGACAGATACGGGCGTTCTTTTGGATCCTGTGATAGTTAGTGTTGCACCGAGAATACTGTCAGTAGGGTTTAAATTTCCGTCCGATAAAATTACTGCATTAATAGTGCTAAAAAAAAACATCAGGTCATCGTTCACTCCGTTATCCAAATAGGTCATCATGAAACCATTAAAGCCCGCTTGTGGCAGACCAACCAATGACCAGCCGTTCCCTGCAAGAGAAAACAGATAAAGTACAACAAAAACGGATAATATAAGTTTTCGCTTGATTCTTTTCATTTTATATTCTCCTTTACAAGGTTTTATTTAACCGTGAAACCTTTGGGGTCTATAATAAAAAATTAAAACATAAAAAGGGAACGAAAGCAAACGGGCTTTTTTATGGAATAAGATAAACAAATGACAATGGGAGCATCTGTGGTTGATTTTATTTGAAAACGCTGAATAGCTTATCAAGCCCAGATTTCTCAAGCTTTGATACAGCCTCAAGCTCTCCAGCATCAAGCCAAACACCTTCGCATTCAGAGCATTTATCCACTTCAATCCCTTTATAGTTAATTGCTATAAGCTCCATACCGCATTTAGGGCACCTCATATGATGCAACTTTTTAAGGTTTTTTCTCTCCTCTTCGGCAAGTCTCGTATGTTTTTCAACCCCGAGTTTTTTTAGTCTTTCATATTCCACCTTTGCGATATACTCTTCTTCTTTTTCGGCTGGTCTTTTTGGCATAACTATCTCCCTCCTTTAGCGTTTCAATTGCGTTTCAATTGGGGTCTGTTGTCGAAACATTAAGCGGCCTTCCCTTTCATAGTTTTTCTCAGTTATAGCAGAATTTATACTGATTTTCAAGAAAATATCACTATATTTCAGGTTGTACCAGCAACTAAATAATTTTAAAATAGATTAATTATGGCGATTAAGTAGAGAAATTGTGTATTTTTGATATAATATAAAAAAGATTCCTTTAAGCAGTTTAAAAGAGATATACCATGAAAAAAAGTTACTTCCCACTTATTTTGATTGCCGGAGCATTGATTTTTGCTTTTTCCGGTTGCATAGGGGAACAGCAGAATATGCAGGGGTGGCCCGGACCAAAGCCGGAACCTATAAAACATCATACAGTGCAAAAAGGTGATTCTATCTCTTTGATCGCTGAGCAGTATGGTGTTTTGCCACAACAGCTGGCGGCTTCAAATGGTCTTGGATTAAAAGGATCAGAATCGACTATTTATCCCGGGCAAAAACTGGTCATTCCCATAAAGTGAAGGTTTTTTTAAAATCTAATTTAATTTCCTGAAGCCAGGAAACCTCTTTTTGGCATATTCAGCGTGGCACTGAACACACATCTTTGTTAAATTGTAATAATATAAACTTACTTCATGTATATTCTGAGATTCTGCTGCATGTTCGAGCTTATTCGTAATTTTGTAAAATTCGCGGTCCATCTTTTGATATCCCAAAGGCAGGGATCCATTCAGCTGCTCGATTTGCTCAGGTGAAAGAACTTTCCTGATTATATAGCCGTTCTTTATTTTTCCGGCAATTACGGTTACTTCATTCATACGGCCTGCGGGAATCGCAATGGCAAGGGTTGTCATGCTGTTTTGAAGGGCGTTCATTTCACCTGTAAGAGCTCTGTGCAGTTTTTTGGGTAATAAGGTTTTGAAATCTATATCAGCACTGTACAGGTTTTTAAGATAAATAATATTAATTAAAAGTCCAATGACTGTAAAAACAAGAAGAACAGCGATTCTCTTTTTCATAAGAACTCCTGTTTTTTATTTACTTATATCAGAATCATGAGGAATAAAGCAAACCGTGATACATAGCCGGAAGTTTAAACCAGTTGACAGATTTTTATATAATGCAATTGTACATTTTTCTATTTTTTAATGTGAGTTTTTTATTAAGGGTAGAGTCTGGATGGAACAACATTAGCTAAGAAGGGTACTTCATTCAGTTGTAGTTTCCGTCTCTTCATTGTTGTCAGTTACTGCAGGTGTGTTTTCGGAAGATTCAGATTGGATATTTGTCGAATCTGTTTTTTCTGCTTCCAGGGAGGAAGTTGCCGCGGTTTTTTGACGTCTCAGCAGTTTCTCCTCCTGTTTTTTCTTACGCTTAAGTTCTTTTTGCCTCTTATCCCGACCATACATGCCAGAACGCTTTGCCATAGATGCACCTCCATTTTTAGAAATATTTTTTTATTATTCTAAACATACAATAGACGCCTCATTATAGAGTTCAGAAGATTCAGCAGCCTATTGAAAAAAAGCAGGCCGCAATGAACGCGGCCTGCTTTTAGAGTTTACTGTTTTACAATATTTGTAGCCTTTGGGCCTTTTTCGCCTTCAATGACATCAAAGCTCACATCATCGCCTTCGGCCAGGTTTTTGAAACCATCGCCGCTAATCTCAGAATAGTGAGCAAAAACATCGGGACCATTTTCCTGAGTAATGAATCCGAAACCCTTGGACTCATTGAACCATTTTACTGTTCCATTTGCCATGCTTGTTTACCTCCTTTTCCATATTTGAAGTGAACGGAGGCACAGTTATAAAAAAAACCACAAAGTTGAATACTTTGCGGCTTGAATACAACAAAATACTCCATTTAACTTCTTGAAAAAATATTAGCATAAAACCAGGAAAATATGCAAGCAAGATAATTCAATCCTGAATTGATTGCTATTGATAACGTTACATACTACCCGTCCAGATAGGATTTAATGGATATACTTCTTTGTATTTATCAGGGTTTTGTTCAATGAAATCCCAGATGTGATCAGGGTCTGCAGCACCGGGAGCCACACCAAAATTTTTTCCGGCCTTTGCAAAGGAATGTGCCACGAGCCAGGAACATATAGGGTAATTACCGTTTCTTGCGATCCTGCGGAAGACATAGGCGCCCAGCAGTAACCAGTCAAGCAGATGAGCTATAATTTTTATATACCCATATTTTTTACCAACCTGCTCTATCGACTCTTTTGCAATAATTTCTATTTCCGGCTGACTCAAATTTACAGGCCTGAAAACCGCAACAGAATCTGTTTTTGGCGGTCCATATTGTTTCCATAATTTATGCTTACGCACTCTGCTTAATGCTTCAATAACAATGCAGACCTGGAGTGTCCCTTCTGAAAAGACAATCCCAACATGATTAACTTTGGTTCTTCTCTCCCCGATCGTTCGTGTGAAGAAGCGGATAGCCCTGCTTATAAAACTACTGCCGCGTGTGAGAAAAATATCACCTGGTTTAAGGATAGTATCCATTTTTCAGCTTTGCCGGGTAATAAATTATTCAGTTCATATTGTTTGACTTAGTTAATGGACAGGTTAAGGATTAATCTTTTTACAACTATAATAGCTTAATAGTCAACAATAAAAAATTAATAGGAGCTATTAAAAAAAATAATTATAATGTGGGATTAATTTTTATGAGATTTTAAAGCATAAGAATGCCTGAGCGCTTCTGAAGGGTATTTATATGTCTGGTTTTATCTTTTAAATTCAAAGTGTTATGCTATATTGCGTAGTATCAGCTTTAATATTGTTATATCTGACTATACATTAAAGATATAACAGGAAAAAGTGCCAAGTCTTCATAATTCCTTCATTTTATATGAATATAATATGTAATACGAATTGCTAAATAAGCAGGAGTTAATTTTAATATGTTTATGTTATTGCTCAAAGAGATAAGGCATCGGTGGATAATCCATCTGCTCATTGTTTTTCTTATGGCTTTTGTCGTATCCATTTTAGTTATACAGAGTTCTATTAATAGTTCTGCAGAAGAAACAATAAAGGCTCTTTCTCACGAACTCGGACAGGGTATGCTTGTAGTGCCTGAGGGAACTGACCTTGAGTCATTCTATGCAATGCGGTACGGGCAACAGGTTATGCCTGAGGATTATGAAACTCTTGTAAAGTCTTCTCCTCACCTAAGCAAACATGCCGGAAAAGTCGATCCCCGGCTTTACGGTAATATAACTGTCCAGGGAGCAGACCTTGTTATAGTTGGTTTAAAATCACAGTTGCCTGAATATAAAAACTCTGAATACGAACCCGTGGCTGTTGGCAGCGGCGCGGCGGGGAGTCTCGGTCTAAAGGCAGGCGATACTCTGAAGATCAAAGAAAGACAGTTTAAAGTTTTCAGGGTTATTGATCCTCCTCCCAAAGGATTTGACATGGCGCTTTTTATGCCCTTGACCTCAGCACAGCGCATCTTAGATAAACCAGGCAAGATAAACGCACTTAACATGGGGGGATGCTGGTGCACTCTTGACATACCGGCATTTGCCATAGAAGTAGAAAATACTCTTCCAGGAACAATGGCTATAACTGTTGACGGGATGGCAAAGGCGCAGATCGAGATTAATAATATTATGGCACGGTACTCTGTTTTGTTATGGATTACAGGCACAATCCTTGTTATCGGGAGTATTGTTTTTCTTATCATATACATGATCCGCAAGGGTGAAAGGGAAATAGGGCTGTTGTTGAGCATAGGGCTGTCTCCGGGAAAAATCATTATTAAGAACGTTACCATAGCTGTCATTACCGCTGTAACAGGTGCGCTATTAGGATATTTTCTCAGCGTGCCTCTCATGTCATGGTTTGGAAAAGCATTCATGCGCATAGGGCTGTCTCCATCGTGGCAATATCTGCCGCATTTTGTGGCTGCGTCACTCATTATCTCGTTGATCGCTTCGTCGCTTCCTTCATGGTTTGTGACAAGGCTTGATCCGACAAAACTTCTTAGAGAGGAATAATATGCTGGAACTTAGAAACATTACAAAAGAATTTATTAACACGAAAAAGGAGGAGGTTTCAGCCTTAAGAGATATCAGTCTTAAGGTTGAACAGGGTGATTTTTTATCTATTGTAGGGCCGAGTGGAAGCGGTAAAAGTACGCTCCTGTTCATAATAGGCGCGCTTATGAACCCTACAGAAGGTGAAGTGATGCTCAGGGACACAGACATTTACGATACAACTCCTTCCTACAGGGCTAAACTTCGCCTTAAGGAGATAGGTTTTGTATTTCAAACATTCAATCTTATCCCATACCTGAGCGCACTGGATAATGTTGCTGTACCGGCCATACTCACGATGAAGTCTAGAAATAAGGCTGTTACACGTGCAACCGAACTTCTGGAGCGTTTTGGTCTTGGTGCGCGGCTGGACCATAAGTTTTCTGAACTCAGCGTTGGCGAGAGGCAAAGAGTAGCTCTTTGCAGAAGCGTAATAAATGATCCCGGGATTATACTTGCTGATGAGCCCACAGGTAATCTTGATCCGGCAATGACTCATGAAGTAATGGCTCTTTTTCAGGAACTTAACAACAGCGGACATACGGTTATCATTGTGACTCACGAAGAAGATGTGGCTGCGTACGCAAAGAAAGTTCTTCATCTTAAGGACGGAAGGCTTATCAATGGAACAGGCCGCTAATAATACCCGCTTTAAGTCCTTCACCTTCGGTCTCTGGTTGTCATGGCAGGAACTGAACGGCCGTAAAGCGATATTTTCCATTAATGTAATATTAATCGCTCTGCTAATAGCGCTTCCTGTGTCACTGGACCTTATGGGAAGGGCAAAAAAGAGTTCTATTGAAACCAGGATTGATTATGCCGGCCCCTCACTTATTATTGTTCCTGAAGGGATACTGTCTTCGGATCTTGTTACTGCTCAGCTCAAGGGCAAAACGTTTCAGTCCATATCATTCAATAAGATACAACGGGAATTTGCCTCTTACATAAGAAATGCTGAATCCCGTTTAACTGTACGGCTAATGGCAGACGGAAGGGAAGTGCCTGTTACAGGCATTGATTTTAATAATGTTCATTCCTACCCTTTCACACAATACTCTATAAACAATGATGAAGTCCTGCTTGGCACCGTGTCAGCGGAAAAACTGCAAAAGAAAAGAGGTGACACCCTTAAGGTTCAGGCACAGACGTTTACAGTTGCCGGAATTATTCCGACAACAGGAAGTATTGAGGATGTGTCAGTGTTTCTTTCACAGTCTGTCTTGCAGAAATTATCCGCACAGGAGGGACGGATTAATGAGATTCGTCTGTTTCCCGGATCTGTATCATCTTATGAAGTGCTGAAGTCACGTCTTAAGGAATTCTCAGGTGCGTTAAATGTGATTGATGCATACCGGGGAGATACGGCTGAGAAAAACATTGATTCTACGCTAATTAATTACCAGAAGACTTTGTACACTGTCGCATTTATACTGATAGCTTTCTGTATCATTATAAGTACATATATAAATCTTGACGGAAGAAAAGCCGAAGTTTCAACGGTGTATACTATAGGGGCAAAGCAGTGGATAATATTTCATATACTTACACTTAGAACTATCTGGATAACCCTTCTAGGCACTTTCATTGGCCAGTTAACTGCTCTTATTATCACGGCCCTTCAGGACTATAGTGTGCCGTTACGTTTTATCTGGTCTGCCGGATCGTTCATTGAGGTAATTTTAATTACTGTAAGCCTTGGCGTGTTTGTTACAATACCTTTTACCCTTTACTCGGTGTATAGAAGAAACCTTATCGCGTATCTGTAAAGCAGCTGTCAATGCATCTGCATCATGTCGAATCTTTTCTGCAGGGCAGACATCTGCTGATGCATCTCCTGAATTTCCTTTTGAGAAACACTCTCCATCTGCATTATATCTGACATACTCCTCATCTGCGATGACATATCTCTCATTATGCTGGACAGCTTTTTTGTTTGTTCAGGGGTAGTTGGTTTTCCCATCATATCGGTCATTTTCTTCATAAGTCCTGTCATCTGGTTCATGTCCTGCATCATACCGCCCATTATCTCATGTCTTTTTAACATCATGCCGGATTGCTGCATATGTTCCTGATTTCCCATCATATGCCCTTCCCTCATCATCCCATGCCCCATCTGAGCATAACTGTATGAATCTGTTAAAGCCAAAACCAGGATTGTGACAGCTAAGATTAGTTTCATTTTAATACCTCCACTCTTGCTAAAATTTCGAAATTCGAAACTATAATTCTAAAAATCCCGATCACTGTTTTAAATTTTGTATTTTGGTCATTTGATATTGCTTCATGCCCGGGATTCCGGATTTAGTATTTATTTAAAATTTCTGTATTCCACCCAGTCAGTCATTTGCAGTACTTCACCTTTAGGGGGGTATTGAATTTCCTTCCATGTGTCAATTGTATATATGTGCAGTGCAATCAGCATGTCTCTCTTTGGAATAGCTTCAGTGCTCGTCCAGATTTTTTTATTGTCGATATAAAAATCTACTCTGTCCGGGTACCAGTCAAAACTGTAAATATGCCAGTCGCGAATATCAAAAGCCGGGTCTTCCCATAAGAAGGAATTGTGAGTGGGTGTCAGAACACCGCCTTCCATGCCCGTCGCGAGATACCATGTTGTCATTAAAACAGAATGAGGTTTAGCAGTTATGAATTCAAAGTCAATTTCATCATGCGTGCCGTCTGAAAAAATTTTTACAATCTCGGTACATACAAAAAAGCTTGCAACAGCCCCCGGCACATCAGAGACTTTGATCCTTGCAGAGTACGAACCATAAGAAAAACGTTCTTTAGCATAGATAAATCCTGTGGGGAAAACGTCGCTTGCAGATAATCCAAGTTTCAGAAAATTTATGCCCGATGAATTTGATACCATATCAGGATCAGCCTTGAATTTATATAATGCAAAGGTAGGCGCCCCCCATCTGAAAACTGACAGTTTCGGGGAAGAAAAATTCTCGCGAAAAACTACTTTTCCCCCTGACTCCACTGATTCGGAATAATTAGCAGCAGCCAAAACACAAATAACTGCCAGGAACATTCTCCTCAAAAACCAGCCCATTTTTAAACCCTTCCAGTTAACGTTTCTAAGTAAATGATTTTAATAAACGCCTATTCTTTGTCCTCGATTTCTACAACCTCCCCGGTTCTGTCTTTTATCTCCTTTACTATTCCGGAGATGAATATGCTGCCCGGGATACCTACAGCTTGTGATGCCTTTCTCAGCGTTGCTACCCTTCCGACGGTTTTCATCATAATCGGGTTGTTTAAAGCTTTAAAATGAGGATGGAGATTAATCAGGTAGTCCTTTATGAATGGATATGTAGATAGAAGGGTATGAACTTTGGTATTTGGTCCGAGTTTCATTAAAATAACCTCCTTTTCTGTTCGAATTCAATTTTTTTAATCTACATAGTAATATTTCAAAATAAGAAGATATGTATTTCTCATTTGAACTGCAAACTGACTTTCTTTATCTTGCCCTCTTCTACGCGAATCGGTCTGTATTCTGCTCTATGGCTGTCTTTCTCGGAAGCAACAAACCAGGTGGATGTTATCACACTGTATTGAGGGAATAACAGAACGGCTTTCCCTTCAATGTCCGTTGTCATAACTATCTGGTCATCAATTTCTTTCTTTTCAATAGAAGTATGGTTACCGACCAGTTTTACTGTCGCATTTTCAACAGGGTTTCCTGTAGTATCCAGTGCTTGAACTTCGATTCCTGTTCTATCTGCCATTAATTGAACAGCATTATAGATCCATGAGCGCAGTAATAGCCTGTCTGATTCGAGAATTCTCGGCGGCCACTGGTGCAGTTCATCCCTGCTTCCTCCCAGCCAGAGTGACAAGTGCAGAAAAATCCTTTTATAAAACGGGCGGATATTATAATGTCTGCGTGAATATTCTTTGCCCCTTTTTTTTTCATGATACATGGGCATGGGGGGCCCCCACTCGATATCAATACCTTCCTCAAAAAACCTGGGAGGTTTGTCCCAATCGTAATAGTCATGTTCGAGTTTGCGCATGAGAACGCTGCGCTCCGGGTGTCCTATCCAGATGCGACGTTGTTTCTCCGGCGGATAATTTCGGGGCCAGCAGCACTGACCGTCCCTCAATGTCTCTCCTTTCAGAAACTGCGGAGGCCCTTCAGCATAAACAAGCTCATGGTAGCTGTAAAAAGCATTGCCTTCGTCATCCGGGTCTATTATTCCAAGGGCCAGTTCCTCGAAACCTTCGGCAATTGCCTCTTTTCCTCTCGTATGACAGTGGCTACATTTATTCCGGATGAAAATGGGGTGTATGTCATCAACCCATGTGATACCGGGCAGATTTCCATGTGAGAGAACAAGCGGAGCGCTGTCAGCCGGTTCAGCTTGAATATCTTCGTGCTCGGGAGGCTGTCCAGGAGGACGGGTCATGTGAAGCACTACCAGAAAGACGACCAGCACAGAAACTACAATAACAACTCTTCTTCTCCCCTTCATCGCAAAGGTCCTCTTTAGAAAATGTTAATTTTAAAAATGTGCTTTAAACCACAGGATTGTAATTGTTCATTACTCTATATTAAAATATTTGAGATTTTTAAAAAATAGAAAACAGATACCAGTAAAGATTGTATATTCCTTGCTTTTAATCTACAATTTTAATCATGAGAACGAAGATCATCTTTATTATATCAGCTCTCTTGTTTCTGAATGGCGTTTCTTTTGCGTTTGTCAGGGAATACGACCTGAGAATAAGTTACAAAAACGTGAACTTTACAGGCAGTGAAGTAAAGGCCATGTCTGTTAATGATACCATCCCTGGCCCCACTCTCAGGTTTAAAGAGGATGATATCGCACGCATTCACGTCCATAATGAAATGGGTGTCGAGACTTCAATACACTAGCACGGGATATTACTGCCAAATCTTCAGGACGGGGTTCCCTATCTGACAACACCTCCGATTCTTCCCGGAACAACATTTACCTATGAGTTTCCGATTAGACACTCAGGCACATACTGGTACCACTCCCACACCGGGCTTCAGGAACAGCGGGGTGTATTCGGCTCTATTGTTATTGA
>VAPC010130790.1_pt1 | contig 10962 bp, 21 predicted proteins | sample 3395121 | NCBI WGS metagenome assembly VAPC01 (sample SAMN08290434, study PRJNA428436) | hydrothermal vent metagenome | isolation source: Deep-sea hydrothermal vent chimney | place: Indian Ocean: Southwest Indian Ridge | depth 1711 m m
TACGTGAAGAACACGACGAGCAGGGCAAGGAAGAAGATATACCACAGACTCGGCGAGAAGCCTATTCCGGAAGTCGAGAGCATGTTCTGGTCTATCCAATCACGGACCGCTGCACCCCAGCCCGTTGAAGGCAGAGACGATGCGACGAGTGTCGGAAAGTACATGATCGACGTCGCAAAGATGACAGGGATAACACCAGCCATGTTCACCTTCAGGGGAATGTATGTCGACTGGCCGCCCATCACTTTACGTCCGCGAACGCGTTTGGAGAACTGAACCGGTATTCGCCTCTGGCCCTGCTCTATGTAGATGATCCCGATGGTGAGAGCGATCATTGTGCCAACGATGGCGACGAACTGGTACAACTGGGAGTTCGTGTTCAAGATCACGAGCTGGCTCGGGATCTGGCTGATGATCGAGACGAAGATGATCAGCGACATGCCGTTGCCGATACCGCGCTGCGTGATGAGCTCGCCCATCCACATCAAAAGGGCTGTACCTGCCGTCATCGTGACCACGATGATCACAACGTTCCTCGGAGTGAAGTTGGGGATGAGGTCGATCCCGCCGGTGAACTGCCCGCTATGGAACAGGTAGGCGAATCCCGTCGACTGCAGGAGAGCAAGGATCACGGTCGTGTAACGAGTCCACTGCGTGATCACCTTTCGCCCGTGCTCGCCTTCCTCCTGAAGAGCTTGAAGCTTCGGGATCACCACCGTGAGAAGCTGCAGGATGATCGATGCGGTGATGTACGGCATGATGCCGAGTGCAAAAACCGAGAGCTGTGTGAGGGCACCGCCGGAGAACAAGTTCAACAACGCGACGAAGCCGGACTGCTCCGCCTGGTTCGTGAAGTCACGAACCGCTTGCAGGTCGACTCCCGGAACCGGAATCTGTGCGCCGAGTCGATAGAGAACGAAAATGAACAGCGTAAACACGATCTTGTTGCGCAGATCATGGATCCTGAAAGCGTTCCTGAAGGCGGTGAGCATGTGTGTTCCGATTCCTGACTTCTGACTTCTGACTTCGCTATTCCTCGATCAATTCGATTGATCCGCCGGCAGCTTTGATCTTTTCAGCAGCACCAATGGAGAACGCATGTGCCTTCACCGTGAGTGCGACATCAAGATCGCCCTGGCCGAGTACCTTGATCTTGCCGCGCTGTTTGACGAGACCGATTTCTCGCAGATCACCAGGAGTGACCGTTGCACCGGCTTCGAAGTCCGAGAGGCGTTCGATGTTGATCACCGTGAACTCGACTCGGTTCGGGTTCTTGAAACCCTTCAGCTTCGGGATACGCCGCTGAAGAGGGGTCTGACCACCCTCGAAACCCTGACGGACCTTGCTACGGGCCTTCAGACCCTTGGTGCCTCGACCTGCCGTCTTCCCACGACGACCGCCTTCGCCTCGACCCACACGGATCTTGCGTTTCTTGGAGCCCTCAGCGGGCCGCAGATGATGGAGTTGCATCAGATTTCCTCCACTTCAAGGAGATGCTTGGCGCGAAAGATCATGCCGCGAATGCTCGGATTGTCCGGCTGTTCGACGGATGAGTTGATCCTCCGCAGTCCGAGACCCTCCACCGTGGCGCGAGTCTTCGGCTTCTCGCCGATGAGGCTACGTCGCAGCGTTATCTTGAGTTTGTCAGCCATCGTCAGACCTTGGTGCGTGCTAGTTCGGATGAGTTGTACGCAGCCAGCAGCGCCGCAGGGAAGATCTCCTCGGCACGCTTACCACGAGCCTTGGCGACCAGATCGGGACGCATCTGGCTCTTGAGCGCATCGACGGTTGCCTTGGCGACGTTGATGTGCGTCGAGGAGCCGAGCGACTTCGCAAGCACGTTGTTGACGCCCGCCGCCTCAAGGATCTGGCGCACAGCGCCACCGGCGATGACACCGGTACCGGGTGCTGCCGGCTTCAGCAGAACACGGCTTGCACCCTGCACACCGATGATCTCGTGGATGATCGTCTGGCCGGCCATCGGCACGTCGAACATGTCGTTGCGAGCAAGTTCGAATGCTTTCTGGATCGCGGCGGGGACCTCCTTGGCCTTGCCGTAGCCAACACCGACACGCCCCTTGTTGTCACCAACGGCGACAAGTGCCGTGAAGGAGAACCTACGCCCACCCTTGACGACCTTGGAAACGCGATTGATCGTGATGACACGTTCGTCGAACTCGGGAACGTCACGCTCGCGACGGTCACGGCGGTCGCGACGGTCACGGCCACGACCCCGGTCACCTCCGCCGCCGCCTCCCGCACGACCGCGATCTCGACTCTGGCGCTTGCCCCCCTGGGGTCTGCCGGTGGGGGGCTGGCCATCTTGAGGCGATGCAGCCTGCGTCGTCGATTCCTGTGGTTTGTGCTGTTCGGTAGTCATCGCTCGCTCCTAGGAGTGTGTTGAATAATGCCGCTGTTCAGATCGGCGATCGGGCGCAGCAGTCGCAAAGGGCTCGGTTCCGCCACTCCTTGCGGCGGAATGGCGGAACCGAGGCCACAGCGAGTGATGATGGATGGTCGTCGAGATGGGCAGCATGTGTTGTTCAACGCACTCCTAAAACTCAAGGCCGGTTTCACGGGCTGCGTCGGCGAGTGCCTTGATGCGACCGTGGTACTTGAAACCACCTCGGTCGAAGGCAACCGCAGAAATGCCGGCGTCTTTGGCACGAGCACCAACGAGCTTGCCAACCTCTGTTGCGGTATCCACCGTTAGGGTCTCCCCCTTGACGGCAGATTCCCTCGAAGAGGCTGAAGCGATCGTGCGACCGCTCTCATCGTTGATGACCTGTGCGTAGATGTGTTTGTTGCTTCGGAACACCGCGAGGCGAGGCTTGGAAGCGGTGCCTTGCACCGACTTGCGAACTCTGAAGTGCCTGCGACGGCGTGCGTCTGTACGGGTACCCCTCATGCGGACACTCCTGCCTTACCGGCCTTGCGTCGCACGTGCTCATCCGAATACCGAATCCCCTTGCCCTTGTAGGGCTCGGGAGGACGGACTGCCCGAATATCCGCAGCAACCTGGCCAACCTTCTGTTTGTCGATTCCGCTGACGATGATCTTCGTCGGCTCTGGTACCTCGAATGTGATGCCTTCCGGAGCCTCGATGTTGACGGGGTGGGAGAAGCCGACCTGCAGTTCGAGAAACTTACCCTTGAGCACGGCACGGTAACCAACGCCAACCGCTGTCAATTCCTTGGAGTACCCGTCCGTTACGCCTATGACCATGTTGTTGATGAGCGCCCGTGTGAGCCCATGAAGAGCTCTGTTCTGGCGCTCGTCGTTGTCTCGCGCGACGGTGACGGTGCCCTCATCGACCGCGACTGTGATGGCGCTGTCGACTATCTGGGTCAGCGTGCCCTTCGGGCCCTTCACCTCGACAGTATCACCACGCATCTTCACCTCGACGCCTGAGGGCAGACTGATCGGGCTGTTTCCAATACGACTCATGTCACCACACCTTGCAAAGGACCTCGCCGCCGACATTGCGACGACGGGCATCTCGGTCGGTCATGACGCCGGCTGACGTGGATACGATCGAGACACCGAGGCCACCACGCACCCTGTTGATGCCGGTCGCGCCCGCGTAGACGCGACGGCCAGGTTTCGAGATACGCTGGATGCCCTGAAGCACCCGCTTCCGTTCTGAGTCGTATCGCAGCTTCACGACAAGCTCGGTCCCGACCTCGCCGTCCTGCGTCTTCCAGCTGTCGATGTAGCCCTCCTCGGAGAGGATCCGGGCGATCTCTTCCTTGAGCTTTGACGATGGCATCGATGTCTCCGGATGGAGTGCCGTGTTGGCATTGCGGATCCTGGTGAGCATGTCAGAGATTGGATCTGTGTACATAACTACCACGACGCCTTTCTGATTCCTGGGAGTTCGCCCAGATGCGCCATGTCCCGCAGGGCGATACGAGATATTCCGAACTTGCGGTAGTACCCGCGTGGCCTGCCGGTGACGGCACACCGGTTGCGATAACGCGTCGCGCTTGCATCACGGGGCATTTTGGCGATCTTGGCGTATGCCTCACGCTTCTCCTCGTATGACACTTCGGGATCCTTGATGATCTTGATGAGCTCAGCACGACGTTCCGCATAACGTTCGACGAGCTGTTTACGCTTGTTGTTCTTGGCGATCTTGGATGTCTTCGCCATCAGGCACCTACCTGCTGTCGACGGAATGGGAACCCGAACGCACCCAGGAGAGCTTCTCCCTGGTCATCGGTCTCCGCGGTTGTCACCAAGGTGATGTCCATACCGCGGACCTTCATAACTTTGTCGTAATCGATCTCGGGGAAGATCAACTGCTCGGTCACACCGAAGCTGTAGTTCCCCCGACCGTCGAACCCCTTGGGGCTCAGACCGCGGAAGTCTCTGATGCGAGGGATCGCGAGTGCGATGAGTCGATCAAAGAACTCCCACATCCGCTCGCCGCGTAACGTCACGGATGCGCCGATGGCTTGACCCTCGCGGATCTTGAAGTTCGACACCGATTTGCGGGCCTTGTTCACTTTGGGTTGCTGGCCGGTGATGATCCGGAGATCCTCGACCACCCCATTGATCAGCTTTGCGTCTGCCGCAGCATCACCAGCGCCCATGTTGACGACGATCTTGCTGAGACGCGGAACCTGCATGACATTGTCGAGATCGAGGTCCTTCTGGAGCTGAACGCGAATCTCGTCGTTGTATCGATCCTTGAGACGTGGCGCCATCAGAGATCACTCCCGCATTTCCTGCATACCCTGTACTTCTTGCCTTCGTCATCGAAACGGGCCCCGATCTTGGTAGGGCCGCACTCCTTGCAGACGATCATCACATTGGAGGCATTGATCGGCATGTCCTTGTCGATGATTCCGCCGGTGTTCACGTCACCAGTCGCTCGCTGGTGGCGCTTCGCAGTCGCAACACCCTCAACGATGATCCTGTTGTCCTTCGGAAAGACCTTTGCGATCTTGGACTCCGTTCCGGCGTCCTTACCCGATATGACCGTCACCGTGTCTCCACTACGCAGCTTCATCAGAGCACCTCCGGGGCGAGCGACACGATGCGCATGAACTTCTTCTCTCGCAGCTCTCGGCCGACCGGGCCGAAGATACGCGTGCCGCGAGGCTGACTTTGGTCGTTGATGAGCACGCAAGCGTTCTCATCGAAGCGGATGTACGAGCCATCGTCACGACGTGTCTCCTTGCGAGTCCGGACGACCACGGCTTTAACGACCTCACCCTTCTTCACAGTTCCGCCCGGCGTCGCATCCTTGACGGTCGCGACGATGACATCACCGACTCGTGCGTACCGCCGTCCTGAACCTCCGAGCACTCGGATCGTCAGAACTTCGCGGGCACCCGAGTTGTCGGCCACTTTGAGGCGTGATTCCTGCTGGATCATCTGGCACGCTCCACAACCTCTTCGACACGCCACCTCTTCGACTTCGAGAGGGGACGGGTCTCAACGATGCGAACGGTATCGCCAACATTGGCGTCGTTCGTTTCGTCGTGTGCGTGATACTTCTTGCGAACGGGGATGATCTTTCCGTAGCGAGCATGACGCTTCTGGTCTCGCACTTCTACGGTGACTGTCTTGTCACGGCTGTCGGAAACGACGAGTCCGACGCGGGCCTTGCGGCGTGCGCGTTCCATCTATGCCTCCTCCTGCTGTGATTCCCAGGCAGCGATCTCTTGCTCCCGCATCACGGTTGCGATGCGTGCAACGTCACGCTTGACCTGCTTGATCCTTGACGTGTTGTCGAGCTGATTGGTGACATGCTGGAACCGAAGGTTGAAGAACTCTTCCTTCGACTCGTCGAGCTTCTCACCGAGCTCCTTGTAATTCAGCTTGCGAAGCTCAGAGGCCTTCATACGTCCTCCCTCGTCACAACCTTGGTTTTGATCGGAAGTTTATGTGCAGCCAGCCTGAGCGCTTCACGAGCGAGTTCCTCGTCCACACCGGACATCTCGAACATCACACGACCAGGTTTGATGACGGCAACCCAGTATTCGGGGTTGCCCTTGCCGGATCCCATGCGGGTCTCAGCAGGCTTCTCCGTGATGGGTTTGTCCGGAAAGACGGTGATCCAGACCTTTCCGCCACGCTTGATCTTACGAGTCATCGCAATACGAGCAGCCTCGATCTGACGTGAGGTGAGCCAGCCGCGTTCCTGGGCCTGGAGGCCGTACTCGCCGAACGCCACCTTTGTGCCGCCCTTCGCGTTGCCCTTGTTGCGCCCCGTCTGAACCTTGCGGTACTTCGTCCGCTTTGGCATCAACATCAGGACTCACCACCCTCGCTCTGCTCGAGTGACTCGTCGTTTTCGGTTTTCGGTTCACGGTTCACGGTTTTCGGCTTCTTGTCGGTTTTCGGCTCTTCGACTACCTCTTCAGCGACCTCAACGGCTTCTTCAGTGACAGCCTCGGCGACGTCCGCCTTCACGGCAGCCTCGCCGCTCGTCGTCGGTCGTCCGTCATCGGTCGTCGTAGCGTCGTCAGTCACAGCTTCTGCTTCAGCAGAAGCAGCTTCTCTGGCTTCAGCCAGATCTGCCTTCGCGTCCGCTGCGGTGACCTTCTTGCCACCACCCGCCTCGATCAGGCGCTTTCCGCCGCCGGCTTCGATGACTCGTTTGCCGCCGCCGGCTTCGATGATCCGCTTCTCTTTACCACCCGCAGCCGCCTCAGCGCGAGACTTGACCGACTTGCGGCGCTTCCGATCGGCAGGGCGACCAGAGGCCATACGAGCTTCAGCCGCCGCCTTGTCGGACGTACCGAACTTCTTCATGATGTCGCCCTTGTAGACCCACACCTTGATGCCGATGGCACCAACGCTGGTCTCGGCAGTCGCCTGGCCGAAGTCGATGTCCGCACGAAACGTGTGCAGAGGAACGCGACCTTCCAGGTACCACTCGCGGCGACCCATGTCTGCACCGCCGAGACGGCCAGATGCCTGAACCCGCACACCTTCCGCACCAGCCTTGAGGGCGGTTGCGACGGTGCGCTTGAGTGCGCGACGGAATGAGACGCGACCCTCGAGCTGGTCGGCAACGCTGCGTGCAAGCAACGTGGCATCGAGCTCTGGATTGTGTACTTCAATGACATTGAACTTGACTCTGCGACCGGAAATGTCCTCGAGGCCGGCACGAAGGCGTTCGGCCTCAGAACCGCCGCGTCCGATGACAACGCCGGGGCGACCGGTGTGGACATCGACCTGAACCTTGTTGCCACCGATGCGCTCGATATCGATCCTCGATATCGCGCCTCGCTTCAGTTCACCGTTGAGGTACTTGCGGATGTGATGATCCGCAGCGACCTGCGCGGCATAATCCTTGTCGGAGTACCAACGCGATTTCCAATCAGTGACGATGCCGAGACGCAGGCCGTACGGGTGGGTCTTCTGCCCCATCAGGCAACCTCCTCCTCGTCTGCTACGACGATCGTGATATGGCTCGTACGCTTGCGAATCTTCGTTGCGCGACCACGTGCACGAGGACGCCAACGCTTGAGCGTCGGCCCCTCATCTGCGTATGCCTCTTGTACATAGAGTTCTTCAGCGTCGAGAGCAAAGTTGTGTTCGGCGTTTGCGATGGCCGAGTCCAGCACCTTCTTGATGGTGTCTGCGGCCTTGCGGTTCGTGAAGTCGAGCACCACTCGTGCCTCGTCCACAGGAAGGCCACGAACGAGGTCGAGCACACGCCGCACCTTGTAGGGCGACTGGCGAACATGCTTGGCCTGGGCGCGTGCGTTCATTTCTGCCTCACAGACTGATCGCGCATGTGACCCCGGAAAGTACGGGTTGGTGCAAACTCGCCGAGCTTGTGACCGACCATCGACTCACTGATGTAGACGGGCACGTGCTTGCGACCGTCGTGCACCGCAATGGTGAGACCGACCATCTCGGGGATGACCGTCGAGCGACGACTCCACGTCCGGATAACGCGCTTGTCACCGCTCGTGTTCGCCTTCTCGACCTTCACCAAGAGGTGCTCATCGACGAACGGCCCCTTTTTCAGGCTTCTCGCCATGGTTTACCTCTTACCCTTCTTCGTACGACGACGCACGATGTACTGGTTACTTGCCTTGTTCTTCTTACGGGTCTTGCGCTCTGGTTTGCCCCAGGGACTCACCGGATGACGACCACCCGAGCTGCGACCCTCCCCACCACCAAGTGGGTGATCCACAGGGTTCATGGCGACACCACGGGACTGTGGACGCTTGCCCTTCCAGCGGTTTCGACCTGCCTTACCGATCTTGACGAGGTCGGCATCGGTATTGCCGACCTGACCGACCGTTGCGCGACAGTCAAGGCTGACCTGGCGCATCTCACCTGAGGGGAGACGAAGCAGGGCGATCTTGTTCTCTTTCGACATCAGCTGAACAGATGTTCCGGCGGAACGCGCCATTTTCGCTCCTCCTCCCGGGCGAAGCTCGACAGCGTGGATGACCGTACCGGTCGGGATGTTACGAAGCGGGAGCGCGTTACCAGAACGAATCTCGGCCTTCGAGCCGGACTCGAGCAGATCCCCGACCTTGATGTCGACGGGCGCAAGGATGTAGCGCTTCTCGCCGTCCAGATAGTGAAGCAGCGCGATACGAGCGTTGCGGTTCGGGTCGTATTCGATCCCGGCGACCTTGGCCGGCACGCCGTCCTTCGTGCGACGAAAATCGATGATGCGATATCGACGTTTGTGACCGCCACCGCGATGACGCGATGTGATCCTCCCGTACGAGTTCCGGCCTGCAGACCGCGTCTTGGGAGCCAACAGGCTCTTCTCCGGAGTCGACTTCGTGATCGTGTCGAAATCCGAGACGGTCTGGAACCGGCGCCCCGGCGAGGTCGGCTTGAGTTTCTTTACACCCATGAGCTATACCTCGAAGACGTCGATTGAGTCACCGGAAGCGAGCGTGACAAGAGCACGTTTCGTGTCCTTGCGCTTGCCCACGATGTACCCGGTGCGCTTGTGTTTACCTTTACGGATCATCGTGTTCACAGAGGTCACCTTCACGTCGAAGATGGACTCGATGGCTTGCTTGATCTCGGTCTTGTTCGTCCGAGGATCAACGATGAACGTGTACGTGTTGTTGTCTGCGACGAGGTCATAGGACTTCTCCGAGACGACCGGCTCGATGATGATGTCACGCGGATTCTTCATGAAACCACCTCGATGCTTTCATCATCCTCGGTCGCTTCCGATTCCGAAACTGTCAACTGTGAACTGTCAACTGTGAGCTGTCTTGCATGCTCCTCGGTTCCCCTTGGAGCACTCTGACCGAGAGCGAGTGTGCCCTGGCTCATGATGACCGTTTCGGCCCACAGCACGTCGTACGTGTTCGCCTGTCCAAGATTGGATGCGATCACATGATCGAGGTTCCGGAACGACTTGATCGCCGAGCGCTCGTGGTCCTCGGCGATGAGGAGGACCTTGCCGGTCACACCCATCGCTGCGAGCAGAGCAACAGCGTTCTTCGTCTTCGGCTCATCCCAGACGTCGAAGGACTCAACGACCTTGATGTGGCCGTTGGCCGCCCTGTCGGACAGAGCGCTACGCAACGCAAGGCGCTTCATCTTCTTTGGTGTCCGTTGGCTGTAGTCACGAGGTTTCGGGCCGTGGGCAACACCGCCGCCCACCCACTGAGGGGAGCGGATGGAACCGTGCCGTGCACGACCAAGACCCTTCTGACGCCAAGGCTTCGCACCTCCACCTCGCACCTCGGCGCGCGTCTTCGTCGAATGTGTCCCGGCGCGTTTCGCAGCGAGCTGCGCCGTAACGACCTGGTGCATGACGTCCCTGTTCGGCTCGATGCCGAAAATGTCCGGGTTGAGGTCTACCTCACCCTTGGAAGCGCCGTCCGCGCTGTAGAGCTGTGCAGTGAGTTTGTCAGCCATTGGCCTTCACCGCCTCACGTACGACGACGACGGAGCCTTTGGCTCCGGGAACGGCGCCGGCGAGCAGCAGCAGGTTCCGATCGGCATCGACCTGGATCACTTCGAGGTTCATGATCGTCCGCTGATCCCCGCCCATCCGGCCGGGCATCCTCTTGCCCTTGAACACGCGAGCAGGCGTTGCACATGCACCGATGGCGCCCGGCGCACGGTGCACCTTGTGCACGCCGTGTGATGCACCCTGACCCTTGAAGTTGTGACGTTTCATCACTCCGGCGAAACCCTTGCCTTTGGTGATGCCGGTGACGTCGGCCTTCTTGCCCACTTCGAGCACGTCTGCGACCGAGATGGTCTGACCAAGCTCATAGGCATCCGGATCCTCGACCCGGACTTCGATGACGTGACGATGCGGCGCCACTCCGGCTTTGGCAAAGTGTCCGGTGGTGGGACGATTGGCCTTGTCAGCCGACATCTCCTTGAAGGCGATCTGGATCGCGGCGTAGCCATCTGTTTCGGGACGCTTGATCTGCGTCACAACAACAGGACCAGCCTTTACAGCGGTCACAGGGATCGCTCGGTTGGCTTCGTCGAAGATCTGGGTCATCCCCAGCTTCTCGCCAATGATCGCATTCATGTCTTGATCTCTACTTCTACGCCGGCTGGAAGGTCGAGACGCATCAGCGAGTCGACGGTCTTGGGCGTCGGTTCGAGGATGTCGATGAGCCGCTTGTGGATACGCATCTCGAACTGTTCGCGCGATGTCTTGTCAACGTGTGGTCCGCGGATGACCGTGTAGCGATGGATCTTGGTCGGCAGGGGTATCGGACCTCTGATCTTCGCCTGGGTGCGGACCACCGTCTCCGCGATCTTGCGCGCCGACTCATCAACGACCGAGTGGTCGTATGCCTTGAGTCGGATGCGGATCCGATGTTCGTTTGCCATTATCTCTCACTCACTTCGTTCGCGGTAGTACGTATTACGTACTACGTATTACGTACTTCTACTTGATGATCTTTGTGACGCGGCCTGCACCAACAGTCCTGCCACCCTCACGGATAGCGAACCTGAGACCCTCATCCATAGCAATCGGCTTACCAA
>VAPC010697370.1_pt1 | contig 10937 bp, 10 predicted proteins | sample 3395121 | NCBI WGS metagenome assembly VAPC01 (sample SAMN08290434, study PRJNA428436) | hydrothermal vent metagenome | isolation source: Deep-sea hydrothermal vent chimney | place: Indian Ocean: Southwest Indian Ridge | depth 1711 m m
AGAGGAATTTGTCGTAATTATGCCCGATACCGAGATTACTGACGGTGTCCGTCTGGCCGAGCGCATTCGCCACGCGGTGTCTGCCAGCCCAATCAGTTTGCCGGGCGGCGATGAAACGACGATAACCGCGTCCATCGGTATTTCGGGTATTCGCCCGGGAAGGATCGCAAGGGATCTCAAGTCGCTGGGCGATTCGCTAATCGCCAGGGCCGACGTCGCGTTGTATAGCGCGAAGGCCGACGGCAGGGACCGTGTGGTCGTGGAGGCCGACGCTTGAACTACCGGTGTTTTCTGATTCTGTGTGCAGCGATAGTCACCACAGCTTGTGGCGAGCGCGAACCAGTAGCGTCGCTTGTCGAACACCGTCCGGAGCCCGTTGTTGTTTATGCGAGTTACAAGGATGAAACTTACTTGCCGACACTTTTTGCGGACTTCACCAGGGAAACCGGCATTCCAGTCACCGTACGGCACGCGGACACGAACGAAAATGTAGAAAACGTGATTGCGAATCGCGGCTTTCCAACAGCGGATCTACTCCTGACGCCGACGGCGAACGGGGTTTGGCGCGCGGCAGAAGAGGGCGCCTTACGGCCGGTCAGCAGCGAAACAATGAAGGCGTCAGTACCGGCGCAGTTCAGGGGGCCAGATAGTTACTGGACCGGCGTGACGGTGCAATCGACGCGAATTGTTTTCGACACGCAAGCGATCAGCTCGTCCGAAATTCGCCACTACGAGGATCTCGGGAATCCGGCGTTCATGAAAAAGCTTTGCCTGACGTCTTCGACGCTTGCGGCGAATCGCTCTTTGGTCGGTATGCTCATAGACGTTCATGGCGTGCGTCCGGCCGAGATTATTGTGCGCGGCTGGATACGGAATCTCGCATTGCCTCCTTTTGAGACAGAAACAGAGCTCATGCGGGCCATTGACGCGGGATCCTGCTCGGTCGGGATTGTTTCAAATACAAGGACGCGCCTCATTTCCCCGGATTCAGGTGGGCGGGAAATTGGCATGAGAACGCCGGAGCCTGTCCATGTCGTTACCGAGGCTATCGGCATAAACCGGCACGCCCGCGAACCTGAAGCCGCACGACAACTACTGGAATGGTTGCTAACGGTTGAGGTGCAGGAACAACACGCCGACGCGACGGCGACGAGTCCTGTCGTCTGGAATGCCGTCGGCACCGGCAGTTCCTGGGCTCAGCAACTGGGTGAGCGCAATGTCGTTTCGTCTGTGCGACTTGACGACGATGCCCGGAAACTGGCGGAGCGGGCACGCTACCGATAATTCCTGCTGCGACTCATGAGCAGCAGAAAAAGCGGTACGCCAATCGCGGCGGTCAGTGCTCCAACGGGTAATTGCCGCGGTGCCATTATGGATCGTGCCAGCGTGTCGGCGACGACGAGCAACGCGCCGCCCGCAAGAGCGGAAGCCGGAACCACAATGCGATGATCGCTGCCCGCTATGATGCGTATCAGATGTGGCACAACCAGGCCGACGAATCCAACCACGCCGACTGTCGTAACCGCAACGGCCGTCGCCAATGACGAAGCAGCGAAAATGAGATACCGAAAACCCGGGACGGGCAAGCCGACGATCGACGCCTGCAGCTCGCCGCGGGCGAGCACATTGAGTTGGCGCGCGACAAGCGTTGCACCGATCGTCAGGAAGAGTAGCAACCACAAGGAGCGTGCCGGTTCAAACGCAAAACTTAAGTCACCCATGAGCCAGAACAGCATTCCCCGCAGTTGATGCTCAGGGCTAAGAGCGAGCAACAGTGTTGTGACCGCGCCGAATCCCGCTGCAAGCACCACACCGGTTAGTAGCAGTCGGGTCGGCGCCCAGCTGCCGGTGCCGTGAGCGATGGAAAATACCAGTACTGTCGCGGCCAACGCGCCGCCAAACGCGGCCAGGTCAACAATCAAGCTGGACAGTCCAAGCAACATCGTGAGCAGTGCGGCGACAGCGGCGCCACCCGATGTGCCGAGAATATAGGGATCTGCCAGAGGGTTTCGCAGCAACACCTGCATCAGAACGCCGGCGACGGCCAGCAGCCCGCCAACGGCAAAAGCCGTCAAAGCGCGTGGCAGGCGCAGGTCGAGGATCAGTGTCCGAACCTCATCGGACCCTGATCCGCCTAGCGCCCGAATTGCGTCAAGGACGCCGATAGATGCACTACCCGATGCAAGCGCGAACACAAAGCAGGCCACTACGATGGCGGCCAGACCGGTGAACAGATGCCCATATCGGTCCGTAAACAATTCAACATCCTCAAATAGCGACGGGCTTTAGTGTAAAGTAATCGGCAGTTCAAGTTTTTGTATCGGTTGCTATGGGCAACGACTGGATAGACGATGAGGGATTCCGTGCCAATGTCGGAATTATCCTCACCAACGATAACGGCAAATTGATGCTCGGCGGGCGCGTAGGCGCGCGTGGCTGGCAATTTCCGCAGGGCGGTATTCTCTGCAATGAAGACGCCGAAGCGGCCATGTTTCGCGAGCTTGAGGAAGAGGTTGGGCTGCGTGAGCTTGATGTCGAAGTACTCGGCGTCACGCAGGGCTGGTTGCGTTATCGCCTACCCGACAAATTCATTCGTAAGAACAGCAAACCACTTTGCGTCGGCCAAAAGCAGCGCTGGTTTTTACTGCGGCTCGTGTCGTCGCCCGACAACGTTCGTTTTGATCGGAGTGACGAGCCGGAATTTGACCGTATCCGCTGGGTCGACTTCTGGCGCCCTGTGAATGAAGTGATTTACTTCAAGCGCCGCGTGTACGCACGCGCGCTGCACGAACTTGGCGAAAACGTTTACCCCGGGGGGCTACCTCCGCGGCCGCGCTGGTGGCCCAGACGTTGGTGCGCCGCGTTCGACAAGGACATCGCCGCGACAGGCGTCGCGAATCGCGACGAGTAGCGATCAGAATGTCTTGGTCGTTGCCAGGATAATTATCGCGAAAAGAAATAACACAGGAATTTCGTTAAACCATCTCAGCCATTTCGTGTCTGCGACGGTTTCGCCGTGCCGCAGCCGCACTATCCATCGATAGCAACGGTAGTGGTAGACGAGCAGCGCGATGATCAATACAAGCTTGATCTGAAACCAGCGAAACTCAATGACGGCATGATTTATTCCGAGCAGAACAATGCCGAATATTGCAGTCATTGCGGCGCCGAGGGTCATGATGGCGAACAGCCTGAGTTCCATCGTGCCGAATCGCTCCCGGCCAGGCGAATCTGTCGCCTCCGCGTGGTAAATGAACAGGCGCGGGAGGTAAAACAGCCCGGCAAACCAGGTCACCATGAAGGCGACATGGACCGCCTTGAAAATCAGGTAATAGCTGCTGAGTGCGCTCATTTGCGAGGAGCATATACGATGCGCGGCTTCGTGTGCGATTTGTTGATTCGACCAGGAGTCACAAACGTGACGTGGCGCACTTCTGTTTGGCCCGGCCTCCGCGTAACATAAGGTCTTTCCGCGGCAAAAAGGGCCAGCGTGGCGAGCAAATTCTCTCATTCTATGCGCGGCAAGGGACGCATATACGCGACCCGGGCTGCTATCGCCGTACTTGTTGTCGGTGCTGCTTACCTCGTCTTTGAATTCGGGCGAATCCAGGCCGGTTATGATGTCGTCGGCGCTGCGAGCGAACAGCAGGCATTTGAGGGCCGTATCGGCGGGCTTGAAAATGAGATTGATGGCCTCAATGAGCAGATAGCGCGGCTTGAAACGAACCGGGATATTGATCGCGAAGCCTACCGTGAGGTCGAGGCGAGCCTGACCGAGCTGCAGACGAAAATTCAGGAGCAACAGGATGCGATCGCGTTTTATAGGGGAATCGTTTCACCTGCCGACGGCAAGGCCGGGCTGCGTGTGCAGGACTTTCATCTGACGCGCGGCGGCACCGAACGCGAATATTTGATTCGGCTGGTGTTGGTGCAAGCAATGAAGCACGACCGGAAAGTGTCCGGCGATGTGACCGTGAGCATCGCCGGAGAATTGAATGGTATCGAAACAAGCTACAAATATGAGCAGCTATTGCCGGCCGATGCGGAAAAGAAATGGGCGTTTTCGTTTCGCTACTTTCAGGACTTCGATCGGCGGGTAATTTTGCCCGATGGATTTACGCCCGAGCGGATTACGGTGCACGTGCAGTCCAGGACACGCGCCATCGCGAGCATTGAAGAAAGTTTTTCCTGGCAGGGTAACCAGGGCTAATAAGCTGATTCGCACACGGCACTTTGGAGGACTAAATGCTAGGTCGAAAGCAACGCAAGAACAAAGGTGTCGAAACCATGGTCGGTACGAACACCCAGATTACGGGAGACCTGAAATTCGAGGGCTGGTGCCACATTGACGGCACGGTCAACGGCAGCGTCACCGCCGATCCGGATAGCGATTCGCAACTCAGCGTCAGCGAGGATGCAAATATTGATGGTGGGGTGACCGTTCCGAATGTGCGACTTGACGGCATCGTGCGCGGCGATGTTTGCGTAAGTCAGCGTGTAGAGCTCGGTGCAACGGCGCGCGTCATCGGAAATGTGTATTATAATCTGATAGAGATGGCGATCGGCGCGGAAATCAACGGGAAGTTGGTACATCAGCCGGAAGGGAAAGTGCCATTGCTTGCACAAACAGCAAGGATTGATGAGACAGCGGCAATAGCCGAACCAGCCACGATATCCAACGAAAGTTGATCGCTCGCAAGGTATTCAGGACGACTGAAGATGGAAACACAAACTCCCGTAATTGGATCCTCGACTGCGCCGTCGCCGATTGTCTTTACCGACGCTGCGGCCAGGAAGGTTAGCGAGCTGATCGAGGAAGAAGATAACCCCAAACTCAAATTGCGGGTATACATTTCAGGTGGTGGCTGCTCCGGATTTCAGTACGGCTTCACATTTGACGAAAACATTGAAGACGGCGACAGTCGAGTCGAGAATCAGGGCGTAACGCTCGTCGTCGATCCAATGAGCGTGCAATACCTGATGGGCGCGGAGATAGACTACGCCGAGGATCTTTCCGGAGCGCAATTCATCATTCGGAACCCGAACGCATCAACCACCTGCGGTTGTGGTCAGTCTTTCACCGTCTAACGCATCCACGGTCATTGCGGCCGTTGACCTCGGCTCAAACAGTTTTCACATGATCGTCGGCGAGCTGCGTCATGGGCAGCTCGTAATCATCGACCGCATCAGGGAGACGGTCCGACTTGCAGAGGGGCTTTCGGACTCTGGCGAACTTTCTGATGATGCCCGCGAGCGCGCAATCGTGTGCCTGTCAAAATTTGGTGAACGGCTGCAGACCATGCGAGCGGCGACCGTAAGGGCGGCGGGCACCAGCGCGATACGGCGCGCGCATGAAGATTCGACTTTTCTCTCCGACGCCGAAGCGGCGCTCGGGCACCCGATTGATATTATTACGGGTCTTGAGGAAGCACGCCTGATCTATAAAGGTGTCACGCAAAGTTTGCCGGCGAATGACGGCCTGCGTCTTGTCGTCGATATCGGCGGCGGTAGCACGGAGGTAATCCTGGGCCTTGGTCCCGAGCCGCGCGCACTCGAAAGTCTTCACCTGGGATGCGTGTCGATGACCGAGCGGTTCTTCCCCGGCGGACGCATATCGCGTGACGCTTTCGATAAAGCGAGGGTTGCTGCGCGCCTGGAATTACGCCCTGTAAAAGCGTTTTTCCGCAATTCCGATGACATCGAGGCGATTGGTACATCGGGAACCGTATTGTCCACCGAGTGTGTAGCGCGAATCGCTGGAATGTCTGAAACCGGCGAAGTGACGCTCGGGATCATTGAGGCCATTATCGAACTTGTCCTCGGCTTCGAGACAATCGACAAGTTGCATCTGCCGGGATTGTCGGAGCGTCGCGCGCAGGTCTGGCCGGGGGGTCTTGCGATCCTGGCGGAGCTTGTCGGCGTGCTGCGTATTCGCGCGCTTCGGGTTTCCGACGGCGCGCTCCGGGAGGGCTTGCTCTACGATCTGCTTGGTCGAATGCAACACGAGGATGCGCGAGAGCGAACGGTTCGCGCGATGTCTGCCCGATACCAGGTTGATGAGTTACAGGCGAACCGGGTCGCTGTAACCGCCGGCGCGCTGCTGGCGCGTTGCAGGCAATCCTGGGAACTGAGCTCGAATCTGGCTGACAAAATGCTTGATTGGGGTGCGCGCCTGCATGAAATCGGACTGGATATTTCGCACGATGGTTTTCAAAGACATGGTGCCTATGTTGCGGAACATGCGGATATGCCCGGATTTCCTCGCTCCGAGCAGCGCTTCCTGGCGTTTCTGATTGGCAGCCAGCGCCACGAGATTGACTCCCGACTCAACCATACTTTACCGAAAAGCTGGCGCGAGAGCGCGTTGCGGCTTGCGCTGCTACTGCGCCTGGCGGTATTGCTGAATCGTAGCCGGAGGGATGCCGAGATCCCGCACATCGATTTGAGAGTCACTGATTCTTCGCTGTGGCTCGGTTTCGATGCTGAGTGGCTAGAGGCGAATCCGCTGACAGCGGCCGATCTGAATCGTGAGCAAAAATATCTGAATTCAGTCGGCTACAAACTCGAATACGCTTGAGTCTGTCGAACTCAGATTGGAGAGCGAGCCCAGGAACGTGTCTTGCGCCGAGACGGGTTTTGCCGATCCCGGCGAAACGCGCTCGTAGCTTCCGTCGCCGTGCAACACCCAGGCCTGGCAGTTATCGGCAAGAAACAGCTCCAGATCGTGGCGGATTTGCTCTTTCATGGCTTTTTGCCGAATCTCGAAACACGACTCGTTGCGACGAAAAAGATTTCTGTGCATCCAGTCGGCGCTGGAGCAATAAAACTCCTCTTCTCCATCATTCAGGAAATAGTAGACACGTGAGTGCTCAAGGAATCGCCCGACAATAGACCGTACATGAATATTCTCGGAAAGGCCGGGAACACCAGGCCGCAAGGAACAGATTCCGCGTACGATCAGGTCGATTCGTACGCCGGCCCGCGACGCATCGTAAAGTGCGTCGATTATCTGCGACTCGTTAAGCGCGTTGATCTTGGCGACTATCCGAGCGGGTTTACCGTTGCGGGCGTTTTCGGCCTCGCGCTGAATCTTGGCAATCAGTTGATCGAACAGATTGAACGGCGAAGTCATCATTCGTGAAAGCTCGGTGGTTTCCGTAAGGCTCGTCAGCTGCATGAACACCTTGTGTACGTCTTCGCCAAGCTTTCGGCTGCTGCTCATATAGCCGTAATCTGTATACACACGTGTAGTCGCATGGTGATAGTTTCCGGTGCCGAGGTGTACGTAACGAACAAGCTTGTCGTTCTCGCGACGCACGACCAACGTCATTTTCGCGTGCGTCTTGAATCCGACAAGGCCATACACCACATGAGCGCCTGCTTCCTGAAGTCGGTTCGCCAGTGAAATATTGGCCGCCTCCTCGAATCGCGCCATTAGCTCGATGACGACCGTAACTTCTTTGCCTGCTCTTGCGGCGTAGACGAGTTGATCAACGATTGGTGACTCTGCGCCGGTGCGATACAGCGTTTGCTTGATCGCCAGAACATCGGCGTCGGTTGCTGCGGACGTGATGAAGTCGATAATCGGTGCGAACGACTGATACGGGTGATGCAACAGGACGTTCTTCGCCTTCAGCGTTTCAAAAATGTTTTCCGTGACCCGCAGCTCTTCGGGAAGACCTGGCTTGAAGGGTCGGTATAACAGCTCCGGGTGATCCTCGATGTCGCACACGGTGGACAGGCGGTTGAGATTCACGGGCCCGTCAACGAGATACAAGTCGCAGGCCTGCAGGTTGAAGTGATCCAACAGGAATTCCTGCAAGTCATCGGGACATTCATGGCTGACCTCCAGCCGCACAGCCGCGCCATACCGACTGGCTTCGAGTTGTCCCTCTAGTGCTCGAACGAGGTCATTAACTTCCTCGTCATCAACATAGAGATTACTGTTACGGGTAACCCGAAACTGGTAGCACCCGTCCACTTCGAGTCCTGGAAAAAGCTGCTCTACATGTACCCTGATAATCGAGGACAGGAATACGAAAGACGGAGTTCCCTGAATTCCCAGATCGTCCGGCAAGCGGATGATTCTGGGAAGCGATCTTGGTGCCTGGACCATGCCGCGATGGCGGCGCCGGCCAAACGCATCCTTGCCATGCAGGCGCACGATAAAATTCAGGCTTTTGTTCAGGATTCTCGGAAACGGCCGCGAGGGGTCGAAGGTAAGCGGCGTTAATACGGGAACAACCTGATTGTCAAAATAATCGGCAAGCCACTCCTGCTGCTCTTCGGTCCACTCGTGGCTCTGTAAAAAGCGCACGCGAGATTTCGTCATCTGCGGAAAAAGAACCTCGTTCAACAGGCGATACTGCTGCTCAACGAGAGCAAGCAACCGGTGCCGAAGTGCGTCAAAAATTTGTTGCGCCGAGAGTTTTTCCGGGCCCTGCGCGGGCGCCCCGATTTCAATTCGTTGTTTCAGTCCGGCAACGCGTATCTCGAAAAACTCGTCGAGATTTGTGCTGGAAATGCATAGAAATCGCAGCCGCTCAAGCAGCGGAATGCGCTCATCCTGCGCCTGGGCGAGCACCCGCTTGTTGAACTCGAGAAGGCTCAAGTCCCGATTGATGTACAATTCAGATGGTGGCAGGACAGGAGCGTCCACGGTTCTCTCGGCCGGAAGTGGCCGGCCAGTATAACAAGGCGGGCATCGCGACCGCTTTAACCAGGCCGCATTTTCAGGCTTTGTATACGGCCCCAAGAACGGCCGACCGGCTCGCACCGGTTACGACTGGCAGGTTGCCCGGCATGTCGTGAACTCTGCGCATTGCCAGCCACGCGAATGCTACAGCTTCGACCCAATCCGGGTCGAGGCCCGCTGAACTCGTTGTCGTCACGTTCACGCCCGGCAAGCGATCGGCAATTCGTTGTAAAAGAAACGGATTGTGCGCGCCACCACCGCACACACGCATATCACGAACGTGTTGGGCAGTTTGTCGTACCGCATCGGCAATGCTCACCGCCGTGAGTTCCACCAGCGTTGCCTGCACATCTGCCGGCTCAAATGCGTCCGAACCGGCATTCGCAAGCCAGTCCAGATTGAAGTATTCGAAGCCGGTGCTTTTTGGCGCCGTTTTGGCGAACCAGGTATCTCCTAGTAGTTGTTGCAATAGTTCGTCGATGACGGAGCCGGCAGCCGCCCAGCGACCCTGGTCGTCATACGGGACGCCTTTGTGTTTTTCGGTCCAGGCATCCAGCAGAGTGTTGCCGGGTCCGGTGTCGAAACCCGTTACCGGATCGTCAGACGAGGGCAGCACAGTGATGTTTGCGATCCCGCCAATGTTCAGTACCACTTGATTCACCGATTCATCCCGAAACAACCACTCATGAAACGCGGGCGCCAGTGGTGCGCCTTCACCGCCGAGAGCCATGTCAGCGACGCGGAAGTCGGCGACCGTATCGACGCCGGTACCAGTGGCGATAATCGACGGGTCGCCGATCTGGAGCGTAAACCGATGAGCCACGTCCGGCCGGTGACGGATCGTCTGGCCGTGACTGCCAATTGCGCGAACGTGAGCCGCGTCGAGCTTACTTTGGTTAAGGAGTGCCAGGCCGGCGTCGCGAAAGCATTCGCCAACCCATGTGTTGAGCTCGCCCAGTGCGTCGACTGTGCAGGTGGTTGGGTTGCGGCTTGCGGCAAACAGCTTTTCGCGAAGAACGTCAGGATATTCTTGTTGCGTCGTTTCGATAACCGAGACCTTGCGGTCTGCGAATTGCACCAGCGCGGCATCGATGCCGTCCATGCTTGTACCGGAAATCAGTCCGATATAGTACTCGGCCGGCATTCAGGATGAGTCGTCATTGTGAGCCACAGACGCGACCTGGGTGCGTTTGAATTGTTCGAGTTCCCTGAGAATTGGCTCGACGGACGCAAGAAATTTTTCGCGATACTTCTCGTCAATTGGCTCGGCCTGTGGCAAGTCGACAGTGCGTGGATTGCGATGCACGCCGTTCAGGCGATACTCGTAGTGCAGGTGGTTGGCAGTTGCGAGGCCGGTTGCACCGACAAAGCCGATAGCCTGCCCTTGCCGCACGCGCGTACCGACCCGGGCTTTGGCAACGTAACTGGACATGTGCGCATACAAGGTTGTGATATTGCCGCCGTGTTGCAGGATTACCGTCTTGCCATAGCCATTCTTGACGCCACGAAAGATAACTTTACCGTCACCGGCCGCTTTGATTGGCGTGCCGCGGGGCGCCGAATAGTCGACACCGCGATGTGCGCGAATCGTATTCAGGATCGGATGGCGTCGGCGCGGATTGAAATTTGAACTGACGCGAGTGAAATCGACCGGAGCTCGAATGAACGCCTTTCGAACGCTATCGCCTTCAGGCGTGAAGTAGTCTGAAATTCCATCCGAGTCGATGAAGCGGATAGCTCGAAACCTGCGACCGTCGTTATTGAATTCCGCGGCGATTATTTCACCGTCCGTTACAAATCCACCGTCTTGCCATACCTCTTCATACTGAACATAGAAATTGTCGCCGCGACGAATATCGAGTACAAAGTCGACGTCCCAGGCGAAGATACCGGCGATGTTCATGATGACTTTGTCCGACAGTCCGGCCTCGGCGCCGCTCTCGAACAGGGATGAGTCAATGATGCCGTAGGCAATGCGCTTTCGGACCTCGATCGGCCGCTCGACAATTTCGGCCGTAAAACCGGTCTCGCTTCGCTCAATATTGATGGCGCTGGTCAGGCTTAGCACCGAGTACATGCTGATGAGGCTGCCGTTGTCATGAAGAACCTCGAACTCGTCGCCAGGCTTCAAACGACGAAACAGTTTCCTGGGCTCGTCAAGTTTCGCGATCGCAGCCAAATGGCCCAGGTTGAGATTGTTCTGCCGGAAGAGTTTGTCGAGCGTATCGCCGCGGCCGATCCT
>VAPC010446350.1_pt1 | contig 10922 bp, 11 predicted proteins | sample 3395121 | NCBI WGS metagenome assembly VAPC01 (sample SAMN08290434, study PRJNA428436) | hydrothermal vent metagenome | isolation source: Deep-sea hydrothermal vent chimney | place: Indian Ocean: Southwest Indian Ridge | depth 1711 m m
AGTGGCAAGATAGATGGTATTCAAGATTCGTACTATAATCATATTATGGGAGTTATCCCCAAGACATCATAAATTGGGAGACTATTATTGATGCAGTTCACACCCGGAAACTCAATAGAACTTTATTTCGTTCTCATACTTGTTTTTTCACTCCCGGTTCTATATGCAATTATCAGGGTTCGATTCAGTGGAGTTCTGTCCCAAATGAGGTCGTATCTAGTTGCAATTATAGCCGGAGATATTATGGCAATACTCTTTTTCATCTTCGGATTATCAATATACCCAGAAGAATCTGACAAGGCATATCTTCTGGTAGCTGCTCTAGCAGCAGGGATAGGTACAATATTGATTGCTAGCGATTTCGTTTTTCGAATTAGACATATAACGAAACCCACTAGTCGGAAAAAGAAGTAGCCCAGTTTTCTGCCATATCGCAATATCTAATTCTGTTTAGAGAAACAATTCAGATGAGAACGAGAAAATGCAGGTTGCATACCTAATCATTACTGTAGGGTTTGAATTCTTCATACTAGTTGGGTACTTATTCTACGCAATCTTTCGAACATACCCAGAAGGTGAGGATCGAATAGCACTCATGTCCTGGATAGCAGGACTCATAGGCATTCTCACATTGGGACTTGTAGTTTCGGTTACGCTCGTGGCATCACGGATGCCTTTGTTTGACATCATCGTTTCAATGGCATTATTGATTGTGAATATTCTGGGTTTGTATCTTCTCGTGGATGATACACGAAGAACCGCTAAGAAGTTTCAAGACCAGGAAAAGAAAGACTAGTTCAGATTTCTGTTATCTCATAGGATTGTAGACCGAGGTCTCTCAATGCTCGTTGAATCAAACTCGTACTCAAGAACTTGTCACAAGTTCCACATGAAATAGTGTCGGGGCTATAACACTTGACAGTTTTATTGAAATTTATCGCATTCTTACAAGAAGGACATTCTATTTGACTACTCAGAGAAGAAGATAGGAATTTCTTTGTGAATGATTCGAAATCTGAAGAAATCTCTCTTGCAGGCTCTGCAAAAGGGGACTTCGATGATGTTATTCTCTCGGTCATTTCAAATCACTATGTGTGATATTGGAAGCTGTACTATAAGACTGAGCAATACAGATTGGCGCAATCTCTTACCAAGTGGGCTATGCAATTGCTGAGAAAGAAAGTCCAATATTAGTCATTTCAAGTTAGGTTTATTCATTATAGAAGGTGAAAACTGAATATGGTTGATAGATCCAAACTCGCAGCGTTGATAGTTGTTTCACTTGTAACTGGTTTTGGCACATACATCGGACTAATGTCTGTGATGATACCAAACAATATTGACGGCAACACAACAGTGACAACAACAGAACCGCCACCAACAACACCACCAACAACTACAACACCACCTCTTGATGATGAGGATGAAATCAACCCGGATATCTTCACTTTTGAAGGGGTTGAACTGATGTGGATCATTATTGGCGGCTTCAAACTGAAGTTCAATCAGACTGTGGTCTATGTTGACCCATACAACATTGATGACATTGACGACCCAGTTTTAGAAACTGCTGATTACATAATTATCACACATGACCATAGTCCTCACAGTTCTATAACAGATATCAACGCTCTATCAGATAACGAAACAATCTTAATTTCTGCGCGTGTACCAGCAATTTTCATCCACCCTGATTACACCGTCTACACAGGAGATACGTTAGAGTTCGATGATGTAAAATTTGATTTTGTTCCTTCGTACAATGTTGACAAATATCGACCGGGAACAACAACACTCTTTCATCCGCCAAGCTATGACCATATCGGAGTCATCACTGAGTTCAATGGGACCAGAGTGTACCATGCAGGTGATACCGATAGAATCCCGGAGATGACGACAATTGTGACAGACATTGCATTATTACCCGTAAGTGGATATGCTTGGATGGAACCAGAAGAGGCTGCAGATGCAGTTGAAGATCTTAAGCAGTCATCAGACTTGGCGTATGCTATTCCTATTCATTGGGGATATAACCAAGGAACAAGATTGGATGCTGAACGATTCGTTGAATTGGCCAACTGTAGTACGATAATCTTAGAAAAACTCTTCGAAAGATAGTGAAACAAGACAAAAAGAAAGAGGAAGGAAAAGGAGGATTCCTCCTTTTCCATTAGTTTCAAACAGTATATGCCTCGAACTTAGCTGCGATCTTGCCCATACCGTAGATAAATAGAACGATTAGAAGGATTCCTCCAAGGTTCGAATTACCAAGCAGATACAGACCTGCAAAGAAGTCTAAGGATCCAGATGCAAACGGTAGTGCTGCACCCCATGGGTTTGCAGGACCCAAGAATCCAACAATATAGCCGGTTCCATTGAAAACTATACCAAGCAGGAACACGAGCACCATAAGCATGTAGAAGATCTTAGCGAGGTCTCCAAAGTAGCCACCAATTGTATCGCCCAAGTACATCTTGAAGATGTTGAAAAGACCATACAACATGAGGGTTACTGCAAACGCGACCATTAAACCTCCACCAATGAAAATGAACTGAGGCATTATGTGGTTTGCACTTGTGTTTCCAATCATTGCATCAAGGTTAAAGTTGGCATACAAGGCAACAGCTAAAATTAGGAACAATCCTTTCAGGAAATGGAAGAAGTTCCTAATGAGGTCCCAATTCCCAACCCTTTCCTGAAGGAATGGGCCGATGAAGAACAACACCCCTACAATGAGGACTAATCCTGCTGCAGCTGCTTGGGCGGGCTGCACAGTCATCCAAATAACCGAGTTAAGGATAAAGGAAAGACCTAAACAAATCCAGGCCATTTTTACTTTATCAATTGCATAGTACATCGGGAACAAAAGTCCCAAAACGAGACTTCCATAAAAAACCCAAGTCAGACCTGCGTTAGTCAAAACGGCCGCTGAAAGATATGTCCATGGTAAATAGATCAAATAGAACAGCGCCAGCGCGATTGCTGACAGGTACTGAATTAGTGTCTTTAAATCATACTCACTCAAGTTTTTCACTCCTTGGCCCAAAGGGCCACGTAGTGCGTTATACGGTAACTTCTTAGTATAAAAAAGAAGTTCTTCTTGGAAATCGACATAAAAAAACCAAACTCATTGGCGCGAAATGGGAATTGTATCCAGACAAAGAATCGTTCAACTTCTAGAACGAGTTGTTCAAAGATTAGATTGATATTTAAATGAAAGAATTAGAAACAACTGTAGAACAAAATTCATCCTACTTGTGTATTGGGAAACACAGGCGGAGGTTAATACTACTGTTCCAATACCGTTTAGGGAGTGGATTGAGTTGATTAGAGAGAGAAAGAAGCTACTTGTGACCATAATGATTGGTCTCCTATGTTCAGCAATTATTCCAATGAATGTAATGGCAAATCTAATTGCTGAAGATACACTTGTACCAGTTGATGTTTCAATTAGCGGAAGTATCACTGACAACTATGTTAACTTCACATATCAGATGATTTTCGATAATACTGGATCTGAGATTGCCCAAGAGGTTGACTGGTTCTTTGGTCTACAGGAAAGTATTAGGTTGAGTAATATCTCAGTCGCTCTTGATAACAAAACCTACTGGGGGCGGGTACTCCCCGAACTCGAAGCAATTGAAACTTATAACGAGAGTGTTTCTGCTAATAAGAGCGCAGTCTTGGTGCAAAGGTATTCAGATGGTTACTCAGTTCGTATGAACGTAGAAAATGGAACAGAGGCGATTCTATCAGTCTTTGTGGAAGGTTTGCTCACTAGGAGTGTAGGATTATATCGTCTCGATTTACCCATTGGTCGAACAGGGATCATAGATGTAGCATTCACTCTTGATATTGATATCATTTCCAATTTTGCTCCAGTAACAGGATATTCAATTAAAGGACTTCCAAGTTTCATAGCGACAGATTTACCAAACGGAATCCGTCTAGAGCATGCCTCATCTTCTTTGACAATTGCTGAAGGTTTGGAAATCACTTATGCTCTAGATCGACAGACGGGTGGTGCGCAGCTCCTAACTCATACCAATGGATCCGATCAGTTCTTCGTATACATGCTGGCACCAGAGGTGACCGAAGTTGTTGAAACAGCACATAGGCAGTACGTGTTCGTGCTTGATAAGTCTGGGTCGATGAGCGGATTGAAGATTGAACAAGCAAAGACCGCTTTCAATTCTATGATTGGCACATTACTTTCTCAAGATCTCTTCAATGTTGTCGCATTTGATAGTGATATTTCGATCCTATGGGATGAACCACACTCTGCCTCCGCAAGCAACATAGATGAGGCGCAGGATTGGGTTCAATCAATAACAGCTGGTGGATCTACGAATTTTCATGGAGCCGCAATGACAGGACTTGCAACATTTACTTCTGGAGAGAATGTTAAGGCAATGTTGATTCTTTCAGATGGATTACCAACTGCGGGAACGATTCAGGATACACCAGGCATTTTAGCTGCAATAAGTGAAGCCAATACTCTCGATGTCTCAATTTCAACAGTAGCATTTGGCTCTGATTCGGATGAAAACCTTATGGCTAATACTGCGGCACAGAATGACGGTTATTTTGTCTTCATTGAACCTTCGGAAGACGCAAGTACAGAACTGCTTGCCTTCTATGGAGTGTTTTCAACCCCAATTGCGGACGATTATAGTATTGTCTTTGATGGAGCAATAGAGGTAATCTCTCTGTCACCGTTAGATGAATCACCTTTCTTCAATGGTACGGAGGTCATCGTAGCAGGACGATATATTGAGGGGATGACCGTCACAACTTCCATTGACTATGTGACTGGAACTGAGACCTACGTAGATACGGTCGGAATTGCAACGCAGGATAAACCCCATGTCGAAAATATATGGGCTCAACAAAGAGTTTCATACTTATTGCGTCAAGCCTCATTGCATGGAGAGAATGATACACTCAGAAATGAAATCGTGCAATTGGGGATGTATTATGGAATAGCAATAGCAGGATACACTGCTATGGTTTTGACGGCATATGATGCATCATCAGCCGGAGAAGGCACACTTGATGGGATTTATCTAAATGCGCCTACTGCAACAGGAATACAAATCGCTGCTCCTTTTGCGGGAGTTCATCCAGATATGACCTTGGCAATTATTCCAGGATTCATAGGATTTGTTGCAATATTCACGATTGTTATCCTTATCTGGAAATATAGGAGGGATTAGTACTCATACATAGAGTCAGAGCGAATATCCTAGTCCGAGGCTAAACGCTCTTGCTCATCTTATCTCGAATTTTCAGAGAATTGACAAATCTAAGGTGCAAAATGGGAATTACCCTTGGTACAACTTCTAGAACGAGTTGTTCAAAGATTAGACTATTGTCTTAGTGTACGAATTAGAAAGTGTGTAGAAGAATATCATTCTACATGTGTATAGAGGAGCACAGGCGGAGGTTTATGCAACTTCCTCAATATACTGAGGGGAGTGGATTGTGTGAACGAACGAGACAGTATTCCAGTAGTAGCATTTGTGATTGTAATTGTACTTCTGGGAGCATCTGCGTTTAAACTACAGATGGCACCAGAAACAGTTTCAGGACGTACGAAAGTATTCTCTGATGCTGGTAAGATCGAACCATTTGAGGTGTCGATTCAAGGCAGCATTGTGGATAATTATGCAAATATCACTTATCGAATGTTCTATGATAATTATGCTTCATCAACAGCAAGTGAAGTAGACTGGTTCCTTGGGCTTCATTCAGGTCTTAGGCTAAGCAATATTTCGGTTGAGCTTGGATCACGTGTCTATTGGGGAAAAGTGTTCCCTGAAATACAAGCCATTGAAATCTACAATGATAGCGTTGAAGCAAATAAAAGCGCAGTACTAGTTCAGAGATTCACAGATGGATATTCGGTCAAAATGAACGTCGAGGCTGGAGCTGAAGCTTCCCTTACCATCTTTGTTGAAGGGCTTCTTACTCGTGAGTCTGGTTTATACAAGCTAGGATTACCAGTTGGAAGAAATGGAATTGTCAACACTGGTTTTTCATTCGAGCTTGAAATCAGCTCCAATTTCGCACCTGTCGCAGGGTACTCAGTGAGAGGACTTCCCAGTCTGACAGTCACAGATCTACTTGACGGTATTAGATTAGAGTATTCAACCACTGCATTGACAATCGAGGAGATTATTGAGGTCACCTATGCTTTAGACCGACAGATAGGGGGAGCACAGCTACTTACCTATACAAACGGTTCAGAGAATTTCTTTGTGTATCTACTCGCACCTAGTATAGTCGAAGATTCCGAGAGTGCTCGAAGACAGTATGTCTTCGTTCTTGATAAATCAGGTTCAATGGGTGGTACAAAGATTGCACAGGCCAAGGATGCTTTCAATTCAATGGTCGGAAGCCTTCGCTCGATAGATACCTTCAATGTAATCGCCTTTGATACCTCAGTTTCTTCCCTGTGGATTGAGCCTCATTCGGCTTCTGAAACCAACATTGCAGCAGCACAAAGTTGGATTCAAGGCCTGAATGCAAATGGCGGTACAAACTTCCATGGTGCTGCAATTAGTGGACTTGAAACATTCTCGGAGGGTGCCAATGCCAAGGCAATGCTGATTCTCTCAGACGGACAACCAACTGCTGGTGAGATCCAAGATACACCGGGGATATTAGCTGCCATTTCTGAGGCAAACACACTTGGTGTTTCAATTGCTTCTGTGGCGTTTGGTTCCGATGCTGATGAGAACCTCATGGCGAACATAGCTGCACAGAACGATGGCTTTTTCGAATTTATCGAACCAAATGAAGATGCTAGTTCGAAACTTATCGATTTTTACAAAACCTTCTCAGTTCCAGTTGCTGACAACTATGATATTGATTTCAGCGGAGCAATAGAAGTCATATCTCTGTCTCCTCTTGGAGAGTCACCTTTCCTCAACGGATCTGAGATTGTTGTGTCAGGTCGCTACATTGAGGGAATGACAGTCACAACATCAATAGATTATGTAACAGGGCAAGAGAACTATACAGACACAATTGGTGCGGCCTCAGTTGAGAATGAACATGTAGAGTTCATCTGGGCACAACAGAGGATTTCGTTCCTACTTGACCAAGTTTCGCAACATGGAGAGAATGAAACCCTAAGAATGCAGATTGTTAATGTCGGAATGCAATACGGAATTGCGATTTCAGGATACACTGCAATGGTTTTGACAGCATACGATGATGCTGAACCAACAGAAGAGACTCCTGATGAAACCATCCAATCGACCACACCACCTCCTATTGCAAGCACATATTCGAATCCACCAGTAACAGCAACGGGTACAGCAGGATATGCTGCTGATCCTGCAGCTACGGACATGATACTTGCAAGTACAGCATCCTTCTTTGGTCTATTTGCAATAGTGACAATTGTTCTCCTTATATCAAAATACAGGAGGAGCTAGTACATACACACATCGAGTCAGAGCGGAAACTCTTGTCCGAGGTCGTACGCTCTGGCTCACCTTCTTTTATTATTGTGAATCATTAGCGATTGCACAAGTCAAAAACATAAAACATTCAATTTGGAAGTGGTGCCAGTTATATAGTGCTTTGCGAAGCAATTTTTAGGTGACCATGAGTGTACCATAGGACAACTGAGGATGAAAATCAAACACTCGATTCAGGAGAGAATCTGGGTACTCAGTTTGTTTTTGAAACAAAAAACATGACCGGCTTGATTTTGAAGGATGAAGGTAACCAAATGGACAGGAACCTTCTTTTCAAACAACATGAGATTATGAAAACAACTCTGGACCGTATCTGGTCAGATGTTGAGGAGGGAAAAATTCAGGTTGACTGTTTACCCCTGCTCAGAACTGCACGCAGTGTTTCTTGCCCTGAGATCAGTCGCAAGTTGAAGGCACCTGAAATTGACCATGCTAAAATAATCAGAGACCTGAAACTTATGGTGAACACATTTCGGTACGTGATTAAACCAAAGAACTCTGGCAACTTATGATATACATTCCATAAGACTGAATACATCACCGTATCAAATCCCCATGGTAATTATGAAAGCAACTTTGCTAGGTACCGGAACATCATACCCTGATCCAACCAGAGTGCAATCAGGAATTCTTATCGAAGCTGGAGAACAAAGAGTTCTATTTGATGTAGGTTCAGGAGTTTTGCATCGGCTCACTCAACTTGAGATTGACTTGAAAATCCTTGATTCCGTTTTCCTTAGCCACTTTCATATTGATCATTGTTCTGATTTTCAGACACTATGTCAGAGTCTGTGGTTGTCTGAGTATGATAGACCTCTCAAACTTTTTGCACCGCCGATGGTTCGCGAATGGTCACGTGGAGTGTATGATGTCGCGTTCACGTACTTGCGTGACAAGCTGTTGATTGAAACGACAATTCTTGAAGAGAATCTTGCACTTCATCTTGGTGAACTTGTGGTGACCAACACTCAAACTAATCATAGTTCAATGGATACGCGAGCGTTCAGGATTGAACACGAAGGTAAATCACTAGTGATATCCTCCGACACAGCACCTAGTAGAAATATCATTGAACTAGCTAAGGATTGTGATGTGTTAGTTCATGAATGTAGTTGGCTAGATGGACTTCATCCTGATGGAGTTCACACAAGCCCGAGTGAGCTTGCACAAATTGTTGAGGAAGCCAGCCCCGGAAAACTCATCCTGACTCATGTTTCACCTGAAGTAGTTGCGAATAGGGAGAAAGTTGTGGAGATTGTGAAGAAACGTACTGATGCTGAAGTCATCTTCGGCGAGGATCTTATGGTTCTAGAGTAATCGAAATCTTACAAATTCATAGATAATTCCTATTGAGAATTGTAAGAAAATATGTGAGATCTTTCCCAGCATCCGCGCTCATTCAGAAGAAATTGTATGAGTTCATATACTCATATCAACATCGAATATCATGAGAGGACTAGGTCTGTGGACTAGAACTTTGGAAGAGGTTCGACGTGCGCGACTGAAAGCCCGAAGGAAGAATTCCAGAGGGAAGTCCTTACTCTCCAGAAAGGAACCAGCATCGGGTTCCGGAGAGTCCGCGGCTGTTCACCATGCTCAGACGAGTCTTCTCAGCTTCAGTGATGAATCTGGGAAGGGTGATGATGACCCCGCCGTGGCAAGAACCGTGGAAACGCTCTCTGTCGCTGGAAGTGATGAACCAGCATTCAGACAGGAGAAGGAAGTCAGGTCTTCAGGAGGGATCCCATCCCGATGAATGTTGACAATGCTCTTGCTAATCTTTGTAATTCTGAGGAATTACGAAGAGGTGGTGACACTGGCAAGAGAGGGGTGGAACACAGAAATATCTTGCAGTTGAGGTTCACTCACTAAAATGTAAGATTTAGGTTATCTAGAAGTATGAACTAAGGATAAGAGAAAGTAGTCTTTTGGGGACCGTACATCTTTTTGATGTTAGCAACTCCAAAAACTCCTCCAAGAATGAACATTGGAGACCAAGAAGCTAATTCGGTGAACTCTGGCCAGATAATTGGAGAGAGTCCCTGACTCAGCGCCAATCCGTTGACGACAAGGATAATGAAAAACGTGATTGAGTAGCCAAGGTTGATCACCGCGGCTTTCCTGGCAAAAGATAATTCATACGTCTTAACAATATTAGTCGTGTCGCGAATAAGAATAATGACAAACAACATTGTGAATGCGATAAGTGCAGGATAGTGAAACATCCAGAAAAGAATGTACCCTACTAACACAAGAGCAGTATAGATCACATATGTTGCTAAGGGATTGAATGGACGCCCTTGAGGTATCACTGGTTTGTTAGTTTCTGGTTCAGGTCCGTCCTCAGTCATCGCAATACACTCTTTGGTATTGTCAGAATTTCATATAACTGAGTCTTTAGGAGCAAACGAGAGATTTCTCAATAGAAATCATCCGCGGACTTTGCCATGTCAATGTTTAAAACCTATGAGAACTCTATCCATCCTAGAACTCGATTCAACATACAGAGTCGATTAATGGAGTCGATTGTTACGGCGAAAAGTATCGAATGGACCAACGCCAGTCCGGACCACATTGTCTGGCGTTATCCGGATAATAGAATTGATTGGGGCTCACAGCTAATTGTTATGGAGAACCAAGCAGCCATCTTTTACAGAGATGGCAAAGCCTTGGACACATTTCTTGCTGGCCGCCACAAGCTAACAACAAGTAGCATGCCAGGTCTTGTGGGTTGGTTGCAGAAAAAGGTCAAGGGGGATGTCTTTGAAGCCACTTGCATCTTCATTTCACGCTCACAATTTCAGGGCAAATATGGAGGCAGGGGACAGACAAGTGATCTGGCACCTTTAATGTTCCATGGCAACTTTTGGTTCCGCGTAAAGGAACACAAGATTTTCGTGAACGAGGTCGTTTCTAACCATAACGCTTTCAGCACGAAGAAAGTCAATGACTTCCTACGTTCATTCATGAACGAGAGGATTATTGACGAGTTCGCTCATTATGACCTCCAAGCAGTATTCACACAGCTTGATGAAACTTCTCTCAAGGTGAAGACCAAGGTTCGAATGAACTTTGAGAGAATTGGTCTTGAGCTTGTAGACGTTAAGTTTTCTGGTCTCGACACAACTGAGAAGTATCGAGAGCGTCTTTTCTGGTTAAAGACCGGTGGTGTCAGCGGACAAGCAGTCATGGGTTCAGAAACCATCAAATCCTCAGCTGAATCTCTGGGCAAAAGTCCAGGTGCTGGGTTTGGTGCAGGAATGGGTTTCATGGGAGCAGCAGCAGGAATGATGCAAGGCGGACAAGGGCAAGGCGGACAGGGGCAAGGCGGAGCAGGTGGAACACCAGCAGGTGCCAAGTTCTGTGCCCAATGTGGCACTGCTCTTAGTGGAGCCAAATTCTGTCCAAACTGTGGATCTAAAGTAGGATAAT
>VAPC010530813.1_pt1 | contig 10921 bp, 7 predicted proteins | sample 3395121 | NCBI WGS metagenome assembly VAPC01 (sample SAMN08290434, study PRJNA428436) | hydrothermal vent metagenome | isolation source: Deep-sea hydrothermal vent chimney | place: Indian Ocean: Southwest Indian Ridge | depth 1711 m m
ACCAGCCGGATCGTGTTGAGCAGCTTTCCGAGTCCCTCCAGGGCATAGTATTCGCACTGTATGGGTATTATCACCGAATCGGCCGCGGTCAGCGTGTTGAGGGTGAGCAGACCCAGACTTGGAGGACAGTCCACCAGTATGAATTCGTAATCCTCCCTTATCGTTTCGAGGGCCTGCTGAAGTTTCTTCTCCCTGCCGATCATGGCCACAAGTTCCAGTTCGGCTCCGGTAAGACGAATGTGACTCGGTATCAGGTCGAGCCCGTCCACCGAAGTGGAAACCAGAGCATCCTCTATTGATATCTCCTCGATCAGGGCTTCGTAGATGGTCAGATCCACCTGATTGGGATCGACACCCAGTCCGGAAGTGGCATTGGCCTGAGGATCGATATCAATGAGGAGTGTCGACTGACCCACCTCGGCCAGGCACGCCGAAACATTGACAGCGGTGGTAGTCTTGCCCACCCCACCCTTCTGGTTGGCTATGGCGATTACCCTGCTCACATACTCCTGCTTTACCTGTCTTTCCTGAGAACCTGTTCACCCGGAGTTGTCAATAATATCACCTGTATTATCACCTGTCCCGCCAGGTGGCCCGGCTTTCCTCCAGCACGGCCTGAGCTGCTGCCAGGCGGGCGATTGGAACACGGTAAGGCGAACACGATACATAGTCCAGCCCCACATTGTGGAAAAACGTCACGCTTTCGGGATCTCCTCCATGCTCGCCACAGACACCCACCTTCAATTTTGGATTGATCCCTCTTCCCAATTTTACACCCAGCTCCACAAGCTGGCCCACTCCTTCTATATCGAGGCTCTGGAAGGGATCTCCACGCAGAACGCCGCTTTCAATGTAATCGGTGAGGAAGCGACCCGAATCATCGCGGCTGTAGCCGTAAGTCATCTGGGTGAGGTCGTTGGTGCCGTATGAGAAGAACTCCGCCCTTTCGGCCACCTTGTCGGCAACAAGACATGCCCTGGGAATCTCTATCATGGTACCGACCAGGTATTTGACCTTCACCTTCTTCCGCTTCATTACCTGCTCGGCTACTCTTACGATAATATCCTGAAGGATATTGAATTCGTGTTCGGTTCCGATCAACGGGATCATCACCTCCGGGAATACCTTGATCCCCTTCTTCGATACGTTGCAGGCCGCTTCGAAGATCGCCCGTGCCTGCATCTCTGATATCTCCGGGTAGGTGATCCCCAGCCTGCAGCCGCGGTGGCCCAGCATGGGATTGAATTCGACCAGCGCTTTGGCCCTCCTGCGGACTTCGGCCGGTCTGACCTTCAGCGCTCTGGCAATCGCCTTTACCGCTTCTTCTTCGTGAGGAAGGAATTCGTGCAGGGGAGGGTCGAGCAGACGGATGGTGACCGGCAGGCCGTCCATCGCCTTGAAGATCCCCTCGAAGTCCCTTCTCTGCATCGGCAGCAGTTTCTTCAATGCGGCCCTGCGGCCCTCCTCGGTGTCGGCCAGGATCATCTCCCTCATCGCATTGATCCGTTCACCCTCGAAGAACATGTGCTCCGTGCGGCACAATCCTATCCCCTCGGCACCGAAATTACGTGCGACCCGGGAATCTTCCGGGGTATCCGCGTTGGTACGCACCTTCAGCCGGCGGGTTTTATCCACCCACTTCATCAGAGTATGGTAATCGCCGCTCAACTCGGGATCACTCGTCTCGACTTTCCCACTCATCACCTCTCCGCTGGTGCCGTCGATGCTGATCCACTGCCCCTGTTTGACGACCTTCTTCCCGACCTTGAAATGCTTCTTCTTATAGTCGACTTCGAGTGCCTCGCAACCGGCCACACAGCATTTGCCCATTCCCCTGGCCACTACCGCCGCGTGGCTGGTCATGCCGCCGCGGGCAGTCAGGATCCCGCGTGCCGCATCCATGCCGCCGATATCCTCGGGACTGGTCTCAAGCCGTACCAGGATCACATCCCTGCCGTCGGCTGCCCATTTCTCGGCATCAGCGGCGCTGAATACAACCTGACCGACCGCTGCACCTGGTGATGCCGGAAGACCTCTGGCGAGAACCGTCCTCTCCGCTTTCTCCTTGAAGGAAGGGTGAAGCAGTTGATCCAACTGGGCCGGTTCAATCCGGCGGATCGCCTCTTCCTGGTCGATCAGACCTTCTTTCACCATGTCGATGGCGATCTTGAAGGCGGCGTGAGCCGTACGCTTGCCGGTTCGGGTCTGGAGCATCCAGAGGTGTCCGCCCTGGATGGTGAACTCGATATCCTGCATATCCCTGTAGTGTTTCTCCAGTCTGGCCCGGATCCGCTCCAGCTTGTCGTAGATGGCCGGCATCTGCTCTTTCAGTGAAGGAAGATCGCTGTCGGCACGCGGCCTTATCGGCATCGGGGTACGGATACCGGCAACCACATCCTCACCCTGGGCGTTGGGCAGCCATTCACCGTAGAAGAGATTCTCACCGGTGGCCGGATTCCTGGTGAAGGCGACACCGGTGGCCGAACCCTCTCCCATGTTCCCGTATACCATAGCCTGCACGTTGACCGCCGTACCAAGGTCATGCGGGATACTGTTCAGTTCCCTGTAAGTGACGGCTCTGGGGTTGTCCCACGAACTGAATACCGCACCGATCGCACCCCAAAGCTGGTCGTGCGGATCCTGCGGGAAAGCCCTGCCCGTCCTGCTCCGGATCAGCTTCTTGTATGCGGAAACCACCTCTTTCCAGTTATCGGCGGTCAGATCGGTGTCGAGCTTTTTCTTCCTCTTCTTCTTGACCTTTGCGATGACCTCTTCGAAATGCTCACCCTCGACTTCAAGAACCACACCTCCGTACATCTGGATCAGCCGGCGATAGCAGTCCCATGCGAAGCGTTCGTCCCCGCCTGCTGCCGCTGCAAGTCCTTTAACACTCCTGTCATTCAATCCGAGATTGAGAACCGTGTCCATCATGCCGGGCATGCTGAATCTGGCTCCGGAACGAACCGAGAAGAGGAGCGGGTCGCCTGTATCGCCCAGGCTGGTTCCCATTATCGATTCCACCTTTTTCAGCGCGGCCGCGACCTGCCGTTTCACACCGCCCGGGTACCTGCCGTGGTGTCTGGAGTAGTAGAGACAGACATCAGTACCGATCGTGAATCCCGGCGGTACCGGGACACCGATCCGTGTCATTTCGGCCAGGTTGGCTCCCTTGCCGCCCAGCAGATCCCGCATCTTTCCGGTTCCGTCCGCCTTCCCCGCACCGAACGAATAGACATATTTGTCTGACATGCTGTTTCGATCCTTTCCCGCCGTGGCTCCTGCAAATTCCCATGCTCTTCAGATGAATGACGCCGACTCGACATTTGAATCCTGTTTAATTCGAGACTTGCTAATATACCGCCCCGCACGAACCACTCACAAGAGGGGCTGTGGCCTCCGGCGAACTTTCGCCTGCAATTAAAATATATTTTACAAAAGGCTTGACTCCCGGGTGGTGTCTAGTGTATTAGTTCTGTAGACACTAATCGAGGGGTGTGCCGATGAGGTTTCACATTGATCCAGACAGCGGTGTCCCTGTCTACCTGCAGATATCCCGGAACATCAAGAGATCTATCGCTCTGGGCAGCCTGAGGGACGGAGAACAGGTTCCCTCGGTCCGCGAGGTGGCAGAGATACTGACGGTCAATCCAAATACGGTCGCCAAGGCCTACCAGCTTCTGGAGAGGGAGGGTATCGTGGCGACCCGCCACGGTATCGGGACGTTCGTCACCGAAGGTGAGATATCGATAACCGGGCAGGAACGGAGGAACATCGTCTCCGAGAAATTCGACCGGGCCCTGGTCGAAGCGGAGCACCTGCGCCTGTCCGGTGATGAGATACGGGAAATATTCAACGAACGTCTGGCAGAGCTGTTCGGGAGCGGTGACGCCGGAGGAGGGTCATGATAATGGATTCAGTTATTTCAACTCACAGCCTGAGCCGCCATTTCGGCGATGTAAAGGCCGTAGACGGCCTCAATCTGGAAGTTCCAAGGGGAAGTGTATTCGGCTATCTGGGCAGGAACGGTTCGGGAAAAACTACAACAATCAAGCTCCTTATCGATCTGATCAAGCCGACTTCCGGTTCAGCGACTGTACTGGGATTCGATCCCCGGACAGATACTGTAGCCATGCGCCGGAAGATAGGATATGTGGCCGAAGGCCAGAAGATGTACGGCTGGATGAAAGTGCGCGAGCTCGTCAAGTTCACCAGCGGATTCTATGAAAGCTGGAATGAAGAGCTGGCCGAGAAATACCGCGAACGGTTCGAGCTCGATGCGCACGCGAAGGTAAAAACACTCAGCAAGGGCCAGAATGCACGCCTCTCCCTTCTGCTGGCCCTCGCACCCCTGCCGGAGTTGCTGATACTGGACGACCCGACCATGGGTCTCGACCCTATCAGCCGCCAGGAGTTCCTGGGCGACATCGTCCGGGCCATCCAGGAGGAGGGCCGGACCGTTTTCTTCTCCACTCATATCCTTCAGGAACTGGAGCAGGTTGCCGACTGGGTGGGTATCCTGGACCGTGGAAAGCTCCTGCTTACCTCCCCCGTCGATGAACTGAAAGCCGGCGTCAAGCGGTACGAACTCACCATGGAGGGTCCTGCACCAACCTCGATCGAGATGGACGGTGTACTGCGCCTGGCGGCAAGCGGCCGCGACCTGATCGTAACGGCCCGGGGCGAGCCGGGTGTCATCGTCAGCCACCTGAAGGACGCTTACAAACCATTGAGCATCGAATCGATAAGCCTGAGTCTCGATGAGATATTCGCCGAGATCGTCCTGGGTGCGGGTGAGGGACACACCGCATACGTGCCTCTTGTGGAGGATAAGATCCTGCCCGGGAAAGAGTCCGCCGCGGTCAGCGAACGGGAACCCGAACTCTAAGGAGATGAGGCTGTGATCTTCTGGAAAGAATGGATGAGTCTGCGGCTGAGGTTTGGAGTTCTCGCCGCCTTTTATGCGATCACTGCATTCCTCCTCCCTATGGACATTATGACCGATTTTATAGTTTTCGGCCAGATTTACCCTTTTCTGATCTCATGGGGGGCAGGACTTCTCTTCATACCTGCAGTGCTGGGAATGGATGCATACGTTGGCGAAAAAGACCAGGAAACAGAGGACTTTCTCTTAAGCAAACCGATGTCTCCGGCGAAGCTGCTTGCGGCGAAAATCGGTCTCCGGTTCGTTCTGACACTGGTTCTTACTGGCAGTCTTATTACGATTACCCTGATAAGGGTGGGCAGTCCTGATAATCCCCTCTACCTCTTCACCCGGCCTTATCTGATCTGGTACGTTACCCTCTCAATTATAACAGCTCAACTCGTCGTTCTGATGGTGACGATTGCAGTTTCAGCCAGAGCCCCGTTCCAGAGCACTGCTCTGATAATAGGCGGCTCACTGGGTGCAGTTATCGCAGGCATACCTGTACTGATGAGTTCGTGGCAGTTGTGGCTGTTACAGGCACCGTGGGAGAGCTTCTGGCTGCTGGTTCTGTTATTGATCCTGACTGCTGTTCTTGCTTCATCTCTTATGATCAAAAGAGAAGTTGGAAGGAGCGTGACATAATGCGCTGGTGGAAGGACAGATCGAAGAGGCTCTGGTGGAAAGAACTCAGGGAATCATATCCTGTCGTTTCCATGGGGTGGCTCGTCATCCTGGCCATGTCATACAGGATCCCCAGAAGTGTTTCGAGTCGATATGTATGGGGGATGGACTTCAACGTGACGGCCACAGCCATACTTGTATTTGTTGCCCTTGTCCTGGGAGTAACTGCTTATGCTGTCGAGGACGAGTATGAAACTCTCGAACCACTCTCTGCAAAGCCCATTCTGCCCGGCGATATCCTGGCAACCAAGCTCGGTGTACGTCTGGGACTTTTATTCCTCTCTTCGATATTCATTGGAATCCTGGAACTGGTAACAGGTGCATGGCCGATCGAATACGGGATCCCCTCTCCCATTGTTTTCGAGCGCTGGGCAGGCAGCCTGATGATCATGATTTCCGGTCTCGGTTTGGGATTCTATTTCGGTAAAGTGCTGGGAAAGCAGATCACCGGACTTCTGAGTGCGGCTCTGTTATTCGCAGCCGGCTGGATTCTTCTGGAACTCAGTCCTCTGGCATTTCTTTTTGAAGGAGACTCCGGCAGGAAGATCTACTGGATCAAGATCATACTCATTCCTGCAGTAGGCGGAACTATTGCGATTATCGCCTCAATACGCGCCAGAGCAGGTGCAGGGGGACCTCTCTCCAGGCCTGCGGTTGCAGTCCTGGCATTAGCAGGATACGCCGCAATATCGTGGACGTTGACGATCGTTCCGCCTGGCAGAGCCTGGGTCAGCGGGGACCAGTATAAATCCTACTGGACCATTCGTTTCGGCAGCCCCGAGGCGGGTCTCGATATATTGTACAACCAGCTTGCCGATCGTGATGCATCCTATATGGAGGACGATCCGGACAGCCTTGCCGTCATTATGATTCTCGGAACCAACATCTGGCGACCCACTGAACGAAAAGATAATGCGCTTCTGATCCAGAGCACCTTCCTGGGCATGCCAGGGACAGAACGTCAATATCGACCAGACACATATGGACGCGTCAATGCATTAACATCTCATGAAAGAGTGGCGGCGGAAAACAGAAATGCGGAGTGGATCATTCAATGCCTGGAAGCTGTCAGGCAATCCAGGTTCACCGACTACCATCGGATGATCGCCCTGCACCTGGCAGGCGTATCAAAACACCCGGAACTGGTCGATCCAATCGCCTCATATCTCGACGATCCTTCCCCGAATGTCCGTCTGATGGCTGCATATATGCTTGTTGCCTGGGATGATGCAAGAGGTAAGGAAGCGCTGGCAGACCTCCTTGGAGTGATTAAAAGGAAGAGCCTTCTTCAGGATATCGCAATAATGATCCAGACCTGGGATATTGAACCGGGACCAGAATTTGAAGATCTGATGAGAGAATGGATTGCCGCCGATAACTATCGCGGGGACAGGATAAACAGGCGTGTGGCTCAGAGGTGGTTCCTGAAAAATGGAACGATCGAAGACATCGAAATCGTTCGTCGTTCCCTCTGGCTCGATTACCGTGATTCCTTTCGGGAGTATTCCTCTCCGGCCGATATGCCGATATGGGACCACCTGGAAGCCTGGGGATATCCCGACCTTATCGATGAAATGTACCGTCAGGCACGGAAAATCATCCAGGGGCTGGACGAAAAACGAGCATCCTATCTGGCGCTGAGAGATAAGAAACGCACCACATGGACCCGGGAAGATCGTATGACGATTTCGACATATTCGCAGCAGGTGAACTTCCTCATAGATATCATGGTGAAGCTGGGGGAGCATGGCGATCCGGGCGTTATTGAATTATGGAGAAATTCAAGACACCTGATTGAAATAAGTATCTTCAGATATAGAAATAGAAGAGAAATTCCAATTATCGCTCACTTACCCGGACTGGGTACGCCTGGATTCGATGTCCTGAAAGAACTGGCAGGAAATCCCGGGGAAAAGCCGGCTGCCAGATTACAGGCCTCAATGATCCTGGCCTACAATGGATACAGGGAATTCGACGAGACTGCTCTATGGCTTTATGAACTGTACCGTCACAATGACGGAGAAATCAACTTGTGGGACAGGAGAGGTATTCTAAGAGAGGCTTTCCTTGTGATGATCAGTAATGAGAATCTGCGTTATGCCGGACCCATCATCGAAGATGCATGGAATGTTTTCAAGAACAGGGGTTCGTCCCGCTATTACTACGGTTCCTTTTATCGTTATATGAGAGTCGGCACATCTTTCTGGAACAATGTCACTGTGCAGATTCTGGAGGAATCCACTGATCAGAAATACGGCTGGGACCTCAAAGCATGGAAACGCTGGTGGGACCGGGAAGGCAGGGTGCTCGCTTCAGCCGGTAATTGAGACCGGGATCAGCCGGGCGGCGGGAAGGGGATTATGTAATCCTTCTCCTGCGGCCACATGAAGCGGTCCTGGTTCTGCGGGAAGAACTGGCTCAGGTAGTTGATCTGGTTCTGGGCATATGTTCTGAACTGGGGATCGTTCTTCGCCTTATCGTAATAATCGTCTGCGATTTTCTTCATCAGGGTCTTGTAATCGTACATCATCTTCTCGACTTCGCGGCCCGGATAGTCTATTGCATACTGCCTGAAAGCCCACTGCCGGCCCGCATCCCCCATCATCTTGTTGGCATAGGGGCTGTTCGGGTCGATGGCCAGGGCACGTTTTGCTTCCCTGATTGCAGCGTCGATATTCTGCTGCTGAAGGTAAACCTCGGCCATGTCGCATCTGGCATTTATGTCCCTTGAATCGACCGAAAGGATGCGCCGGTAAGCTGCCAGTGCCTGATCCCATTCCCCGCGTCTCTTGTACTCGTCACCAAGCATCTTCAGAGCTACCATGTTCTCGGGCTCTTTCTCGAGGTACTGCAGAAGGTAATCGAGACCCTCATCCTCCCTGGCCCGGCTGAAGTAGTACTGGCTGATGTCGAGCAGGTACCTGGGCGTGTCGGGAAGGTATTCGATCAGCTTCAGGGTTATCTCCTCGTACCGCATCGTCAGGCGGATACGCAGGTTGAGAATCTCGGTGACAATAGCCTGATCAGCAGGATTTGCCGCCAGATAGATGAGGAAATGATCGAGAGCCCTGTTGTTGTCCATCAGGGACAGGTAGATCCTGGCGACCCATATACGGCGTTCCAGGTCCTCAGGTCTAAGTTCCAGGTATTTCTCCAGGTGCGGGGTACCGGCGTCCCAGCCGTTGAGCCGCGATTTCGCCCAGGCTATACAGAAATGGTCAAATGCGATATCTTCGCCCGGAGGATCACGCTCGATCAGCCATTCGTAATACCTGATGGCGTCTTCCCAGACCGGGTCGGCGCCGTTTGCCTCAGACCACTGGCTTAACGAATAGTAGGAATCAGCTATCTTCGAATAGACCCGTACCGAATCCTCGAAGGATATATTGGGATCGGCCGTGAGGTACCGGAAGAAGTATGAAATACCCTCGTTGAAGTCAATAGTGGGATTACCGGACTGCATCTGGATCTTGTCCTTCGCTATCCGGTAGAAGTTGTCGGCATTGCTCAACAGCAGCCGGGGATCCACGCTTTCCTCCTGCTGCTCCTCTTCAACCTGCGCGAATGCAGCAGCCGGAATTGACAGCAACAGCACCAGAATGGCCGGCAGCGCTGTGCTGAAACGGGTTTTCATCTTCCTGTCCTTAATCTTTCCGCAGCTTTCATCTTACCTGCACGAATTCGGGGGCACATGCACAGTATCCGGGCGGACCTGCACAGGCCCTAGAATATACCCGCACCACCCTCTAGAGACAAAACGTATGTCCATTAACTGTTATTTATCCGATTCGGGCTCAAATCGGGCAGTAAAGTGGCGCAGCATGGGTGCCTGTTCCACGATTCGCACCCCTCTTATCTGCTCCCTGCGCTCATGAACCTTTATTACGGCCTCCGCTACATAATCGATGTGACTCTGCGTGTATACTCTTCGCGGTATGGCCAGGCGCACCAGTTCCAGTTCGGAGGGTATCTCCTCACCCGTTTCGGGATCTTTCCTGGCGAACATGACGCTGCCGATCTCCACGGTCCGGATCCCCGCTTCCCTGTAAAGCTCGATGCATAGGGATTGGCCGGGGAATTCGAGAGGCGGTATATGAGGCAGCATGGCCCTGGCGTCAATGTACACAGCGTGCCCCCCCACCGGCCTGACGATCGGGATGCCGGCATCCGAGATGGTTTCCCCCAGTCTTCTGACCTGGTTTATCCTGAAGCTGAGATAATCCTCCTGAACAACTTCCTGCAGGCCCTGTGCTATCGCTTCCATATCGCGGCCGGCCATGCCGCCGTAGGTTGGAAATCCTTCGGTCAGGATCAGCAGGTTGCGTGCCTGCATGGCCAGCTCTTCGTTCCTGAGTCCCAGGAATCCCCCGATGTTGGCCAGCCCGTCCTTTTTGGCCGACATCGTACAGCCTTCAGCGTACTTGAAGATCTCCCGGGCAATCTCGGTTACCGACCTGCCGGCGAATCCCGGTTCCCGTTCACGGATGAGCCAGGCATTTTCTGCAAAGCGGCACGCATCCAGGTAGAGGGGTATCCCATCACGGACACACCTCTGCCGCACGGCCTTTATGTTCTCCAGGCTCACCGGCTGGCCCCCGCTTGTGTTGTTGGTAAGGGTGATCATTACAAGCGGGATATTTTCCGCCCCCAGCTCTTCGATCATTCGATCGAGGGCCTGCAGATCCATATTCCCCTTGAAAGGGTGTTCGCTGGAGGGCACCGAGGCCTCGGGTACGGCCAGATCGACGGCTTCGGCACCCGTGTACTCTACATTTGCCCTGGTCGTATCGAAATGCGTGTTGTTGAGAACCGTTTTCCCCGGTCCTCCCACTATCGAAAAGAGGATCTTTTCGGCCGCCCTCCCCTGGTGCGTCGGTATCACGAAGGGGAATCCGAAGAGGTCCTTGACAGCCTTTTCGAACCTGAAGAAGGAGCGGCTCGAGGCATACGACTCATCCCCCCTCGACAGACCTGCCCACTGCTCGTCCGACATGGCCGAAGTGCCGCTGTCTGTCAGAAGATCTATATGACAGTCCTCCGCCCTGATCATGAAGAGGTTGTAACCGGCCTTCCTGAGTATCTCCTCTCTCTCGGCCGGAGTTGTCATTCGAATGCGTTCGATAACCTTGATCTTGAATGGTTCGGAAGGAAATTTCAAAGGGGCCTCCCCTGGATGTCATGACACTAGTGTCATGTCAGGTGACAAACATCGGCTCCGAGAGTGATGCCGGGCCCGGCCTGCAAGGCGCGGCGACGAGGCATAGCGTGGTCAGGAGCCTGCCGGAGAATCCGACGATAGCGAGGGTCGCGCTGGCG
>VAPC010830089.1_pt1 | contig 10906 bp, 9 predicted proteins | sample 3395121 | NCBI WGS metagenome assembly VAPC01 (sample SAMN08290434, study PRJNA428436) | hydrothermal vent metagenome | isolation source: Deep-sea hydrothermal vent chimney | place: Indian Ocean: Southwest Indian Ridge | depth 1711 m m
CTGGGTGGCACCATCCAGGTCATCCCCCATATCACCAACGTCATTAAAAGCCGCATCTACAAAGTGCCGGAAACCACCGGGGCGGAAATTGTGCTCGTTGAGGTGGGAGGCACAGTGGGCGACATTGAAAGCCTGCCCTTCCTGGAAGCCCTGCGCCAGATGCGGGGCGACATCGGCCGCAAGAATAGTTTTTACATCCACGTCACCTGGCTGCCCTTCATCGGCGCCACCGGAGAGCTAAAAACCAAACCCACCCAGCACTCGGTCCGCGAGCTGCGTTCGATCGGTATCTCACCGGATATGATCATTGCCCGCTCAGACCATCCCGTGCCGGAGGAACTGCGCGACAAGATCGCCCTATTCTGTGACGTACCGGTGGAAGCCGTGATTGCCATGGAAACCACCGATACGCTCTACAACATCCCCCTCATGCTGGAAGACGCCGGTGTGGGTGATTACATCCCAAAAAAGATCAAACTCAAGGACTGCCAGTCACCGGATCTAACCGAATGGCGAAAGATGGTGGCTGAAATGCGCCGGGAGAAAGACACTGTCAAGATCGCCGTGGTCGGCAAATATGTGGAGCTATTAGATGCCTATATGAGTGTGCGCGAAGCCCTGCAGCACGCCGGCCTGGCAAACGGGGTCGACCTTGAGATCAACTGGATCCACAGCGTTGACCTGGAAAAGAATGGCGATCTCAGCATTCTTGGCGACGCTGACGGTATCCTTGTGCCGGGAGGTTTTGGAGACCGAGGCATTGAAGGCAAAATCAAAGCCATTCAGTATGCCCGCGAGAATAAAGTACCCTACCTGGGCCTGTGCCTGGGTATGCAGCTGATGGTGATCGAGCTGATCCGCCACCAGCTGAAAGATAACAGAGCCAACTCAACTGAGTTCAATCCTGCCACCCCCCACCCGGCCATCGATTTGATGCCTGATCAGCGCGATATCGTAGACAAAGGCGGCACAATGCGCCTGGGCTTATATCCCTGCCGCTTGAAACCCGGCACAATAGCCGCGGCAGCGTACGGCGAAAAAGAAGTCCAGGAGCGCCACCGCCACCGATTTGAGCTCAATAACACTTACCGGGAAGAGCTTGAAAAGGCCGGCATGGTTTTCTCGGGAATTTCTCCGGATGACCGACTGGTGGAAATCGCCGAGCTTAAGGATCATCCTTTTATGCTGGGCACCCAGTTCCATCCCGAGTTCCTGTCCCGCCCCTACCGGGCTCATCCACTTTTTTCTGCTTTTCTGGAAGCTGTGATAAAGAACAAAAAAAGATAGGTCTATTGGTCCAGATTTCAAAGGCTAGACTGAAGTCTTCTCCCTGGCCTTGCCAGGCGTCCTTCTTCAGGGACGTTTAAATTTCTCTTGTGATCATACAGGGACCGGATCCTTTTTTTGCTTTGCTATTTATTAAACGCGCCGGATAGGCTACAATAAGCGCGGTATATACACTCAAATCTTTGGAGAAAAAAATGTACACAAGAATCGATTCCATCACTGGCCGGCAGATTCTGGATTCCCGCGGAAACCCCACCGTGGAAGTGGATGTGCAGCTGGTTGACGGCAGCCTTGGCCGCGCTGCCGTACCCTCAGGCGCTTCCACCGGCATCCATGAAGCCCTGGAACTGCGCGACGGCGATAAGAAAAAATACCACGGTAAAAGCGTGCTTCAGGCAGTTAACAATATTAATGGAAAGATCCTGGACTCCCTGGTAGGCCAGGATGCCACCCGGCAGAAAGACATCGACCGCATTTTGCTTGAGCTGGACGGCACCCCAAATAAATCCAAACTGGGCGCCAATGCCATTCTGGGCACCAGCCTGGCAGTTGCCAAAGCCGCAGCAATTTCCCTGGAGCTGCCTCTTTACCAGTATATCGGCGGCATTTATGCCCACGTTTTGCCCTCCCCGATGTTGAATATCCTCAACGGCGGCGCACACACCGATTGGCAGTCCACCGATGCCCAGGAATTTATGATCATGCCCCTGGGAGCAGAAACCTATTCGGAAGGCCTGCGCTGGGGTGCGGAAATTTATCACACTCTTAAAAAGGTACTTAAATCTCACAACTACGCCACCCTGGTAGGCGACGAGGGTGGATATGCCCCGGCTCTGAAATCCAATGCCGAGGCGGTAGAAATTATCCTGGAAGCGATTGAAAAAGCCGGCTACAAACCCGGCGAAGATATCGCCATTGCCCTGGATCCAGCAGCCTCGGAGTTCTACGAGGAAGACACCGGCCTTTACAACCTGCGCACGGAAGGCAAAAAACTTTCCAGTGCCGAAATGGTGGCCTACTGGAAAGATTGGATAAATAAATATCCTATTGTATCCATTGAAGACGGCCTGGCCCAAGACGACTGGGACGGCTGGAAGTTGATGGTCAAGGAAATGGGAGACAAGATCCAGATCGTGGGCGACGATTTACTGGTGACCAATCCAGAACGGGTCCGCAAGGGCATCAAGGAAAAAGCCGCCAATTCGCTGCTGGTGAAAGTCAACCAGATCGGCAGCCTGACCGAAACTATTGAAGCCGTTGAGATCTGCCACCGGGCCGGCTGGACCGCTGTAACATCACACCGCTCCGGCGAAACCGAGGACAGCACCATCGCCGACCTGGCTGTGGCCCTCAATACCGGCCAGATCAAAACAGGCGCCCCCGCCCGATCAGATCGGGTAGCCAAGTATAACCAGCTGCTGCGCATTGAAGAAAGCCTGGGCGACATGGCTGAGTACGCCGGGTGGAAGCCATTTAAGAAGTAAGAGATTTTAGGAAAGTAATAGGATACGGGATCCTGAAGGATTTACCCATCCCATAATTAAATAAAAAATGCGGGGTTCTCTGTCACCCAGAGGATCCCGCATCCCTGTAATTTAGAGATATCCTTTATAGTTTACTGATCAAATCTTCATCTGAGAGATCTTCCAGTTCCTGGTTATCAGCAGCGTCGAAATCGATTTCACCTTCTGCATCCTCATCCACGGATTCATCTGCTGATAAATCAGCGTCTCCAACCTCCAGGGAGCGTGTAGCTTCAGTGAAGGTCAGGTCCTCGATGCGTTTGCCTGGTTCAGGAGTGCCGCAATACGGGCACAAACTCCAGGGTAATTTCATCAATTCGCCGCAGCTGTGGCATTTTTTGCGCAATTTGGTGTAGCAGTTGGGGCAGACCTGCCAATCTTCCGCAGTATGCCGGCCGCAGCCCGGACAGGCGGAGCGCTCTTCGATGGCCTGCAGCAGGGCTTCTTCCTCAAGCATATGCTGGTAATCATCCTCCATGGTCCGGGCAGGACGCAGGATCAGGTATACCACAATGCCGGGAAGGAATAAGACGGCAACCAGCAAAACTGCCAGGATTCTCACCAGGGGATCTTTCACCCGGGACCGAATGTCCCGGTAGGTCCACAGGATTAAACTAAGCCACAGAGCTGCCAGAAAAGCGCCGCCCCAGGCTGCCAATATCAGTAAAAAATTATTCAAAGATGAAGGATCAAAATTCATTAAGTTCCTCCTCGCTCAAGATTATACCGTATTTAAGATTTGGGAAAAAATCCGGCCGACTCTTGTTTAGAGGGGAGTATTGTTCTATAAATGAAGAAGGAAAACGATGACGGATGATCGAAGACGGAGGACGGGTTGAGCTTCGTTCAAGACCGGACTCTTCGGCACACTGCCATTCCGAGTCAGCTACTCAGGACAGGGGGTAAATGATGAGCGGGGGAGATTCAACATACGGGATCAAGGATCTGGATCAAAATGAACGGCCCCGGGAACGCTTGGCCAAAATGGGCGCCCAGGTGCTAAGTACGGCCGAATTGCTGGCGGTGCTATTACGGGTGGGTGTGGAGGGGGAAAACGCTATCCAGCTGGGCCAGCGCCTGTTGAAGGATTTTAACGGGTTGGCTGGTTTACAGCAAGCCACTTACACCGAGATCTGCAATCAGCATGGTATTGGAAAGGCCAAGGCTGCCCAGATCAAAGCCGCTATCGATCTGGGCCGGCGGCTGGCAATAAAATCCACTGAGGACCGGGTGATAGTGCACAGCCCGGAGGATGCTGCTGATATGGTCCAGTATGAAATGAGCTCCCTGGAGCAGGAACAGCTCCGGGTGCTTTTGCTTAACACCCGCAATCATATCTTAGGTATTCGGACTATTTACCAGGGCTCTTTGAACAGCTCCCAGGTCCGGGTGGGAGAACTCTTCCGTCCCGCGATCCGGGAGAACGCCGCCGCGATCATCGTGGTCCACAACCATCCCAGCGGAGACCCATCCCCCAGCCCGGATGATGTGGCGATAACAAAAGCGATCATTAAAGCTGGAAAACTGCTCGACATCCAGGTGCTGGACCACTTGATCATAGGTCGGGGCCGGTTTATTTCATTAAATCGAAGGGGTTTGGGATTTTCGGAGACTTAGAGGGTTCCCCGAGGGTAAAAAGATCCGTATTCGCCAGTGGCTTCCTGAAGCTCAGTTTTAACTTCTTTGACTGCGGAAGAGCGGGAACCTCGCTGTAGCGACTGGACTAATTTTTTCAGGGTTTCCAATTCCCCCTCAGCCAGAACTTCCACCGAACCATCCCGGCGGTTTCTGACCCAGCCGACCAGACCGAGCTCAGCGGCAGCGCCCATCACATAGTAGCGGAATCCTACTCCCTGGACCCGTCCAATAACCCGGGCATGCAGACGTTGATTATTATCCATCATCATCCATCCTGAAATCAAATTCCTGTAACTGGGGTTCAGTTTCAGGCGGGATTTCAAGGTCAGGTTCATCATTTTCCCAGTCTTCACGTTCGGGATTGTCTCCCATCCTGGAAAAGATGAATACGGCCAACCCAACGACTAATACCAGGAGTACCACAATCAGGAAATAGATTAAGGATAATGTCCTTCCTCCCCCGAAGGTCGCCTTCTGCCATTCTTCGTCCATCTCAGCCAGGGTCATACCAAGGGCAGTTTCCACACCGCGTTCACAGCTCAAACCCTGGTCATAAGCATAAATAAGCGATTGCAGCGCAGGCAGTCCATACTGTCTTCGCAGGTAATCCACCAGGGAATCCGCTTGAGCATAAGACAGAAGGGCCAGGTCCGGGTCTACCGGGAAAGCCTGGCAAATATGAGCTATGGGGATCAAATCATTTCCGGAAGAAGCCCTTTCCAGGATCAGGTCAAATTCTGGAAGGCTGTAAGCTTCCATGCGGGAAGCCAGACCCTCGTTGAACCAGGCTGGAAGGTATTCGTATTCCACTCCCATGAAGCGGTACAGGTAAATGTGGGTCAGTTCATGAGGGATCAGCCGCTGGATTTCCAGGGGTTGATCCACTGCCGGCGGTAAAGCAACCACCACCGATCCTCTGGCGGGGTCAGCATGACCGCCCACCCAGCTTTGACCAATGCTATTGAGGGATGACAGCAGATCCTCTTCGGACCTATAAATAAAGATAGTGATCGACTGGCTGTCGGGGGGCTGCTGAAGAAGCTCCAGGATCTTTTTCTGCCCCTCATCTGCGGCATCAAGAACTTCCTGGGCCAGGATGATTTCACCCTCATACCAGAAAATATGAAAGGGTTCCTCGATTAATTCCTGCCAGTTGAAACGGTTATCCAGGTAAATGAAGCTATATGTGGGCGAATCTACCATCCCCCCGTCAGAGAGAACAAATTGATAAGAATAGCTGACATTCGCAAATGCCGGAAGCGGACGCTGAGAGAGATCATAGGTAAAATAACCTTTCCCCCCATCCGTAAAGGAAACCGCTCCCACAAAAGTGGGAAGCCCGGAAACCTGGATAAAAAGGGTCAAGCTCTCTACACTAGAAGAGCTGCTAAACTCGATTTGGAAGCTCAGTTCCCCTCCAAAATCGTACTCCATTTGCTGGGTGATGATCTCAACCGGGGTTTGAGCCCTGGCCGTTGAGAAGAACGAGCTTAACAGCAGGGTGATCAGAAGCAGGGAAATAGGTAAAGTTTTTTTCATAGGCAGTGTAAACTGATTTTTGGTTCTGAGATTTGTTATATAACGTATCATTCCATCCAATAATCGTCATCAAGATCAAAATTTTCCATGCCTATATCATCATCGTCGAAACCGTCATCGTCATAACCATCTTGCTGATAATCGTAATCATCCAGGATAAGCTCTTCTCCATCTTCAAAAGGCGAGTCAAAGATGGACATGTTCACTCCATCTTCAAGGAGGTCCAGTCTTTCCAATGCCCCTTGAATTAGATCTGCTTCATCATCACTTACTTCGTCGTTGAGCAATCCCTGCAATGCAGGCCCGGCATCCTCCCCGCCAATCTGGGACAGAGTGAATATGGCTGCTTCGCGGATGTCAGGCAAATCGTCCAGCAGATCGAGAATGATAGGTAAGGCTTCCTCCAGGGTTAGTTCACCACAAGCCCGGACTGCTTCCAAGCGCACTTGAGGTGAAGTATGGTCTAGCCGGTCACAGATCATGTCGCCGTAATCTGGATCCAAAGAGCGACCCATGGCAAAGATCGCGCTGGCAACCCATTCTTCCAGGTCACTCGCATAAGCCTGGAGAATATGTTCCTTGACCTCATCGCGGGAGGAATAACTGATGGCTTCCAGGGACCGGCGGCGAATTTCTTCTGGTTCTTCACTATCAAGGATAGTCAGTAATTTATTTTCTATCTTCTTCTTGAGTTTGGAGCTGATCTTGTCCAGCTCTCCCCGGTAGATATATTTTCCCAAAATCGAGGTGGTTACAGCCCTCACATCCACAGATTCATCCTGGTCCAAAACAGTCAGGAAATAGGGGATCAAATCGTCTGTATCAAAGATCTCAATCGCCCGGGTGGTGAAGAAGCGTACCTGGTCATCCTCATCTTTAAGCGCCAGACGGAAAATACCTTCAAAGGAAAGCAGGCTGTTGTCACCGATGAGCTGCTCCATGTCCTCAATCAGAGCCCGGCGGCGCTCAACCAGGATCTCTCCCCAGATTCTGGCCAGATCGGAAAGGTTTTCCTGGCTGATATCAGATAATCGATATAGGTAGAGAGGATCCAAAATCGAATCCTCATCCAACAAGGCCGTCAGCACCTCGTCAAAGGGCATTTCATCCAGGGGAGAATAAATAGGTTCTTCCATCAGGGCAGTTGTATTGGTGAAGTAAAGTCTAGAATATTAATGTAAATTAATAACAATATAACACTGATAAAGCCCACTGCGTTAACGACATTTTGGACTTTCTGGGAAACCCGCCGGCCAATTATCAGCTCTGGCAGAACAAACAGGATCCTGCCTCCATCCAGAGCGGGTATGGGCAGCAGATTCAGCACTCCCAGGGAAACAGTGATCGATACCAGGAAAAGCATCACATTGACCTGGGATGATGTCCCGGGTAAAAGTTGGCCTTCTTTGGCGTCGGAATATATATCATACATGCCTTTATAACCGACCGGACGGATGGCTGCTTCGCCTGTGCCGCGAATCATCTGGCCTGGCAGTTTCATCACTGCTAGACTGTGTTGGCCAGTGGCGGAAAAAGCCAGCGGCAGGGCCTGGAACCAGTTGATATCCCTGACCGGGCTGGTCATCAGAATGCCAATAGCTCCCTCATTCTCAGGTGGATTTTCACGTGGAACTAGCTGGATCTCCTGTACGTTTCCTTCCCGGTGGAACTCAATCGTAACTTCTTCTCCCAGGTTGGTATAAATCTCATCCCGCAAGGCATCGTAGCTGTTAACCTCAAGGTCGTTGACGGCCAGAATAGTATCTCCAGGAGCCAATCCGGCTTCCGAGGCCGGAGAATTAGCCACTACGTTCTCAATCTGGATCACACTCATGTCAGGTACACCGAGCTGGCTGAAGATAATTCCGTAAATAACCACAGCGGCCAGCAGGTTCATGACCGGTCCGGCCAGATAAACCCCGATGCGAACCAGCGGCTTGGAATCAGCCAATCCGCCTTTCACATCAGGCTGAGATTCACCAAGCGGTTTCACAAAACCACCCAGGGGGATCCAGTTTAGGGTATATTCCGTTCCCCGGAATTCAAACAATTTTGTGATGCGGGGAGGGAATCCAATGCCAAATTCTTCCACAGGAACACCAAAGAGCAGGCAGGCAATAAAATGACCCAACTCGTGCAGGATGATCATGGAAGCCAGAACAGCTATAAATTGAATTAAGTTAAGTAACATAGTTTTTCCAGTTTACCTTAAGTTTACCCGTAAAATATCCACCTTACCAAGTTGAAAATTATACCCCAGAAATTTCTGGATCGAGGAGCCAAGCAGGGCCGCCCGGGGTGCATTCTAAGATAGATTTTACATCTATCAGGGATCCCAGTTTACGCCTGACCTTGTCAGCCGCTTCAGCAGGGCAGATCACATGCACATTTGGGCCGGCATCGATAGTAAAACAAACCGGTAATCCCTCCTGGCGCCATTGTTGAACAGCTTGCATGATCTCGATCGTGCCAGGCTGCCAGTAATACAAGGGCGGATCAGATGTCATCATCACACTATGCATCAGATTTGAATCCTGTTCGACAATTTCTGCAAAGACCTGAAAATCCTTATCGAGCAAGGCTTGACGGCAAATATCCAACCGCCTTGGTGTGTCTTTCACCCTGGCTTTTTGAAGGGGACTGCTGCCTGCCAGTTTATGGCCCTCAGAAGAAACTACCTTTTTATGCTCCTGGCTGATCAGCGTTATAAAATCCACTAGATCCCAATGTCCTGGGTCTGCGATCGAATAAGCATAGGAGGATTCACCTTCCGGCTCCCATTCCACAAAACCTCCCGGGATAGAACGGCTGGCAGATCCGGACCCAGTCCGGGCTATCTGGGAAAGCGACTTTTCTGGAAGCTCCAACCCCAGTGAAGTTGCCCCTGCCAGAGTTAATGCTGCAAAAGCCGAGGCAGAGGATGCAATGCCTGTTCCAGTGGGAAAGCTGTTATGGCTGACCACTCTGGCATAAGTATCAACTTTCGCCAGATTCCGGATCCGGTCTAAAAGGGTGCTGACCCGCTCCAAAGCCTGGTCACCAGCTGCTTTCCCATTAAGGGTAAGTTGATCACAATTTAAATCCGTATCAAAACTAACCATGGTCCGGGTTTCCAGGGGAGCCAGGTTCATGGACAGGGAACCATTGGCTGGAATTCTCAGTTCATGATCCCTGTTGCCCCAGTACTTGATGAAAGCAATATTGGGATGGGCGGCAGCTGATGCAGTTGATATCATAGTCATCTCGAAAATTATAAGCCTATTGCGGAGGCAGGGTCATAGTTGGAAAATAGCAGTGAGCGGTGTCCTGCCAGCTTTGGTAAAAGACCAGCGGCCTGGTCCCGCTGAGGGTAATGTGTCCTGCAAAACCTTCCAGGAAACGCTGCATGAGCTCATTCTGGGGCGGTAGGGGCAGCTGGTCGCAAAGCTCTTTGATAAATAATGCCTGGTTGCCCTGGGTGGCCAGCCTGTTCTCAATCGAATAGGATAATCCCGCCAGTCCGATGCTGTTTAATGGATGATATTCAGGGCTGATTTCTTTCAAGATCTGGCCCATGTCACTCAGTGAAGTATAGTCCAGGAACAGCAGTTGGTGCCAGTTCAGATTGCGGTCAGACAGAATGGTTCTAAATTGATTGGATGGTTGGCCGGGTTCCTCAAACCAAAAGGCTCCCCGCAGATTGAGGTCCCGCTGCACTCCATCCTCAGCCTGGGAAGGAAAGATCGGGAAAAACAGCCTTGATCCGGACCCATCACCCGCGCGGCTCAGCCAGACTCCCTCAAGCAACGGGTTCAGATTCGATAGATCATCCACCAGGATGATCAATGTGAACGGATCCACCGGCAGGGGTTCAGAAGATTCTTCCCGGATCAGGACCGGACCGCTGGTAGATTGGTAACGGTCAGCCGGATTCTGGCCATCAGAAAACAACAGCTGGCTGGACCTGATTCCCAGGAACAGGAACAGGCTGAAACACACCGCAAAAATGACCAGCAACAGCTTTGATTTCATAATAGTCGTTAAATGTCCACATACTCTAGCTGAAATTGGTTTTCAGCCAGAGAAAAGATCAAATTTCTCTGTTTGAATCATACCATCAGAAAGCAGTGAAATATTCTTCTCATGGATAACAGATTGGATAACAATTTATAAGAACTTAGTGAATAAAAAGCTTCCAGGAAGAAAGGATCGCAGCTGACTTCATATCAGATAATTGGGTGTATTTCCTTTATTAGGGTGCTATCCTGCCCATTGATTCTTCCCGGTGTAGGGGACTTTTCCGTAGTTTCCACAAATTCCATCCGAATTACACACATAATACAAATCAATTATCGGATTAACGGCTTGATTTTCCCTATCCAAAGGTGTAAACATTTATAATTAGAACTCATAGATAAAAAAATCAAGGAGAATAACTCTCGATGAATAAACATAATCAAGAGAAAATCCTTTTCAATAAAAAATTGTTAATTACCTATCGGGTCTATATATTACTTTCCATTCTTGAAAGCCTAGCCATCTTCATAATTGTATCGAGTTATTATCTGGAAAAAATCAGGCAGTTAACTAATCCTTCAGCTATTTATGGGGTTTTGGTCTTTTTATTTCTTTTTCTCCTATTATGTTTAGGGTTCTTACTCGCTGAATCTTTTGTTAAGCAAGCTTTGATCATTAAGATAAACCAAACAATATCTCAAACCTCAGATAAAACATTTTCTGGAATGTTTCTAACCGGTTTAGTTCTGATTGGATTAGTTATCGAACTTTTAATTCTCTTTCCCACTACCGAGTACTATCAGATAATTAACCAATCGATGTTCTCTTACAAGGCATTTGCCCCAATCCTAATATTAGTCATTCTTCTTGGTATTCAGGTATTAGGTTTTGCCACTTATCTAAGAGGGCCAATTTGGAGAAAA
>VAPC011072836.1_pt1 | contig 10830 bp, 12 predicted proteins | sample 3395121 | NCBI WGS metagenome assembly VAPC01 (sample SAMN08290434, study PRJNA428436) | hydrothermal vent metagenome | isolation source: Deep-sea hydrothermal vent chimney | place: Indian Ocean: Southwest Indian Ridge | depth 1711 m m
ATGGGGTGTCCTATGGAAGGCGGCGCGCCTGACTGAGCCGTGGAAAGTGGTGGAAAAGGCTTGAGGCCTGTAATGGCTGGATTATCGAGATACGCCGCCTTTCCCACTCCCTTCCCATGGTTCCTTGGAAAAGCATCGGGACCGAGTTGTTGCGCTTGGTGGCGATCTTCTCCACGGCGCGGACGGCGCTGAGGACGTTCTCCTTCGTTGTGAAGGGACCGGGTGAGAAACGCACGGTGCCCATGGGTGAGGTGCCCATCTGTTCGTGGATGAGGGGGGCGCACTGGAGTCCCGCGCGGACGTTGATGTCGTGATCCACGTCTAGGAGGGATGTGCCCACGCCGGAGGAATCCCGGTTCTTCACGGTTATGGAGAGCACGGCGACGCGTTTTTTCAGGCTGGTTGTGCCGTGAATGATGACGCCCGGAACATCGGAGAGTCCCTCCTGAAGGATCCGAAGCAACTTCAGCTCATGGCGCGCCGGATGGCGTCGGAGCCGCGCTCCAGAACCCACTCCAAGCCAGCGTGAAGGCCGGCGATTCCCGCCAGGTTCATCGTGCCCGCCTCCAGCCGGTAGGGATACTCTTCAAGGTGGAAGGGATAGGCAGACTTGATGCCCGTTCCGCCCCACAGCGTGGAGCGAATCTCCGCGTGGTCGGCCACGCAGATTCCCACCGTTCCGGTAGGGCCCATGAGTCCCTTGTGGCCGGTGAAAGTGAGAAAACTTATGTGGCAAGCGGCCATGTCTATGGGGAAGACGTCGGTCGTCTGAGCGGTATCAACGGCGAGTGGGACCTCCGCTTCGGCGCACACTTTGCCGATTGCTTCAATATCCTGCACCGTTCCGGTAACGTTGGAACCGTGGTTGATCACGACAAGCCGCGTATTCGTCTTTATGGCCTTGCGAATCTCCTCGGGGTCCACGTAACCCTCGGAATCCGGCGCTACAAAGGTAGCTTCCAATCCTTTATCGCGGACGAGGTGGTTGATGGGCCGGATTACGGAGTTGTGCTCAAGGTTGGTTGTCACCACGTGATCGCCCGGAGAGAGCGTTCCCTGGATGACCATGTTCAGGGACTGGGTGGCGTTCATGGTGAAGATCAGGCGGTCTGGATTCATCCTTTTTCCGTTTGACACTAAACTTGGGTTGAATAAGGCGGTTAGTTTGGTGCGCGTCTCCCGGATCATATCCCCAGCTTTTAGGGCCGCGTTGGAGCCGGAACGGCCCGGATTGATGTCGTACTTCCTGAAGAAGGTGTTCATGAATTCGTATACCGAGTCCGGCTTGGGAAAGGTGGTCGACGCGTTATCCAGATAGATCATGTCTGCCATTGCTAACTCCTCCTTTTGGCCCAAAAGATCTTATGCGCACTCTGCTCGCGCCTCAAAGCGGCATTCCGCTGCATCAAATGACGACCTTTAAAGAAGTGAAAGAGCCCCCCGTGGGGAGGGGCTGTAAAGCAATGTTGTCCGTAAGTCATAACTCAGTCGTCACCATTGGGCGGTGGTTCGGTGATCATGTCGGGAACGTCGGATTCAGTATCTACCGGTGTCGCCGCGGGTACTGCCGGGCTTGGTTCCTTAGGCCGCAGGGTTAAAACTTCGGCCTTCGATGTTTTCTCGGACGCGGCGGCCTGGGCCGCCAGGTTCTTGAATATCCTCGGAATAACCCAGCCGATTATGCCGAGACCGAAACCGGCCAAGAGACATTCAATCCACCCCAAGGCAAATTCGGAGAAGATCAGGGCGAAGTGGAACTGATAGAGGTAGTAGCTCCAGATGGCTCGCCATCCGAAGAGGAAGAAGCCGATCCAGAAGCCGTAGAAAATGCCCCTCAGGATCAAGAGCTTGGCGTTCTTGTATATCCTGAAGAAGTAATAAGTGAAGAAAACGGAGAAGAGGAACTGGCCGGCGAACATCAGCGGTAAGAACTTGCGCAGGTTTTCCGGAGTCCGCGCCATTCCGGAATTAAGCAGCATAGAGTTAAAGACGTAATTGTAGAAGATTAAATCCACGACGAAGACGAAAATGGTTACCCATAACAGACCCAGGATCCAGCGTATTGCTTTCATGAAAGCCTCCTCTTAGCTAAAAAGACTATGCTATCACGATACCGGTTTGTTAGTACATCTTTCCATCCACTCAGAAATTTGCGATCGAGAGCGGCGGCTGGTTGACTGCCGGCCCAACATTGCTTCAGTGCGGCGATTTCAATCTCGCCTGCCGCCGATTCCCGCTTGTATTGCCAGCGCAAGCTCTTCCGGGCGTTGAGACCCGATCAGCAATCCCTTGCCGCTTGACAGCTTCAGTTGTACGCCGCGGTTTCCGCTGACGTTGTACGCTTTTCCGGCCCGTCCATATTTTACGCCCCAGCCGCCGTACTCTCGAATCGGCCTGTACGTCCTGGCTTCGCAACCGACTACCTCCCTGAAGAGCACTGTTTGGCGAGCAAGTGGAACGAACTTGATGTACACCCCGTCTTTTCTGACTTCCGTAATAAGCTTTATTCTATAGAAGAGCCAGGGAAGGCCGATCGCCATCAGGAGCATGAGCGGCCCGACTATTGCCAGCGCGGTATCAGACATCGGTTTATCGCCCCAGGGCTGACCGAAGACGAGTTGCCGGATCATTCCGTATCCAAAAAATATGACGAGGAATGATGAGAGTGCGAACAGGACGAGCAGAAGCCACTTCTGTCGAAAGCGTTGAACCTCGCGAAAACTAACGTCATTGTCGAGCATTCTGTTTCCCACCTCCAAGAAAAGGATAGAGAGGCCCCGGGACCGTGTCAAATTGCGATGCCGCGGCGCTAGAGTTCATGCTCGGCGCCGGGACGTGGTATAATCGCGGCGCGGTCCGGTTGGCCGCGAGCTACGCGGTTCTTTAAAAGGAGTGCAACAGATGAAAAAGTGGATCGGACTCGGTATTCTGGCGTTGATAGTTATCTTTATCCTGGCCGCCATCGGCAGCGTCACCAGCACCTACAATTCCCTTGTGACTCTTGACCAACAGGTTCGGGCGCAGTGGGCACAGGTTGAAAACGTTTACCAGCGCCGCTACGACCTCATTCCCAACCTGGTGGCGACGGTGAAGGGCGCGGCCAATTTTGAAAAGAGCACCTATATAGCCGTAACGAAGGCGCGCTCGCAGGTGGGACGGATAACACCCGGGGCCATGAAGGGCATCATCAACGACCCCAAGACTTTTGCCAAGTTCGAGAGTGCCCAGAACCAGTTGGGTTCCGCGCTCTCGCGGCTGTTGGTTACCGTCGAGCACTACCCGAACCTGAAGGCCACCCAGAACTTCCTGGACCTCCAGGCGCAACTGGAAGGAACGGAAAACCGGATAGCCCAGGAGAGGCGGCTCTACAACTTGGCGGCCCAAGGCTACAATACGCGCCTGCAAACGTTTCCCACCAACATTATCGCGGGCTTTTTCGGGGGGAAGTTTACGCAGAAGCCCTATTTCAAGTCCGTCGCGGGTGCGGCGAAGCCGCCCAAAGTTAATTTCGGCCAATGAAACGGTTGTTCGCTCTTTTTCTCTTTGTGTGCTTGGCCTGGCTGGGCGTTCCCGCGCGTTCCTCCATTCCTCCGGCTCCCCGTCAATGGGTTACCGACGAGGCCGGGTTCCTCGCCCCTGGAACCAAGGTCGGCCTCAACGCCGAACTGAAGCAATTCCAGGAACTGACCGGATACCAGGTGGTCGTATGGATCGGCCAAACGATCGGAACGGCTTCCCTGGATGACTGGTCCACCGAGACGTTCAGGAAATGGCGCATAGGCGAGAAGGGAAAGGATAACGGCGTCGCCCTCTTTATCCTCTCCAAAGACCGCAAGGTTCGCATCGAGTCGGGTTACGGGGTAGAGGGCAAGCTCCCCGATCTCATCGTCTCACGGATCATCCGGGACATCCTGGTTCCGGGATTCAAATCGGGGCGCCGTGACCAGGCCGTGACGGACGCCGTCGCGGTCATCCTGAAAGCCCTGGATGCCAAGGCGGCGTCGAAGGTGTCCTCCGGCGCGTTTCCCGTTGCCGCGCAAAGACCGGTCGGCTCTCCTCGGGGCCGTAACGCTGGTGCCATGAGCGTCGGCAAGATCATATTTCTCGGAATCATAGGCCTGTTGTTTCTCTTTTTGCTGATCACGCACCCCGCCCTGGCTATGTTGCTTCTCTTCAGCTTCGTTTCAGGCGGCGGTGGCGGCGGTGGCGGCGCCGGCGGTGGATTCAGTGGTGGAGGCGGCCTCTCCGGCGGCGGCGGCGCCTCCGGTTCGTGGTAGGAGCAAAGCCATGTTGGGACTAAGCCGAGGCAGGTTAAAGCGTCTTGTTGACGGGGACGCAGTGAGGAAGGCCATCGAGGAAGCCGAGATGGACTGTTCCGGTGAAATCCGGGTGTCGGTCAGCCGCTTCTTCTGGGGAAGCGTTGAAAAGGCCGCTCGCAAAGCCTTCGTGAGGCTGGGCATGGATCGGACGGAGCAGCGGAACGGGGTACTGTTCTTCGTTGTTCCCTCTCGAAAAAGGTTCGTCGTTCTGGGCGACGAAGGCATCCACCGCAAGGTCGGGCAGGAGTTCTGGAGCGACGTGGCCGAAGCCGTTGCCGGCTACTTCAAGAAAGGCGCTTTCACCGAGGGGATCGTACACGGCGTACACGAGGCGGGCGAGCGCCTGAAGACGCATTTTCCCCACGCCCTTGACGACGTGAACGAACTTCCGGACGACGTGGATTACGAATAATAACGAATCCTCCGAGCCCGTTGCACGAACCCGGTCTTTACGAAAGGCTAATAATGGTATATAATAGCGGTCTGATATAGGAGCTAGGCCATGGTATACAACTTTTATCCAGTCAACAGAGAGCAAAGGATTGGAAGCGAAGAAACGCCATGAGGGAGAAGCCGGTCTCTAGGGGGCGCATTCCGAACGGGATGTCTGCAAGAGACCGAATGGAACGAAAATCATTAACAAAACGCGGGCGCGAGTTATACGAGTTTCGCGGCAGCACCGTAGAGCCTGTTTTTAGACAATCCAAGTCGGCCAGAGGTTGCGATCGATTCATGCGAAGAGGGAAAGGAGCCTGTGACAGCGAATGGAAGTTAATGGCGGCAACCGGCAATTTACTTAAATTATGGAAGAGTGGAAAGCGCAGAGCGAGAGAAATGATAGGGAATGCGGTGCTTGTTCCCTCCATATCAGCAGAAATACTCGCCTAAACCACCCAGGAGAACTTTAGCCCGTGATTAAAAGCTTCCGAGTCCATTTTTCCAACCAGCATTCCGAAGCATTTCTGAGCCGTGCAACAGGCTCTAAGGCTGCAATTCCATGGGTTTGAGGCGGCAGAGCGCGCAGAGAAGCCGCCTTTTAAGGGATTGGAAGATGAAACGTATCTTGTTGACTTTGGTCCTTTTGGTGGTGTGGTCCCAAATGCCGGGCGCCCTGGAAATTCGAACGCCGAAAGGTTCAGTCAAACTGGCGGAACATTCGTTCTCCGGCAGCCAGTGGGTGTGCGCGAAGGAGCTTGCGGCCAAGCTGCACGGTATCTATGAAAGAGATCCCGTTTCCGATTATCCTGTCTTGACGGTTAACGGCAAACGGGTGCTCTTTTCAACGACATCCGGGGTGGCCTCGGTTGATGGAAAGCTTGTCCGTTTCGCAAAGATCCCCTTTGAGCGCGATGGATGCCTCTGGCTGCCTGTAAAGGCGCTGACGCCGGTACTGGGCGCCGTTTTTAGGGGCGGCGTTGTTGTTATGGGCAGAGCCTCGCCGGCCGAAAGGGCGCGGGCAGCCTTGGGAGCGGCAACTTTCAAGAGAGGCTTCGGCGTCAAGGGGAAAGTTGCCGTCAGCTACGATGCGGTCAGGTTGACGCTCAGGGGGAAAGCGGCAAAGAAGGCGACCGTGAAGCGTGAGGGTGAGAAGGTGGTGATATCGCTCCTTAAGGGGCGCTTCACCATGGCCTCCCGTAAGCTGGGCGAGGGAATAGTCCGTTCGATCGACGTAGTGAACGGCGGCGGCAAAATCGTCGTTTCACTTGGCGCCGGTTTCGAGCGATTCGTCTCCATAAGGCTTAGAAATCCTGACCGGGTGGTAATCATCTTCAAGGGTACGGGACAAAAGTTGCCGGGGGAGCAAGCGTTGCAAGGAGAGCCGGGTGGAACGCAGCCCGTGAACTCCGCCGGCACTTCGATGGGATTGGCGCCGGTTAAGACTTCGGCCTTCGACGTTGTCGTGCTGGACCCGGGCCACGGAGGCGCAGACAGCGGCGCTATTTCTAAGGACGGTCTCCAGGAGAAGGTAATTACCCTCGCAATCGCCAAGAAACTCCAGGTTGAGCTTGAAAAGACCGGCCTGGCGGTAATCCTGACGCGCAACGGTGATACGACCGTTCCACTCAGGCAACGCACCGCTATTGCAAACTACAACCGCGCCGACCTCTTTCTCTCGATACACGTCAACGCCTCTCCCAATCCTTCGGCGAGGGGAGCCGAAACCTATTGTATGAGCCGTAAGGCCACGGACCTCTGGTCGCAGCAGCTTGCCGACAAGGAGAACGCTCCCCGTGGGGTAATAAAGGAAGAAGGAAACGGCCTCCATCTTGTGCTGTGGAACCTTGCGCAAACGGCTTACATCGTGGAGAGTTCCGTCTTCGCCGAAGAGGTTCAAAACGAGTTCAACACCCTCCTTGGAACTAAGGACCGCGGTGTCAAGCAGGCGCCTTTCGTCGTCCTGGAGGGTGCGCAAATGCCTGCCGTTCTGGTGGAGGTCGGCTTTCTCAGCAATCCCGGTGAGGAGAAGAAACTCAGGGAACCCGCGTTTCAGCAAAAGGTGGCCGACGCTCTTGATAGGGCCATTCTTACCTTCAAGACTCGTTATGAGCACCCAGATGCCGCGTCTCGCTAACATTGCTTCCATCCTACCCGTGGCTTGCCTCCTTGTCGCCGGCTGCTCAGGTGGCGGCGGTAGGAAAGCGACGTCTCCGACGGTGGCTTCTTCAGGCCCCCTGGAAGTTGGCGGCGTAGAGCGGGTGCTCCTCTATCCCTCCGGAGAGAACTCGCTCCTGACGGCCTTCAGCGTCAGGCTCCCGGAGGCGGATACCGTTGAAGGCGCGATGGGGGAAGTCGTAGAAAGGTATCTCTCGGGCCCGGCTGGACGAGACCAGTTCCTGCCCTTCCCCCCGGATTGCGGGCTGAGGGCCATCTTTCTGCTGGACGCTTCGGAGGCCGTTGTGGATCTGAAGGGACCAGTGAATGAAGGCGGCGGTAGCGCTACGGAAATGGCCAGGGTTTACGGCCTTGTTGACACGCTGGCCTGGAACTTCAAAGAGGTGAAGTCGGTAAAGCTGCTCATCAACGGTATGGATGCGCAAACCCTGCTTGGCCACCTGGACATAAGTCGGCCGCTGCCGCCCGAACCGATAATGCTCGCGCCGAGCCTTCGCGAACAGGTTGAGGGGAAGGCTGGTGAGAATAATTAAACGTCCCATCGGGATTTTCGACTCGGGCGTCGGCGGCCTAACCGTGGTTTCCGAGGTGCGCCGCCACTTTCCCAACCTGGACATAATCTATTTCGGAGACACGGCGAGGGTGCCCTATGGCAACAAGTCTCCGCAGACCGTTATTCGATATTCCCTGGAAGTAGGCCGCTTTTTAGCTGGTCTTGGCGTTGTCGGCCTCGTGGTTGCCTGCAATACGAGCAGCTCGTTGGCCTTGGAAAGCCTCAACAACGAGCTTGCTATCCCCGTACTTGGAATGATTCAGCCGGGGGCGAAGGCCGGCTCCGGGGCGACCCGCAACCGAAAGATCGGGCTGATCGGAACCCGTGCCACGGTGGCGAGCGGTGCCTACCCGGTGGCGCTGAAGGACCTGAATCCTTCTCTATCGGTTTTTTCCGCGGCGTGCCCCCTCTTTGTTCCGCTCGTGGAAGAAGGATGGGCCGACGACTCCATAGCGAGGGAAGTTGCTCTTCGCTACCTCGGCCCCCTCGTAGAGAAGGGGATAGATACTCTCATTCTTGGTTGCACCCACTACCCCGTTTTAATGCCCGTCATGAAAGAGGTGCTGGGCAGTGGGGTACGGCTCATCTCCTCGGCCTCCAGTGCGGCGGAGGCCCTGGGTGAAAGCTTGATCGGAGCGAAAATTCAAGAGAAGGGCGCCTCGGCAAAGGGGCGTTTAACCTGTTACGTGACGGACGCCGGGACCCACTTCCGCGAGGTGGGTGAAAGGATACTGGGCGAGCCCATTGAAGAGATGGTCGCCGTAGCCGAAGAAAGGTTGGTTCTACCATGAGAAGCGATGGACGAAAGATGGACGAATTGAGACCTGTAACGCTGAGGGTGGGTTACCTGGACTTTGCCGACGGCTCGTGCCTGGTGGAGTTTGGGAAAACGCGCGTGCTCTGCGCCGCTACCGTTGAAGACCGCGTTCCCCGCTTCCTGCGCGGATGCGGGCAGGGCTGGATAACCGCCGAGTACGGCATGCTTCCGGCCTCTACGCAGGAGCGTACGCATAGAGAAGCTTCCAGGGGAAGGCAGTCGGGACGCACGATGGAGATACAGCGCCTTATCGGGCGTTCCTTCCGGGCGGTTGCGGACCTGTCGCTCTTTCCGGGCCAGACCGTGTGGATAGACTGCGACGTTCTCCAGGCCGACGGGGGTACGCGCACCGCCTCGGTCACCGGTGGGTTCGTTGCTCTCCTCCTTGCCCTGAACCGCATGGTCGAAGCCAAACTTATGAAGTCTTTTCCAATCAAGCACCTCGTCAGCGCCATCAGCGTGGGTATAGTCTGCGGAGAGGACCTGCTCGATCTCTGCTACCAGGAAGACAGCACAGCCGATGTGGACATGAACATCGTCATGACCGACGACGGCCGTTTTATCGAAGTGCAGGGTACCGGAGAGCGCGAACCCTTTTCCAGGTCCGGCCTCGACGCACTCCTCGCCCTGGGCGCCAAGGGCGTCGGCGAACTCTTTACGTTCCAACGTAATGCCCTTCCCTTTGACCTTGACAGGTACGGGTTGTGAATAGGGGGCAAGGAGTTCAGAATCCATGGTTGCGCAACGCTTCGTTCCGGTAAAGAATCTGCTGAGCCGGTTATTCGACTTATAAGTCAAATATGTAATGACAGCCAACGCTGAAGATGGCGAAAGTTTCATTGTACACTGCTAAGGGCTTGCGCACGAAGTGCGCCTTCCGGGCGAAGCCCGGTAAGTCAGGTTATTAGTACCCGGCCTGCCGACCGACCGAAGGGAGGGAGAAAGGCACGTTCCGCGCGGATTGGGCCGCCCGGCGCGAAAGCCGGTCCCTTGACCTGGTGGGTGGAAGCCCGTAGAATTGCCCCTTTGTGGCGGAGGTGGTATGCGTATTCTTTTGGTCGGCGGCGGTGGCAGAGAACACGCGATTGCCTGGAAGCTGAAGCAGTCGTCGAGGGTGAGTCGCCTGCTCTGGACGCCGGGCAATGGCGCCGCCGAAGCATTGGGCGAGCGCGCGGACGTGGCGGCGGGAGACGTGCCCGGTCTCGTGAAACTTGCGGGAGAAATGGGGGCTGACCTCGTTGTTGTGGGCCCGGAGGTTCCCCTCGCGAAGGGTCTGACCGATGAATTGGAGGAGAAGGGCATAGCCTGCTTCGGTCCCTCACGGGAAGCGGCGCGCATAGAATCCTCCAAGGTTTTCTCCAAGAACTTCTGCGTAAAGAACAACATCCCCACACCATCCTTCGAGGTTTGTTCTTCGTGGGAAACAGCGCGGGAATACATTGAAAACTACGGTGGTTCCTTTCCACTGGTGGTGAAGGCCGACGGCCTCGCGGCTGGAAAGGGCGTTCTTATCTGCGCGAACCGGAACGAAGCTTTGAATGCCGCCGAAAGTATCCTGCGGCGGAGAACCTTCGGCGACGCCGGATCGAAGCTCTTAATAGAAGCATTCCTTGAGGGTGAAGAGGCCTCCCTGATGGTCTTTACCGACGGGAAGACGATAGTGCCCATGCCCATTGCGCGGGACCACAAACGGGTGGGTGACGGTGATAGGGGACTCAACACCGGTGGCATGGGCGCGTACTGTCCGTCGGCCCGTATCTCCCGGGACCGGGTTGATGAAGCCATGGAGAAGATTGTTCGCCCGGCCATAGAAGCCATGGCTCGCGCGGGCCACCCATACCGTGGAGTTCTCTATGCCGGTCTTATGCTGACTGAATACGGTCCACAGCTCCTTGAGTTCAACTGCCGCTTCGGCGACCCGGAGACCCAGGTCGTACTGCCGCTGCTCAGCGCCGATCTGGCGGAGATTGCCTACGCCTGCGCCAGGGGTGGGCTGACGGAATGCAAGGTAGCCTGGAAAAACGCCTCGGCCGTTACGGTGGTACTCTGCTCCGGGGGGTATCCACTCTCCTATAAGAAGGGCATGGTTATCGCCGGCGTTAAAGAGGCAGGCGCGAATGAAGACACGGTCATCTTCCACGCCGGAACCAAGCTGGAGAACGGAAAGCTGCTTACTTCCGGCGGGCGCGTACTGGGTGTCACGGCGCTAGGTGAAACGACGGCCGTAGCCAGGGTCAGGGCTTACGCGGCTGCGGCTAAGATTTCCTTCGATGGGATGTTTTACAGGAGAGATATCGCGGACGGCGTCCAGTAAGTGTCCATCCGGAAACCGGTATGAGAACAGGCGAAATTTCCGGATGTAAATTAGTGAGGTGAAGAGCAATTGGGAGTGCGGCGGCGAGAGCCGCCTTTCGCCCCGGATGGGGCCCATAATCCACCGCCTAACCGAGGACCGAGGGCGGCGGGGAAGGCTTAGATGCAAGGCGCCGAGACGATTTGAGCGCAGGCGTAGTAGCGCTACGTTGAGC
>VAPC010109693.1_pt1 | contig 10814 bp, 7 predicted proteins | sample 3395121 | NCBI WGS metagenome assembly VAPC01 (sample SAMN08290434, study PRJNA428436) | hydrothermal vent metagenome | isolation source: Deep-sea hydrothermal vent chimney | place: Indian Ocean: Southwest Indian Ridge | depth 1711 m m
ATTCGTGCTACCCAGATCTTCGAGAAAGGAGTCTTCGAGTATCGTGATTACCTGCGCGTGATTTCCACTGACGGACAAATTGTCGATTGGAATATCGTTGCTGGGTTTGCGACCTATTGTTGTGGTTTCACTCGTCAGCAAATACTCTTTCTTCTCGCCCGAATTTGATGTCGTGATCAGTTTTGCGACCATGTTTTATCCAGCCTCTAAAATAATTTATTATTACTGGGTGTAATCCGTTAATCGAACCACGCAACTAATTTTTTGTGCCAACTTTGGCTAGTGGAAAAACTTTCATCGATACGGCATAACATCACTGAAATATTGTCCAACCCGCCTTTCTGGTTTGCCTTAGTAATCAATTGCTTGGCAGCTTCTTCTAGATTATCACTAAATTGCTTAATAGTTAAGCATATATATTCATCTTCGACTAAATCGGTTAATCCATCCGAACATAATAGAAAAATGTCATTTTTTTGCACAACACCTTCCTGAATATCCGGTGTTACCACCGGATCTATACCCAAAGCACGCGTTACCAGGTTCTTATTCATCGAATTGCGAGCCTCTTCGGGGGTGTAAAAACCACGATCGATCAATTCCTGTAGTAGCGAATGATCTTTAGTAATCTGTTCCAGATTGCCTGCCCGCAGTAGGTAACAACGGGAATCTCCAATGTGAGCCAATGAAAATGTATTATTGTAAAATTGCAATACAACAACGGTAGTGCCCATGCCTCTATTTTCGGGGTTGGTCTGGGCAGTTTTGAAAACCAGGTCATTAGCCTGATCGATAGCGTTCTGGACGCAAATTGATACCAGCGAAAATCCGCTTACCGGATCAGTATGATGGACGTTAATGGCGGGTAATTGCTGCTGAATCGTATCGATGATGGTATCGACGGTTAAACTACTGGCAACCTCGCCGCCGCGGTGCCCACCCATGCCATCGGCCAGCACCAGTAGCCCGAGTGCGCTGTCATAGCCGATCATGTCTTCGTTATTCTTGCGAACGATACCCGTATCTGTCAGACACAGAATTGTAATTTTTTCCTGTAAATTCATCTAACGGACTACTTTATCGCCGCCAAAAAGCGCTTTAAATCATTGGCTAACTCGGTTCCAGTCTGGTACCTCTGCGCGACATTTTTAGCCATCGCCCTGTTTATTATTGACGATAGCTGGACTGGAATATCAGAGCGGACAGTTCTGATATCGGGCGCATCTTCATTGGTGATTTTAAACATCAGGCTCGCCATCGAATCTGCCTTAAAGGGCAGCGAACCGGATAGTAGCTGGTACAACATAACGCCGAGCGAAAACAAATCGGAGCGCCCATCGATTTTTTTCCCCGCTAACTGTTCAGGTGACATGTAAGACGGCGTACCCAGCACCATACCGGTTTTAGTCTTACTCGAATCCGTGATTCGGGCTATGCCAAAATCGGTTATTTTTAATGAATCCGATTCTGGCTCGTACATAATATTAGCTGGCTTGACGTCCCGATGCACAACATTTAGCTGGTGTGCATAGGCCAGTCCTTCGGCTGCGCGCTGAACAATGCTGAGGACTTTTTTTGCTTTAAGCAACTTACCTGGTTTGCTATAGCGAGCCAGATCATGACCCTTCAAAAACTCCATTGCTATATAGGCCAGATCGTGTTCTTCTCCCGCGTCGTAGATGGTGACTATATATGGATGACTCAGCCGGCCTGCGGTTTCAGCTTCGCGGAAAAAACGTTCCTTGACTTCGTCCAGTTCATCTTCCTCGAATTCCTGCGATAGTGCCATTGTTTTGATAGCGACCACTCGACTGATTTTGGGATCCTTGCCCAGATAGACGATGCCCATCGACCCTTTACCGAGTTCTTTCTCTACTTCGTAGCGGCCCAGCATCGGTTTTTCGATACCACCATCTAGCAGCAGGGTTCCTCCGGCACGGCCACCACCCGCACCCAGCATCACGGTCTCTTCCATCGCCTGAGCCCGGGTCATGCGAGTTTCGATATCTCGGAACTTATTGTCGTGTTTAGCTATATATTGGTAAACACTATTGGCTTTGTTGAACTGCCGTTTTCGTTCGAAGTCCAGTGCCAGGTTGTATAGCGCCTCCATCACGGGCTCTTCCACTGGGCACTTGCGGAATTTCTCGAATGCCATATCCAGTTGACCCTGGCTCTGGAACGCAACGCCAAGCATGCGGTTGCTTTCGGATGATTCCTCATCCGATTTGGCCTTTCCGCGTTCGGTCACCAGGAAGCGTCTCGTGGTAATCAGTAAGTGCCCAAGAATAAGTAGCACAGCAGGGCTCATTAGCTGTATCCACACGGTATTTGTGGTTATGGATACGTAGTGAGTGGCGATCAGGATCATTAGCAGAGTCAAGGTCAAAACCGCTGCGACCGCTGCCTTTAATCGTGGCATGACAAACATTAAGTAAAGACCAATCAACAAAAATGCACCCAGACGAGCCCATACTTCCCATTCCGGCACGATAAAAAAATCTTCGTTTAATATACTGGATACCGAATGGGCAAGCGTTAGGACGGGCGGCATTGCTGCGTTGATTGGTGTTACCTGGGTGCTACCGACACCAGTGGCTGTTGCACCAATCAAAACGATTTTACCTTCATATTTTTCAAGCGGAATTTTACCGCTAAAAACATCATAAAATGAGTCGATCTGGAACGCTGGCAAATCTCCGATATCTGAATAAAAGAATGTATTCATCTGCAATTGTGTATCGGTTTTTATTTCCAGATTTCCGAGCTCTACACTTTCAGCCAAATTGACGACGATGTCATCATTATCCAGGTTCAGGCTCTTAGCGGCTATTTGCAACGAAAGTGAAGGATAAAAACGATCGTAATATTTCAGTACCAGTGGTTCGGAACGTATGCCACCGTCTATGTCGAGTACTGCATTCAAATGGCCGATAGCCGAAGCAAATGGCCCGACTTCAGCGATCGGAGGTATTGCATCCACGGTGGTAATCGGAAATAGCTCCCGACTCTGAGCTGATACGCGATCACGTATCTGCTTGAGCGAGTTATTGAGCACGTAATCAGGAAGTTCCTGGTCCGGGTTGCCGCGAGGTATACCGAGGATAAATGGCATCGCCAATATGACATTTTTAGCCTTCGCAAAACTCTCTGCCAATTTGGCGTCGGTGTTGAGCGACTGCTCTGCATCGAAGAGGCGAGACTTCAGGGTTTCAATATCCTGGCTCAGGCGCAAGTGCAGATTAGACTGTAAGTAAAAGTCCAGTATTTGGGCGACGGGTTCATTGTTGCTTTCTAATTCCAGTATCGCCGCTAGAGCATCGATATCGGCTGGTACCTCGTTAAAGCTGGCATTGGAGAAAAATTCGATTAAATCGCGAATGAACAGTGTCCCGGGGTCGATTTGGGGCTCGAGAAAAAATACCGTCTGGCCGATTACTTTGGCACCCCCCTCGGAAAGTTTATTGACCAGTTCAGCATGCAGGTCGCGGGGCCAGGGCCATCTTCCAATATTAGCGATGCTTTCGTCGTCTATGGCGATTACCGCAATCTTGTCGGAAGGTAACCTGTCGGTTGCCCGTACACCCCAGTCGTAGGCGGCACGCTCTATACCCTGGAAGCTCGCAGTTCCAGATAAAATAATGACAGCAATTGTAATAACTAGCCCGGCAAGCCAATCACTATCCCACAAACGGGTTTTCATACCTTCTCCATAAAATCAGTGCATCTTTGAACGTCTATATGAATAGCCCATACCTGGTTAATCGGAGTATTCTGACAACACACACGCTTTTTTTAGTTTTTCGTAACTTTATCGGCATTTATCTATCGCAAAGATTTGTTCCTTCATGAATAGGTAGCGCGATACTATTAGGCCTCGGTCGTACCCCCTATAACTCCCGATTTTATTCTTATGGTCCAGGTGGGATAATCGAAGCCTTGTTTTCATTATTCTCATTATCTGATTCGGTACCGTTCGAATCAGATCCAGGGAACCCAGGATATATTCGTGAACACGCGTCTCTAATCGCCGAATTTTGATCTTCAATCTGCTTTGTCCAGAATAAATCAGAGACTCCCTAATTATGTTTCAGCAGTGCCCAATACAAGAGTCTGTTTTTAGTGAGTTTGAACTATAAAGTCGTAAGGACTTTTTTACCAGCGTTCGGGAGAAAAAAGTTGCTAGTTGAAACGACAATCTGTAAAACATGAGAAATCCATTTAACCGAAGGCTGAAGTTTTTCCCACGTGCCTAGATTATTTAATCCGGAATATGTCTGAGTTACTCGAGAGAATCGAGCGTCTAAACGAAATAGGAATTGCCCTCTCTGGCGAAAGTAACACACAAAGGTTGCTCGAACTGATCATGATGGGAGCAAAATCATTGACCCATGCGGATGGTGGATCACTCTATTTTCTCAAACAGGGGATGCTCAGTTTTGAAATTATCTCGAATGATTCTCTGGATATCCAGATGGGTGGAACTTCTGGTAACGAAATTACCTTTCCACCTATTTCACTATTCAAGGATGGGAAAGAAAATCACGCTAACGTAGTCTCCCATTGTGTATTAACGGGAGAAACGATCAATATTGACGATGTTTATCATGAAGATGGTTTCGATTTTACTGGTACACGCAATTTCGACACTAACACCGGTTACAGAACTCAGTCGATACTCACCTTCCCATTAAGAGATCACGAAAAAGAAGCTATCGGCGTGCTGCAATTGATCAACGCTCGGGATACCGAGTCTGGAGAGGTCATCAGCTTTAATGCAGTTGACCAGCAATTAGCCGAATCCCTGGCCTCCCAGGTGGCTGTTGCCCTGACCCAAAGACGGTTGATTACTGAATTGCAGGTGTTGTTTGAATCTTTCATCAAAATGATTGCAAGTGCGATCGATGATAAATCGCCCTATACCGGTGGGCATTGCCGACGTATTCCTGTATTGACGATGATGCTCGCAGAGGCCGTGCACGTTACCGAAACTGGCCCATTAAAGAATTTTCAAATCAGCGATAAGGATCGCTACGAACTAGAGACAGCCGCCTGGTTGCATGACTGTGGTAAGGTTGTAACGCCTGAATACGTGATGGATAAGGCTACCAAACTGGAAACTATTTTCGACCGTATTCATATTCTGGAAACCAGGATAGAAGTGTTAATGCGTGACGCCGAAATTGGTTACCTGCAAGCCAGGCTAGACAGCGATAACTCGGAGCAGACTTTAACGAGTTTGAAACGGCAGTACGAAGATCAATGTCAACAATACCGCGACGATCTGTCTTTTTTACAAAAAATTAATGTTGGCGGCGAGTTCATGTCGGATGATGACATCGAGCGCGTTTCAACCCTGGCAAAGTATAGCTGGATAGATATCAATGGCCAGCTTCAACCACTCGTCGCGGAAGACGAAATTGAGAATCTGAGTATTCGGCGAGGCACTTTGAACCACGACGAGCGCAAAATTATCAATAATCATATTGTCGCGACGATTAAAATGCTTGAATCTTTGCCGTTTCCAAAGAATTTGCTAAATGTGCCTGAATTCGCAGGCGGTCATCACGAAAAAATGGATGGGTCGGGCTACCCGAAGGGTCTACACAGGAATGAGATGTCAGTACAGGCGAGGATAATGGCAATTGCTGATATATTCGAAGCACTGACGGCGCGCGACAGGCCTTACAAAAAAGGTAAAACCATATCGGAGTGTCTAAAGATCATGGGTCATATGAAAAAAGATCAACACATAGACCCAGATATCTTTGATATTTTTATCAGAGAGAGAATCTACCTTGACTATGCCGCCGAATTTCTCGATCCGGAGCAGATCGATGAAGTTGAGGAGAATGCTATCCCCGGGTATTTGAACTGAGGTTCCCTGGAGATCAGGAATTAAGATCTTCGGCCGCTGCGGTATCTATTCCATCCTTGAGCACATAGGTTTCTATCGCCTTTTCGTTGAGCAAGAATGAAGCTGCTGAACTCCTTCGGCCGGTATCGCAATATATGATGTATTTTTTATTGCTATCAAGGGAGTTGGCTTTCATTCGTAAAAAGATCAACGGAATATTGATGCTATTCTTGATATGGTTAGCATTGTGTTCGGCGGGTAAGCGAACATCAAGCCAGTCGGCACCTTTGGCTACGAGTTTTTTAGCTTCTTCGTAGCTTACCCAGTTCAAAAGTGGTTCATTTAATAGCGAGTTGAAATCCTCTTTGTTGAGGCGCATTAAGTGGCCTTTCGATAACATCGTAACGGTAGCGTTGCGCTTGGTTTCCGATATCAAAGCTTCTTCACCAAAGCTGTCGCCCACCGACAGTGTGGCCAGCTTGACACCTTTTGGATTAGCCGGGGTAGCCCGCGATACCATGCACCTGCCTTCCTTTATAATATAGAAGAAATCGCCATCCTGGCCCTGTTCAACCACTTTGTCGCCAGGTTTATAGGAAACGTCCTCCATACGCATAAACATGGCCTGAATATTGGCAGGGGGTATGCGATGGAACGCGCGTGTTTGCAGAATTCGAGACATCCAGTCGGTTTCGTCGTCTTCCTCCTGAACCTCTTCTACAAGGTAGCTTCCTGTTTGATCCCAGGTTAACATTATGTCAATCATATCGCTGTTGATTTTGGCGATTATCGCTTCCGATTTAGCCCTCGCTGAAGCTGCTCTTGGGAAGCTGTGTGCGATTGGCTCAAGCCCGTCAGTAGTTCCTGCCTTGATCGCCTTGATGACTTTCTTGTCGAGTACCAGTTCTATTTCTCCCTGTAATACATATATATGACACTTTTCCGTGTCATCTTTTTTAAATATGTAATGACCAGCCTTTACCTTGATCGGAGTGACTTTTTTAACCAGGTCCCGCTTATTTTCAGAGCTCAGGGAATTAATCGGAGAAAGGGACGTAATCTGGTTGGCATCAATTTCTAGCGACATATCTTAATCGTGGTCTTCCATTGAGAATTGATTTCTAAACGGCCTTATTCTGGCGTCTGAAGCCATATAAAGCAAATAATCTACGGGAAATTTGAATCTTATCAAGCCGATATCGAAAAACGCGAAGGCTATCGAATTATCCTGATTGCTTGGTAATATCGACGTATAGCTTAATTTTTTGCCCTGGCTGCAAATATCGTCCTATCTTATTCCAGCGCCTTATATCAGACACTCGAATATTAAATCTAGTTGCGATCCGGTACAGTGAATCACCTTTTCGGATGGTGTATTTCAGCGCATAAAGACCCTGGTTCGGTCCTGTTTCGGTCAGGCTCGCCACGCTTCGTTCCAGGGATTCCTTTTTGGTCCAAATGGTTAGTTTTTGACCAACGTTGAGTGTATCGATGGGTGCCATACCATTCCACCTGGCCAGTGCTTTGGTAGACACTCCATAGCGTCGTGAAATGCTCCACAGGCTTTCACCTGTGCGTACCAGGTGTATTTGTTTGTCGCCGCTGCGGCGGGTATTTTTAATTTTACTCAAGCGGGCTGTTTTACTTAAGGTATACGATTTTAACGATTTTGTTGCAGTAGGAATCGTCAGATATTTACCGGCTCGAATCTGCGTGCCACGAATCTTATTCACAGATTTGATCAACGCTGTCGTGGTGCGATACTTACGCGCAATTTCACTCAAGGTCTCTCCGCTCCTGATCTTGTGGCGCACCCAGTTAATGTGCTTTTCAGCGGGAATTTCATTTAAAGCCTGTTTAAACTGCTCACTTTTGTCCTTTGGCAGTAGTAAGCGATGGGGACCATTGGGCGACGTCGCCCAGCGGTTGAAACCCGGGTTGTATTGATACAATTCGCTTATTGTTAATTCGGCAAGCTCCGCAGCCAAAGCCAGATCGATCTGCTGATCGAGTTCGACGATGACAAGGAATGGTTCGTTTCTGATGGGTAATAGTTCTAGCTGGTATCGCTCCGGGTTACCAAACAATTCTTTCAGAGCATACAACTTGGGCAGGTAGTTTTTGGTTTCTTTACGAATTCTTGTCAGATTCCAGAAATCGGTTTGTCGATTGCGTTTCCTGTTGTATCGAACAGCATTTCTAATTTTACCCGGGCCGGCGTTATATGAAGCCAGGGCCAGATCCCAGTCACCGTTAAACTGATCGGAAAGCGATTTTAGATAGCGAATAGCGGCGCGGGTGGATTCGATAATGTCACGCCGCCCGTCGTACCACCAGTTTTGCTTCACTCCTAGAAATCTTCCTGTTGAGGGTATAATTTGCCACATGCCAGAAGCTCTGCCGTGCGAGTAGGCAAAAGTCTGGTAGGCGCTTTCTACTATGGGGAGCAGCGCGAGTTCGGTCGGCAGGTTATTTTTCTCCAGCTCATCCAGGATAAAAGGCAAAACCAGCCTGGCGCGTTGCATCACACGTTCGAGATAACCTCGATTATTTAAATACCAGTTCAGCTGCGCATTTACCCTGTCGTTTAACACCGGCGTAAATTGCATACCCTGTTGCAGGCGGTACCAGGCGTCGTTATTTTTTTCTATTTCGGCGAGCGCCAGCAATCCGGCTTCGCGGCGTTGCAATACAAGGGACTCGCGTGTCTGCGCCATTTTAATCGCCAGATTTAACGAGGGTTTGTCATCGATATCGTCTGGTCGGGGTAGAGTTGACACGACAGATGGCGGGTTTTCCATCGGGGGGTAGGGCCAGGGAGTTACGAAATAATCTTCGATAAAAATCCGCTGTGTATCGGGTTGATTAATATTGGCAACTTCGGGCGTAGTTTGTGGGGTATCGATCGCTGCGATTGATTGATCGAGCGGCGCCGTCGTCTCTGCCAATTCCACTTGAATCGTGCTACAGGCACCCGGTAAAAATGAAAAAACTAATACTAAATACTGGTATCGATGGCGTGCAAAATTCAAAATCCTATTTATTATCATTAGTATAGCAGGTGTGTAGACGCTAAAATGTCGTATTGTACAGTTCAAAATACAAGTTTCAAATGCGAAATCATCCACAGAATCAATCGAGAAACTCCAATTCAAACATCAACGAGTGGTATAAAACGCCACTGGGTCAATACCTGCTTGATGAATTGAAAGCTATTCTGGAGCCCATACTGGCCACATCGTTTGGGTATCATTCACTACAAATTGGTTGCACTAGTCATGCTAATCTTTTACTCGATTCGTGCCGGGTGAAACATCATTTCAAGCTCGACAAAAGTAATATAGATGTCGATTTGCAGGTACACCCCTCGCTGTTGCCGATCGCTAACGATAGCGTCGATCTGATGGTGCTGATGCACCATCTATCGAATACCACCGAACCACATGAGAATCTGCGTGAAGCTTCCAGGGTATTGATCCCGGAAGGGAAGTTGATCATTGTTGACTTTAATCCACTATCGCTGTGGGGTGTTCGCCATTTCTTTCAGTCCTGGTTGGAACAGGCGCCCTGGAACGGACATTATTATACTGCCCGACGTCGTAAGGACTGGATGAAACTGCTTGGCTTCGATCAGCAAAAGCATTATCGGGTGGGATATGTGCCACCCATTCAGCATCTGTCGGTATTTCGACGATTTTCCTGGTTAGAAAAAGGATTGAAAAACGGGTTTAAATTTTCTGGCGCGTTGAATGTGCTGGTTTATAATAAAAATATTTCAGCGATGACCCCCATTCGTCAGCGGTGGGTTGCGCGAAAATTACTACCCTCTAAGGTGGGGCGTCCCATTGTCGGACGAGGGATGAAATATGACAAATAAGGTAACCATGTATACCGATGGTGCGTGTCGTGGAAATCCAGGACCTGGGGGCTGGGGAGTAATAATGCACTATCGAGATACGGAGAAAACCCTGAATGGATTCGACCCGGAAACGACAAATAATCGTATGGAGCTTACTGCCGCAATCGAAGGTTTGCGAGTGCTCAAGCGACCCTGCAACATTGATTTGAATACCGATTCTAAATATGTGATGCAGGGAATCAATCAGTGGATTGAGGTCTGGAAATCAAACGGGTGGAAAACTGCGGGGAAAAAACAGGTAAGAAATATTGATTTGTGGAGGCGATTGGAGGAAGAAACAGCTAGACACAGGATTATCTGGCACTGGGTGAAGGGTCATTCGGGCATCAGGGGTAACGAAATGGCAGACCAACTTGCAAACCAGGCGATAGACAGCGAGATCGCAAAAATATGAGGCAAATCGTACTCGATACCGAAACCACGGGTCTGGAGACCAGTAAGGGTCACCGTATAATAGAAATTGGTTGTGTCGAATTAATCGATCGCCGTATTACCGATAATCACTGGCACTATTTTATCAACCCAGATCGAGAAATTGACGACGGCGCCTACGAAGTACACGGTATCAGTATCGATTTTCTACAGGACAAACCCCTATTTGAGGAAATAGCCCAGGAATTCATCGCCTATATCGATGGCGCTGAGTTAGTGATCCATAATGCACCCTTCGATGTGGGTTTTCTCGATTACGAACTGGGGAAACTCGACGCTGAACCGACGACCATCGAGGAGCATTGCCGCATACTCGATACGTTGATAATGGCGCGGCAAAAACACCCGGGCCAGAAAAACAATCTGGATGCACTGTGCAGACGATACGAAATAGACAATAGCCAGCGTAGCCTTCATGGTGCGTTACTCGATGCGCAAATTCTGTCTGAAGTGTATCTGGCGATGACCGGGGGGCAAACCGCTTTGGGTCTGGATGAATCCGACTACGGGTACGAAGCAGTGCGCGACGCGACGGATCACCGACCTGCCTCTCGAAACGGGCCTTTACCCATATGGTTGGGTAATGAGGCTTCCGAACAGGCGCAC
>VAPC010113679.1_pt1 | contig 10806 bp, 9 predicted proteins | sample 3395121 | NCBI WGS metagenome assembly VAPC01 (sample SAMN08290434, study PRJNA428436) | hydrothermal vent metagenome | isolation source: Deep-sea hydrothermal vent chimney | place: Indian Ocean: Southwest Indian Ridge | depth 1711 m m
ATAGCTCCGCCGAAAGCGGCCAACAGTATTTTTGCTATTGCGGCAGCAAATCCCTCTGTGTCTAGCTTAGTGGCCGCGTCTACTAATATATCTGACCATATGTCAGACAGCTCATCTACTATAGACGTGTCGCCAAATGCATCCAAAAACTCCTGGCGGGCTTGCTTTGCTAACTCCTCCACAGAAAGAACCAGCGCCTCCATCTTTTTCTGTAGGTTTTCAAAGATTCCCCCTGAGTCGTCATCGCCATCATCATCGCCATCATCGTCTTTCTTTCCACCGTAAGGGGGGAGGCCGCCACCGATCACGTCGGCTAGGTCGCCTACCGCATCTGCGAGCTTTCCGGTTTTTTTACTGCTTGATTCCAGCAGCCGAGCATACTCTTTTAAGAGATCATTGTTCTCTATCTGTAGTCTTATCTGCTCCTCTGTCGCATCGAGGATTCCCTGTGCGGCGTCTACAGCTTCTTGAGCTGAGTCCACTCGCAGCTGCGCTGTCTCCAATGCTATGTCACGAAGCTCTTCTTCAGCCTCTATACGAGATCTCAAAGACTCAAGCTCTTTGTCCCTAAGCTCTTCTGCTGCACCTATCTTTTCTCGCGCGGCAGTGGTTGCAGTGTCCCTCTCATCTTCAATAGCAACTTTTTGCTTAACAAGCTCCATGTGCCTGAGGCGCATGCGGGCGACTTCCTTGGCTTGCTCTGGAGCTGCCGCGTTTGCTATGAGTTCTAAAAGAGCCTCTCTTTCGCGCTGGTCTATAATTGCTTGACGCGCGTCTGTTAGCCCCTTGATTTCATCGTCAATCGGTTTTAATGCGCTAGCAAAGCTCTTCGTGGTCCGTTCCAGCTCGTCATTTAGCCCGCGCAAGACTTCTCTAAACCTCTTCTGTGTTTTATCCAGCTGGCTATTAAGCGGGTCTAGAATACTCGTAAAGCGCTCCTCTGCGTTGTTTAATTCTTGTTGTGCTGTAGCAAGCTCTTTGGTTGCCGAGTCAAGGGATATTAGCTCCAGCACGTATTCTTTGAGAGCGTCACTGCTTTTCCCAACTATAGCTGGGTCAAACAGTTCGTCGAGGGCCTTTTTCGTCACTACGCCGGTTTCTCTTATCTGCTCTATGGCGCCAGCTATGCCGGTTCTGGAGCTAATAACAGCAGTAAGCCCTTCTTTATCAGTGAACATGCCCCCGAGGTCTTTGTCGAATGTTAGGCTTCTTATAGTAGACTCGACCAAACTGGCAATGTCATTAAACTTGCTAAAGTCGGCATCAAGCCACCCTTCAATCCATGCCTCCATGGTATTCTTGCCCCATACATCTATGTCGGGCAATAGTCTTGGAGGGCTAAAAGCCTCCAGCAATGTCCGTATATGGTTCCCTATTATTATTAGAACCTTCGTGACGGCTGCTACTGCCGCACCCATTCCACGGGCAAGCGCTAACACAATGTTAGAACCCCACTCAAACGCCGCAGTTGTAAGGTTCATCCCCTTTTCGTCTAGTTTTTTTCGTGCGTCACCAAGGCTCACGCCGACAGCAATGGCCATACCAGAGAAAACAGCAAAGATTGCAGCGGGGATCAACATCCACCCCGACACAAGGCTAGTGATGAATGTTGCAAACGCGCCTATTGCAATAATAAGTGTACCAAGAGAGCTTACCAGAAGCCCACTGATGATTAGGAGCGGCCCAATGACGGTAACAAAAGCCCCGAGAGCACCGGCGAGGATTACTATTTTGGGGTGTAGCTCCGCTAGTTCAGCCAGTTTGTTAAAGAGCGGGATCAATGCTGCCAACACGGCGTTTATACCAGGGAGCAATACAACTCCTAGCGTTATCGCAAGGACTTCTAAACTAGCCTTTGCGCTAGATGCCAGAAAGGTAGTTGTCTCTGCGAACCGCTCGAAACCCTCATTTGTTATCCCCATCGACTCGTTCACGTTATTGAATATCTCTACGTATTCTTCCGATAACCCTCCAGTAACAGTGAAGATACCAGCTAAGCCACGGGCGCTGCCAATAACCTTCGCCATTTGTTCGTTGCTATCCCCAAAAACCGCCATTAGAGCTAGCAGTGTGTCATGCAGCCCCCGCTCTGGGTCATCTATGGCATCCCGGATATCCTGCATGGATATTCCGTATTCGTTCAGCTTCGCTTCTGCTGCGGCCGTTGGCTTAAGAATAGCGTTTAGGGCAGCGCGTAGAGAGGTAACAGAAACCTCTGCCGGGACCGCGGTCCTGGTGAATGTTGCTATAAATGCACCCACTTCAGCAAAGCTAACGCCCATGTTTGCAGCAGTTGCTATCACCCGCCCTAATGTGGGTGCAAGAGTCTCAACCTCAAGGTTGCCCTCTCTGACGGTTGCAACCAAGATATCGGTAGCTTTGGCAGCAGTTATGTTTGAGTCGCCATATGCCTGCATGACGCCAGTAACAACTCTGGCGACAGCCTCGGTTTCTCCCAGACCAATGGAGGCCGCCTTAGCCGTTATAATTAGCGTGTCTATAGCTTCAGTCGCCCCGCGTATACCAGCTGACGTGATAACGAACAACGCCTCTGCTAGTTCATTCGGGGACCGGCCAAGCGCGGGAGCGAGTTCGAGAAGCTGATCCGCCCATTCTGCAACTTGTTTTTCTGCAACCCCAACCAAGGTTATGATTTTAACCATGGACTCCTCGAACTTAACGCTCTGAGAAATGACGCCTAGCATGGCACCAGAGGCAAGAAATGTAAGCTGGAACCCCAGAATCAGTACCTGGTTCCCCACATTTCTTATGTTGTTCCCGAAGTTAAGAATCGCGCTGGAGGCACCGCTAAACTGCTTGGACATGCGCTTAACTTGCGCGCCTGTAAGACCCATCTGCCTTCGCAGGGTTTTATTCCCCTGATTCCACTGGGTCATACCTCTTATGACAAGTTCTATGCCAACAGCCGTGAATCTACCAGCCATGTTACTTCTTCATCTTCTGCGCTTTCGCGTCTTCTATGTGGCTATTAATTTGTTGATGGGTCATATGCCATGCAATTATGGTCGCCAAAAACTTAGGCGGGTACATGCCCATGTTAATCTTATGTAACTCGTCCAATGTTGCACCTGCTGCTATAGCACCATCCCATAACGAGTATGTCATGCTATAGTTTATACCTGGGTCTACTGCCTCTTTAAGAGAGTAGTCTCTTAGCGGGACTCCGTGTCTAGTCGCTGCGAAACGTTCTTACTGCTTCTTCTATCTCCTCGGCGTCTAGCCCGCTGAATGTAGATATCATTGGTATGTCTGCGGTCGCAGTCGCTATGTATTTCTTGAACACGAACTCAAGCTCGTCTGGGTCTGTCATGTCATAGCGAGCCAAATCGATGCGGTTCATTTTTGCAAGCATAGACAGTTGTTTACGCCATCTACCGTTCTCGTCTATATCGTATGGCGAGCCATCTTCGTTCACTAACTCGACCCCCATCATGATCATTACGTCAATTGCAGCCATTGAGCGCTCGACATCCAGCCTTTCAAGCTCACGCAGATAGTCCGGGTCATTAGGGTTGGGCTCTTCTCTGCCTTTGTCATCTACAAACACTATCGGGGGGCGAGGTTCCGGCACTCTTGCCGACGCCTCGTCTATAAGAGGCGCTGATACAGGGTGTATGTTTGCCCAGTATCCTGTGCTAAGTTGCACGGGTTCGGTAGGAACGTTACTGCGCATACTTTTTGCCACCTGCACAGCAACGCTCGCACCGGTTTTCTTAGTATTCTTGTTAGCCATTAGATCCTCCAGTCCGAAGGAATTCCTTCGTTAGGTTGTTATGCTGTTCCTAAAACAACAATGCCGTCTGATGCATCGTCAGCTAAGCCTACCCCAACAAAAAGGTCTGCATTTGACTGACATGCAACCAGGGCATTAATCCGGTCGTTTGCTGGTATGACACCACTGCCTTCAGGCAGTACATACCAATCATAGCCGCCATTGATGCTGCGCAGTATACGCCCAGCAGGAGTGGCAGTGTCATGAGCCATGAATAAAACTGACTCGCTTGCCGATGCAATATCTCTGATAACGCCAGCCCCACTGCCAGGGAACGCTTTCGTTGTAAACGTTGTGCCCCCATTAACAGTGTAGTACAAAACGCCAGTCGCGGTGCCAAGTAACCAAAAGTTTTCGCTAACGACTAACACTGCGTTAAAGTGTACACCAGCGCCAATTGGCGACGGGGTTACAGCAGTCCACAGAGTTCCGTTTGCGGTCTTGACAATACGGCCATTGTTCCCTACGGCTACAGCGAACTCATCAGAGAACGCGTCTACATCGTTGTATTGGTCAGTATATATTGTACCTGCATCAAGCACGGTTACACCGGCAGTTGCGTCTTCGGTACTGTAGATATACCCACCAGCGCCAACGATAAAAGCCTTTGCTGAGCCGACAGAAACAGCTCTCCCGCCACCGCCAGCAACGAAACCAGTCGCCACTTCGGTAAAGTCGGGGTCTGTTATCCCGTCGAACTCACTCAGTAGAGCATAGTGCAGGCTTTCTGACGCTTCGCTCACAACAAACAAGTATGAGCCTAAGCAGGCGATACCATCAGGGTCATCACCTACGCCCATTGAATCAACATCATGGGCGTCCCAGCTTACACCGCTGTCTAAGCTGAATGCAACGTCTGCTGGCGTGCTTGGCGAGCCCCCAGCAGCTAAAGACAAAGCGAAGAATTTATTACAACCAGTTGATTCTTCGTCGCAGTCCCCGCACGAAGCAGTGTCGCAGATAGTTACGTCTACTAACTCATTAGTGACTACGCTACCGGCTTTCTCGCCAAGTGTCAGCTCCACGATTTCGTATATTTCTCTGGCAGAAACATCAACGCTCTCGTCAATTTTTGCGCGCTCATCGCTTCCGAGCGCACCGAAATCTTCAGCGGTCCAATTGGTAAGAACGGCATCCTCTAAGATTACCTTCTTATCGTACTTGTTGTATGCGGTGGGGTCCTTACACGAACCGAAGTTAATCTGCACATCGACTGGGCATAATGCCTTGGCCATTCTGAGCAACTCGCTCTTAATGTCCCTAGCGTAGCGTCCTGTCAGGGTAATGCTAACGTTCTCTTCTGATCCACGTATCTTCCCCGCCTCAAGAAACTTATCGTACTGAGTTGGATGCGGGATTTCGATTTTAGTTGTGTCACCGAGGCTCTGACTCGGAGAGCCAGCTTTTACGGTGCTCATGTAGGTTGGCTTATGATCGGCACGAGCGCGGCCTTCTAGGATGAATACACGGCTCTGCCCGGATTGTGCCGGGTTAAAACTCGTAGCCATTATTTACCTCCGTCTCTAAGTTCACGCTTGTATAAATTTACAAGTGGCCTCTTAAAGGTTCTATGAATTGCGGACATGATCCCATTGGTTCTCGCAACATCACTCCATGTCACAATCCCCATGTCCATAAGATGGTTATGAAGATCACGCTTCATGCCATCCCAGTCTAGCATGTCTATGTTGGGCGGGTCGCATGGTATGCCCTTTTCAGCCATGCTGTCAGGATCACTATCCCTAACTTTAGCTTTATGCTTATATCCTTTGTCATCTGTCCATTCAACTATTCTCATGCACTCTCCTAAATAACACCAGCGCTGATTTTGCGCTTGTTGAGCGAACTCAAGGCTTTGAATGCCATTTGCTCACCCCTTCGCGTTCCGAAGGGTGCTCCCAATAATTTGAAATCGACAAGATATGATGTCTCTCCTACTGCGGCGAGGTCTTGCCTCCAGCTATCGGCTAGTGAAGTCACATTGCCACACTGGCAGAAAGGCCGTTCAACCCTGGCTGTCGCGAGCCAGGCTATAATCCGTGCAAAAAAGTCGCTTAACGGTTCGCACGAATCGCCACTCAAGAAAGAGTCGTCCATGTCGCCTGCATAGTACCATAACTTGACCTGATCAGGGTCTCTACACACACTATACGTATTCGATGTCCACTTAGCACTCGAGGCATCGTACGTACCTGGCGCGGGTACTACCCAGCCGCCTTCAACATCCCTAACTAACAAACACCCATTCTGTGTAGTGAACGTGCATACTGTGCATCCAGATCCACCACAGGTGCTGCAAGTTGTTATGCCGGTTATGTTCTCCGGTTCCCAGAAGAACTGTGCCGACGCAACAGTATTATCCGTGTACTCCCGGTATATGTCAACCGAGGTGACATAGTTTGAGGTAGTTGTGATATCTATAGCGCTAAAGCCATCCATGTCCGGGTGTGCCGCCTGCACGTCTGGGTCTATGAACAGCCAGCTATCATATATCAATGTTACATTACCACCCGAGATTGACTTGGATTTTGCTGGCCTAATCTCCCACTCTTTTACGCCGCCCATGCCAGTGAAGTATGCTTTTATTTCACATGCTGTAGTTTCGGTGGTGGGGTATACAACTGTTGCTCTTTCAAAGAAACCGTCGCCGTCCTCGTCAGTGAACGTTAGAGAACCACCACTCACCGAGGCTGTCCCAATAAGGGAGACTGTTCTTCTACCCGGCTGTATTACCTTCTTCCACTTGGTTTTGACAGACTTCCTCTGCCCGGCGGGGTTGACACCCCCAACGGCAAACATGTCCGGTCGATGAAACTGTGTATACCTATGGTTTTCGTTTGTTACCCATGTTGGGGCAAGAGGGTAGCCGAGCCAGCTAGCTATCTCGTCCTCTGCCTGTTTAATAGTAAATGCTAGATCCTCCCGAGAAACCTGGTCGGCGTTTTGCCAGCTATGCCGTGGCCATACGTCCTCGCAGTTATTGTTTGCTAGTCCCCACACGGTCTGACCGACGGCACCTTGGAAATGCACTGGGCTTATACCCAGTATTTGAGCGTATCTTGGCAACGAGAGCCATGTGTAAGGTAAGGGGCTTGCTATACCGAGACCGGTGCCAGCTGTACCTCCCCCTATGGGGGTCATTGATCCAGTACCCATCAGCTTACGACCTCCAAGTCAGGATTTTGGTCATCTATAAAGCCACCTTTTTGCTTCCAGAAATAATATGAGCCAGGGTCTAGGATGGGCAGGTTGCTAAATTCGTCCCGCGCAACCCCAAAAACGTCAGTGTTGCCGGTCCACACTACGTGTGTTTTCCCAGAATCCGTGGAAATCTCTATGTCAACGCCCTCTATCGGCTGTCCTGTGACAGAATTTGTAACAGTATACGTGAACTGCACGGCAGTTCCTACTGGAGGAGTTAGCAATCCTACGGACCCGGTCACATAATCCTGGTCAAGGACTGTGGCCCCGGTGTACTCGGCGGCAGCAAAATAATTATAGAGGGTCAGGTCAGCCCCGGCGTATATCCGTATGTATGACCCAATGTTATCTATCTCCTCTGTCGGGTTTTGGGTGCCGTCCCATATAACAGTATCAGCGCCGGTGGCCCTGTTCTGTCTGGTCAGATAAAGGTCTATCTCAGAGAGAGTCAGACCCGTGGCCATCTGCCCGGTGTTTTCGGTGAAGAATACTGCTATGGTTAGATCACTCATTGCATATGCCCTGCTTCATGTTCATGTATTATACACATGTTATGCTAATGATTCATATATAACGACTTGCGCCATGCTGGGGTGAAGTCTCGCACCCTGTTCCAACCCATAACATCATCATTTTGGGCTGATTCATATACGTCGTAAATGTCGTCGAAGAATCTCTGGAATTCCCAGCGTACATTGTCCATCAGGTAACGCTCAGCATGCTTTCGTATTACCTTCGGGTCTAGCGTGTGGGCATTTTTTGCCGCCCACACAAAATCATCTAACGTGTTGCATAGAAAGCCCGTACGATTATCTAGAACCGTCTCACTAAATACCCCATAATTTGTAGTAATCACGGGTGCCCCTGTGAGCTGTGCCTCAACATTCACACCACCGAACGCCTCTAAATATTGAGTGGGTACAAACACAGCTCTTGCACCGCCCATTAGTGTAGCCCTCTCATCGGGGTCAATGTGGCCAATAAACTCACAGTGGCCTGGAAGGTTGTTCACGTCAATATCGTCCCACTCACCAGATAGCTGCCCAGCGAGTATCAGCTTTGCACCAATATGCCCAGTAGCCTTTATCGCCGTTTCAACACCCTTCCTCAGGATCATTCGGCCCACGTACAAAAAGTAGTCCTCCTTCTTTTCCTGGAAAGGAAAGTCTTTCTCGTCAAAGTAATTGGGTATGACCCTGTCGTAGTAATGGCCATTAATACTTTCCCCAGGATGTTCGCTACCGTATGTGAAGTTCTGTAGGTACGCAGACTCAAAAGCTCTAAATCTTGCATATGAGCCCCTGTATCCTATGCCAGGCTCACATGTCAAGAACAGGCCCGCAGCGTCTGCTATTGGCTTTTGGTATACACCTTGCATGACTAGCATGAAGTCGTCATGCTTCATGTTCTCAAGCACATGCTTGGACGCATTTTTATAGTATTTGGCGGTGGTTGCTGTGCGAGGCTTGTTGAAATCATGACGGAAAGATGTCTCGCGCCATGGGTAGCCGAGACCGTCACACTGAGGTCTGTTGTCCCCGCTTCCCCATTCCTGCCTTATGTCTGCTATAGTGTGGGTTTCTACAAACTCTGTGCACGGGGCATCAGATGTCTCAGCACCATATATGATTGTCTCATGCCCCAATGAGAGGAGCATCTTAGATAACTTTACTATTTTTTGCGTGAAGGCGCAGGAATTGTATCGCTCAGACACGGGCAAATGTGCAAGCCCCAAAATATGAAATCTATGCTTCCTTTCAACACGATCCATGTTAACACTCCTTTATGTTGGAAATACTCCATAATAACATTTCCCCACACAGTTGCTCTCCGCAATATGTTCTACACGCCCCTCTCCACCCAGCCAGGAGTCTAGATCCTTCGCTGTAAGAGAATGCGGGTGGCCTATATTTGTTGGGGTGTCTACCCACTCAAATATTCTAATGAGCTTTGCTACTTTTTGGGCGCTAGCAATAACCTCTCTAGGATCACGAGTATGCTGTAGGCAATTATACACGAATGCTTCATCATACACAAATGGCCCATGTAGCTCTTCGGCAGGTATCTGCATGTACTCTATGCCGGCCATAGCATAGCGAGCCTTAACCCACTCAGGTACAGGAAGAGGGTCAACTACGGTAGCTAACTTAAGACCAACACATTTGAGCAGCAGGCTCACAGGCCCACCGCCTATGTCTATGATGCTCTTGCTTTTCATGTCTATGTTGTATGGACTCTTGCCATTGTGAAACATGCGCAGGCCCATTCTATGGGCATAGACAAGCTGCTTTTCTTCCTCCCCATATGAATTTGTGCATAAGGCATGCCAGTCAGTCTCGAACTTTTGCGCGTCTTTCCACTCTTCGTAGTCTATTTGCATTCGCCTCTCCATGCGTACTCCCCCTGAGACAACGGTATCTTCCCCATAGGAGGGCTATATAATACTGTGCCAACTAAGTCTAATCCTCCCATGTCTGTGCCTTTTCCCACGCTGTATCAATTCCTTCGTTCATGTCCTCCTTATTATACATGTGTTATGAATATTCTTCGAGCAGCTGCCGCCGGCAACACCACCGGGAACACTCGCGGGATAGTCTCGTACAGATCCCAGGGTTGGGTATAGGCGTGCCAGACCTCGGAAGGGGAGAGGGCGACGTTATGGATGCGGAAATCACCAATTATACCTGACCACGAACCGCCGGTAGAACGAGTGCCGATTGCTAAATATGCCTGTGTATCAAACGGATTAACGGTTCCGGATAAAGAAGCACTATGTGTTTCTACCCCATCAGTATATATTCTTATAGCCGCGCCGTCATATGTGCCAACAAGGTAGGCCAATTTGCCTACCGTTAGAGGATTTGGATCAATGGCATTCTTGTTATCTAGGTTAGTTTGTACTACAAAATTCGGCCTGTCTGTTGTACCAAATAGCCTTAGTTCAAATGGATCGTGTGAGCCCGCACTAATAATAAACGGATAATTTAATCCAACCGTATCTAATCGCACCCAGGCTGATACGGTAATATAATCTATAGCGTCGAAAGTTCCATCATCCGTGATTCTAAAATGATCGCCATCTGCAATTATATATTCATATGCCGTGCCCACCTGGCTTAGCCTAATAATGGACGGTGTGCCTTGTGGCAATCCATTAAGACCATTCTTGGTATAGTTTAATAATTTGCCCACGCCCCCCCCTCCCAACGTCGGCCACCAGCCCACCAACCCCCGCGCTTGCGGACTATGCTTTTTCATCCGGAAAGGACGGCCAAACGCCTGGTTCTGCCTGAACCGTCCTGTATAGCCGCGTCTAGTTAGTATGGGCATTATTGGCTCTCATCGATAATCGGAGTCATAGCAACAGCCATTTCTACCGCGTCGGCAACAAACGCCTGGTCAGCCTCGTTATACACTACAATTGAACCATAACGATGTGGTGGCGAGTAGACAAACGTCTCAAATTGAACGACAGTAGTAGCATCTGATGTGCAGGAGAGAACACCAATCAGGTCTAGCTGCAAGATAGAATCAGCTAATGAATCGCCAGCCGTACCTGTATAGGCTGCATCAGCACCAGTACAACCACCTGGATTTGCCGTTCCAGCCGTAGCGTGTGGCGAAGCTGCCCAGAAAAAGGAAACAACATTGCCCGATGTGGGCGCAACAGCAAATTCAATGGCAACCGTAACCGCGAACGCTGCCGCTCTGGTTGCGCCAAGGTCGGCCTTCGCTCCCTGTCGAGCCGCTGAAGCCGCTACAGATGTCAAATCTATTTGATGTGTCCGCGTTCCCAGATCGCCGGCATAATC
>VAPC011110736.1_pt1 | contig 10806 bp, 8 predicted proteins | sample 3395121 | NCBI WGS metagenome assembly VAPC01 (sample SAMN08290434, study PRJNA428436) | hydrothermal vent metagenome | isolation source: Deep-sea hydrothermal vent chimney | place: Indian Ocean: Southwest Indian Ridge | depth 1711 m m
AGAACGCTTGACCTGTCGTGGCCCAAACCATCAGGCCCCTGGAACACCCGCAAGCACATCTCCCATTACATGTTTAGCGTCATCAATGAGAACCCCCGGCGATGGAAAGAGGGCGCCAGGTTCATGCACCATGTGCTAAGCGTCAGCAGAGACGACCCGGAAGTCCACCAGAAAGCCTTCGATCAACTCGGCCACTGCTACCACGACCTGCTCGAAGACTGGGCGCGTGCCGCCTTCTGGTGGCGGAAGCTCGACAAGTATCACATGAACAACTTCATGGGTCTGGCCGACTGCTACTGGAAGCTCGGCAGCAAGGAGATGGCCGCAGACCTGCTTCGCAGAATCCGCACCGATTCCACGCGGTACGGTTCGGCGATCAAGCTCTGGTCTGACATGGGCGAATTGGACGAAGCGCTGCGACTGGCCGAAGCCTCGGCCCGGGCCGGTTATCCGAGCGGGGCCTATATAGGCGCAGGCGACGCCTGCCGCAAACACAGCCGGTACTCCCAGGCCATCGCCTACTACAAGAAGGTTCTCGCCCTTCCTGCGACCTATACGAAGATCAATGGGAAGAACCAGGAAAACCCCATCCAGAAACGAAACAAGCAGCGCGCTGGAACCGCCATTGACAATATCAAGACATTTGAAACCCTCGACCTGACCCGCATCCCTGACGGCATCTACACGGGCGCCAGCCCTGCTTATATCGGAGATCTCACCGTGGCGGTAGCCGTCAAGAACGGCCGGATCACGTCCGTCCGGGTCACGAAGCACGAAGACAAACAGTACTTCTCGGCGCTAACCGACACCCCGAATCAGATCATTGCCAAGCAGGGCCTAAAAGGCGTGGATGCGACCACGGGCGCCACGATAACGTCCGAGGCGATTATCAGCGCCACAGCCAGAGCACTGGCAAGTGGATACTAGGGACAGTGGGATGCAGTCGTAACATTGGACATAGCAGAGCAACTGGCCAAAGGACCCCAGCGCGGTCGAATCACCGACCTCTTCTCAACCAAAACAACCAAAAAAGCCTCGGACGAATACCAGAGGTATAGAAAGAAGGTCGAAAAGAAGAAGCCGTGGTGGAAGTTCTGGTAGGGGCCTTGTCTACATTATTAATCCTGAAAATCCTGCCCGAAACGCTTTTCAAACACCCCCATGCTTGGTAACATATGTCTTGTGGATGATTACAGACGAGACAATCAAGCTGGCGAGAGAGAGAAATAGATATGGTATCGCCCGATTTGATCAAAGGTGGCCTATACCATTGCCCTTCTTTGTTTTCTCACTTGGTACAACGCAGGATCTTCACACGAATGAACGGCGTTGTCAGATCCTATCACGGTCTTTTCAAACACCAGATTCGTTTTGCGAAACAAGTCACCGCATTCGATGCCCAAAGATCTAGCTGCGATATGGCAATACTCAGGGTCAATTTCTATTCCTATTCCATTTCTACTGTTCCTGAGAGCCGCGATCAGGGATGTCCCGCTTCCACAAAAGGGATCTACCACGGTGTCGCCGTGAAATGAGAACATTCTGACCAGTCGCATCGCCAACTCTATCGGAAATGGTGCAGGATGCTTCTTCGTCGACGCGCCTGGAATCGTCCAAATCTGACTGAACCATTCACCGAAATCCTTCTTGTCGATTCGGCTTAGTTGCCTTTGCTCGTCGGTTGGCTTTCGGTAGCCACCCGGCTTGCGCTGCATCAATATAAACTCTATGTCGTTCTTTATAATGGCGTTTGGCTCATAAGGTTTTCCGAGGAATTTCGAGCCGTTTTCGACTTCGAAGCTGGCGTTCGCTATTTTGTACCAGATGATAGGGTTAAGATTGTCAAAGCCAATCTTTCGGCAAATCACGCTGATGTCCGAGTGAAGAGGAAAAACAAGATGTCTGCCAAACTGTCGCCTGGAGACGCAGACATCTCCAACCACGCAAACAAGCCGACCTCCGGGAACAAGAATCCTGAATACGTGTTCCCACACCTTTCTTAGTTCTCCAAGAAAGTTTTCATAGTCGTCTATGTGGCCCAACTGACTTGGATTGTCGTTGTACTTCTTCAGATTCCAATATGGCGGAGATGTGATAGTCAAATGTATGGACTCGTCGGGGATGAACGATAAGTCGCGTGCGTCGCCGTTGATAAGACGCTGGGTCGTTAATTCTTCCATCAGACAAAAGCTCCAACACTTGCAGCCAGAACTGACGCGAATTTCCCCACCGCGATATCCTGAGCCGGTTCGTTATATGTTCCATCAAGTCCCAAGTCGCTCTTCGAGGTAATGAATGCGGCGGATGTATAGTGACGTTCCAGTACCAACTTCCTGCAAAACAACTCATAGCGCTTCGTGTAAGACGCCCCGACAAACTCAGGGAGGACCTTGTAGTGAGGTTCTCTTACAGCCACCGGCTTGTTGGATGCATCACAATCCTCCAGCATGAAGAAATATCCAAGGAATGGCGATGTACCGCCATTGAATGCACCGTTGCGGAAAGCCGTCCAGAGATCAAGAGCACTTCCCATCGCTTCTTCAGTCCTATTGTTGAGATTATTGCCGAACGAGGGGCCGACCTGAGACTTCGCTTCTATTGCCGCAACGAGCATCTTGTCCTTTATGGCAAGCAGATCCCATTCTTTGGTGGGCCTGAAGAAACCTGGAAGTTGAAGCGATTTATTATAGAAGATGCATTCTGCAGTTATGCCCGCTTGCTCCACGATCTTTGCGAACAGGGAAACAAATCCATCCAACTGGGCGCCACCTGTTACGGCACTCCTTAGGCCGGCATCGGATTTCCCTCCTTTTGCCTGTTTCTCCCTCTGTGCCTTTCGAGTATTCCAATAGAAGGCAACAGCTCTGGAGACTTCTCTGTCAATGTTTTCGGGGACTTCCACCGATAACCTCTTACTGTTTACAATGCGATCTTAGCAACAATGATCCTGTTCGGCATGATATCCCATGTTCGTGCGCATTGCAATATATAGACTTGTTCGATTTGTGAGCGTCCCATCAATCAAGCACCAACTCCCCCAATATTCGCTCGCTTTTCTGGCTGAGGGCGGTATGATTTATTTGTGCTTGGCATGGGCTAGACTTTCGGTGGAATGTGCTGTCTGTTGATGCTCTCGTAGAGAATCGTGCTGCGATCATGAGGAAAGGACGTGACTATGAAAAAGCGAGACGCCTTTACCCTGATCGAATTGCTGGTCGTGATCTCTGTTATTGCCCTGTTAATGGCGTTGTTAATCCCGGCTTTGAACAAGGCTCGGGCTCAGGCTCGGGCGGCGGCTTGTAAGGCCAATCTCAAGCAGTGGGCGACGATCATCGCCATGTATACTATGGACAACGACAACGAGTACTGGATCGAGTACTGTCAGAGGCGGGACCCCGCCGGGACGTGGATGCGGGCTTTGGGGCTGTTGTATGGGGATATGGGGAAATTCCGCGTCTGTCCGGTGGCGACCCAGAAGTGCTTTCTGGCCGATCCGGTATCCGGAGACCCCAACTGGAGGCGCTACGGCAGCGCGAAAAGAGTCTGGGGGCCGGGAATCCCTACGAAATACTTCTTCGAAGACGATTACGGCAGCTACGGCGTCAATCACTGGATCAATACTCTCGAGCCGGGCGACGACGGGTGGCTCAATGCACCGGAGCTGCACTGGAAAACCGACATCAGCAAGAACAGCAGCAGCATCCCCATTCTGGGCGATTGCACCTGGTACGGAGGTCAGCCCGCCAATGGTCCGGATCCGGCCCACCCCAGTTTTGCGAGCGAGTCCAAACCCCCTCTATTTCGCTATTGGTGGGAAACCGACCCGACGGCGGCCTGGAGCAGCAGCATGTGCCGGTTTGCCATCGACCGGCATAGTCGGGCCATCAACATGTGCTTTATGGACGGCTCGCTGCGGAAGGTCGGATTGTACGACTTGTGGACCCTCAGATGGCACCGCAATGCTCGACCCAGCTATGATGTGGTTATCCCCTGGCTGCCGAGATGACATCTGCGGAAATGTAAAGATCAAAATGTAGATATCAAAATTTCGGGATCCGCCGGGGGCGGATGTTCTTTGAACGGCCCCGCCAAAAGCGGGCTCCGCAATTTTACATTTTGCACTTTGATTTTTGATCTAATTTCAACCCTGAACTCGTGTTCCGGCCGATATCTATAATGTGCAGCGGCAGATTAGCCCAACAGATAAATTCATAATTTTGTCAACCATTTGGCTGTGATAGCGTCTTAACAGGTAGCTGGAGCATATAGCCTCGATGGAAGAAACAGACAAAAGTTTGATAGACGCCCATTTGCAGGGCGACCGAGAAGCTTTCGGCGAGCTTGTTCGCCGATACGGGGATAGTTTGTTGGGCTACCTGACTAAAATATGCAGGAATCGAGAGCAGGCGAAGGACCTTTTCCAGGAGACTTTCAGACGGGTGCACGAAAAGGCCTACACGCTTAGGAGCAGTCAGTTCAAGAGCTGGCTGTATACGATTGCGACCCGCGTGGCTATGGACGGTCTCCGCAGAGACAATCGCGTGCGTATGGTCTCGCTCGACCAGCCAGCCGGCTGTGACGGCGACAACTGCCCGGAACTGGGGGCGGTCGCGGTAGCGGGCGATTGCCTCGATCCTTCGCAGGAAGCGGCGAAAGCCGAGCAGAAAGAGCTGGTCAGGCGGGCCGTCGAATCGCTGCCCGACAGGCAGAGGGTCACGCTCGTTATGGCGTATTATCAGGGCCTGAGCTATCGTGAGGTGGCGACGGTTTTGGATTGCTCTATCGGAACGGTAAAGACACAGATGTTCAGGGCACTCAGGACGCTGGCGCAGAGATTGCCTGACATATCGGGAGTGGCGAAATGAAGCGTCATCTTACAGAAGAAGAACTTATAGAACATCAGTTCAAGCTGGCTTCGGACGAGCAGGCCGGCAGCAGCGCCGAGCATCTGGCCGGCTGCGCCGAGTGCCGTCAGCGGCTGGAGCAGTTGAATCAGAAGTTCGCCGCGTTGGATTTGCTGGCCGAAAAAATGCCGGCCTCCGAGGAATTGATTTCTCAAACGATCGCGCAGGCCGGAAAGCCGGCGCCGCGGAAGATTGTTCCATTCGGCAAGTATCATTGGCTTGGAACCGCCGCGGCGGTGCTGGTCGTGGGGCTGGCGCTGCTGATTGGCAATCTTGACAAGCAAGCGGCTACGCAACGGGAACTTGCCGAAGAGCCGAAGTCGGAAGCCCGGAGACCGCCTGTGCTGTCGGTGGCAAAGGAAGAAGAGCAGGAGGTCAGGGTGGTGGCCAAGGGCCTTGCCGATGAAAGGGGCGCGCAATTGGAAGGGGCGTTGCTCAACAGACAGATGGCAATGAAATCGGCAGCCGCACCTTCAGATCCGGACGCGGACAGCCCCACAGCCAATCTCCGCGTGAGTGCAACATCTCGGCGCTAGTCCCAGACAGAGCCGGATCAAGACGCAGTCGCCCCGGTGCCGGGGCTGGCGCCGAACACAGCAGGCGGCGGCGCAGGGATGAGACCCGCGCAAGAGCCGGTCCTGGATCAGGAAGTGCAGAGCTTGACGGTTGAGCTTGAGGATGCACCGCGATTCAGCACGGAATTAGCGGACACTGCCGGGGAAATATCTGAGGAGCCGCCTTTCGCTCCGGCGAGTGCGATTGAACTGGTCACGCTGCCCCGGCGGGATGACGTTCAGCTTACGATATACAACTCGGCGGACCTGACATTGGTGCGGGAGAAACGGAATCTGACGCTGAAGAGGGGCTGGAACTGGCTTCAGCTTATGTGGGCCAACACCTTGATCGACCCGACGTCGCTGTCCCTGGAGCCGGCGGCGCAGGCGGGCAAGATCGACATTCAGCAATTAGTGTTTCCAGCGAGGCTGCGGGAGCTTGGCCGCTGGCTCATTCGTTCCGAGGTCAGCGGCCAGGTACCGTTCGAGATCACATATTTCACGAGCGGCCTGTCATGGCGCGCGTTCTACATGGGGACACTCTCACAGGATGAAAAGACGATGCGACTGGCCGGCTACGTGAGGGTCGCCAACAACAGCGGGGAAGATTACGAAGACGCTCAGACCAGGCTGCTTGTGGGCAAAGTCAATGTCCTCGACAAGATAGCCGACCTGGCAAAACGGCAATACGCATACGGCAGGCCGATGCTGGATGCAGACTGTGACGAGTACTCATATCAGTGGGGCATGCACGACAAAATCGCGCTGTTGGGAGATGTACCCATAGTAAACGTGCTGTTCAGAACAGACGCTTTGAGACCCAAGGAAATCAAGAAGGAAGGATTGAGCGAGTATTTCCTCTATACGATCGAGGGAACCGAGACGATTGCCGACAAATGGGGCAAGCGGTTGCCTTCCTTCGACGTTGAGGACATCGAGGTCGAGAGTCTTTATAAATATGACGAAGAGCGCTGGGGCAAGCAGGCGGTGAGATTCGTTTCATTCGCGAACGACGCCGAGCACAATCTCGGTGATACGCCTATTCCCAATGGAGCCGTCAAGATATACGGCCAGACCGGCGAGCAAGGCTATCTGTCATACGTCGGCGGCACGAATATAAAGTACATCCCGGTAGACGAAGAGGTTGAGTTGAATCTCGGTCCGGCGAGGTTGGTTGAGGTCGAGCCGAAACTGATGGCGTTCAAGACGGAGAATTACGCTTTCGACAACAAAGGCAACGTCGCCGGCTGGGATGAGATACGAACCTGGCAAATCGAGACAACCAATACTCGGAAGCTTCCGGTTGAGATCGAAATCACCCGCGGCTTCGGCACGGCTCACTGGACGCTGCAATCCGAAATGCCCTATGAGAAACACGATATCACACATGCTCGCTTCGAGACGAAACTCCAGCCGCAGAGCAAACACACATTTGCATATACGCTGACGACGTATCACGGCAGGCGAGAAGAGCAGGTAAATCAATAACAAGGGGTCGAAAATGAAAAAGCACATCGCAATCATAGCGGCTGTCGGGATTTTGGGCCTGTGCAGGAGCAGCTACGGGATGGCCACCGAGCAGATCGGTCCGGATGCAGCACACGCTACCGTCGCGCAGCAGGACTGGCCCAAAGGAATCGTCGGGATCCCGAGACATCTGTCACGAGTCTATTCGATATGGGTCAACGGAAATGAGAATTTCTATTTCAAGTGCAAGGTCGATGAGATCAACGAGTTGCTCGCCACTTTCGCCAAGGTGCGCATGCGCGACCACGTTGTGCGGATTGAGTCCGGCGTCAAGAAAGCCAGCACCTTCGACAAGGAGGAGATAGAATACAATGTCCAGCTTCAGATCGTGGCGGGAATCGTCCTGTCCTTCGCTCGCGAAAAGATGAGAGACGATCTGCCTCTGGAGCCGAGGTTGACCATTCTGACGGGCGACGATAATTCGCTCGTGAATCAGTTGAAGTGGCCCGCGAACGTCATCGTCGAGAGCGAGATTCCCGGCGTGGCGATCAATAGCAACATGACAAAGCCGAAGCGAGACGTTTATTACGGGCTTTGCGAATATGCGGACGGCTCGCCGCCTGTGGAGTTCGTGCGAGGAGTCAACAGCCGGATCACTCTATGGGAACAAAAGGAGCCGGACGGCATCGGCGTGGGAAGGATCGACAACAAGGGTTATCTCATGGTCCTGCTGTCAGACGCCGAACTGGCGGACCTCAAGAAGGGCACAACGTGGCTGACCATAACCATCGGCAACTATCTGGTCAAAGCCATTAGGACCGACATGCGTTTTCCCGTCGAAAAGCTGACAAAGGACAAAGACAAGGCCCGCCCTATCAAGGTCACGGCACCCAGCTATTACTACGGCAGGCTACTTTTCGAGGATGGGTCGCCGCCGATTCTCGATCCGCCCCCGTGGCCCGGTGCGGAGATCATGGTAAGTTTTCCGTATGGCGGTCCCGCCGACTTCGAGTCGCAAGGTTACTTCAAATTGGCGATAACCACCGAGCAGTTTGAGCAACTCAGTACGCGCAAACCCCGAAAGAACATTTACATCCCCGATCTCATCAAGAGAGGACGGTCGAGAGCGGAGTTTACGTTTCCGGCGAATCTGCTGTCTCCCGACAAGGCCAAAGCCGGCGTGGTGAAGATTCCGCGACCCAAGCTGCCGAGAAAGGAATTGGCGACCGCGGAATCTAAAGCCGGAAGACCAATCCCCGGATTCGACACTGTGCGATTCGCAACATTCCAAAAGGATCGGATCAAAGGCAAACCGTTGCTGGTGTGTTTCTGGGACATGGACCAGCGGCCGTCCCGGCAGTGCATACGAGTTCTGGAAAAGCAAAGGCAGATATGGCATGACAAGAACGTTGTCGTACTGGCCGTACATTCCGGCACGAAACGAGGAAAACAAGTCAAGGATTGGCTCAAGAAGAACGGACCTTCTTTGACGGTGGGAATGATCCAGGGAGACCCTTATGACATTCTGCTGGCCTGGGGAGCGAGAGGCTTGCCGTGGCTCGTTATGACCGATGAAAAACACGTCATCACAAAGGCAGGATTCAGTTTGGACGGCGTGAAATAGGAGAGAACGACATGAGCATTAGAAGAGTTATAAGCGCTTGTGGTCTTGTGATGGTGATGGCAGTCGGCCTCTTTGCCGTCGCGCGGGAGGTTGCCGAGGTCAAGATGGTAAACCTCGATGACTGCGATTGGACCGTCACCAAGATACGTTCTGAGGCTTCGGTGATGAGAGAAATGCCTATATGCTTCGGGGCTACCGGGGGTGTCGACAAGGAGTTCACATCCGAAAAGGGGCCCCTTAGCATCATCACAGTTACACTCAAGGCCGGCAAGCCTGGCGAACTGGAGTTGGTCCCGGAGCTTTTCCTGGTGCGCGACGGCGGTATCTACGGTGTCTACCGTCCGTGTCGGGGACTCCGGGTGGTAGATCCGAAGCCAAGTGCCAGAGCAGCAGCTTTCCACCCTCCGTCTGACGGAGGAATCTGGCCGGGGCACGCAGGTCAGCTCCGTGTCACAGCGGGGCAATCGGTCGTCATCGAACTTTTGTTCACGCATATTGTGCGTGACGACGCGGAAATCCTTGCCGCCTCACCCGTTGCAACAATGGAAGGATTTAAATGACAGTTCGATATTTTTTGGAATGTAGCGTTTAATGGAGTAACTAATAACGTCAATGAAAAACTGGAAGTACATAAGGAGACAAAAAATGAACACGAAAACAAAATCGACAATCGTATTACTGGTGATTCTTAGCATCGGTTCGGGGGCTTTCGCCCGGATCAAGCTGGTTGCCCTGCCCGAGCGGGCGGCGACGGTGATTCGCCTGGACAATCCGCAGGCAACGCTGATCGAGGAAGAGCGCGTGCTGACCTTGCAGAAGGGGCTCAACAAGGTGGACTTTTCCTGGAAGTCCGTCTTGATCGACGCCGACTCGATCAGGCTCAGAGCACTCGACCACGCGGACAATGTGACGCTTCTTAGCGTGAGCTATCCGCCCAACGAGGCTGCTCTCGTCTGGGACATAAGCAGCGACGGCGATTATGCCGAGACGGTGCGAATCAGCTATCTATTGAGCAATATCGACAGGTTGATTACCTATAAGGCGGTGGCCGACAAGGCCGAAACCTTCGTCGATCTCAAGAGCTATCTCATCCTGCGCAACTTCTCAGGCGAGGATTTCAAGAAGGCGCGCGTGCTCCTGGATTACGGCGAGGCCTTCGAGCAGGGCATCGCCCATGAGGAGACCAAGCAGATGCTGTTTATGAAGTCTCCGAAGGTGCCGATCACGAAAATCTGGAAGTTCGACTCGGCAAAGCAGCCCTGGGACCCGGAGAAGCTGGAGAATCAAAATGTGGGGATTCCGGTAAGCTACCGCATTGTAAACGATGCCGCGAGCGGCTTGGGAGAGTTTTCCCTGTGGGGAGGCAAGACGCGGCTTTTCCAGGATGACGGGCACGAGAGCACGATCTTCCTGGGTGAGGACAATGCAGGCCTGGTGCCGGTCGGCGAGAAAATGGAGCTGTATATAGGCGACAGCCGGGACATCGTCGTCACACAACGCAAGATGAGGGGAGACACTAAGATTAACTTGCGCAAGAACAATCGAGGCGATATCGTTCTTTACGACACCGATGAGCAGATAATCGCCAAGATCGAGAATTTCAAGGACAGCGAGGCCGTGCTCACGATGATTCAGCACATCCCGGGCCAGTGGGATATGGAATCGTGCAACATGGAATACAAGAAGAAAGACGCCTATACCCTCGAGTTCGAGATCAAGCTGCCCGCCCGCACCGAGGACGGCCCGGCGGTCAAGGAATTGAAGATGACCTTCCATCGCCGAAATCTAAGACCGGGAGCCAAACCCAGGCAGGCGATGAGAAGATAGTAAGCTTGGAACCCATCAAACTAAAGGAGCAGCAAAATGAAACGTATAATACTTGCATTACTGATAATCGCCGCGACGGCAAGTATCGGCCGGGCGAAAGTCGATTTGGTCACGCTGCCCTCGCGGGACACGGTTCAGCTTACGATCTACAACTCGGCCGACATGACATTGGTGCGCGAGAGCAGGGCGCTTACGCTCAGAGACGGCCCGAACAAGCTGCAATTCTCCTGGGCCAACACGCTCATCGATCCGACAAGTCTCGAGATGCTGCCCAGGGCTAATGCCGACAAGATCGACATAGCCGAACTTGTCTTTCCGCCAAGGGTAAGAAACCTGGGCCTGTGGAATATCAATAGCGGCGTCAGCGGCAAAGTGCCGGTGGAGATCACCTATTTGACCAGCGGCCTGTCCTGGCGCGCGTTCTACATGG
>VAPC010031449.1_pt1 | contig 10794 bp, 12 predicted proteins | sample 3395121 | NCBI WGS metagenome assembly VAPC01 (sample SAMN08290434, study PRJNA428436) | hydrothermal vent metagenome | isolation source: Deep-sea hydrothermal vent chimney | place: Indian Ocean: Southwest Indian Ridge | depth 1711 m m
AGGATGTTTTATATATAGTTAATGAAGGCCGTTAATATAAATCTGTCTTAAAATCCCAATGTGTTGAAACGAACCCTGTGTCAAAGGAAATTTTAGAGATCATACAGCAGATACACAAGGTCTTTAAAGAAAGAGAGCTGACTCTTTCAGTTGCCGAGTCATGCACAGGAGGTCTTATAAGTCACTGGATAACTTCTCTGCCCGGTTCAAGTGAATTTTACAGGGCTGGAGTTATAGCTTATTCAGAAGAGGCGAAAAAAGACGTGCTTGGCATTTCCGGTGATATACTTAAGCAGTATGGGATGGTGAGTGCAGAAACGGCCCTTGAAATGGCAGAAAAAGAGCGTTCTGCAGCAAAGACAGACTATTCCGTATCCACTACAGGTAATCTCGGACCTGACATACTCGAAGAAAAAGAAAAGGGGCTTATATTTATTGCGGTCAGCAGGAGAGGCAAGCGCGCTGTCAAGGAGCTTAAAGTTAAAGGTAACAGGATTAAAAATAAGGAAGAGGCGTCTCTGGCGGCGCTCAGGTTCCTGATAGAATTTGTGACCGACGATGATAAAAATCCCCGATAATACAAAGAAAGAAATAGAAAAGCTTGTTAAAGCCCTGAATTTTCACTGTTATCAGTACCATGTGCTTGACTCTCCTGTAATCACTGATGAAGAATACGACAGTTTATATATACGTTTAAAGGAACTCGAGGGGAAATACGCTTATGTTTTGCCTGATACCCCAACCCGTAGAATTGGTGCGCCTCCGCTTGGCAGGTTTGAGAAAGTAAACCACAAAAACCCCATGCTGTCTCTTGATAATGCTTTTTCAAGGGATGAGGTGAGAGAGTTTGACCGTAGAGTGAAAAGGTTTCTCAAATCAGAAGATGATGTGGCATACACTGTCGAACCGAAATATGACGGTCTTGCCATAGAACTCACTTACAAAAAAGGACTTTTGAACAAAGCATCTACCAGAGGAGACGGGTATGAGGGCGAGGATGTAACTGCAAACATCAAGACTGTAAAGGCAGTGCCTTTGAGGATTGAAGGTGTTGAGGTTCCGGATGAGATTGATATTCGCGGAGAGATCTATATAAATACAGGTGAATTTGAAAAGCTTAACAGGGAAAGACTGAAACAGGAAGAACCTGCATTTGCCAACCCAAGGAATGCTGCAGCCGGCTCAATAAGACAGCTTGATTCATCTGTGACAGCCAAAAGAAAACTCCACCTTGCATGTTATGGCATGGGTTATCTAAAGGGGCAGGAGTTCGAGACACAGTTCGAATTTATAAAATGGCTCGAAAAAGCAAGGTTTCCCGTGCCCGCACTCTTTAAACTTGCTAAGGGAATAGAAGAGGTTATCAAGGTCATTGACGGGATTGAGAATAAAAGGAAGGATTTTGCATTTGAAGCAGATGGTGCTGTCATTAAGGTAAATGAATTCAGACTTCAGAGTATTCTTGGCGTAAAAACAAGGGAACCGCGCTGGGCAACGGCGTATAAGTTTGCTGCCCACCAGGGAACTACAAAAATAAAAGAGATAATATCCAGTGTGGGCAGAACAGGCGTCATAACCCCGGTCGCATTGCTTGAGCCTGTAAATATAGGCGGTGTAACCGTATCGCGCTCTACGTTACATAACTGGGATGAAATAAAGAGGAAGGATATACGGATTGGAGATACAGTTGTGGTCGAGAGGGCAGGTGATGTTATTCCTCATGTTATATCTGTGATCAAAAAGAAACGCAAAGGAGATGAAAAACCTTATCCTCCTCCAAAGCAATGTCCGGTTTGCAGCTCTGCAGTAGTGAGGGAAGAAGGTGAGGTGGCTTTTCAGTGTATAGGTTTGAACTGTTCAGCACAGGTTCAGGAGAGAATCAGGCATTACGCTTCAAGAGGTGCAATGAACATTGAAGGACTCGGAGAAAAGAACGTGGAACTTTTATATTCAAAAGGGCTTATCAGTCATTTTGAGGATATTTATAATCTTAATAAGAATGACCTGATTGATCTTCCCAGATTTGCCGAGAAGTCAGCAGAAAAACTCGTAGATGCTATTGAAAGGAGTAGAAAGACGACTCTTTCACGGTTCCTGTATTCTTTAGGTTTATTGCATGTCGGAGAATATGCGGCAAAGCTTCTTGCCCAAAACTTTAAAAAGCTTGACGATCTTTATAATATTAAGCCTGACAGTATTAAGGGCATTAAGCAGATGGGCGAAAAGACAGCTGTTTCAATATCCAGGTTCTTTAATGACCCTCAAAATCTCAGGACCCTGAAAGCCCTTAAGTTTCAAATATCAAATCCTGATTTCAGGGAGAAGGGTAAGGAAGAACTGCTTTTTGAAGGTCTTACCTTTGTGATAACCGGTGAACTGCCTAAGCCAAGGAATGAAGTAAAAGGTTTTATTGAAAACAGGGGTGGGAGAGCTGCAGGGTCTATATCAAAAAGCACAGATTATCTTGTTTTAGGCAAAGACCCGGGGTCAAAACTTAAGAAAGCCAGAGCCTTGGGAGTAAAGATAATTACATATGAGGAATTAATAAATCTGAAAATAAAGTAGACAGCCGTAAGAAATAGCTGCCAAAATAAAAAAACAGGAACTTTTGTTCCTGTTTTTTTATTTTGGATTACAATATATGCAGCAGGAGAGTTCTCCCCGATTTAACTACACCTTCACGACATTGACTGCCTTTGGACCTTTGTCGCCCTGTTCAATATCAAAGCTGACCTTATCACCTTCAACAAGGGTCTTAAATCCGTCGCCAGCAATAGATGAATAATGAACAAAAACATCACCGCCATCATCGGTTGCGATGAAACCGAAACCTTTTGATTCGTTAAACCATTTTACTGTTCCTTCAGCCATCCTTTTCCTCCTTAATAAATCAATAAAGCCCAGAATTAGGCTACTCTGAAAAAAAGGCCACAAAGTTAAAAGTCTTTGTGGCCTTTTCAGAAACAAAAACTTACATGACTTTGGCTAAAAATAACATTTTTGAAATAATTAGTCAACACCTGTGTTAAAATTTTTTATAGCAATTTCTGTTCCCATCTGGCACCCGGTTTGTATACAATAACCGTGTAAAGAATATTATTAAATACGGGAGGAAGGATGACAACGAAATTCAATAATGCGGGCTCCTGCTGGAAAGCTGTGATGTCAGATATTTCAGGGAACCGCGGGATGCTGTCTCTGATAGAAAAATATGCCCGTGAAAACACAGCTCCAGCGAAAATTGTGTTCGGTACCTCAGGATGGAGGGGAGAAATAGGCTCTGACTTTACCTTTAATAATGTGCGTATTGTAACATCTGCCATTATCAGGATATTTCAGGATGATGATCCTTCTTTTTACAAAGCAATGGGTGTATCAGCATTTGAGGAACTAAAAAACAGGGGTGTGATTGTAGGTCATGATAACCGGTTCCTTGGCAGGGAGTTCGCAATGGAAGTTATGGGACTTCTTCAGAAAGAGGGGATCAGGACCTGGTATGCAGGTGAGGCAGCTACACCTGAATTTTCAGCAGGCATTGAAAAACTCAAGGCTGCATGCGCTATTAATCTTACGCCATCACATAATCCTGCAAATTACGGAGGTTTTAAGTTTAACCCCTCAGACGGGGGGCCTGCGGGAGCAGAAATTACATCAAGGATCGAGTCAGTTGCAAACCATATGATGAGGGACCAGTTTCTGCCGGAAGCGGTCAGGCCAAAAAATATAGAAAAGATAGATCTAACAGGGATCTATATAGATTTTATAAATGAGAGGAAAACACTGGACATAAAAAAGATACGTAATTTTATTGATGCGTCCGACTGTATGATATGCATAGACAATGTACATGGTTCAACCAGAGGCCGGATTCAGCGTATTGTCGGCGAGAATGAAAAGATACGTTACCTCAGGACTGAGGACGATTATCTTTTCGGAGGAGTAGCGCCTGAGCCTTCGGAGCAGAACATGAAGGGAGTGGAAACAGTTTTAAGAGAAAGCAGGGCTTATTTTAAAATGGGCGTTATAATGGACCCCGACGGCGACAGGATAAGATATGCAGACGGTGATATACAGATACCTATGAACTATTTTGGTGCAATGGCACTTCATTTCCTCAAGGTTCACAAGGGTTTTTCAGGGATTGTTGCCAAATCTGTGGGTACAAGCAATCTGGTAAATGCAATTGCAAAGAAACTTGGGGTGCGTGTTCAGGAGACAAAGGTAGGTTTTAAGAACTTCAGGCCTTATATGAAGTCAACAGCTGCTGAAAGGGGCATAGTCGCGTTTGAAGAGTCAGACGGGATCTCAGGATACAATCATACACTCGAAAAGGATGCATTATTCGGTCTGCTGCTTGCCATAGAGATGATGGCAGTCACAGGTAAAAATCTGGGGGCATATCTTAAGGAAATAATGGATGAATATGGATATTATTATCCTGACCGTTCGGGTATTGCTGTTGACAGTTCTCTTGCCGGTGAATCGTTAAAGAAAAAACTTTCAGTTATTGCAGAACAGTATAAGGAAGGGTCTGTAATAGATATAGGCGGGAACCGGCGGGAAGTGAAAGAGGTGATAACTATTGACGGCACTAAGCTTGTGTTTGATGACGGCTCCTGGCTTATGATAAGACCATCCGGTACGGAGCCAAAGGTAAGGTTTTATATTGAGGCAAGGACAGAAGAGGAGAAAAATGCAGTATTTATTACTGCTGAAAAGATGACAAGGGATGCAATTGGTGTATGACCGTAAAGTGTGTATACAGGGAGCTTTTGTTAATACACATTAAATGATATAAAATATCTTTCATATGCTTATACTTTTTTTATCTTTTGCATTTTATGTTTTCACGTTTTGGAAAAGGCCCCTTTTATATATAGGCGTTATCTTTCAGGTTTCTTATCTTGTCACAAGGGGTCTGGAGCTTGGAAGACTGCCTCTTGTAGGGCCTCATGACACGCTGGCTTTTCTCTCAGCTTCAATTGTTGTTTTTTCCATACCATTCAGTCTTGACTTACAGGAACGATGGAAGTTCAATACAATTGTATCTGTATGCGCTGCTGTTCTCACGGTATTTGCTCTAACATCAAGCCCGCATAATTCACCCTTGCCGCCTGTGCTTAAAACACTATGGTTCGAGGCACATGTTGTCCTGGCATTTTTGTCCTATGCCCTTTTTGCTATTGCCGGGGTTTTCGGATACATGTATCTGAGTAAGCAGGTTAATTTATTTGAAGGGCTGCAGTACAGGGCAGTTCTGATAGGCTACTGCCTTTTTACACTGTCAATGATATTCGGCGGGATATGGGCATACCTTGCATGGGGCACTTACTGGCTGTGGACTCCCAAAGAACTCTGGACCAGTATCTTATGGATGTTTTACAGCCTTTTTCTGCACGCACGTTTAAGGCAATGGTGGATGGGGAAACCGCTTGCTTATCTGGGAATTGCCGGATTCGCTGTAGTGATGTTCACATATCTTGGTGTCAGTCTTTTGATGAAGAGTTCTCACAGTTTTTAGAATGAAAAGCGAGCGTTAATGAGTGAATGTAATAATAACAATTCCTTACACCGGGTTTCTGCAGGGAACATTAAAGATGAATATTGTTAAACGAATAACAGGATTTTTTCTCTCTTTAAGAACTTCTGTCTGGCTTCTGGTGCTTATTATTATTTTTTTTCTGGCAGGTGCATTGATAATGCCTGGCAGACAGGAGTTCCAGAGCATCCACTCGATCCCCATATTTAAATGGCTTGAAGAACAGCCGCTCAGTATAACATGGTGGCTCTGGTGCCTGATGGTAATTCTTATAGTTCTTACCCTTAATACACTGTTCTGCAGTGTTGATTCTGTTATTAAAAAAAGACATACGACCCATTGGCTTTTGCTGATCTCACCGCAGATAATTCATGCAGGATTTTTGTTTATTCTTTTTGCCCACCTGCTAAGCGCAGCAGGAAGCTTTCAGTCGTCTGCTGTTGCAGGGGAAGGATCATTGTTAAAGATACCGGGAAGCAATATGGTTATGGAAGTTGAAGAAATTGATATTCGGGATGATTCACAGGGTTATATAACAGACTGGGAGGTCAGCGTTAAATACCTGTCTGAAGACAGCCCTTTTTATAATGACAATATCAAGCCCAACAAGCCGTCTGTAAGAAACGGCTTTAATATCAATGTTAAAGACCTCAGAAAATACCCTCAAAAGGCTGTTCTTCTTCAGATAAATAAAGAACCGGGCGCTAAATGGGCACTTGCCGGAGGGGTTTTGTTTATGGTGGGTATTTTTATACTTATTGTGCTTAGAATAAAGATGGAAAGATAATATGACAGATTATTTTGAGACCCGAATATAAGAATATTGATTTTCTCTGAAGTATTGAGATAATCTTATTGGGAGCAGACTGTCTGCAGGATTAACAGGAACCGGATATATGGAACATAACAGGATGGGTTTAACCGAAACATTTCGTAAGCTTCTTGTTAAGCTGGACGTTATATTTCACATACTGGCGGCAGTCTTACTGCTGATCGCATGTGGGTTCATAATCTATTATGCATTCCTTAATATACTCGAGCCGTCACGTGCTTCAGTGATAGCCCTTGTTAATGACGTACTGCTTGCCCTGATTATCCTTGAGCTTTTATGGACGGTTATCAAGTTTTTAAAGAAACAGAAGTTTTCTTTAGGCCCGTTTCTGGCTATCGGTGTAATAGCGTCTATAAGAAGAATACTGCTGATAGAGGTACAAACTTCTCTTATGAAACATACGCCGGTTGAGAAATTATATGAAATTGGTCTGAGCGCAGCTGTGGTTCTGATCCTGATAATTGCCTATTACCTGTATGTTAAGTCTCAGAAGCTAGAGCAATAGCCCGTAAAAATTCTTCTCCGGCAGTTTTAAAATATTATTTATCCGGATATGAAAAAATTACTCAGCGCTGATATAGGGGGCACAAACAGCAGGTTTGCATATTTTGAAACAAATGTTTCTGACGGCCTTACCCTGATCGAGACCAGGTGGCTTAAAACCAAAGAGTCCAGTTCATTCAGCCACTTGATCAAGATGCTGAGGTCAGAAGGCTTTGCCCTTAAACCGGAAGAAGCAGATATTGCAGTAATAGCGGTTGCCGGACCTGTTGAAAACAATATATATAGTGCACCGCCTTTTATCTCATGGGATATAGATATCTCAAATGCCGGGAAGGATTTCGGCTTTAAAAAAAGTTTTTTAATAAATGACTTTGTTGCACAGGCTTTTGCATGCCGTTCTCCTGCAGGCGAGTCTGCAGAAAAAATATTGCAGGGCAAGTGTGTTAAAGATGCTGCGCTTGCTGTAATCGGTGCTGGTACTGCGCTTGGCAAGGCATCTCTGGTCTCAGACGGTTCAGGCGGTTTTACTGCAGTACCGTCTGAAGGCGGACACGCTAATTTCCCCTTTGTTTCTGAAAGAGAATACGAGTTTCAGAAATTCCTTATGAAAGAACTGAATGAGGAATATATAACTGCCAATTATGTGGTCTCCGGTAAAGGATTAAGCTATTTACATGCTTTTCACACAGGTGAAAGGCTTGAGCCAAAAGAAGTAGTATCCGGGTTTAATCCGGAATCTGAAACACTTGAATGGGCCGCAAGGTTTTATGGAAGGGTTTGCAGAAATTATGCGCTTGAAGTGCTGGCTTATGGTGGTGTATATATTGCCGGAGGGGTTGCAGCCAGAACTCCAGAACTGCTAAGGCACAATGCCTTTGAAAAAGAGTTCAGAAGTTCAAAGACAATGGCAGATATACTTAAGAACATACCGGTTTTTCTGATCAAAGATCAGGAGAGCGGCCTGTGGGGTTCTGCGCTGTACGGCTATCAGGCTCTTAAGAAGCTTAAATACTCAGGTGCAAAGTGACAAACCTGCCTGACGGCAGTCAGGGGCACATAGGCATAAAGTCCACTTGGGAGTAAAACTAATTCATACTACTCAGGCAGTTTGTAGTTTTTGCCTGCAAACTGAATATTATCGGGATTATCACAGCGCGGCGGTGATACCGCATGTACTCCTCCACACTTCGGGCATTTACCCATAAATGTTTTAAGCGTAAAAGGCTCTCCACAGCCCTGGCACTTTGTTTCCAGGCCGCCGTTTGGTATAGGCTGGTCCTTTATCCCGCCGTCGTGAGCCTTATATACAAACTCAACCAGTTCCCTGCCTTCAGAAAACGGTCCTGCTCCATCTCCGCAACTTGCACAATTTCCCATCTTTCCCTCCTGATAATGTAAATGCGTTATTAGTTTGTTTATTCGTTAATCCTCTGCGACTCATAGAGAATAACAAATAACGAATAATGAGTAACTTAGATGCTCTTTTTTAATATAACTGATTAAGGGAGCTATGTTCAATAGTACCGGATTTTTATATGACAGGGGAACCCCCTGGTATTTTAACCATCTTTCATGATTTTAAATGAGTGTATAATAAGGTAAACCCCATTAGAATTATTACTTTCTAACGGGGTAAAGAGCAAAGAAAACAGAAAAAAACATGTTGATCAAAAAACCAACAGGAATTAAAAGCTCGGAAATAACAAACAAAGAACTCTATCTGAACCGCCGTGAATTTATGGCTATGGCAGCTGCGTCAGCTTTAACCCGTGTTGGCGGAGACAAAAAGTCTGACAGGAAAGCGGGCGCAGACAAAAAACTCCCTGTAGCAAAACGCGGTGAATACATTGTTATGGAAAAAAACACATCATTCAGGAATGTTTCAACTTATAATAATTATTATGAGTTTACTACAGAAAAAGAAGGCATTGACGAGCTTGCAAAAGAATTCCGGACCCGTCCCTGGACAGTTACAATTAAAGGGCATGTAAAAAACCCCTCAGTTATTGATATTGATAAGATTATGGAAATGTTTCCCCTTGAAGAGCGTATTTACCGCTTTCGCTGTGTCGAGGCATGGTCAATGGTCATACCATGGATAGGTTTTCCTCTTGGAGACCTTATAAAGAGATATGAACCCTCATCAAAAGCAAGGTTTGTGAAGTTTACCACTGTCCTGGACCCTGCGCAGATGCCGGGCCAGAGAAGGCAAATTTTAGACTGGCCTTATGTTGAAGCCTTGAGGATTGATGAGGCGGTTCATCCTTTGACTATCCTTTCGGTAGGCATGTATGGTGAGATACTGCCGAACCAGAACGGTGCACCGCTAAGGCTGATAGTGCCGTGGAAATATGGGTTTAAGTGTATTAAATCTATTGTCAAGATCGAGTTTGTGGAGAAAATACCCGTGACATCGTGGGTCAAAGCTAATCCTGCTGAATACGGGTTTTATGCCAACGTAAACCCGAATGTGGACCACCCCAGATGGAGCCAGGCAAAGGAGCGCCGCATAGGTGAGTTCAGAAAGCGAAAAACCCTTATGTTCAACGGGTACTCAGAACAGGTTGCATACATGTATAAAGGCATGGACTTGAAGAGACTCTATTGAGCTTTTTATGGAATCAGGCTATCGATTAAATAAACTGTTTAAACCTGCTGTTTTTATTGCTTCCCTGCTACCCGTATTATGGCTTGTATTTAAGGGTTTTACCTCAGGGCTTGGCGCAAATCCCATAGAGAAAACTCTTCATCATATGGGGGACTGGGCACTTAATTTTCTTATGATCACGCTTGCTCTCTCCCCTCTAAAAAAACTGACAGGCTTTGCATGGCCCATGCATATCCGCAGGATGATCGGGCTTTTTGCTTTTTATTATGCTACCCTTCATGTCCTTACGTATCTTGTAGCTGACCAGTTCTTTGACTGGGATGCAATCATCAAAGACATTATAAAAAATAAACGTATTATTGTCGGACTTGCAGGTTATATACTCATGATCCCCCTGGCAATTACATCAACCGGCAAAATGGTTCACAGACTTGGCATTAAACGCTGGCAGGCGCTTCACAGAATGATATATCTATCAGCAACCTGCGGAGTGATCCATTACCTATGGCTTGTTAAACTGGATATGCGCACTCCGTTTATATACGCGGCTGTACTGTCAGTGCTCCTTGGATACAGAGTTGTTTTAAAGATGATAACAAAGGAAGGGTGAATATCCAGCCAGCTTAGCAGGTTAAATGAAATGCTGCGATCGAAGGTTTTTTTGAAGAGATATTTTTAAAAATCTTAACCGCTTCTTTAGTATTTTCATAATAGACTTCCATATTTTTTGATATAAGAAAATTAAGTGTTTCATCAGGAACCCTCATAGTTCCGTAATAACCAGTGCCTATTATTAAGATCGAAACCCCTGCCTTTAATATGTCTGTAAGGTCTTCTATCTGAAGCAGATGGCCTTCTTTCCTCCACCAGGATGGATTTACATGGTCAGGGTAAATAATGACGTCTGAAGTGTAAGTTTTGCCGTCAATAGTTATTTTTCCGAATGAATAATGTGTTATTTTCATGATATTAATATAGTTTAAAATGCTTAACTGTTCAAGCCTCAATGTGGGCGCTCCACCCCACACCCCGGGTTTTTTCTGTGGCGTTTCACCCACACCCGAGTTACTTTCTTTTACCACAATAGAAAGTAACCAAAGAAAGGTGGCCCTGTGATTATTTTTATACGGCCTGTTTCGCGCCTGCTCAGTAAACTCTATAAACTCGTCGAATCGACTCAAACAGTATAGAGTTTTTAACCCTCGCAGTCGCTCACAAACCTAAAATAATCAATGGGTTAAATAAACCTCAAAAATTCCATCATCTGAGTTCCAATTCTCTTTCACCTATCAAATGACTATCGAGTTTACC
>VAPC010021198.1_pt1 | contig 10788 bp, 14 predicted proteins | sample 3395121 | NCBI WGS metagenome assembly VAPC01 (sample SAMN08290434, study PRJNA428436) | hydrothermal vent metagenome | isolation source: Deep-sea hydrothermal vent chimney | place: Indian Ocean: Southwest Indian Ridge | depth 1711 m m
AAGGGAGCATCTGAAATTTTTGTATGACGTGCTCCGTCAGGATTTAAATCACTTCTCATTAAAGATGTAAAGCTAACGCTTATTGTCCCAAAACTGTCCTTTTTGTGCAACTCAACTGCATTGAAAAGCTTTTCTTTTCCTATGGAGGACCTGAATCTGCCAAGAGTAAGATGGGCTCTAAATTCCCGTTCTTCCCGCTCAAATCCCAGCCTGGCTATCTCTCCGTCAATGTCTGTCTGAAGCGCTTTAAGTGTGCTGTTATTTTCAATGCCAAGCCATAAAACTCTTGGCGATTTTGAACCTGGAAATGTACCTATACCTTTAATTTCAAGATTAAATGAATTATGGTTGCCACAAACTTTTTTCATCGCGTCGAGGATTTTTTTAACCAGCTCTTCCTTGATATTTCCAAAAAACTTAAGTGTAAGGTGTATATTGTCGGGGTTAACCCATCTAACATCTGCCCCGCATTTTTTAAGCTCATCCTGAAGCCTAACCAAAGAGGATTTAACTGAATTAGGCAGTTCAATTGCAATAAAACATCTCAAACCCTTAAGTGACTCCTTAAAGATTAGTCCTGATATTCTTAAGATAGCATACCATAGAATTGCTGAAATATGCCGGGCTCTTATCTAACATAAATCCAGACCCCGGAATCCAGATGATATTTTCAATTTACAAACAGGTATCTCCATAACTGTATGCAGACATTGGCATAGAGTGCGGCAATGAGGTCATCAATAATAACTCCTGCGCCCCCTGAAACAAATTTTTCTGTTTTCCGTATTGGCGGCGGTTTTAGTATATCGAAGATTCTGAATAGAATAAATGCTGCAAGGAGATAGCCAATGGTTTTCGGGACAAAAAAAACAGACAACAGATAGCCGGAGAATTCGTCTATTACGATATATTTGCTGTCTTTGCCGAGGATTTTTTCAGCAGTATGTGATGTTATTAACCCAAGAAGAACAACGGGCAGAAAGAACATTAGAAGCTCAAAATCGCTTGGCATTAACAAAATAACTGCCAGAAGACTTAATGCTGAGCCAAAAGTGCCGGGTGTGTAAGGCAGGTAACCTATAAAACCAAGGGTTGCAATTGTCTGTTGAATTCTATTCATCAATGTCGATTAACTAATAACGGTTTTTTTATCCTCCCGAACAATCCTGCATGAATGAGTTATTTTTGCCGCTTTGCCCAGAGTTGCACCGACTGAACAGTATTTCCCCAGCGAGAGGTCTATAGCGCGTTTTACAGCCTCGTCTGATATATTTTTGCCGGTTACTACATATTCAATATGCATTGCAGTATACATGTGCGGGTGGTCTTTAGCCATTTCACCGTTTACATTCAGTTCAAGTTTATGTACTTCCTGTTTTTTCTTTCTTAAGATTGAAATCACATCCATCCCGGAGCATCCACCAAAAGCTATAAGGAGAAGCTCCATCGGTCTTGAACCTGTATCGTTACCGCCAACAGATGCATGACCATCCATTACTACAGCATGGCCTGAATTGGCACTGCCGACAAACTGCATCCCGTCAACAAGCGTAACTTTAGCCTTTCCCATTGGCTTCTTTCCTGATTAGTTGATTTCCACAGAATAAAGTGAAGTAACCATAAATATACCAGTAACGCATAATTTAGTTTGTATAAACCTACTATAAAATGATAGCATAAAAAAGGATAATTTTTAAAATGTGGTTTGGCAAAAAGATAGTTGTAATAATACCTGCACTTAACGAAGAAAAATCACTCCCGCTTGTTATAAGAGACATACCAAAAGACATAATAAGCGAAATAATTGTTGTTGATAACGGAAGTTCAGACAACACCTTCATTGCCGCACAAAAAAGTGGAGCCACTGTTTTAAAAGAAGAGAGAAGGGGGTATGGCTATGCGTGCCTGAAAGGCATAGCATATGCCAAAGAGAAAAACCCCGACGTGGTAGTCTTCTTAGACGCTGACCACAGCGATTATCCGGAAGAGATACAGTACCTTGTTAAACCTATCATAGCGGAAAATTATGACATGGTGGTGGGTTCAAGAATTCGCGGTAAAAGAGAAAAGGGTGCAATGACGCCCCAGGCATTTTATGGGAATAGATTCGGAACGTTTTTAATCAGGCGTTTGTTCGGATTTTCATTTACGGACATAGGTCCATTCAGGGCAATCAAGTTGAATAAGCTTATTGATTTAAATATGCAGGATAGAACTTATGGCTGGACTGTTGAGATGCAGATAAAAGCAGTCAAAAAGAAATACAAAATCCAGGAGGTGCCTGTCAGTTACAGGACCAGGATTGGCAAATCAAAGGTGTCAGGAACTTTCAAAGGCACTATAATGGCGAGTTATAAGATTTTATTGACTATATTTAAATTCTGGTTTCGGGCACGGCAAGGATAAGATAAAGAAACATTATATCTTAATTTAAATTTTTATATTGACTCAAGAGGTCTCCCTTGGCGTATCATATCAAGTTTTTATGATATATTCAAAAATCCATATATGTTATCATATAGCTATGGGGGAGCTGATTTCGTGGGTAAAAAAAATAAAAAAAAGAAGATACTGAACTGCTGGGAAATCATGAAATGCGGCAGGGAACCGGGGGGTGAAAAAGTTTCTGAACTCGGCATCTGTCCTGCCTCTACAGAAGTCAGGGCAAACGGAATAAATGAAGGGGAAAATGCCGGCCGCGCTTGCTGGGCAGTAGCAGGGACATTTTGTCGCGGGATAGTGCAGGGAACCTTTGCTAAAAAATTAGGTGATTGTATGAAATGTAAGTTCTATAAGCTTGTTATAAAGGAAGAAGGCCTTGAGTACCAGGCAGCAGAGGACATACTGAAAAAACTGGAAAAGCGAGATATTGAGAGGTATTTTCTTAAATCCCGTAAATAACTTTTTTTATGTAATTATATTTTCTTTATTTCTTGAAAATTAATTTATTTTAGCGTATATTTATTGTGAATTGTTATTAGAATTATAATTCAATTTATAATAAAAGGAGGTTGACTGTATGCCCAAAAAATTGAGCTGCTGGAACTTTAAAAAATGCGGCAGAGAACCAGGAGGCGCCAAGGTAGAGGAACTCGGAGTATGCGTTGCCTCTACAGAAATCAGGGCTAACGGAATAAATAGCGGGAAAAATGCAGGACGCGCATGCTGGGCAGTAGCCGGTACATTATGTGGCGGTGTGGTTCAGGGCACATTTGCTATGAAATTAGGTAATTGTCTGAAATGCGATTTCTATAAACTTGTTATGAAGGAAGAAGGCAGTATGCACCAAAAGGCAAAAGATATCCTGAAAAAATTAGAAAGTTAATTCGCTGGTTATTTTGATATAAATAGTCTTGCCGTTAGATAGCTTTATGTATTTGTGGTACAATCCCCAGCAATAATTTTAATTTCTTCACTTTCTTAAAATGAACAGCGAGCATTAGCGAGCGAATATAATAATAAGCAAGTCCATACATTAGTGTTACCTCTGGTAACACAACGCAGGGAAATTATCTATTTATTAATATTTGTTCACTAACGTTCACTAAACGTTCAGGGTTTCTGCAAGGAACACTAAATGAACAGCGAGCGTACCTGCCTGCCGGCAGGCAGGTTCCCTATCCCGAAGTGTCGGGACTGCAGGGAGCTTTAATGTCTTTTCCACTCTAACTACAGGCTATCTTTTGAAAATCTAAATACAAAAATCAAAATGGCACACCATAGTACAGTAATTGTCCTTCTCGGACCCACAGGTGTCGGCAAAACCGGTCTGTCTATTTTACTCGCAAAAGTCCTCAATACAGAAATAATAAGCGCAGATTCCATGCAGATTTATTGCCATATGGATATAGGGACTGCAAAGCCTTCACGCGAAGAACTCAATGAGGTAAAGCATCATTTAATTAACGTACTGTCTCCCGGCGAGTCTTTCAATGCGGGTTTGTTTAAAAAGTCGGCGGTACAGATTATAGCTGACCTTCACAGCAACAAAAAGATCCCGATAATTGTTGGAGGAACAGGGCTTTATATAAAAACGCTTACAAGGGGTCTTTTTGAAGGACCTGAAGCTGATTGGCCCTTAAGGGAAAAATTAATAGAAGAAGAAAAACGTTTTGGCAAAGGACATCTGTATAATCATCTAAAAAAAACTGACCCGGTATCAGCTGATAAAATCAATCCAAACGACACAAGGAGAATAATAAGGGCACTTGAAGTTTCATTTAAGGGTAAAAGAGTAATTTCAGAGTTGCAGCATTTATCAACAGTTCCTCAAAATTATAACTTTATTAAAATAGGACTTTTTAGAGAGAGGGCTGAGTTGTACAGGCTTATTGAACAGAGGATTGATAGCATGATGCAAAAAGGTCTTTTGCAGGAAACAAAAAAGCTCCTGAAAATGAATTTCCATAGAACACCTCTGCAGGCACTTGGTTATAAGGAGATGCAGTTTTACATCAACGGCATTATTAGTATTGAAGAGGCTGGCAGACTGTTAAAAAAACGCACAAAGCTGTACGCTAAAAGGCAGTTTACATGGTTCAAAAAAGAACCAGGTATGAAGTGGGTGGATGTAACAGGAATCTTTGACGCAGATAAAATTTTTTCAAAAGTCGTAAATGACATTGAAATTCTAAGAGAATTGCTTTATGTTAATTGAAGACTGTTATCTATTAACCGTTATTTGTTGTTTGTTAAAATCTAATGAGCAATAAAAACCATAGCTTACAGGATACCTACCTTAACCATTTAAGAAAAGAAAAAATCCCTGTTTTAATTTATCTCACAAATGGCGCACGCCTGAAAGGTATCATAAAAGGTTTTGATAACTTTGTGGTTTTAATAAAAAAGGAAAACCAGCAGCTTATATACAAGCACGCTATTTCGACAATCGTCCCTGAAAAAGATGTTGAATTAAAGTTTGGAGATTCTGAAAAGGAACAGCCTTGAACCTTTCTATGATAACCCGCATACCACTCAGGCAGTTGGGCATATAATGCAGACAAAGCCGAGAAACCCTCTTTGCACAGTTGATGTAATAATCGAAACAGAAAAAGGGATAATTCTTATCAAGAGGAAAAACCCTCCTACGGGATGGGCAATCCCCGGAGGTTTTGTTGATTATGGAGAATCACTTGAAGATGCAGTAATCAGAGAGGCAAAAGAAGAAACAGGCCTGGACATAAAACTTACAAGACAGTTCCACACATATTCTGATCCCAATAGAGACCCCAGACACCACACTGTTTCCACCATATATATCGCTACAGCTTCAGGTACGCCAAAAGCAGGAGATGATGCCGGGGAAGTGAAAATTTTCACGAAAGATTCTCTGCCAGATGAAATTGCCTTTGACCACAGACAGATTCTTAAGGATTATTTTAATGGAAAGTACTAACTATGGGAGTCCGACTCCCATAGTTAGTACCTAAATAATGAAAAAATTAATTTTATACATCATTGCAATTTTACCATTTATATATGGTTGCTCAGATAATAAAGGGGAGAATATGAAATCGGAAAATGTTTACCTTGACCTTCGCAATCAAGTTTTAAACCAAAATCCAAAAAACATAGGGATTGATAAAACAACTCCACAACATGCCATATGGGGAATTGTTATGGAAACCGGATTCCCTGAAGGTTCATTTACCTTGGTGGCCTTAATTGATGGGAGTGCAAGCATATATTTTTCAGGAGGCAGTGGAATTATAGGCGGCGGCAATCATGAAAATGTGAACAAAGAAGCAAAAAAAATAAATCATCTTGCGGATGGTTTTTTCGAATATTATAAAACAGCAGAAACACACCCGCTCCCTAACTCAGGAGAGACTATATTCTATATACTAACTGAGAAAGGTACTTACACCGCCAAAGCCTTAGAAGAAGACCTGGGCGAAGAAAAGCATGGTTTGTCTCCTCTGTTTTTTGCTTGCCATGCTTTGATAACGGAATTAAGATTAATTAATGAAAATAAATAATATCTAACAACTCAATCCAGCGGCTGCATATTACGCCCCGCTGATTTTGACGTTATGTGACATGAGGAGTTTTTTTTCTTAAATAGTTGTAAAAGTTTTAAACCCCATTGAAAATTAATATTCCCTTTTAGAAAACCTCAATGTAATACCAGAATATCCCGAAAAGCTTCGCTACGGGACAAGCAGAGCACCCTCCAAACTACCGGCGGGCAGGCAGAACACCCCGAAAAGCTTTGCCACGGGGCGAGCAGACTGCAGAAATAAGACCATGAGATATGGTTTTTAGTCTTTTTACTCCCATTGAAAATTGCAGACGAGCAAGGGAAGCCGGAGGGTGAAAAATTAATTCGTGTCTGAGTCCCGAAGGGGCGAGCCTGCCTGCCGGCAGGCAGGTTTGAATTAATTTACCGTAGGCTGACTGAGCGAGACGTCTCGGCAAGTTTCGCAGGGAAAGTTTCTTTGGGTACTTATAAAACGTTAGTTCCTAAGTTTTTAAAGTACCCCGGGCCTGCCTGCCGGTAGGCAGGGGTGTGGGGATGGAATACCCCACTATATAATGATTTAACGCGGGTGTGGGACGAAATCCCACAGATTTAAACTTTTCAAGTAGGTCGGGTATGGGACGAAATCCCACTTTAAATAGGGGTATGGGGTGGAACCCCTATGATTCAACCCTTACCAGTTTACCCTTTGCATCTGCAACAACCACATTATTTCCTATAACAGCCTCTGCATATGACTCTAAAAGCTTGCTTGTAATTTTCAGCATCTTAGCTTCGACTGTTATTTTTTCACCGACATTCACGGCTTTTCGTAAACGAATTTCCATAGAGGCAGTAACTGCCGGCATGTCCATGGCAATGGCAAGCTTGACCATTACTTCATCAAGTAGGGTTGATATAATCCCTCCGTGGACAATATTTAAATATCCCTGGTGTTCTTTTTTGGGGATAAATTCAGTCTTTATTGTCTTTCCGTCAAAATGGAAATCCAGCTTAAGACCGATTGGATTTTTCGGCCCGCATACAAAGCAGTAACCGTCATCTTCAAGTTTCATCTTGAAAATTTAGCATAATACTCTGGTAATCGCAAATGCCGCAATTGATGTGTTATACTTTTATATCAAAAGCTGAGAATGGAGGTAACAACATGGCAAAAAAGAAAAAACTCCCGAAACAACCCGAAAAAAAGAAGAATATAAACCTAATTATCATTATAGCGGTAGTTGTGGTTGCTGCACTTGTAGTTGTCGGACTGCAGTTTAGATCAACTTCAGAGAAGACTTTTGTGTCTGCTGTTGATGATCAATCCCTTCGTAAGGGTGAAACAAGACAAACCCTTTCACCTTCACAGTTCAGCGATCCGTTTATAGCTGCGATGTATCAGACTGCACGGGATATCCCCCATGTCTTTGACAGTGTTAAATGCTACTGCTACTGTGAAAGGGATCCGTTCAATCACGTGAGCCTTCTCAGTTGTTTTGTAGATACCCATGCCGCAGGTTGAGGCATCTGTATCAATGAGGCCCGGCGGGTTTCAAAACTTTACAAACAGGGCAAGAGCATTAAAGAGATAAGCGACGCTATAGACAGAGAATTCGGCGGGTAGGATTTTAACGTTATCAACTATTACAGGTCAGGCTTTCGGTCTTGAAGGTTTGCCCTGTAATATTGTTTTAAGTTACCTTCAAAACACATGTTAGCAAATATTTTAGTAAAACCAGGCGTGCTTGAATTAAAGAAGATTAAGACTCCAGAACCAGCTCATGGGGAAATCCTTGTAAAAATAAAGGCTGCTCTTACATGCGGCACGGATTTAAAGGCATTTATGAGAGGACATCCTATGATACCGATGCCCACGGTTTTCGGCCATGAGTTTTCAGGCGTTATTGAAAAAACAGGCAGGGGTGTTAAAGGATTCTATAGAGGCATGGAGATAATGGCAGTCCACAGCGCTCCTTGCGGGAAATGCCGCTTTTGCAAAAAAAACCTGTACAATCTCTGTGAAAATATAATGAGGACAAAAGTTCTTGGTGCTTTTGCAGAGTACATACTGTTACCAGGGCATATTGTAAGCCGCAACGTATTCAAGAAACCCAAAAAGCTCTCTTTTAAAGAGGCGGCTTTTTTAGAGCCGCTTTCATGCGTAATTCACAGCATCAATTCTGCTGATATTTCCAGAGGTGATACTGCTGTAATAATCGGTGCCGGCTCTATCGGACTGCTGCATCTTATGGTTTTGAAAACAATGGGGATAAAGGTGATTGTTATTGAAAAGAAAAAAACACGTCTTAAAAAAGCGCTTGAAGAAAAGGCAGATGTTGCAATAAATGACAGCAAGAAAAGCACCTTTAAAAAAATAATAGCTCTTACAAAAGACGCAGGCGCTGATGTTGTTTTTGAATGCACAGGTATACCTGAAGTGTGGGAAAACACTATCTGGCTTGTCCGAAAAGGCGGGACAGTTGTGCTTTTTGGAGGCTGTAAGCAAGGCGCGCAGGTTACATATGACGCAGGCAGAATCCACTATGATGAGATAACTTTAAAAGGGGTTTTCCATTACAAGCCTTCTGATGTATCACAGGCATATAAACTGCTTTCAAATGGAAAGATAAAAGTCAGTGGACTTATCTCAGGACAGTATCCTCTCCATGACCTTAGAAAAGCATTTCAGAAACTTGTGTCTGGAAAAGGAATAAAATATGCAATCATTCCTTAATAACGACAAGATCAATCCGTTCAAGCAGTTCAAGCAGTAACATTTGAACGGTTTAAACGGTTTGAACTGCATTTATTATGAAGGTCGCTAAATTATACAGCTTTGAAGATATCCGTATTGAGGACATGCCGGTTCCTGATGTCAGCCCCGGTGATGCGCTTGTTAAGGTTAAGGCATGCGGAATCTGCTCCGGTGATATTATGCCGTGGTATATTGAAAAAAAAGCACCGCTTGTTTTAGGCCATGAAGCTGTTGGAGAAATAGTCAAATTAGGCAGCAGGGTTAAAAACTTCAAGCCCAATGACAGGGTTTTTTTCCACCACCACGCCCCGTGTCTTAACTGCAGGTACTGCAGGAACGGTGATTATGTTCAATGTAATGCCTGGAAAGAGTCAAAGATAATTCCAGGTGGTATTTCAGAGTATGTGCTTATTCCCGAAGTAAATTTAAAAGGTGATACGCTGCTGTTCCCTGAGAAGCTCTCCTTTGAAGAAGCCACGCTTATTGAGCCGGTGGCGTGTGTTGTAAAAGGGCTGAAAAGGGTGAAAATCAGACCCGGAGATACAGTTCTTATCATGGGTCTTGGTGCTATGGGGCAGTTGCATATTATGCTTGCAAGAAAATACGGTGCCGGTAAAATAATTGGAGCAGACAGCATACCCTACCGGATAAAAAAAGCAAAGGAATCCGGAGCTGACGCAGTTATTGATGTATCGAATACTGGACTTGCAGATGCCGTAGGCAGAGTAACCAATGGAGATATGGCTGATGTTGTGGCAGTAGGCCCCGGAGATGTCAAGGCAATGTCTCAGGGCATTAGCTGTGCCGGCAGGGGGGGCAGGGTGCTAATTTTTACACCTCCTAAACCAGAAGAGGTTCTTCAACTTAAGTCAAATGAAATATACTTTAAGGACATAAATATCATAACCAGTTATTCCTGCGGGCCTGATGATACGAAAGAGGCGCTTAATCTTATCTCAGAGGGAACTGTTAATGCCAGGAAGCTTATTACTCACAGGTTTCCTTTAGAGCAGGCCTCAGGTGCATTCAAGCTTACTGCAAAGGCAAAAGATTCCCTGAAGGTCGTAGTTGTTGTTTAATTGCTGAAAATGGGGCAGACATTGTCTGAAGGGCGCTGTTCCTATTTTCCGTCACTGAGATAATTACCAAGCAGTCCCCTGCTGTGTTCATCATCGTGGCAGTAAATACATAAATTTTCCCAGTTAGAACCGTCAGAGGGATTATTACTGTGGTTTCCATCTTTATGGTGTACTGTCAGAAGATGCCTGTCTTTGTAATCGAACTCTCTCCCACATTTAGCACAGATAAGTCCGTGAATCTTTAAAGAGCGTTCTTTGTAATTGCCAGCTGGCGAACTGATGTTTTTTAATTCTCTGACAATATCATCAGCAGATTTATTACTGTCTATTTTCCCAGCCTTTGGTTTTCTGTTTCTCATTTGAATGCCCCACAGATTAAAATGCGTTTTTTCGTATTCGTTTTGCAATCCAGGTTTAAAATTCTTATGTATGAATGTTTAATTCATAATATACATTATATCAAACTTAAACTATAAGGTGGTTGGTTAACCTTATTTAACAATTCCCTCTATCCCTAACCGGATCATCATTACAGCAATAGCAGCCAGAAGAAGCGCCATTACTTTTGAGATACCTGCAATGCCGTTTTTACCGATAACCCCGGTTATTTTCAGGGCTTTTGTAAATGCAAACCATACAATTAGAAGATTAAGTATCAATGATATTGTTGTTGACGCAATTTTTTTACTCCGGATTTGCAATATTCAATAATCAGTGTGTATAGTTTTAATATATGAAAAAGCAGACAAAGACCCCATCTCGGAAACGATTCCAAAATCTCGGGGCGACTTGCGACTGGCGGGCAGAACAATCAAAGACAAAAAACCCCTCTGATAAATCAGCTATTTACAGGTACAGGGGCAATTACAAATGGAAAGGCATTAAAACAAAGGCTTATAAACTTGCCAAAGGAAACTGGAACAAAATTATCCGAAAGGTCTTAGTCGGAGACAGTTTAAAAACAAAATCCCATGTCAGGTATTTTGAGATAG
>VAPC010462680.1_pt1 | contig 10761 bp, 15 predicted proteins | sample 3395121 | NCBI WGS metagenome assembly VAPC01 (sample SAMN08290434, study PRJNA428436) | hydrothermal vent metagenome | isolation source: Deep-sea hydrothermal vent chimney | place: Indian Ocean: Southwest Indian Ridge | depth 1711 m m
AAAATATCTTCCTAAGAGGAAAGGGTCTTTAACTCCTTAAAGTTAAAGACCCTTTCGTATTGGTAAGGTGTAGATTTCAACACCCTAAGCTACCGGCTTGACATATGTGCCCCCCATTTCTTTTAGCGCTTGAGCAATTTCCTCAACAATAGTATATTCTCTTTCTGTGGGGCCTAATTTGTTTAGTTTATCTCTAAGCTTATCAGCCCTCTCTTCACCAAAGAGCGCATTCATGGAGTCTTTTACTGTTTGATTGTTTAATCCCATATTAATTCGATTGTAATTAAAAAATATAATACAATCACAACCCCAATTTTTAAGTACTGAGTTTATTAACCCTAAAGACAATCCCTTATATCCCCATGGGTCGACAAAGAAAAGTGTAGGAATAAGTTTGATACTCTCAAACATCTTGACGATTTCGCTACCGACTTTATGTCTATATATTTCTGGTTTATATCTTATAGTTTCTATTCCTGGCAATTTGCTGATCGCTGTTTCTAAAGATTTCGTATTATTTTCGTCTTTATCATTAAATATCGTTATTAACATTTGCCTCATATTTTCATTTGCGATGGCTTGTTCCAAAATCAATAGCGGTGTAGAGTTAGTACCGTCCTTATAACGTCCTGGCCCAGCAAATAAATCTATGTAAGCTATTTTATTTGATCCTTTCTTAGCGCTTGGGATAATTACATGAGCCCATGCCCAAAAATATTTTGATACTATCGTAGTTTTAACTTCTGATTGCTCTGTACTCTCTTCGAAAAAGCTATTCGTTCCCATTAGGATACTCTTTTTTGTTTTTTTCTAATTGTCAATTCATCTATACTAATTGCTAGGGCATCTGCTATTTTGATAATTGTTGAAATGCGAGGATCTTTTATCCCTCCTGTCTCGAGTTTTATAATGGTATTGTAAGAAACATCAGCTTTTCTGGCTAAGGCCTCTTGCGTTAATCCTGCCTTTTCTCTGATTTTCTTTATTTTTTTTGCTAACATAAATTCCGTTGACATTAGACTTGTATAATTATACAATAATAACTATACAATACAAAAAACCCTTGTATTGCTTGTATTTTACCAAAAGGAGGCAAATATGCAAGTTAAAATGAAATGTGCCAGTGAACCACGTGGGATTCACTGTTAGAGAACATTTATACGAGAGTAAGCACCGATAACCAAGCAGAGATTGCCATATACCACAAAGGGTATACGGTGGCAGTTTAATTCCTGTGAGGCTCAGGAAGAAAAAATCAGGTCTTTTATTCATAGTCAGGAGGATATGGAAATTTTTAAGGTCTATTCGGACCCGGGCTATACAGGCGCAAGCATAAACCGGCCTGCATTAAAAAATTTGTTAGAGGATATTAAACAGAATGAAATCAACCTTGTTGTTTCATACAAAATAGACCGCCTGTCACGATCTCCAAAAGACTTTTACCAATTAATTGAATTATTTGAAAAGCATGGCGTTGCAGTGAACCACAAAGGATTCACTGCTTAGATTTTATATCTTTTTGAAGACTACCTCTCAACATTTGTCTCAATGTTGATTTTCTCATGAACTACATCGAGTTCATGACTAAAGCTCCTCTTAACATCTGTTTAAGAGTCGCTTTGCCTTTTGTGGTTTTAAAGTAATTTTCTCTTCTCTTTGCATCCTCTTTTGAAATGTGGGCTTCGTAATAAAGCAGTTTTAATGGTCTACGGGATTTTGTGCTAGAGGCTTTTCCGTCATTATGTTCCTTAAGTCTCCGTTTTAAATCGGAGGTTAAGCCGATGTAGAATTTCCCATCCTTTCCGCTTAATAGGACGTAAACATAATGCATATTCGTATTATACCCTGTACCCGATGTGGTACAGGGTTATTTTAAGATGGACAGTCATAAACCACGTCGGGTTTATGATTCCGAACCCTACGTGGTTAAATAATAAAGGGGCATAGCCCCGCACTACATTGAGTGCAGGGCAATAAACCCCACGTGGTAAATATATATTAATAGGATTATGCCCTGTACCACGTGGGATGCAGGGCAGTGAACCCTACGTGGTTCACTGGCTCCCGGGGAGGGATTCGAACCCCCGACAGGGTGGTTAACAGCCACCTGCTCTGCCAGCTGAGCTACCCGGGAATATTGTCTAAGTTTATATTACCAGCAATGATTTTTTCTATAAAAGTTCTACTTTTTTGCTTCTTTATAAAGTCTTCGACTTTTTTAGCTTGTGGACGGGTTTTAAATTTTTTGCTATAAACTAAAGTCCAATCTGAAGTTATTTTAGTATATTTTTCTCTTCCATCATTATGATGCTTTATCCTATTTTCAATGTTAGCAGTTTGACCAGTATAATATTTGTTAACTGAACTGCTTTTTATTATATAAAGCCAGAACATTTGTTTTTACAGCCACCTTCCCGACGCTTCGGGACAGCTGAGCCCCGACTGTTCGGGATTGTAACTACCCGGGAATATTTTTCAAAGAACAAAACCTGGACAGCTATTTACCGCTCTGACGGCTGCCCGCCAAACTAACTGGCGGATAAAAGCTACCCGGGAATATTTTTCTAAGAAACAAGCATTACATTATAAAGAATAGAAGCCGACAAATGCAATAGAATGTCATGCCTTTATCGGATTTCTTGACTAAATTGAGATGCTTTAGATATTCTTGAGAATAAATGGGTTTATTTGATTTATTTAAGCGACCGCCTTTAATTTCACCGAATACTGTTCGTGAATATATAAAGAACAGGAAACCGGATGAATATTTACTTTTAGACGTGCGTCAGCCTGCAGAATATGAGCAGGGACATCTGCCAGGCGCACGACTCATGCCTATAAGTGAGCTTTCTTCCAGGATCAATGAACTGGATCCTCAAAGGCAGACCATTGCATATTGCCGCAGCGGCAGCCGCAGCAATTCAGCTGCAGGTATTCTCCTGGGTGCCGGCTTTAAAGATGTTTTGAATATGGAGGGCGGTATATCCCGGTATAGCGGGATCATTGCCAGCGGCCCTCCTGAGGCAGGGCTTTTTTGTTTCCCTGAAAACCTGACTCCCGGAGAGCTTTCTGCTGTTGCCTGGTATCTTGAGGACGGAACTATCAGGTTTCTTAAAAGCCTGCGTTCTGATGTGCTGTCAGATGAAACACCTGATATTGTGCATAAACTAGTTGAAGAAAAGGAACTGAATAAACAAAAGCTTGCAGGACTTTATAAAGAGCTTACCAATAAGTCACCAGATCCTGAATTCCCAAAAGATGTCCTTGATATTCCGGCTCAGGAAGTAATGACAGGATGCGTCAAGGTCTTAGACGCTATTAAGTGGGCTGAGGGCAAAAGCATGAATGAAATTCTTGAACTGGTGTTGTCTCTGACAGCAAATAGCTATGATCTTTATCTGAAGCTCAGCCGTTCGGTCAAGTCAGATGAGGCCCGAAAGGTATTTACCCTGCTTTCTAAAGAAGAGCAGGAATATATGGAGCACACAGCAGCAGCATTTGAAAAGACTTTAAATAAATAGTAAAACATCCTTGTTTCCATTTATCGAGGTTGAACCTCGATAAATAGAATGCTGTGCATTTCCATCAGGTGGTTCTTACGTTAGTTGCTGTTATCTTTAAAAACTGAGACTTGCTATAATTATATGGGCTTCAGTTCGATTTTCTAGCCTTTGGTTTTCTCCAATACACCCACAGCGTGATACCGCCAACACAGATAGTCATCACAAAGAGCACGGTTTGGGATATCTCAAGATACACGATCTTTTCGAGGTAGTGGATGATGAATGAACCGGCATAGGAAGAACCAGGGTCATGCAAAGCTCTGAGCCATACTTCAAGATAGGTGAGGGGGCAGTACCAGCTGAAAATTTGAAGGATAAAGGCAAAGGCAAGCCCAAAAATATGAATGACCCGTATTGCTTTACTCCTCACGCCCAGGAGCGCGCCGAATATCAGGAAGAGTATCCAGAGAAAATGTATCCCTACTGTAATATCTGCAAGTACCTTGTAAAGCACTATATCCAGCTTTTAATCTAATACTTTAAACAGTTCGTAGACCTCTACGTCTTCTGGTTTTCCTTTAACTGTAATTTTACCGATTCATTTGATAAAATGCCACAATAGAAAAATCAAAAAAATTATGGTAGTTTCAGCAGATGAAGATAATATTAAAAATATTAAGACCATCAGCGATTTGTCTGTTGCTTACTGTTATATTCTACACGCAAAATATCTACTCTGAAGAAACTTATACAAACCCTGTTCTGGTTGAGACTATGAACCTGAAGTCAGAAGAGGGTTTTACAAACCCTGTTTTTGGCCTGCTTGGTATTGGAGACCCTGCAGTTATTTTCCATGAAGGCAGATACTATCTGTATCCTACAGGAGACCAGCACAGCTACAATGTTTACATTTCTACTGACCTGATTAACTGGAGCAAAGGACCAAAGGTATTTAAGTCCATTGAATCAGGTGCATGGGCGCCTGATGTTTTTTATAATCCTGATGACAAGAAGTTTTACCTTTATTACACAGTTAACAGAAAAATAGGTGTAGCTGTTTCTGACCGGCCAGACGGTATGTTTACAGATAAAAGGATCCTGATAAAAGGAGCAATTGATGCTCATATGTTTAAGGATGAAGACGGCAAATACTATTTATACTATGTTGAATACCCGGCCTTCAGGATATTTGTTCAATCAATGCAAAACCCCACCCAAAAACAGGGCAAACCCGTTCAGATCATCAGGCCTGATACACCATGGGAAAAGAAACATGCTGCAATTACTGAAGCTCCGTGGATGCTGAAACACAAGGAGACCTATTATCTGATTTATTCAGGCGGAGGTGCTGACACACAGGATTATGCCATAGGCTATGCCACTTCAAAAAGCCCGACAGGGCCTTTTATTAAGTATGCAGGCAACCCGATAATTAAAAAAGGACAGGGTGTGTTTGGGCCGGGACATGCCAGTGTAACAAAAGACCGTAATGGAAAAATGTGGATGGTTTACCATCAGCAAAAAGATAAATCCAAAGGGTGGGACCGGATTATATGCATAGACCCTGTTAGTTTTGATGAAAAAGGGGTTTTAATCGGAAATCCCACACGATCAACCCTCCAACCTGCCCCAGCCACCCCATTTATCGAGGTTCAACCTCCAAGGTATTAATATATAGAGGTAAAATCTATTTGTCGAGGTTGAACCTCGATAAATAGATTGATATATGATACAATGCATATTATGCGAAAACCTTATTTTATTGATGGATATATTTACCATGTTTTTAACAGAGGGGTAGAGAAAAGAGACATCTTCTTAGATGATCAGGATCATTTTCGGTTCATACAGAATCTGTATGAGTTTAATGACAAAAATCCTGCTACAAATCTGGGGCATTTTTTTGATTCCCGGAGCATGAATGTTGAGTTTCGTTCTACCAGGCCCTTAAAGAAAAAAATACTGCAAAGAAAATGTATAGTAGATATTCTTCTCTTTAGTATGATGCCAAACCATTTTCATTTGCTGCTGAGACAAAAAGAAAAAGATGGCATTATAAAATTTATGCATAAACTGGGAACCGGCTACACAATGTATTTTAACCGGAGAAATAAGCGGGTAGGGGGTCTTTTTCAGGGAAGATTTAAGGCAGTGATGATAGACAGACAGGAGCATTTTCACTACATTCCTCATTATATCCATTTGAACCCTCTGGAAATCATTGATCGAGGTTCAGCTTTGATTAATGCGAGGAAAAAAATGAAATACTTGGAAGATTACAGGTGGAGCAGTTTCCCGGATTACATTGGGAAAAAGAACTTTCCATCTGTTTCTCAAAGAGGTTTTATATTAAATGTTTTTGGAGGAAAAGAAAAATATAAAAAACTCACCAGGGACTTTTTAGGAGAGAAGGAGAAGATAGAGCCGATAGAGAGAGTTAAAGATATTGTCTTGGAGTAAACCCATTTATCGAGGTTGAACCTCCAAAGTATTAATACCTAGAGGTAAAATCTATTTATCGAGGTTCAACCTCGATAAAATAAAAAATAAAATGTCAGGGGAGGTAGGTTATGAGTGATTTAAAACATAGGATTTTTGATGCTGCAAAAGACATGCAATTAATTAATTTAGCTACAATCACTGAGGATGGAAAGCCCTGGGTACGTTATGTTATGGGCAAAGCTGATAAAGACCTTGTTATGCGTTTCTGTACCCATCTGGAATCAAGAAAGGTTCCACATATCAGGAAAAATCCGAATGTGCACATTTCCCTGGGAGTATCAAGCCTTGAGACCGCTAAGAATTGGGTGCAGATACAGGGAACCGCTGAGGTCTCAACAGATAAGGCTGAACTTGATGCATTCTGGTTTGATGATCTAAAAAATTATTTTACCGGACCTGATGATCCAGGCTATTGTGTGGTAATTATCAGGCCTTCAAAAATTGAATTTGGCACTATGGGCATTATGACACCTGAGGTCTGGGAGCAGGGCAGCTGAAGACAGAACATCCTGTAAATACTATTTTTTTAATGTTCTTATTCTGGCGAGTTCTTCCTGGTAACCGTAAATATGAGCCCCTGCGCTGTAAGCATACATAGGGCCATTTTTAAGTCCGGCCTCTTCAGCAACATATTGTTTAAGCAGTTCTAACCCTCCAAGATTAGAAGGAAAGCCTGCCCATAAGTCCCAGGAACGGAAATAACATGATAGGGTGAGCACCAGATCACTGCCGTCCGGAATGGCTTTAAAATCTAATAACCGCAGACACGGCGGGTCAAGGTTTCCGTCATTACCTATGCAGATATCAAAATCTTCAGGAGAGCCTATTTCAACAACAGCCTGGTTGGTAAGGGGTGTTTCCTTAAGAATTTCAATAGTCCGTTCAAGCTGTGTACCGCCTTTTGGCATTGGATGATGTATCCTGCTTGAGTATCTGTATGTTTCATTTTCAGAAAGCTGAGGGTCCATTAAATAGTTTGCAAAATAATCCTCAATATAATCCATTGTGGTTGGTGAAGGGATTCCAAGGGCAGGGGGTATTACAGGGACCATGTCCTGATCCGGATGTTCAATAAATACTGCCAACCCGTGATATTGCAGTCTATACTGCTCTTTTTCAAATGATCCTTTTTGAATCTGCTGAGAATAGGAGTTGTCAAAAATATTATAGATCAGCTGAAACCATGCATCAGAGATAGTTTTTGCTTTAAGGAAAAAGGGAAACATAACCGGATAAGTTTAACATGTTGCTAAAAGAATTAAAAGAACGACAAATTAATAAAATCTTCTGCTACGCCTCTATTCTTGATTTTCCTGAAGGCTTTATATATGCTTTTTTAAGTATGAAAGAATTAATAATATCCAAAGATGAAAACAATGAATGGGTTATTACAAGCGATAAGATGCCGGGTTTTATAGCAAAAGGCAAAACAGTAGATGAGGCTTTAGAAAAGATGAAAAAGGCCTTTAATACTTATTTCCCATGCGGTCCCTGCAAAGGGTCAGATGAATGAATTGTATTTTTTTGATGATCATATGCTTTCTGTAACATTCAGGAAAGGAAAAATATTATGAGAGCAGTACAGGCCTTCTTTATACTGGTTCTTTTTTTGTCATTTATGTCAGCAGGCTGTACAAGTTCTGACGGACCGGAGCAAATCATAGTCCCTCAGTATCCGGGTGCAGTAGAAGACCAGGAGCATAATATGAAAACTCTTGGAATGTCTTTAGTAAAGGTCAAAAGATTAATTACAAGCGATTCATACGATAAAGTGCTTGCTTTTTACAGGGAACAGCTAAAGGACAATAATCCTGAAGTGGCTACTTACACTTTAGAAGACGGCCGTCAGACCGCCATGACAATCAAAGGCAATAGAGACCGCTCTATTACTATTGCTATCCAGGAGTTCAAAAAAGAAGGCAAGGTAGCAATTACATATATGAGGGTAGGACCTTAAGCAGCTTTACAGTGATCACCCTCTGTTGTCAATCTTCCACGTGATACTTGCGTTTCTTACCGTTTATTGAATGCACTATGATTTCCAGCGTTACTAATCCCTTTTCTGTTTTGCCCACAAGGAAATCAAGGTTGTATTTATTTCCTTTGCTGTCTACAAAATCAGCACAGCTCACGTAAAAGTCACCTTTTTTTACGATACCTGAGTGCAGTTTGTCGAATTCGAGACGTTTGAGTTCGCCCGTAACTGCATCATACAAAACATAATGGTTGTCAATAGTGTTCTGCTGAATGTGTTCCTGCATTTTAAGGCAGGGATCAGGGGACAGGGGTTAAGGAACATTTTTTTCCTTGATTTTAAAACAGAAATCAGGGGTTAGGAGTCAGTATTAACTTTTTCAAAATTTATCCTTGACTTCCTATTTCTAATTTGATATAAATTATATTAATAAATTTATAGATGTTAATTATTGAGTATATTTAATATCTATAAAACCTGTTAAATATTTTAAAAATATCCTACCCAAATGACAGGAGGGAAGCATGATTATCAGGAATTCCTTAATTAAAAATACCTTAGTAGTTGTATTCTTAATTTTACCTGTCTTAATGATCAGCCCTTCTACTACATTTGCCGATTCAGGCAAATCCTTACACACTGCTGCGTTTAATGGCGACATTATGCAGGTAAATGCTCTGCTGAATCATGGTGCTAAAGTTAATTCAAAGGACTCTTACGGAGAGACACCGCTTTTTGCTGCCTCAATAATAGGGCATACCGAAACAGTAAGTCTTTTATTAAAAAGAGGCGCTCATGTAAATACAAAGTCCTTTAAAGGAGAAACAACTTTGATGCAGGCAGCATTTGCGGGCCAGAATGACGTAATTAAGCTTTTGATCGAAAAAGGCGCTAATGTAAAGGAAAGGGATTCGAGCGGAAAGACAGCCCTGATCCATGCGGCATTTGCAGGCAAGATTGAAGCAGTAAATATACTGGTCGAAAGCGGAGCTAATATTAATGCAAAAGACCTTAGTGGAGAAACAGCCTTGATGCAGGCGGCATTTGCCGGACATACCGTAACAATAGAAAAATTGCTCGACAAGGGTGCGGACCTTTATGCAAAGAACTGTAAAGGCATGAGCAGTCTTGCACACGCGGCACTTAAAGGCCATGTCGGGGCAGTGGGTATATTGATCGCACACGGTGCTGATATCAATGAACGTGATGTCAACGGGGCTACGGCATTGATGGCCGCGGCTTTTATGGGACGAACAGATATAATCAAAGACTTAATTGCACGCGGTGCTGATATTAATGCTCAGGACCTTAAAGGGGCTTCTGCATTAATGTACGCTTCCCATGGGGAGCATTACGAAACCGTTTATGCACTTTATGACAACGGCGCCAGCGGAAGCGTAAAGAGCACTGATGAAGGAGAAGGTTCTATAACATTAGTCTCTCATAAAGATTATACTGTAGCAGACAGCTTTTATATGGCAAAAGGTGTTGTTTGCAAGAGTATGTAACCCGGCAATTATATAGCTAACTAAAAAAGCTCAGGCATTGCCTGAGCTTTTTTTGTATATAAAATGTTCAGAATTGTTGTTTATTTCTGTTCTGTGCTCTCCTCTGCCCAGCATGCAGCCTCCTGCTGGAGACGTTCCCACTGAGCGTCAACATAATCCTGTGCCTGCTTGAGCATCCACTCGTTCTGAGGCGCAAACATATGCTTGAACCTGCCCTGGGGTTTTAAAAAGTCAGTAATCGGCTTTTTCTCTTTTGGTTTAACTGTTATCTTTGTTATTCCGTTTTCAATTTCATAAAGGGGCCAGTAGCATGTATTAACTGCAAGCCTGCTTAATGCGATGGCATCGTTTGTCTTTGACCTCCATCCGCGGTTGCAGGGAGATATAACGTTCAGGAATTTCGGTCCTTTAATGGAGAATGCTTTTCGCACTTTCTTTATAAGGTCTGACCAGTGGGCAGGGGATGCCTGAGCAACATAAGGAATACCGTGAGCAGCCATTATCCTGGTCAGATCTTTTCTATGTTGAGGCTTACCAGGTATAACATCGCCTGCAGGACATGTAGTTGTGTTAGCTCCAAACGGTGTTGCGCTTGAACGCTGAATGCCTGTGTTCATGTATGCGCCGTTGTCATAGCAGATATACATCATGTCATGTCCGCGTTCCATTGCACCGGAGAGGCTCTGAAAACCGATATCATATGTTCCGCCGTCACCGCCAAACGCAATGAATTTTACATCTTTATCATCGATCTTGCCCTGTTTTACCAAAGATCTGTACATTGCCTCAACACCGGATATGGTTGCAGCGGCATTTTCAAAGGCGCTGTGTATCCAGGGGATCTTCCATGCCGTATATTCCTGAATGCATGAGGAAACCTCAAGACATCCTGTAGCGTTTGACGCGATAATAGGATATTCAGTTGCCATAAGCACCTGTTTTACGACAATAGGCGCTCCGCAGCCGGAACACATCCTGTGGCCGTGTAAAAAGCGGTCAGGCCTTTTGGAAAGCTCTTTAAGTCTTAATGGTTCTTTTTTTGTTTCAGTTGTCATTATAATTCCTCCGGAATTAGTTATCAGTGTTCAGCAATGCGTAATCAGTTAAAATACTATTCTTTTTACCCTTCACGCTTCACGCATTACGCTTCACGGGTTTATTATTCTCTTACACCTATATATTCTTTAATTGTTTTGACTTTTCCTGTTTTTGCGATCTCCTGAAGCTCGTCAATGACGTATTCAGCCTGGTCAGGGAGGTAATCTCTTCCGCC
>VAPC010354876.1_pt1 | contig 10715 bp, 9 predicted proteins | sample 3395121 | NCBI WGS metagenome assembly VAPC01 (sample SAMN08290434, study PRJNA428436) | hydrothermal vent metagenome | isolation source: Deep-sea hydrothermal vent chimney | place: Indian Ocean: Southwest Indian Ridge | depth 1711 m m
AAGAGATATCTCAGGTATTTTATCCCGCCCTCAATATTTTCTTCCGGGTTAAAGGGGTTTTTTACTCCCATTTCTTTGGCAGTAAACGGCATTAACTGCATCAGTCCTATGGCACCTCTTCGCGACACAACACTAGGGTCCCAGTTAGATTCTGTTTTTATTACTGCTTTAATTAAGGATGGCTCTATGTTGTACTTCTTTGACTTGCTGTATATTATTTGGTTGTAATTAGAGGCGTTTTTAACATGGGGTTTTGAGCTGTTGCGGCTGTGTCCGTAGGATATGAATTTCTTGTATGCCTTGCTGGATGGTGTATTTGTATAGTGGGCAACTCCGTTTTCATCAACGTATTTATAAATGTCGGCATAGGAAGGAATACCCCATGCCATGAAAAGGATTAAAACGGTTATAAAAGGCAGTCTACCCATTATCTAAAAACATACCATGTGTACGGATGTATGTCAATTTTTATGACAGTCTTAACTTCAACCAAAGGAGGGACATTCTCAAGAGACCGTTAAAAAAGTCATCAACTCTCTTGATTATTCACCCCTAGCTGTTTTGCTTCGCCCCCTAGAAATCGTTAAGTCGATTTCAGGGACTAAGTCACGGAAATGCAAAGCATTTCACAGGGCAAACCAAGACAGCAGGGGCAGGCAGATTTTAGAAATGATTACACTGAGATTATTAAGGTGTTTCAACAATCTTCAGGGTTAGCTGTGCTTTTGTTTTTTTCTTATTTTCTCAAGGAGATCTTCTTTTGTAATTACGCCTTTTTCAAGAAGAATCTCGATAAGGATTTCGATGAGTATGTCAGGAGAAGATAGTGTTTCAGGCTCAGTTTTTTCATGGCTCATCACCTGCATTTCTTCGGATAGCTCCTTAGTGTCGATTTTATGTTTTTTGCCTTCAGAAATGATGCCTCTGTAGTGTTTTGCTATGGCTTTTTTTATGTCAGATTCCATGGCAAGGACGGGCTTGATATTTACACTAAGTGCAAAGCCCAGCTCATCAATAGTGTTCAGGTCAGTTGGGTCTGACATTGCCAGGATGAGTTCCTTATTACTAAATTCAATGGGCATTACGCAGTATTTTTCAGCTATATCAACTTTCATTTTGCTTAATACCTCTGGCAGGATTTCCATGTTTTCGAGCGATACACATTTTCCCCCGAGCTGTTTTTCAAGGATAGAAGCAACCGATTCTTCATCGGTAAAACCCATGTTGATTATTATTGAGGCGAGTCTTCCACCCCACTGTTTTTGTTCTCCAAGGGCAGAACTTAGTTGAAATGTATCTATAAGTCCTGCTTCAATAAGCATCTCGCCGAGTCTTTTTTTATCTTTGGTCATCTGCGTAGTCCTATTCAAATAAAGATAATCCACTTATATCAAAATAATAAATTTCTGTCAACATCAAAACAGATGGTAAAGAAAATGTCAGGAATTCCTTGAAATACCATGCCTTGTGATATAATGAGACACGCCAGTAAAAGCATGTAGCGAGTAGAGAGAAAAAATAAATTACCCTCCTTAACATCGGGACTGTGGGAAGCTTTAAATCGGGGATGAAATGAAACCAATAATTGCCATTGTCGGAAGGCCGAATGTCGGCAAGTCCACACTGTTTAACAGGATAATAGGCAAAAAAGTTGCTGTTGTAGCAGATATTCCAGGATTAACAAGAGACAGAATTTATGGTGAGACTAAATGGGTAGATAAAACATTTCTTGTTGTTGATACAGGCGGCTTTCAGCCAGTGCCAGAGGTTGGTCCGGATCGTTTCCGGGAAGATATTGCCAGAGATGTAAAAAAACAGGCTATTACCGCAGTGCAGGAAGCTGATGTTGTACTTTTGTTGATGGATGGAGATGCCGGGCTTATGCCTTCAGATGTTGAATTGAGCAATACTCTCAGGAAATACAGCAAAAAAATCTTTTATATTGTTAATAAAGTTGATGGAATAAAAAAAGAAAAGGCTCTTTATGAATTTTACCGCTTGGGAGTTGATTTATTCCCTGTTTCTGCGCTTTACGGATACAGATTTAATGAGCTGATGGACAGCATAGCAAATGTAATACCAGTAAGTGCAGGAGAAGAAATTAAATATCCCAGGATAGCAATTGTTGGCAGGCCTAATGTAGGTAAATCCACCTTTGTTAATTCCCTCCTTGGCAAGGAACGGATGATTGTCAGTCCTGAGCCCGGGACTACAATAGACTCTGTTGACTCTATATGCACATATTGCAAGAAAAAGTATCTTATTGTTGACACAGCAGGTATACGCAAAAAGGGGAGAATGGCAAAGACATTTGAAAGATACTCTTTTATAAAAACATTAAGAAATATTGAAAATTGCGATGTTGCCCTGATTCTTCTTGACGCCGTGGATGGAGTTGTTGAAATGGACCAAAAAATAGCAAATCTTGTTTACAATGCAGGAAAAGGGGGAATCATTCTTTTTAATAAGTGGGACCTCACGGAAAAAAGCCCTCAATTTTCTAAAAAATTGCAATATGAACTTCAGCAGAAATTCTGGTTTATGGATTATGCCCCTGTTCTTACTGTGTCAGCGTTGAAACGCCAAAGGATTTCTAAAATTTTTCCTTTAGTTGATGAAATAATTGCTGAGGCATCCAGAACAGTTAGCACGCATGAATTAAATAATTTTTTGAGAAAGAGCGTGGCAATTCAACAGCCGCCTCTATATAAAGGCAGCCCGATTAAGCTTTTATATATTACACAGGCTGGAATTAATCCGCCGAGTTTTGTAATATTTGCGAATAAAAGCAAAGGGATAAAACCGGCGTACATAAGGTTTTTAGAAGGACAGTTAAGAAAGAAGTACCCGTATAAGGGGGTTCCTGTAAGATTCTATATTAGACAAAAATAATAAGAAACATTTCAAAATTATTCCCGAAGCGTCGGGACAAAATTAAAAAATTAAAATGTATAGTGAAATGAATTATAAATTCAAGATGATGATTGATAATTTTTACTTTATGGTGAGTAGAAAATGTATGTGATAAGAGCTTTTGGTAGAAGCATACTGGCATTTTTAAAAGACGAGTGTTTTTATCTCGCAGCGTCAATATCTTTCTTTTCAATAATGTCTTTAGTGCCTTTAAGTCTTCTAATCATCACACTGTTTGGATACCTTATAGGTGAAAATCAGGAGCTCTATCAGTTTACCCTTTCAGGGCTTGTAAATCTTTTCCCGGCAGTTACTGAAAGGATAACATCGGAGTTAAAAAAAATTATTACCTATAAGGGAATAAGTATGCTGATGCTTTTTGTATATTGTTTTTTGTCCTTACAACTTTTTTATTCTGTGGAACATGCCATGAATGCAGTTTTTAAGATTCCGAAGAAAAGACATTTTCTAATATCCATACTCTGGTCTATTCTTACTGTGACACTCCTGATTGTTTTTCTTATACTTTCCTTTTCCGTGAGTTCTATTGCCAGTATATTTAAAGAGTATCCCATAAGCATTTTAGGTGTGGAAATTGGTTATAAAGCAGCCGTTTTTCTTAAATATATTGCCCCATTTATTATGGTTCTCATGACATTTACGGCAATTTATGTAATAGTTCCGAAGATTACGGTGCCGTGGAGAAATGCATTTATCGGCGCATTGTTTGTTACAGTTATGTGGGAAGTATCTAAATATTTTTTTACGTGGTATGTTAAACATTCTGTGTATATCGGAGCGATATATGGTTCGTTAACGATATTTATTGTTTTTCTTTTATGGGTTTATTATTCTTCCTGTATCTTTCTTTTCGGGGCTGAGCTTGTAAATAATTTAAAAAATGGGCATAATGCGTGACCTCATAGGTAAAGAAGTAGAAGTCAATACAGTCGAGACTGTTTACAGAGGTGTTTTGATTGAGATTGGAGACACGGAGATACATCTCCAGTCTCCATATGGATGGATTACAATATCTCTCGACAAGATTGCTGATGTAAGGGCAGTGGAATAAAAAAATCTATCAACTAACAATTATTATGCGAACTTCGTTTTTTAAGATTGATTAAGTAATTATATTAAATGTTCATTGATAATTGATAATTTTGCCTGTCTCGCCAAGTCAGTAAAGGCGGACATTTTGAATTTTTTCTACCCCATATCTCCGAGTTCATATTGAATAATGCTAAGTGCAGTAATCGGTGCTGTTTCAGTGCGGAGGATTCTTGGGCCAAGGGATACTGAGACAAAACCCTTTTGAATTGCAGTGCTTTTTTCTTCTTTTGAAAACCCGCCTTCAGGTCCGACGAGAAGTGTAATCTCGATAGCGCCTTGAAAGTCATTTAGGATTTTCTTGAGATTTCGTTCCTTCTCTTCTTCTGAAAGAATTATGCCACGATCTGTTTCCTGCTTTTCGAAAAACTCTTTAAAACTAACAGGTTCGGTTACATCTGGGATTTTTCCCCTTCCTGACTGCTGGGAGGCTGAAAGAGCGATTTTTCTCCATCTGTCTGTTTTATCAGTATGTCTAATCTGTGTTCGCTTGGTAATTAAAGGAATGATTTTTTTAATACCAAGCTCTGTTGATTTCTGAATAATAAGGTCCATTTTGTCACCTTTGGCGATTCCCTGTGCAAGTGTGATTGCTATAGGTGACTCGGCAGAGTAGGGCTCTTTTTTCATCTGCTCGGCAATAACTTCTTTCTTTCGACTTTGTAAGATTTTACATGTATATCGATTGCCCAGGCCGTCAAATATTATGAGTTGTTCTCCAGGCTTAATACGATGAACTAAAGAGAGGTATCGTGCCTGCTCACCTGTAATGGTTATTTGTTTTGTGGTAAGTTCTTCAGGTGGGAGAAATAATTTAATCATTAGCCGGAAATTGTATATTTATGAATTTATGCACCGCAGAGTCCTTATTGGATAAAAAGAAATCAGGAACTTGAGAAGATGAGAAATTGAGAGGATGAGAGATTTTTGAAAATTCTTAACTTCTTATCTTCATATCTTCTTAACTTCTTTTCCTGAATGCTCACTTCGCCTGTTTTTTGCCAAACATGTCTCTTACTTTGTCTATGAAATCTTTTGATACCGTATCTCCGCTTATGCTGGCAAATTCTTCAAGTAGTTCTTTCTGCCGGCGAGTGAGTTTTTTAGGCACGTCTACATAAACTGTTATGAACTGGTCTCCTTTGCCATAGCCTCCCAGTCTTGGAACACCTTTACCTTTTAAATGGAATACCCTTCCAGAGGGGGTTCCCGAAGGAATTTTAATAAATGTCCTGTCTTCCATAGTTGGAACCTCAATCTGTGCACCAAGTGTTGCCTGGATGAACGAGATTGGGACTTCACAATGAAGGTCATTACCTTTTCTTTTGAAGAACGGGTGCGGCGTGACGTCGATTAACACATATAGATTACCATATGGACCTCCAAAACTCCCTGCTTCTCCTTCACCTGAGACTCTTAGTCTTATGCCTGTATCAACGCCAGGCGGAATCTTAATAGATACAGACCTCTTTTCTCTGATTTTGCCTGTGCCTTTACACTTGCTGCAGGGGTTGGTAATTATTTTACCCGTGCCACCACATCGGCCACACGTTTTTGCAATAGTGAAAAACCCCTGCTGAAACCGTGTTTGTCCTGCGCCTCTGCATTTAGGACAGGTAATTAGGTCTTTACCGTCTTTTGAGCCGTTGCCGTTACAGGGAGCGCACGTTTCCCATCTCGGAACATTAATTGTTTCTTGTGTGCCGAAAACTGCTTCTGAGAGATTTAGCTCAAGGTCATACCGGAGGTCAGCTCCTTTTGTAGGCCGTGCTCTTCTTCTTCCTCCAAACGTGCCGAATATATCGCCGAATATATCGCCGAATATATCGCCAAAGTTAGCGGTAAAATCACCAAATCCAGCACCTATATCTTCGCTTGAACCAAAGGTATCGTAGTTAGTCTTTTTCTGAAGATCGCTAAGGCAGGCATATGCTTCATTTATTTCCTTAAACCTATCCTCGCTCCCTTTATCTCCAGGATTTCTATCTGGATGATATTTTAAGGCGAGTTTCCGATATGCTTTTTTGATATCGTCTTCTGTAGCGTTTCTGCCTACTCCAAGAGTCTGGTAATAATCATTCATGTTAATCCCAGGCACAAAGGGGTCAAGAAAACAGGCACAAAGTTATTAACCATATTCACTGTGTGCCTTTGGGCCTTATCTTTTATCTTCATCCCTCGTCCCTCATCCCTCATCCCTCATCCTTTTTATCCTTGTCCACGTCCTCGAATTCAGCTTCTACAACATCCTCTTTTTCTGTTTGAGGTTTCTCCTCAGAGGCAGCTGCTGCACCTGCCTGCTCGGCGCCAGCAGTTTTATAGATATGTTCAGCAAACTTATGAGAAACCGAGCTTAGCTCTTCTATGGCTTTTCTAAGTTCTTCTGCGTCTTCTGTTGTGTCTTTTAGTTTCTTGCAGCGTTCAAGAGCCTCTGTAATTTTTTGTTTCTCATCCGGCGTGATCTTATCACCGTAGTCTTGTAGAGATTTCTCAACTGTGTAAATTAGGGTATCAGCTTCATTTCTTTTTTCCACAAGAAGACGTTTTTTCTTGTCTTCTTCAGCATGGGACTCTGCATCTTTTGTCATCTTCTGTACCTCTTCTTCCGAAAGACCGCTGGAGGCAGTTATTTTTATAGATTGTTCTTTTCCCGTACCGAGGTCTTTTGCAGACACGTGGAGAATGCCGTTTGCATCAATGTCAAAAGCCACCTCTACCTGCGGGACTCCCCTTGGCGCAGGTGGAATCCCAATCAGCTCAAACACACCAAGAAGTTTATTGTCTGACGACATTTCTCTTTCACCCTGATATACCTTGATAGTAACAGCAGGTTGATTGTCAGAGGCAGTAGAAAATGTCTGGCTTTTTTTGGTTGGTATAGTGGTGTTTTTTTCTATTAGTTTTGTGAAAATACCACCGAGTGTTTCAATCCCCAGAGAAAGAGGTGTAACGTCAAGTAAAAGAACCTCTTTAACATCACCTTTCAGCACACCTGCCTGAATTGCGGCTCCGGCTCCAACAACTTCATCAGGATTAACACCTTTACTCGGCTCTTTGCCAAAGAATTCCCGGACTACCTGCTGGACTTTTGGTGTTCTTGTTTGTCCTCCTACGAGTAAGACCTCATTAATGTCTTTCGGGCTCATTCCTGCATCTGATAAGGCTGTTTTGCAAGGCTCAACTGTTTTTTCAATGAGGTCTCTAACAAGCTGTTCAAATTTTGACCGTGATAATTTCATCAGCAGGTGTTTGGGCCCGCTTGCATCAGCAGTAATGAATGGAAGATTTATCTCGGTTTCTGCTGCAGAGGACAATTCTATTTTAGCTTTTTCAGCAGCTTCTTTTAACCTTTGCAGAGCCATCTTATCTTTACTAAGATCAATGCCCTGTTCTTTTTTAAATTCTGCTACCAGCCAGTCCATTATTCGGAGGTCAAGATCATCTCCTCCAAGATATGTATCTCCGTTAGTAGCCATGACTTCTACAACTCCTTCGCCTATCTCGAGGATGGAGATATCGAAGGTTCCACCTCCAAGATCATAGACTGCGATTTTTTCCTCTTTCTTTTTATCCATGCCGTATGAAAGCGAAGCAGCTGTCGGCTCATTGACTATCCTTAAGACATTAAGCCCTGCGATTTTGCCCGCGTCTTTTGTTGCCTGGCGCTGGCTGTCATCGAAATATGCAGGAACTGTTATCACAGCGTCTGTTACCGGTTCTCCGAGGTAATCTTCTGCAGCCTGTTTTAACTTTTGCAGTATCATGGCTGAAATTTCAGGTGGAGAATATACCTTTCCCTGCGCGTCAACATGTGCGTCTCCATTTGCAGCACGAACTATTTTATAGGGAAGCCTTTTCGTAGCTGTGTTGACTTGAGGTGAATCATATTTTCTGCCCATAAGTCTTTTAATTGAAAATATAGTGTTTTCAGGGTTTGTGATAGCCTGTCTTTTTGCTACCTGACCAACAAGTCGTTCGCCTTTTTTTGTAAATGCTACTACCGAAGGAGTAGTTCTGGCTCCTTCCTGGTTGGCAATAATGGTAGGCTCGCCAGCCTGTATTATCGCAACCACTGAATTAGTAGTTCCAAGATCTATACCAATTACTTTTCCCATGAAATTTAGTCCTCCTCTTTTATTTCTGTTTGATCTTTTTGAGACGGTTTTTTAGATACAGCAACAAGCGCTGCTCTTAACACCCTGTCTTTCAGCATATATCCTTTTCTGAACTCTGAAACCACTATATTTTCCTCAGCTTCTTCTGACTCTATCTGAGACATTGCATGATGCACAAAAGGGTTAAAGGGTTTACCGAGTGCCTCGATGCTAACCAGCCCGAATTTTTCGAGGGCGGTTTTTATTTCTTTTAAAGTCATTTCAACACCTTTTGCCAAAGCTGTTGAAGCCTCATTATTAGAGGAATGCTGAAGGGCTAATTCTAAATGGTCTATCACCGAGAGAAGCTCTTTTATGAGTTCTTCATTGGAATATTTTATTAGCTCCTCTTTCTCCTTAGCTACCAGTCGTTTGTAATTCTCAAAATCAGCATAGAGCCTTAAGTATTTGTCGTTTAGCTCTGAGAATTCTTTTTTGAATTTTTTAACATCTCCTGCTTCCTTTGTTTCAACAGGATGTTCTTCTTGTTCAATATCCTCTGAAAGCTCTTCTTTTTTGTCTTCAGTCAATTGTCCGGTCCTTTCTATTTTTCCGATAAAATCTGTGTCAGAGTTTTTGCGGTGAAGCCGACAATAGGAATTACCTTTTCATAGTTCATTTTTGTAGGTCCTATTACACTTATAGTCCCCAGGATAGAACGGCCGTCAGTATATGTAGAAACCACCATGCTTAATTCTTTCATTTCAGAAAGAAGGTTTTCCGAACCTATAAAAACCTGAACACCTTCAGATTTAGTCATTTTATTAAGTAGTTTTAACATTAGGTGTTTATCTTCAATTGCTTTAAAGAGTTCTTTTATCTGCTGCATAGTTGCGAAATCAGGCAGATTACTGGCTCCTGAAATCTCTCCTGTATAAAACATGTTTTCAGCTTCCCATGTAATAACCTCTCTGCACAATCTCAGTGCATAAGCTAACATCTTATTACATATTGCTTTTTCCTGGGATATCTGGGCTGATATCTTAGCCTTTATCTCTCCAAACGAAAGGCCTGATAGTTCATTGTTTAAATATCCGGTTATTTTATCAAGCTGTTTCTGGGTGAGTATTTCTTCCAATTGAATAATCCTGTTCTTGATTATTCCTTCTTCAGAGATTAGAACGCTGAGAACTTTATTCTCCCTATATTTTATAAATTCAATACGCTTTAAAATTATTTCCTCAGTTTTCGGAGATGTTGCAATGCCAAGATAATGTGAAAATGTCGAGAGAGTTTTTGATGCTTCTCTAATAAGTCCGCTTACATCTTTTTCTATAAATCTTAACCTGGCAACTTGTTGCAGCAATCTTTTATTTAAAGATAATGCACGTTTTTTTAATAGTGAGTTTACGTATAGTCTGTATCCTCTTTGAGTCGGTATTCTTCCTGCTGAGGTATGAGGTTGTGTAACATAACCCAATTCTTCCAGGTCAGCCATTGTGTTGCGTATGGTAGCTGATGACAGTCCCAGTGGATATCTTTTCATGACAGTATGTGAACCTACAGGCCCGTTGTAGGCAATGTGACTTTCTATAATTGCCCAGAGTATTTTTTTACTTCTATCGTCCGGTTCGTGCATCTTAATTAGCACTCTACTGTTTAGAGTGCTAATAAGATACAACATAGGATTTTCTGTGTCAAGTTTGTGTCAGTCAGGATGAGGTTTAAAAGTCCTATCTGTATACTAGAAAAATGAAGCAATAAGAAGAAAATAGAAGAGTTTTACAGTATTTTAAAGAAAAGAAGCATTATTATCCGAAATTTTTTAGAGTTCCGTTTGTTCTTGACTTTGATTCTAAATCAATATATGATATACTGTTTAGAAGAGGGAAGTACAATTAAAGTATGTTATATAAAATAACGTGCAAAGGGTAGATTATGCACGTTGAAAGTACTTTTTTCTCTGCGACAGGAAAGCAGATTAAAGTAGAGAGTTGTTCTTTGAAAATTTAAAAAGTAGGCCCGCAAGTCAATTTTAAAATTGAGAGTTTGATCCTGGCTCAGAACGAACGCTGGCGGCGCGCCTAACACATGCAAGTCGAACGGGGTTATTTAAAGAAGCTGACTTCGGTTAGTGGATTTTTATAACTTAGTGGCGAAAGGGTGTGTAACACGTGGGTAACCTGCCCTTAAGATGGGGATACTCCCGAGAAATTGGGGACAATACCGAATACAATTCCAAGGTAAAGGCTTTGGGATGAAAGCTGCGAGCAATCGTGGCGCTTTTGGAGGGACCTGCGTCCTATCAGCTAGTTGGTGAGGTAACGGCTCACCAAGGCAAAGACGGGTAGCCGGACTGAGAGGTTGATCGGCCACACTGGAACTGAGACAAGGTCCAGACTCCTACGGGAGGCAGCAGTGAGGAATTTTGCGCAATGGGCGAAAGCCTGACGCAGCGACGCCGCGTGAGGGAAGAAGGCCCTCGGGTTGTAAACCTCTTTCGTGAGGGAAAAAGTCCCGAGCAATCGGGATGATGGTACCTCAGGAAGAAGCCACGGCTAACTCTGTGCCAGCAGCCGCGGTAAGACAGAGGTGGCA
>VAPC010043558.1_pt1 | contig 10703 bp, 1 predicted proteins | sample 3395121 | NCBI WGS metagenome assembly VAPC01 (sample SAMN08290434, study PRJNA428436) | hydrothermal vent metagenome | isolation source: Deep-sea hydrothermal vent chimney | place: Indian Ocean: Southwest Indian Ridge | depth 1711 m m
GGATAAGGTCTGGCCTCCTCCTCCTCCACCTCCGATAACATGAATCGTATTAGCTGTGTCATTCCAATCAGTTGGAACTGCCCAGCTCGTTCCCGAAGTAACAAAGATGATTTGCTCTGCTCCGGTACCACTGGAAGCTACTTTTACCCGGTCGTTGGGGGAATCAGTTGCTGTACCGGCCAATGTTCCGGTAGCAAACTGCTCATCCGTTGTCTGGAGCCATTGGTCAATTTTTAAACTAGTATTAACTCTCAGACTTTGTGTTGGTGCCCACGAACCATAGTTTCCACCTCCATAATTTTTTTTCGCTTTCACTTTCCAGTAGTAAGCAGTATTTGCAGCACTGTTAGACAGCGCGTCGCCGGATTGTACAGTAAACCTAATTCTCTCACCTTCGGTAAAAGGACTGATATCTCCCCCATCTACCGTGTTTATAAAGCCGGTATCAGTGTCTGATGTTTTGGTGGTAGGGGAGCTAAAGGCAGTATTATCGTCCCACTGAATCTGATAAATAATGTCATCTGTGCCATCAGGATCACTTGAAGTAAATTCAAAATCAGGTGTAGTATCATACATTTCCTCGTTATCAAAGGGTACATCATGTAATGTAGGGGTGGCCGCCGTTGTTTCAGTTACCGCATTAAAATCTACACCCATGATCCAAGCTGGGTAATTTTGTCCCGTGAAACCATGGCTTAAAGTTACTTCACCATTTGCAGTGTAGCGTGACCAAAAACGGTCTCTAGGATGTGCAGTACCTGACCCGTTAGTACCATTTGTGATCCAGGAGAATCGCTGCCCAGCGGTAGCAGTATCAATAACAATTGCCAGGTCCTCTGTTGCACCGTCTCCGTCCACTTTAAAACGGTAGTCTACTGCCAGATCGGCGTGCGTCATGGCATAAATGTCAAGATCTTTTGTGTGGTTGTATTCTCCACAAAAGGCAACTGAGGTTTCGGTGGTATTTTGAGCCACACCATCTCCAAGAGTAATAATAGTTCCACTTACGGAATCTCCAATCCCAAATCCGTTACTATTTCCTGTACCCCACACCCATGTATCGTCCCTAGTTACCGAAGAGATACTTCCTGTGGAGTTATACTCACCAACTGCATTACAACCATTTCCATTAGGATTCCCGGAGACATTTACGCGTTGCACAGTCCATTCGCTGCCCCACTCAACAACAAAAGTTGTCATAGTCATAGCTAGAAGTGATGTTGAAGAGTTTCTCTCCCAGTTAATTGTGTTAGTGCTGGTAGGATACAGCCGTGTTTGTACCGCGTTACCGTCGGTTGCACCTGCAGCTGAATCAAATTCAGCACCACCGCCATGAAATCCGCCAAATAAAACTACATCGTTAATATCTGTCCAGGCGGTACCGGAAGTGTCCGTACCACTGGTTGCTGAGGCCGTAACAGAAGTTTCTACGATATCAAGCAACCGGAAGCCGCTTGCTTCACATTCCGTTAAGCATTCGACAACGGTAACAACACCTTCCCAAGTAACATCTGCAACAAACCGTGTTATGGTGATAGTGTCAGCTGAACCAGAATCTGCTAGTTCTCCTAGGCCTCCAGGTATAGCTGATACCCTTGCATAGTCATTATCGGCGTTACTTGATCCGTCACCGGTTTTGGATCCTCTGATCAGCATAAAGTAATTAGCGGCTAAAGTATCATCCAGGGTAAGGTTATACGAGGCAGTAGTGAAGTCCCCTGTTGACAAATAGTATTCCTTAACCCGAAAAGTATTATTTACATCATCTATGGCAAGTTGCCACTTTCTCATTTCCGTAAATAAAATATCATTGTTCTTGTCGATTACCTGTGCGGGTCCCAGCAGATAGAATTCCGGGTTTTTATCAGGAGAGTCATATGTGTAACCCAGATAATATGTTTTGTCCTTTTCCCAGTTGACTTCCCATTGTAATTCCTTGAAGCCTAGGATTTTGTTAGCAGTTATAGTTGGATTCTGATAATTAGAGGAATTGTAGTTGGTAAACGGGCCAAACAATTCATCATTGAGATCAAATATTTCAAATTCTTCCGGTACTTTTTCGGTTATATTACCTGAAAAATCCTCATCCGGAGTTACTTTTAGAATTACCGGGTAAACATTAACAGGATAGATCCTTGTGGAAGTTATTCTTTCTATATCAAAGGTTACGTTTTCCATAACCTTAAAACTATCGTTTATAAAATGCTCTCCTTTGGAAGTTATGGCTTTAAGGTAAATTTTGTATGTGCCGATTTCTTCTACTTTATACTCGGCTTCGTAGTCCGATCTGACAACTAAATTTTTAGACTTACATTCCGGATTAACAAATATTTCTCCGCCTTGAGAAGTGAGTGTGGTAGTTGAACCAGTAGGATCAGTTATAGTGAGCTCTAAGTAAGCGTCGCATATCATATTTCCTCCCTCGTCTAGTACTGCAAACGCAAAATTTGCGGTATCACCAGGCTCGTAAACAGATTTGTTAGTATTGATAACTAAGACTCCCCAGGTAAAATCTTGGGTCTTGGTTTCTTTGATACCATCTTTTTCAAACTCGACTTGTAGCTGATATCTTCCTGGGATTATTTTTTCACTCTCTGAATTGCCGGTTAACACATAAGTGGTTTCATTTTCCTTTTCTACAGCAAAGGCTACCGGATGCTCCGAATTAGTTAGTTTATTAATAACCCTGGCGTTTATGCTAAGGTCACCATCATAGTAGGTGTTTTCCTCCTGGGCAAAAGCGTCTTTAATGAGGTTGTTTTTGTAGGCAATTTCTTCTTCGAATTCGATAATGAATTCAAGATTTTCAGTAGTTTTATATATACCTTTGGATTGAATCTCTGCATTTTTAAGAGTTGTTTCAATACTTTTTAATCTTTGGTTAGTAACGACAGCATTAATGAGAAGCAGAGAGATTATTGCCACAGCAATACCCAAGGATATACTGATTATTTTTAGTGTTCTGTTACTAGTGATAAGATTATCTCTTATGTCATTGACTATATTAATCATGGTCTCACCGGTTTGGGGTAGTGTTTCAAATGGGGCTAAGGTAGTGTTAGTTTGGAGTTTCTCCAGGGCAGGCTCGTAAATAATTTCTGAAGCTTCTACAGTTTCTTCAACAACCTCGCCGGTTAGAGTAGTTATTTGTTCGTTTTCTTCTTCGATTATGTTGTTTAGAGTATTTATTTCTTCCATGTGCTAATTAACTTCTAAACCTTCCAAATTTAATCCCGAAAATTCAAAGATACTACAGGCAATGAATAACCAGTTGGATCCGTTGTTTCCTCCGTCGTTGCTGCTGGCCGCTTTGATGGTGGCCGAACCTGTTTGATAAGAAACGTTTACATCGGTGATCCTAAAAGCACCGTTACCGCTCCAGGATCTAGGTGTTGTGTTGGTGGAGGCAATAGTGATGCTGTCTGCGTCTCCACAAGCAGCTCCGTTGGCGTTAAAAGTAATGGCTCCGTAATCATTGACTACGTTGCCTCCCAAAGTGAGATTGCCCGTGGAAAGGTTGGTATAACGGCCAAAATCGTAAAGCTGCAAGGCGGTTGTTCCTTCTAACCTGACATCATCTGTAGTTTGTACGAATTCACCTGAGGTAATAGTAAAGGTATTAGTTACTCTTAGTTCATCAGGGGAGAGCGTAACTATGTCGCCGCCGGAACCTTTATTGATAGTCAGATTATAGAAGTTTTGGCTGGTGCAGGTGTCAGCGTCGGTGCAGCCTGTGTCTAGGGTGGCGCTTTTTCCGGAATCCAAATAAACAGTTCGTGTGCCCTCCAGGAAGATGTCGTTGTTGGTCCAATTACCTCCCACATAGATATCGAAGCCGTTAGAGTCCATGGTACCCCCGGTGATAGTAAGATCATCATCAACCTCAAGAACTGTGGTTATTTGATAGGTAGCACCTCCGGCTGCATCATTAAAAGTTATGTCGTAAAAAGCATCTAAGGAACCGGGTCCGTCTGCATCTATGGTGTAAGTAGAAGCCCCTGATCCATCAAATAGAACTAGTCCGTCTCTAGCTTCGAAACCATCATCATTATTCCAATTTCCGTGCAGAGTAATTTGATTATTTTCGCTGGAAACCACATCTAGAGTACCTCCGGTGATGGTGAGATTGTTTTGCACCACCAAGGGATCTTCTACCTCTACTGTCAATGAGCCGGCACTGTCATTTATGGTTAAGTTGTAAAGATCGCCTGTGCCGTCAGTGATTAGATCCTCATATCCTTGTGCAGCATCAAAAGTTAGAGTAGAGGTGGAAGGGTTAAGGGCACCTCCCGTGTCTAGTTTAAAGGTGCCGTCGATATCTATAGTTTCACCGCTAGCGGCTGTCCAGGTTCCATCTATTTCGATATCATGGCCGTTTGAGTTTCCCCCGGGTGCAAAGGTATAGGAGGAGGGGATATATAGTTCGGTGGGTGTGCCGCTATAAGTGATGAATTCCCCTGCTTTGGAAAAGGCCAGGTAATATGAAGCATCTGTAGTTCCATGGGATCTATCGCTGTCATCATTTTCATCTATGGCTAGATCAACGGAGGAAGAGGTTAGATCATCGTATCTCATCCAACCCTCGTCACCACCATTTCCGGTATATCTTTGTGCTAACAAAATAGGTGCAGACGAAAAGCTTTGTGTAAAACTCTGGTTGTACCACACTTCGGTCCAGCCATTAATGTTTGTGCCTGCATCTCCAGCTTCATAATCTATATTATTTACAGTTCCCGTGCCTGACTCAATGGCGATCCAGCCAAAATCCTCACCGCTGCTAGGTGTGCCGGAACCTCCATCTTCCATTCCTATGAAGCAGTCAAAATCGACCGAGGTGTTGGTGGTGATCATAGCCGTAAAGAAATCTGGGGTTCCCGTGTTGTTATTAGTTTGTAACGACCCCATAACAATAGGCGCTGCGGAGAAAGACTGCGTATAGTTACAATCAAAAGCTGTGCCGCCGTTCCAATAGTTGGTGGTGGCAAGGGTTTGTTTGTCTGCTTCAACCAGCGTTCCGTTTTCTAGAGTATAGGTGCCTTCCTCCATGACCATCCAGCCAAAAGTTTCTTCGCCGTGATCATCACTCTCACTGTCGGTTTCTTGGATTCGTACATTAAAACCGGTTCCATCTATAAAAGTGATCATAGCCGCGGCAGGTCTGTTGGCAGAAGTTCCCGTATCGTCTCCGGAAATTGATTCTGCAATAACAATAGGGCTAGTATATGTGCTTCGGAACTGTATATTGGTACCCTGGTAATCTGTAGTGGCTTGGCCAACTTCTCCTATAACCGCCGCTGTGCCTGAGTCCCAAACTAGGGTATCGGGAGCTGCGTCGGTGGCATCAAATAAAAAGTCGACGGCGTTTTGGTCTTGGTCGTATTCGTCCATATCGGCTATGGTGAGACTTGTTCCTTGTTCGTACCGTGCAATAACGTGGTTTTCATAGACATTTATGGACATGTCTGTGCCATCGCCGATAGTAACAACGTTGCCAAATGTACTACCGCCATCGACAAATAGAGTAATATTCTCGCCGCCGGTACCGGCAAAAACGTCCGTAATGGTAAAGTCTCCCGAGCCGTCCGTAGTGGCGCAGTTATTTGTATTAAATCCTGTGTCTATAGTGGTGCAGACGCTGGTGGAAGCTATAGCGGTAGCTTCGTCATCGTCAGTGTATAAAGTGCCGGAGATGTCTACGTTGGTGGTGCCCATCGATAAAGCGACTAGTGTTCTATAGTAAAAATCTCCGTTGGTGTTGTCTGTGGCAGCGTCTAAGTCTATGTTTTTAGAGGTTGTATCAAAATTCTCAAGGCTGGCCCAGTTTAGAGGGTAGTCGTCGTTATGATCTTCTAACATCGTACCCTCAGGGGTATCAACATACCCGGTGGGTGCATTAGTGCCATCTACTTGAATACGTATACGCATATCATCTTTATTACCCGTTGATCCATCTCCTTGTGCAATGGCTTGACCCAAAATCAAAAAGTCACCGGTGTTTTGGGGTGAAAATGGGGTAATACCTGCCATTTCGTTAAAACTTGTGTTTATGGTGTTATATTCGGCGTCAATGCTGTTAAACTCAAAATCTTCAAAAAGGTTTGCCGGAAAAGCTATAATGGCGCTATATTCGTGATCAAAGGCATTAGTAGTAGCATCTGAGTTTTCCATGCGCACGTTATAAGTATGGGAGTTTGTATCAGCCTGGTTAAAAACGTAAATTGATCCTCCTCCGTAAATATCCTGAGCGTCTTCAGCTTCCATGCGTGTCTCATTTACGGGCGTTCCGGAGTCTTGCTGCAGATCATGCATGATGCTGTCAGTGTCAGTCCAGGAGCTGCCCATGTTTACTTTCCAATGATCCAAAACTAAAATGTCTCCCTGCCAAGCAGGCATGCCGGAGGGAGTTGTTAGTGTGGCGTAAGTAGCCGGACTGCCGTTAGCAGGTATAGCCGATGTTGAGAGATCCTCATCATAAACATACTCAACTCCGTCTTCTAAGTCTCCAAGTCCCAAGGCTATAATGGATACCTTGTTTACATCAGGTCTAGTGAAGGTAGCCGTAAAGAAAGCCTTTTGGAGTACAAAGCCTGCGCCGGAAGTTTTTGTTGTGCGAGTAATAAATCTAAATATTTCCTGCCTGTCAGAGGCTGTTCGGATCTCTCTCCGGTGTTCTGTGTTTGGCACTGCAGTACCTGCAGTATTGGCAACTCTAACACCATAAACAGAGCTGTAACTATTGCCATCAAAGTTGACATCCACTATGAGTAATACCTGTTCTGTGTCGCCAAATCCGGCACTGTTTAGAGTTGCCTGAGATAGGGTAGTGTTATTTACGTCTTCGTAAACTCCCAGTGTTGTGTTTGTTCCGGTGTCATCCACGTCGGTAAAAACGGAGGCATGTGGGATCGAGTAGGCAAAGTCAACGGCTATCTGCCAGATCCTGGCTTCCTGAAATACTAGGGAAGGACCAGCATCAACTAGTGCAACTGGTCCAAGTTTGAAAAAATTTGGGCTTTTATCGGGCGCGTCGTACCAATAACCAAGATAATAAGTTTTGCCTTTTTCGAGGTTTACCTGCAAAGTTATTTCCCTGTAGAGCGCATTTGGGTCTAATTCCTCGTGGGGTGGGCTATAAAATCCGGAAAAATAATTACTGACCATACGCTCTTCGGTAAACTTTTGAGCATCATACTTACTCAATTTGAAGATCTTGAAGTCTCTGGGTACTACCTCTTTGATTTTTCCGGTGAAATTTTTGTTGGCAATGATCTTTAAAATTACCGGATAGCGTTCTCTAGGGTAAATTCTGGTGGCGGTGATCCTTTCTACATCAAAAGGAACACTTTCTTTTACCTCAAAAGTATCTTTTATCTTATGTGTACCGGTAGCTGTAGTTGCTTCCAAGTTCATGATATAAGTGCCTGTTTCGCTTCCTATTTCGAATAACGCCTCATAGTCCGGTTCCCAGATAAAGGCTTTCTTTCTGCATCCATCGTTAATTTTAATAGTTTCATCCGCGGTAGAGAGTTTTTGCGAATCTCCCTGAGGATCAGTAACTACAAGCTCTACCTGAGCGTTGCAAACCATGTCGCCCTCTTTGTTAAGAACGGCCATGGTGATCTTGGCGGTTTCGTTTGGCTGAAAGAGAGATTTATTAGTGTTGATGGCTAAAACACCCCAAGTAAAATCTTGTTCGAATGTTTTCACATTGCCGGCCCTTTCAACTTCGACTAGCAGTTTGTACCCTCCTGGTGCTAGAAAGTCTCCTGGTGGTTTTGCGCTGATGAGGTAACTGGTATTACTTTGTTTTAAGATCTCCAAAGGTAGGTTTATTTTTTGATTACGGTTGGTTTCGATAATTTTGGGTTTGATGGTGACATCTCCGTCGTAAAAAACACCGTTTTCACCGGCACGAACCGCTTCCAATATTCCGGGTAGTTTTGCATCTGAACCCAAATTAAGTGTGAACATTAAGCGATCGGTAGTTTTGAAGTCTCCCTGAGAAGATTTAATAGAGGCGTTATCTAGCTTGAGGCTACTATTGTATTGTGAAATGACAAAGTAAAAAGTGCCTGTTGCAGCAAAAAGTACTAAGAAAAAGACAGCTAGGTTAAGTAATTTTACTTTGGTTACTATTCTAAGGGCCATCATTCTAAGGTAGGTCTTCACTTGATACATCTAATATCCACCAATCAAAGGTGATGTCTTTTTCGAGTGCTGAATCTATGGTTACAGTGAAGGATTCTTCCGATAATTTGTCACTAACTACCAGAGATTGTCCGTCTGTTGAGCTGGTGGCAGTTAAGAAGATCTTGGATCCTTCTTTAACATTAGTGTTATCTATGGCGACCGAGGTTTCGCCGGCGAGTAGGGTAGTGCTACCTACTAATTCTGAACTCTCTTTGATGGCGTAACCCACGGCTTCTATCCTTTCAGCCACGAGTGTGCCTGCTACATTAACACTGCCGTCCGGTTCTAAGAGGATGGCTCCGTCAAATAAGCTGATGTTGCCTGCCAGGTTCTTTTGCAAGTGTAGGGTTTGTAGTTCGCATAGTTCAGAGTCTTTTTGACCTGTTTCCGGGTTATAGCAGGTAGTACCAAGAGTTTGTATAGAATTGTTAAGCGTATCGATTTGTGTGGTGCCGGCGATAAAGTCCCCCGTAACGGTGACATCATTAAGAGTTGTGTCTCCCAATACGAGTAGGTTGGTGTCTACTAGGAGTTCGCCTTGTTCGGTAGTAGATAAACCAAGATCATTGACGAATGTTTTGAATTCTTCGTAAACTGCGATTATGGTAGCTAGGATGTCTACCGGATTTTCTATGGGCGATGATTCAGTAGACTCTGTGGATTGAGATGATTCTGATGTTTCCTCCACGAATTCATTAATGGCTAGTAGGTCTTTTATTTCCGTTATGTCTTGTTTTACGGCAGCGAGTTCATTTTCGATAGTGGTTGTGGTGGTAGCAATATCTGAGTTTGTGGTGTAGAGCTCATCGTTTAAGTTGTAGAGGTCGCTTTCTACAGTTGCCATGTAGGAGGTTAGGTTGCTATTATTTTCGACAATGACTTCTTGTTGCTCTTGTATAGCTTTGGTGAGATAAGTTGTCATGAGGGAGTATCTAATACCCATGTATCCATCCGTTTGGTTAGTGAAGGTGAGTTCAGGGAAGATCTCTTCCATTTCCTGAGCTATAAAACCTATATCAACGAAGCCATCAGGGTCATCAAACCAATTGAAGTTGTAAGTCTCTATCGCTAGCACTTTATCTAATACGTTGCCAAGAGGTTGCAAATTAGTTTTCAGAGCAATGTCTGAAGATTGGGTAGTGAAGGTACCGTCTGTAGTTAGGTTCAACGGGGTTGAGTACGTTCCTGACCCAACTCCTGTGAACCTACCGCTGCCCACTACGTGTAGTGCCTGGGAAGGTCCGGTTGTTCCTATACCTACGTTTCCTGCAGAGATAATAAGGTCATTACTTGGTGTGATGGTGATGTCCCCTGAGCTATTGGAAATGGTGGAAGAGCTGCCTCCTACCACAAGTTTTGCGGTCGGACTTGTTTCCCCTATGCCCACATTACCGCTGCTGTCTATAACAACCTGGTCGGTACCACCTGTAGTGAAAACAATGTGATCTGCAGCTAGTGTATCAATGTATGTGTTTGGGTCATCTTGGAAAGCAAATCTCGTACCTCTTATTTCTCCTACTACTTCTAGGGAAATACCGGGGGCGGTAGTTCCGACACCGAGTCTGCCTGTATCGGTTATCACTACGCTAGGTGCAGATTGTGCATAGATGTATCCGGTGGCATCAAACCAAAGACCTTCCGTGCCTGTAATAACGTCGTAGAGAATTTGATCTAGTGCATCTATATTGGAAGTAGAGGAAGCAAGGTCTGTGACATAGTTATCTTCTGTATATGATTGATTGCCAATGGCTGTGTCTAGTTCGCCTATGGCACCTTGCAGGGTAGTGTTTCCAAAGATGTTATCGAAAGAATTATCATACAGTCCTACTAGTGAAGCACCGGAGCTGGCACCGGCGTTGTCATTAAAGCCCACGGTACCAATATAGAAATCTGAGCCTGATGCTACTCTAATATCACCAACTACATCTAGTTCATAGGCGGGAGCAGTGGTACCGATACCTATATTGCCTGTAGTATCTTCGACAACAGTACTTGGAGCTGAGGCTGCATAGATATATCCATTAAAGTCTCTCCATAAACCTTCCGTACCCGAAGCCACATCGTAAAGTGCTTGATCGAGTGCATCTATGTTTGCAGTAGAAGAAGCAAGGTCAGTGACATAGTTATCTTCGGTAAAGGATTGATTACCAATTGCTGTATCCAGTTCACCAATGGCACCTTGTAGGGTAGTGTTGCCAAAGATGTTATCGAAAGAATTATCATACAGTCCTACTAATGAGGCACCGGAGCTGGCACCGGCGTTGTCATTAAAGCCCACGGTACCAATATAGAAATCGGAGCCTGAAGCTGTTCTAACATCACCATTAACATCAAGTAGGTAGGCTGGGGCAGTAGTGCCTATACCTACGTTAGCATTGAGAAGTTCAATGTCATCACCGTTGGCATCAAAGGCTATTCTTTCCAAGGATGAACCTATACCAATCCAATTATCATCACCTAAGGTAATATCACCCACGACTTCCAGCCCTGTAGCAGGAGCAGTAGTGCCTATA
>VAPC010774782.1_pt1 | contig 10693 bp, 24 predicted proteins | sample 3395121 | NCBI WGS metagenome assembly VAPC01 (sample SAMN08290434, study PRJNA428436) | hydrothermal vent metagenome | isolation source: Deep-sea hydrothermal vent chimney | place: Indian Ocean: Southwest Indian Ridge | depth 1711 m m
CAACGATGACGAATATGGCAATCCAAGGATTGCGAGCGAGGCCGCGGACATCGGCAATTTCGCAATGTTCATCTGCGATGTTCTCGGGCTACTTGATGGGAGGAATGAGCGATGAAATTCAATGGCATTGTTTATGATGTAGAGATCATCAAAGCCATCCCAAACAAGAAAGACCCCAAGATCGAAGGGATTGAGTATTGCGAGGGGTGGGGCGACCACAAAGGCATGGGGATATCGGTCATCTGTGCCTACGACTATGTGGAGCGGAGATTCCGTGCTTTCTGCAAGGATAACTTCGACGAATTTCAGACACTCGTAGATGCCTCGGACTGGGTTGCGGGCTTCAATATCATCAACTTCGACAACAAGGTTTGCGCCGCCAACGGGATCGCCGTGCCGGAGGGTAAGTCCTACGATATCCTTCGCGCCATCTGGAAGGCCGCGGGGCTGGATCCGACCATCTTCAACTCGAAGACGCACGGCGGTTTTTCCTTGGACGCGGTGGCCGACCTCAACCTCGGCCGCAAGAAGACCGGTCACGGTGCCTTGGCGCCGATCGAGTGGCAACAAGGCAAGTACGGCTCGGTCATCGACTACTGCCTCGAGGACGTGCGGCTCGAGGCGCGATTGCTCAACCAGATCCTCAACGAGGGGGAGCTGATGAACCCCAAAGACGGGAAGGTGCTCCATATCGAGAGGCCGCAGTGAGGGAATTCAGTTTCCATTGTAAATGGGAAGAAGACGGCAAGCGGATGGCTATGCAAGCTTCTATGCTCGCGCGTGATTGGAGGGATGCGAAGGATCAATTAGCTCAAAAATTAAGAGGAGTCGCAGGCACAAAAGAAGGTAGACCCGTGGCGATTTATGAGATTTGTCCAGTTTTTGGAAACAGGATCGGAAAATCCCACGAAAACTGGTTCATAAAAGGAGACAATTAAACATGGAGACTGGACTCGATAAAGGCTTGCCTGGCGACCCTAAAAAGTCGTCAATCGTACCCACCGGCCCGTCCGGTGAAATGGTGGACGTGGAGTCCACCCGTGCTCAGCACGAGAGCCAGGCCGGCTTCCTCGTGGCTCAGAAGTTCCCGCGTGATGAAGAGAAGTGCGTTGGCCGCATCATCCAGAGCTGCAACAGGAAGTCGCTCGCGGAGCAGGCCGAGTACGCCTTCCCTCGTGGCGGCTCCGTGGTTCGCGGTCCCTCGATCCGGCTCGCGGAGGTGATCGCTCAGAACTGGGGGAACATCCAGTCCGGGATCCGTGAGATCGGAGAGGTCGAAGGGGCCTCGCTGATGATGGCATACTGCTACGACCTGGAAACGAACACTCGCAACGAGCGGATCTTCACGGTCAAGCACGTCCGCAAGGCCCGTGGTGTGCTGAAGAAGCTCGACGACCCCCGGGACATCTACGAAATGAACTTCAACCAAGGCGCCCGCCGGCTACGGGCCTGCATCCTCCAGACCGTTCCGGGTGATGTGATCGAGCTGGCGGTTGAGACATGCCGCGCCACCCTCGAGAAAAGCGACGATCCGATGGAGGAGCGAATCGAGAAGATGCTCGAGCAGTTCTCGAAGTACAAGGTGTCCCAGGAGATGATCGAGGCTGCCCTCGAGAAGCCGGTAGCGGACATCCTCGCGCCTGATCTCGTTCAGCTCCGGACCATCTTTACATCGATTCGCGACGGCATGGCGAAGGTGCAGGACTATTTCGAGTTCGAGGCCACCTCCGACACCGACGAGCTCAAGCAGAAGCTCGCCGAACAGAAGAAGAAGGCCGAGCCCGAGAAGGAGCCGGCGAAGAAGGGGCGGAAGTCCAAGAAAGCCGAGCCGAAACCTAAACCCGAACCCGAACCCGAGTCAGAGCCCGAAACACCCCCTGACGATCCACCAGAGGCACCGCCAGAGCCGCCGCCAGAGCCGCCCACCCCCGAGGCTGAGGAACCCCGCGAAACCGTTACAGAGGATTCTGAGCCCTCTAAAGAGGAGGATAAATCCGAGCTCTGGCGCACCGACATCAAGATCAAGGCCGGGCGCCGGTCCAGCTGGAAGAACAACTACGAGGCGCGCCGCACGAAGGCGAGCGATCTCGGGATGTCTGCGGAGGACTGGCACGAGCAGATCCTCGGGATCCTCGAGGAGCACGGCGGCGTCAAGAACATCAACGACCTCGACGTGACGAAGCGCATCCCCGTACAGAAGGCCATTGACGCGATGTTGGCCGTGATGGATGATGAGGAGTGAAGGTTGACACCGGTGCACCGTGAGCTATTTTTCTTATGAGCGAGAAGGAGAATGATCATGTACGTGAAGCTTTTCGAGTCATTCCTCGATAGCACTGTATGGATGGAGGACGATCACGTTGTCAGGATATGGCTGGCGATGCTTCTCCTCGCTGACCGCGATGGTATTGTCCGGAAACCGATACCGGGCCTGGCTCACCGGGCCCGGGTTAATTTAAGCCAGTGCCGCAGTGCCCTTGATATTCTCAGCCAACCCGATCCAGACAGCCAGAGCAAGGTCGAGGAAGGTCGACGAATCCTTCGCCTTGATGACAATGAGCCCATGTGGCTGATCGTGAATTACGAGTTCTACCGGCAACTGCAAAGCGAGCAGCAGCGCCGCGAGTATCACGCCGCCTACATGAAGCGATATAGGGCGTTGAAGAAGACACAAAAAGAAGAAAGCTCAATAAACACTGATGAAAATGTGAAGAGCGTGAAGGAATGTGAGATTTACGGTGAGGGTCCGTTAAGACATAGAGAGTTAGATAGAGATTTATATTCTAAGGAACCTAAAGGTTCCTCGTCCGTGAGCGTTCCGCCCCCGGACGTCGACTGGATTTTCAAGCAATGGAATGAATGCGCCGCAACATACGGGTTAACTCAGTGCCGAACCATCAGCCCAGAGCGCCGCAAGCTCGCCCAAGCTCGCCTTGGGGAGCATGGGGAGGGCAGCATCCAGGCGGCATTCAACGAGATCAGCCAGAGCGACCTCCTCCGAGGCGACACAAAACGGGGCTGGAAACCGACGATCGACTGGGTGCTCAAGAAAGCGAACATGATCAAGGTTCTCGAAGGCAATTACCGAGAGAAGCGGGGCCGAGGGGGATTCGATCCAAACAGTGCGAAACAGAAAGGGGAAGTGTTCTGATGGCAAAGAAACTCATCAATAGCAATCTGCTACCGAAGCGGTACGTGGTCACCATGGGCTCGTATTTGGTGTTCGCAAGTTTGACGGACGTCGCAATTGCGCTCGATGCGCTCGAGCGTTCCATTGGCAAACAGGAGTATTTGAACGCGCCGAATGATTGGGATGTTGGGGATGGCTTCTATGCTCAGTACATAACCGATCAGCCGGAGGTCGCTGTCGTGACAACCCGCATCGGCACTCTCGAGGAGACGCGGGCCGTGCTGGTGTCGGTGGATGTCGATGATGAGTCCTGATGCTTGTATTGCTGGAGGTGCGCGATGGCTGAATACATCCAGGGTGTGCCGGGAGGGGTGTTACAGAAATGAAACACCTGTCCGCCTTCGCTCTTGCCAAGACCAAGGAGGTTCGGGACGTGCTCGAGGATCCCGAGGCGTCCGACCTCGAGAAGTGCCGCGCCCTTTTTGAGGGCCGCAGCTTTCCGTGTGTCGAGTGCGGCAAAACGATCGAGTGGAAAGGCGCCTGTGACGAGTGCCTCGCGGAATTCGACAAGCGTTTCAAGGTCTACGCCCCCTCCGAGGCCCTCCGGGAGGTGGGGGTCCCCTCGAACCTTCGTGCGGCTACCTGGGACTCATTCATGCTCCCAAAAACGAAATCCTTCACAGCCGACCAGGCCATCCTCTCCCTCTCCGAGGTGGTGGCGCGAATCAAGCTCCTCCGAGATTGGGGCGGCTCTCCCGTCCTCGTCGTCATCGCCGGCCCACCCGGGACGGGGAAGTCCCACATGGCCGCGGCTTGTGTCCGCCGGGACGCGAAGGCTTACGGTCATCAAGCTATCTGGTGGGTCCACGCGGAGGTGCTTGGAAAGGAGTTAATGCAGTTTGGCGGCGATGATCACCTTATCCAGAGGTGTCTTCGGGCGCGGCTGTTGGTGGTCGACGACTTCGGGCGCGGCACCGGCACCGGGGCCCTCGAACAGCTGTGCGCGTTCATCTGCCGGCGGCACGACGAGGAACGGAAAACCATCATCACCACGAACTACACCGCGACCGATTTTGAAAACGTGGACGAACGACTCTACTCCCGTCTGGTTGGCGCCCTTCAGGTGGCAACTCGGGGGATGAGGGATTGGAGAAAGGGAAATGAGTGAGCAAGAAACGGCTGAACTGTTCGAAACGCGCATCGCACGGCTCGAGGTCCAAGTTGAAAACTTATTTCGCGGCGCCATGCCGGAGCCCAAACCGGCGCAAGAGGAGCTGCGAGGGAAGGTGGATGGTATTCGGTTGGGCTGGGAGCCAGTCCCAGGCGCGGGGCTCAGCCCCTCCCTCGACCCTTGGCGTCACCGCTCGAAGGGGATGAAGTGCGCGACGTGCATGTGGTACGTGGTGAAAGCTGTCGAGGAAGGTGCGCTGGGTTCGGAGATGGGTGCCGCCCTTTGTCGCCTGGGGCAGATCGGTCGTTGCCGCCGGCGGGCACCCACACTGGACGGCTATCCATCCGTCTACCCGGCCGACTGGTGCGGCTCTCATAAGCTCGACGAGAACAAGGTATGAGGACGAAGGAGAAAGGCCCGATGTTGCAGTGTAGGAAATGCGGGCAGAGGTGGCGGACTCGCGTCAGCGCCCCTCTCCTGCCTCACTGCCCCCACTGTGGAAGCACCGACGCGAAAAGGATTCACAAGCATGAAGACAAAAGCTGAACTTCCAATCAATGAGCTGGGGCTCCTTCAGGAGCTCGAGGGTGTCGACCGCGCGATCATGGCCGAGGAGGATGAACGGGCTCGCGACTCGCGCAAGCACAAGAGGGAGCTGGACAAGCTTGGGAAACAGCGCAATACCGTGCTCGAGAAGCTGCTCCAGCTTCGCGCCGGCGGGCTGATTCAGTTCCCGGATGATCGGCCGGCCGCGGTGGAGGACGGTGACGCGGACGATTTGCTGGAGCCGGGTGATGTCGATTGAGCACTGGATTGGCGTTGACCCGGGCTATAACGGGGGGGTTGCCATCGTCCATGGTGATGGATGGGCCGAGGCGACCCCTATCTCGACCCTCACTCGCTCGGAGCTACTTACGCTCCTGATTGGACATGTCCGGTTTGCCAACGGCAACATCGTTGCGGCCATCGAGAAGGTCCATGCGATGCCGAAACAGGGCGTTTCCTCAACTTTCAAATTCGGCTGCGCCTTCGGTGAGCAACGGATGGCCCTCGTTGCTGCGGGCATCCCCTTTGATGAGGTGCTGCCCAGGAAGTGGCAACAGGCCGCGGGCCTGACCTACCCCAAGGGCTCGACGCAAACGGAGCGCAAGAATTTTGGGAAACAGCGGGCGCAAGAGCTGTTCCCGCAAATAAAAATCACCCATGCGGTGGCCGACGCCTTGCTTATCGCTCACGCCTGCCGCATCATATTGAGGGGGTCTGATGGTCAATGACACCGAATCTGACATGTATCCCACGATCGTTTGCGAGCGTTGTGGAGTGGAGCTCCCGACGGTCGAGCTGAAGATGTCTGACCCCGATGGGCCCGGCACGGTGGATGTCATTGTAGCCGTCCAGCCGGCGCCGTTCGTGGCCTTCATCCCAGATCAGCTGAAGGTCAAACTCATCCGCCCGAAATCAATCAGCCATGAGGACATGTTGAGGAAGGCTCTCCAGCATCAAGTCGTCTGTAAGCAGGCTCCCTCCATGGTTTTCATTCCTCACATCTCGTGCTGTACGGGGGATGTGGCTGTCCTCAAAACCGGCGGGCGCCTGAAGATGAAAGAGCCCCCGCCGGTGTCCCCTCCTCGCCTTATCGTGGTGCCGCCGCCGGCAACCAAGGATCCGTCTTGATGCCCACCCCCGACCTCGCGGAGCCTAAGGGTCCCAGCTGGCCCACGGGGGACGCGTGGTCTCCTTTGGCCGTTCCTGGCCTGCACTAGACCTAAACCCTTCACTGGAAAACCCCGGAGCCGAGCTGGCGACTCCGGGGTTACTTCTGGTTCAGTGAATGAGAATTCAGTAGTCGCCCCTCTCGATCTGGTCGACGACGGCCACTCGCCCGGTCGCGCTGGCTGACTCAAGGAGCGCCATCAGATACCCCAGACGCACCCCCGGCAAGTCGTCGGGCGGGTTCCCCTCCTTCATCGCCAGCATGGCGCCGAGCGCCTGGATGATCATCACGCCGGGGCTGGGGTACGGCTCGAGGATCCGGGCGATCAGTGCCCGCTCATCGCCTCGGATGTCGAGACCCTCGACCTCTCCAGCCATGAGGTCGGCGTACCGCTCCACTATCGATGAGACGACAGCCGACCTCGAGCACCCCCCCTCTCTGGCCTGGACGGCTGCGAGGGCCCGTTCGCTCAGGATGACGGTGAATTGTCGTTTGCTGGGCATCGATCCTCCTCTCTCGCCTCGGCGCCGGCCTCGAGCTCGACGCGCCCCTCGTGACAGTCGCGACAGGTCACCAGGCACCGGTCCTCGGTCACCGGCACCCAATGCCGCCCGCAGAGCCCCTTCCCGTGCCACGACCCATTGCCGTCGCGGACCAGGACCAGCTTGGCCTCGTGGTCGGCTACCGGCTCGGGCCAGTACAGGTGGATTAGTTTGCTCACTTGGTCACCCCTTTTCCTTTCAGCCTCTCCTCTTCCTTGTCGGCCTCGGTTTTCCTCTCCTCCTCCGCCCGCCTTATGAGGCAGGCCATCAGGTCGCGGCCGGCACCTTGGTAGGGTTCGTACTCCTGGACCCAGACCGGGAATAGACCGGACCCGACTCCAGCCTTCTGGCTTTTGGTCATGTTGTTCCACGCCATCTGTGCGGCCTGGCTGATCGCGGCCTTGTCGATCGCGTCTCTATCCATCGTGCCCCCTTTCCTGTGGCAGGTCGTGGTTGTATCGCCTTTCGGCTTCGTCCAGTTGCTCGAAGACGCCTACTCGAAGGCCGCGATTGTGGCGCCGGTGACGGCATCCACGACATCGACGCGGCCCCACGGGTAGACGGTCCGGCTGTGCTCGACGAGACCGAAGACATGCCGCTCGTCGCGCGCCCGGTCCGACCGAATAGGCTCACTGGTGTGGCGGTGGAGGACGGTCACGACGTACCGCCCGCCCGCCCGCTGCTCGCAGTCGATTTCGTGTTGTTGGGTCGCTCGCTGCTCAATGCTGAGTGCTTGCATCGGTCATCTCCCGGTGTCCGACCATAACTCAGGCACGCGCGGTGCGGTGCCTGCCCCCAGATTTTACCCTTCTCGATATTCCGCCTCGTATACCCGGTACCGGCCGTCGTCCTCGGCTCCGGAGTCTCGCAGCATCGCGGTGAGTCCCTCCTCGGCGGTGTCAGCCTCGTACGGGTCCTCGCCGAGACTCCACCACTCTCCAGCGTCGTCCTGATGCTCAATCCAGTATCGTGTCACGGTGTCCTCCTTTTTCAGTCGATCTCCTGGGATCCGCCCAGCGCGTCGCTACGAGATCCGGCGGATCCGCCCAGACGGCTGGACGTACCCCATCTCCGGCCTGCCGCACTCCCCACGACCCACGTGGTACGTCAGCGCGTCACCGTACGCGATCAGTGCATGGGCAGCCGCCGGACTATCGGCTATCAGGATCCCGCGGCCGTCGAGTGGGTGATATCCGTCGATGTGCGGCGGGGCGTCTCCGTCGTCGTCAGATGGGCACCATGGTGTCGGACACCAGCCCGTGTCCACGCCGAGTGTGCCGGCGCAGTGACAGCGGCGTGTCATGATTGTGTATGTGGGATAGTCCATATCATCCATCCTCCTTTTTCAGTCGATCTCCCGGCGGCCGGCCGGGGCGGTGGTGCCGACGGCATCATGAGGCGCACCGTGTAGGTGCGCCCGAGATGCGGTTGTCAGTCGTAGAGCAGTGGAGGAGATGTGCGGACTGCTGCGTCCCACACGCCACCAAACGAACGCCACCGGCGCTCCGGCCTGCCGTGGGTCCGGCGTGCAGAGTTGCAGCTCCCGCACGCGCAGTAGCTGATACTGCCGGGTGTGTCGTAATGCTCGCGACCGGCTGTGTGATTTTGCTCGATCTCGGCGGTCGATGGCTGATCTGTCACGGTGTCCTCCTTTTTCAGTCGATCTCCTGGGATCCGCCCAGGGCGGTGGTGCGCTGCCCGTCGTCGTCCGCCGGCCGTGTGTGATCCACTGTGTCGAGTGATCCGTCACAGCACAGCAGCGTGTAGGTGCGTACGGATCGGTATCGCCGGATCGAGAGAGATCCGGACTGTGTCTGGTACCACTGGTGGCACCGCTGACACAGTGTGTCCCAGAGGCCCCTCGGCCCGACGCTGACGCGCCAGATCCTCCAGCCTGATCCACATACGCGACATCTGTCCATCGTGTGTCCTCCTGGTGAGTTGTAGATCGTACGTCGCATTAGGCATAGTATACGTTCCGGGCACTGCCGTGTCAAGTCCCCCCACCAATCCCGACCCCAAAAGCCCGTATCAGGCTGCCCACAGGGACATCGTGCGTCGGTCGCCCCATCTTGACAAGCGATCCCTAAGGGATTATGAGTGGTGGTATGGCGATCGGCACCCACACACACACACACACGGCCGAAGAATGGTCCGTAGGACCTCCAACCCCCTGGCCGCCCACCGGAACATCCCACCAACATCCCACCCCACATCCCACCCCACATCCCACCACCACAGGCCACGCCACCGCGAAATCGTCCCCTACGGGGACATCGAAGCAAGACAAGGGTACGGGTAGTCCTAGGACTAGATACCCTGTAGCTCCCCGTGAGACCTATGAGGCTCCCCCACCACCCGCTCCACCCACCTGCCCGCACTGCCAGCAGGAGTACAGCCTGGATGATCTGGAGGAGCTTATCCGTGCGTCAGAGTGTGCGTATGAAGGGGCAGAGGACGAGGGGCGCGGGGGTGCTGAGCGGTCTCGCATAGCTAGGAAGCGCCTTAAACGGCAAGCCTTCATCGCGGCCCTGACTGACGTGCCTTCGGTGCGGAACGCGGCCCGTGTCGCTGGCATCGGAGTCTCGACAGCGCACGACTGGCGGAAAACCGATAGCGGGTTCGGTGCCGCTTGGGATGCTGCGCTGTCCGGGTCGGTGGGTAAAATCGAAGCGGTACACCACCGTACAGCCCAGGACACAGCACAGGGCAGGGAGGCGACGATCAGCCGCATTCACACGTTGAAAAGATTCGAACCCGAGTACCGTGATACGCCACAGGCCACAGGACCGCTCGTGACCGTCAACGTCGATCAGGAACTCGGCGAGTTCCGCCGGGCGGTGATGCGGGTCCTCGGTCCTCACCCGCAGATCCGGGCCGCCTTGGCTGCGGAGCTGGCCAAGCTGGGGACACCCACCGCCGGTGCCCTGGCTGCCGGGCCGGTGCTCGAACAGGCGGAGGCGACCAGATGAATGTCCAGTCTCAACCGGCATACCGCTCGGTCGGTGGGCGATGCCCGGCCGATGTGAGACGGTCCAGCGCACATCGTGCGTCGGGTGAGACGCCAGATGACATAATAGAGGATATCGGACACTGGGGAGAGAAAAGGCAACTAGTGGCAGGGTCGCGGTCACTGTGCGGATCCTGGTCACAGCTCGATGCCGGCGGCCGCTACCCGGCGGCCGCTACCCGGGATCGGGGGGGGGGCAGGAAGCCCAAGGCCTCGGCGAGGGGACCCTTGATACTCCTGCCCTTTCCACACCCACCCCCGCCAAAAGATGGCTCAATCGACGCAAGAATTCCACAGGGCTCACATACCAGGGGAGCGGTCCATGAGTCCGGCCTTTGACCGCTTTTGTCAATTAGGGGATGACATTGCCGTGCTAATACAGTGCCGAAAGGAACGCACAATGCAGATTATTGAGTTAAGGACGAAGGGTGGGATGAAGTTCAAGTTGGGGGAGGGTCTCTCAAACTTCGAGGACAGGGTGTTGAGCATCGAGAGGCCGGAGTTTCCCGACAGCTCGTATGTCGTCAAGACCTCAGAGGGTCATCAGTGGATAATTCCGGATCTTAGCATTGAATTGCATGTCGAGGGGAACGTAGAAGCGGTAAAGAAGGTGGAGGCGGAGTACGAGCGTTCTGCGGATGACGGGGGGGTGGAGTAATGGCGATCATCAAGTGGACGGCGGTGCCGGCTGGAACGGTGAGGAAGAAGACGAAGGGTGGGCGGACGGGGACCGTACCGAAGGCGGACCCATACACGCCGCCGGCCAGGAGAAGGCGTAGGCGGAGGAGAGCCCGGGGGACGGGAACAGGCCAGGTGGCGCCTGGGCGGTCGAGCAGGCCGCCTGGTGTGAGGCGAGTGAAAAGGTAATGGAGCGACGGATTCCCTCACTCGGTCAAATTGTAGCTTCTTGGGGGCAAGGGCACGCGACGCGTGGAATGGATCAGCGATGAGTAAGCGACTCAACCGGCGCAGTTTCTTCGGTACCGTGGTGGCGATATTTGCTGGTATAGCGGGTTTATTTGATGTAAAGGGGGAGGGGGCGGATCTTGGAGATTTTTATGGGAGTGACGTCATTAAGTCGATCGACGCGGACCAAATCTTCAAGTATTCCTTACGTGAATCCGCC
>VAPC010576721.1_pt1 | contig 10690 bp, 8 predicted proteins | sample 3395121 | NCBI WGS metagenome assembly VAPC01 (sample SAMN08290434, study PRJNA428436) | hydrothermal vent metagenome | isolation source: Deep-sea hydrothermal vent chimney | place: Indian Ocean: Southwest Indian Ridge | depth 1711 m m
AGAAACTTATCAACAGGTGAAATTGTGGAGCAGGTTATCAGGGCTGCGGGTCAATTCAGAACACAAGGAAAAAAACTCACTAACGTAGTTTTCATGGGCATGGGTGAACCATTTCATAATTACCCAGCAGTGATGAAAGTAGTGGGAATAATCAATGATAAACGGGGTTTCTCCCTGGGTGCAAGGCGGATTACCATATCCACAGTGGGTCTTGTTCCTGGGATCAGACAACTCAAGAGCGAAAACACTCAAATTAATTTAGCTATATCACTGCATGCCGCAGACGATGAACTGCGAACCTCGCTGATGCCAATAAACAATAAATATCCTATTTCTGTTTTGATGGAAGCCTGCCAGGAATATATAAATAAAACCCACAGGCGTATATCTATCGAATGGGCATTAATTGATGGCGTAAACGATTCCGCAGATCAGGCACATAAGCTTGTTCGACTTATCAAGGGAAAACTATTCCATGTAAATTTAATCCGTCTGAACCCGGTAAAACACTATTTCGGTAATCCAACTGGTACAAAAAGGGCTGCTGACTTTCAAAGCATTCTGACTGCGGCTGGAATTTCCTGCACTTTCCGTGTTCGTCGGGGTATTGATATTCAGGCAGGATGCGGACAGCTGGCAAGCGAATCTCTAGTCACTTAACTTTCACCAGAACTTTATCAATCGACAAAGGAAACCCTTTCATGCTAAAATGAATATTCAGGAGCAAGGAGGCGGTATGTTAAGCCAAACTGTCCGTCTGGTTTTTCCGCCAAGCTTACATGATGAACCAATAATCAATCGGCTGTTGAGGAAATATACTTTCACAGTTAATATTCTCAGGGCCAGTGTAACAGCGGAGGAAGGCTGGATGGATATTCAGGTGTCCGGAAAAGCCCCGGAAATTGAAGAATCCTTCACCTGGCTTCGAGAACAAGGGGTAGAGGTCGTTCTTTTGACAAATTAATACTTATTTCCGGATTTAGAACAAGTTTAGCTGGCAGAAGCTTCTAAGCAGTTCTGTCATTTTTAACTTAACTCGGCGGTGATACTTTATGAGCAAATTTGAATTGAATGATCCTGAATCCATGTCTGTTTTTGAACAAGCCCTTGATGAGGGGGATTACCAGGCAGTCTTGGGGATAATTCGGTCTCTGCACCCTGCTGATCAGGCAAATTTGTTTAACGGTCTGAAAACTGGTCAAAAGAAAACATTGCTCCAGCAGATGGAAGTATCTGAAATTGCTGATATCTTTGATGAGCTGGATGACAAACAAACCCTGATAGCAGCTCGAAATCTCCCCCTGCCCTTTCTGGCCGATATTATCGATGACATGGATCCGGATGAGGCGGCAGATCTTTTAGGCGATCTCCCCGGCCAAGAAGTACGCGAAACTATTTCCTTAATGGAGGAACCTGAAGAGGTTCTGCCTTTGCTTCGTTATCCTGATGAAACAGCTGGTGGAAGGATGACCACGGATTTCCTGGTCTTAAGTCCCGAGGATACGGCAGATTCAGCCATGCAATATTTACGGTCATCTGACTGGGAAACAGACATTCCTTATTATCTCTTTGTTGTCAATAAACAAACGGAGCTTCTAGGCGTTACCGGTTTGAGAGAACTGGTACGCGCGGACCCACACCAAAAGATTCAGGATATTATGGACACACATGTGGCGAGTGTCTATACCATGGAGGATCAGGAAGAGGCAGCTGGAGTTATGAAACACTATGATTTGCAAGCGCTGCCAGTCCTAAACGAGAGTGAACAATTGGTTGGAGTGATTTCCCATGATGATATCCTTGATGTTCTTGTAGACGAATCAACTGAAGATATTTACCGCCTGGCTAGTGTTTCCGACACGAATCTTGAACCTGAGAGCAATCTACTATTGCAATTGAAAGGCCGCCTGCCGTGGTTGTTGTTAAATACGCTAACCGCCTTATTAGGTTCGTGGGTGATCAGCAATTTTGGAGATTTGTTCGTCCAGGTAGCAGTACTGGCTTTTTTCCAGTCAGTTGTAGCTGCTCAAGGTGGAAATGCTGCCAGCCAGAACGTTGCGATGATAGTGCGGTCGCTTGCGCTTGGTAAGATCGAACCCAAGAAGATATTACCTATCCTGCTAAGGCAGATATCTGTAGGACTATTCATGGGTACATTGATTGGAATTATTGTTGGCGTTGGAGTCGGACTTTGGCAGGAAAACCCTTACCTTGGTCTTGTGCTTGGTTTAGCACTGCTTGGAAATATGCTTGTGGCCAGCATTGTGGGTACTCTGGCACCATTGATTCTCGAATATGCCGGCCAGGATCCTGCTCTGGCGTCATCGGTATTAGTCACAGCCATCACCGATATCATCGGTTTCCTGATATTTTTAACCCTTGCGAGTATCTTCCTACCACTCATTCAGCAATACATCTAGATCCTGACTTTATCAACAAATACAGATCGATCAGCTGAAATCCTGAACAGGGCAGCTTTTCTAATTAGGCTTCCATTTTCCAGATTGTATTGTAAAATCTTGACATGGAAGTACAAATAGCGATTTCAAAAATTAAAAAATATGCTACTTCCTCCAGTGGAGATACAGCAGAGGTCATTGAGCGCCCCAATGGAGGGATGTCAGTTGTTTTAGCAGATGGGCAGAGCTCGGGAAAGGGAGCAAAATGGGTTTCCAGCTTGGTAGTCAGGAAGGTAATTCAGTTCCTGGCGGATGGCGTGAGAGATGGAGCTGCCGCACGAGCAGCATCCGATGCTCTGTTTACAGAACGTGGAGGTCGGGTTTCTGCCACATTGAATATTCTTTCTGCAGATCTGCAAACCTGCACGTTAGTAATAACTCGTAACAACCCTGCTCCAATTGTTATTTCTTATGATAATCAAATTAAGATGCTTGAGGAAGAATCTGATCCCGTAGGATTAAGACGTGATACCCGACCGATGATTTCTGAGCTACCTCTTGAACCTGGATTAACTGTGGTCGTTTTTACTGATGGATTAGTTCATGCCGGATCTTATTTTGGAGATTCCATGGATATCTGCACCTCAGTCAAAGTTGAGCTGGAGGGAGAGAATCCATCCCCGACGAAAATGGCGGATTCTCTTATGAATCATGCATTAAAGCTTGACCGGGGTATGCCCCGGGATGATATTAGCATTGTGGTTATGAGAGTAATAAATCGCGGCAACGATATGATTCGTCGTATGTCGGTTCAGCTTCCTGTCAACTCTATTGGAAAATGACATCAACAGACACTGTACTTGGTATTGTTGGTCCTTGTGCATCAGGAAAGACTACTCTTGTGGCATCTTTACGGTCATTGGATTATCAGGTTAGGCATATCGCCCAGGAACATTCCTATGTACAGGATATGTGGAAACAAATCGGCAATCCTGATCTATTGATTTACCTGGATGTTTCCTTCGAGATATCAACCCAAAGAACTGGTACTTCCTGGACCAGCAAAATCTTTGATAGACAAGTTAAACGATTGGAACATGCCCGTGAGCATGCTGATCTTTATATAAACACTGATGACCTGACATCTCAACAGGTACTGAGTTTAGTGCTGGATCATTTATAATCAAACTTTCCAGCAAGGAATACTATTATGAGTGATAAAAATAATGCTTTTATGATGGAAGATCAAAATAATGGTAAAAATGCAGCGGAAAGGAGCCTGGAATTAGAAGAATTAAAGAATACTTTCATTGCTCTGGTAAGCCATGAGCTCAGGACACCATTGAACTTGATGGCAGGTTATCTGGATCTATCACTCGAAGAGATTGAAAGAGATACAAAACAAGCAAAAAAATATCTTGATATTGTAGGTGCCAATACAAAGAAAATGATGCGGATCGTTCAGGAACTAACAGATTTTTCTCGCCTTCAATTGGGGAAAGAAATTACATATTTAGACCCGATACCTATCGAAGATGCATTTTTACAAACTTATGATTTGCTGAAACCAAATTTGCAGCGAAAGAACATCAACCTGGTGGCAGACATTTCTGATGATGTCAGAGAAATGCGTTTTGATGGTGAAAGCTTAATAATACTTTTCAGAAATTTATTATCGAACGCAGCAAAATTTTCCTCGGAAGATAGTAAGGTATTAGTAGTAGGCAAGATCCTCGGGTCTCAGGTATCGCTCACAGTTCATGATTGGGCAAGTCCAATTCCGAAAAATAAATCCGAAACAATATTTGAAGATTTTCGACAGTTAGAAAACCACCTGACCCGGCGTTATGAAGGAATGGGTTTAGGCTTGGCGGTAGCCAGAAGAACCGCCCGCTTTCTTGGGGGAAATATTCAATTGACTGTAAGGGAAGATGGTAATACTTTTGAAATTCTATTGCCAGTTGAGGAAACTGAATAGTTTAAAACAAAAACTTCCCGCCGGGGAGTTTTTGTTATTTTTAACCTACTTCACTGGGCTTCATTAACAACTTCAAGGAATTGATCCAACACTGTTCGCAACATTGGTTCAGGTAAGGCTCCAACTTGTTGGTGGACAACTTTTCCATCTGACATAAATAACATTGTTGGAATGCCCTGCACCCCAAATTTATTGGCCCATTCTGAATGATCATCGGTATTGACTTTAGCTACAATGACTTTTCCGGCGAATTCCTTGGCAATTTTGTCAAGGATCGGCCCAACCATCTTGCAGGGACCGCACCAGGGTGCCCAAAAATCAACAATAACAGGTAATTCAGAGCCCACAACAGTTGTTTCAAAGGCTTCATCGGTTACATTAATTGGTTCATTTATCATGATATCTCCTCAAATTCAAATTAACCTAGAAATTCACAAGCAAAACAAACATTATCATACGGGAATAAATAATCCACCGTAATATCTCTATATTAATATGATTCTAATTCAGGGTAACCCAGCAGATAAAAAAAGATTTGGCTATCCTTAAACTGGTCACCCTATGTCGAGTATAATAGTGGCCATGGATTTAATATTTTCAACAGACCGGGTAGATTCCTATCAAATCAATACGCCCGTATATCAGGGTCCACTTGATCTATTATTACAGCTGATTGAGAAAGAAGAACTGGATATCACGTCACTTGCATTAGCCCAGGTAACAGAACAATATCTGAAACACTTGGAAAAAATGCAAGAGCTCCCTCCGGATGAAATTTCTGCTTTTTTAGTAATTGCTGCAAAGTTGATCCAAATCAAATCTGAGGCGCTGTTGCCTCAAAAGACCACATTGCGCGAGGACGAATTGGATCTTGGGAGCGAGCTCGCTCGTCAGTTAATCGCTTATAAACGATACAAAGAAATCGCTGATCTACTTGCAGAAAGAAAAGACCTAGGTTATCAATCTTTTATCCGGCTCTCCCCTGCTAACGTTTCCATTAAAGAAAACTTGGATTTGGCGGGGTTTGGAGTTAAGGAGCTTTTCCTTCTAGCAAGTAATGCCTTACAGAAAGATATTGATCGGCAATCTATAAGTACAGTTGTAGAACGCCCCAAAATTACGATTTTAGACAAAATAAACATTATTTCAGATCAATTTTCAATGTCTGATGAATTGACTTTTAGTGAATTGATGGGTAAATATTATTCAAGATTAGATGTTGTAATTTCATTTCTTGCCATTTTGGAGTTAATAAAAGGAAATTTTATCAAAGTTGTACAGAAGGAAGTTTTTGAAGAAATAAAAATAATAAGATTAAAAGAAGTTTCGGAAATGCGGAATTTCGCATTCAGGAATTTAGAATTGTGAAATATAATGGTGTCTTGCCTATACGCAATTTTATTATTTTCTATTCAATCTTTGCACAATATTTCGTGGATGCTTTATAAACAATGGAATTCACCTTTGAAAAGGCCGTAGGCCATTCAACTTTTCCCCTAACCTCTCAGGCCCTTGCACGGTCATCTCTAACGCCTGAATTTAGTTATTTTGATACTCCTAACGCCAAGATAATCAACGCTCGCCTCCGGCCTTCTTATAAGACGTTTAGTCCAGCAGAGTTCACAGCGATCGGCATTATAGGAAGATCCTTCATACGCATGATCGAAAATTACCAGGAATTACACAGCCCTTCCCTCTTTCTTGACCTGGACGCTATCCTATTAGGGCTACCGGAATCTTCTACTGCAAATAGATTCCTTGATAATACTCTTAAAGTTTATCCAACTTCTCTAAGCTATTTTTCCCCAGAACAAGTTTCCAGCTACTTTTTCTCTATTAAAAATATTCCACTAAACCGATATTCCCTGTATAAAACGTTATTGTTAATAAATACTGCAGGAAACAATCCTTCGATTAGAAAATACGATAATATATTCACCGATCCATCTTTTATCAGCTCATCTGATTACCAAACTATCTCTAATGCGTTGGAGAGTTATTTCAGAAATCAGCCGCCATTTGAGCAATCAGGATTATCTTTGCTGGATCTATTGTCAGCTCCGTCTAGAGCTCATCCTGATTCCCTCGAAGATCAATTAAACTTCATCAGGTCAAATTGGGCAAATTTCCTTGGTCAAACTTTTATCAACGAACTACTAAGATCTCTTGACCTATTTAGAGAGGAAAATAAGGCGTCCTTCTCAAACTCTGGTCCGGTTGGCAGTCCTCTTACTTACTCCAAAAATACTGAGTTTTCAGACCAAGACCAAGCCCGTTTCAGTCAAGATCAAAATTGGATGCCCAATTTGATCTTGATTGCCAAGAATATATTTGTTTGGCTGGATCAGCTTTCGAACAAATACCACAAATCAATTTACCGTCTTGATCAAATCCCTGACGAAGAATTAGCCCTACTCTCATCCTGGGGCATAACTGGCCTATGGCTAATCGGTTTATGGGAAAGAAGTTCTGCATCTCAGAGAATTAAACAGTTATGCGGAAATTCCGATGCAGTGCCTTCAGCTTATTCCCTGTATGATTATTCTATCGCCGATGTTCTCGGCGGCGAGTCTGCCTATCAGAACCTTTCTAGAAGAGCTTTATTCTACAACATACGACTAGCTGCTGACATGGTGCCGAATCATATGGGGATTTATTCAAAATGGGTGGTTGAATATCCTGACCGCTTTATATCACTTGAAAACTCCCCCTTTTCGAACTATGTTTATTCAGGTCCTAACCTTTCAGAAGATTCCCGGGTAGCAATCTATATAGATGACCATTATTACAACCAAACAGACGCGGCAGTGGTATTTAAAAGAGTTGATAATCACACTGGTGCAGAAAGCTATATTTATCACGGAAACGATGGGACTGCCATGCCCTGGAACGATACAGCCCAGCTTGATTTCCTCAATCCTGATACAAGGGAAGCTGTTATCCAATCCATCCTTAATGTCGCCAGGAAGTTTTCTATTATTCGATTTGATTCTGCTATGACCCTTTCAAAAAAACATTACCAAAGATTATGGTTTCCAGAACCAGGATCTGGAGGTGCAATTCCCACCAGATCAGAATATGGATTATCAATAGAACAATTCGACATGGCAATGCCAGTTGAATTTTGGCAGGAAGTTGTAGATCGTGTTGCCGTGGAAGCCCCTGACACACTTCTTCTAGCCGAAGCATTCTGGATGATGGAAAGTTATTTTGTAAGATCGCTTGGTATGCATCGGGTCTATAATAGCGCTTTTATGCATATGCTTCGTGATGAGGATAACCAAAAATATCGTGACCTGATCGTAAAAACGCTGGAATTTGATCCCCAAATTCTTAAGCGTTACGTTAATTTCATGAACAATCCTGATGAGGAAACAGCCCTAGTTCAATTCGGTTCTGGTGATAAATATTTCGGTATTTGCATTCTAATGACGACTTTGCCTGGACTTCCGATGTTTGGTCACGGACAAATCGAGGGCTATTCTGAAAAATACGGCATGGAGTACCGGCGGGCTTATTCTGACGAAAATTCTAATCAAGATCTGATTGACAGACACGCGAAGGAAATTTTTCCCCTTCTTAAGAAAAGGTATTTATTTTCAGAAGTGGACAATTATTTTCTTTTTGATGTGTTCTCGTCAGATGGAAAAATCAATGATAATGTTTTTGCATTTTCAAACCATACAGTGCAAGAAAGCGCATTAGTTCTATACCATAATAAATGCGCTCAAGCTGATGGAACTATTCATTACTCAACACCAATTAATGGATACTCGACCACGCTTCTTGATGCCCTTAATCTAGTGGACGACAAGGCAGATTATCTTTTATTCAGAGAGCATATATCCGGGCTAGAATTCATACGGTCAGTAGATGAACTTCTTGCCAGGGGATTGGAAATTTCTCTCGGTGCCTACCAATACCAGGTTTTCCTAGACTTCAATTTGGTCCATTCTTCCGAAGGTCACTATCGTCAATTACATCAATCATTAAAAGGGTTTGGCACTATTAATCTCCAGGATGATTTGTTGGATATAAAACACGATTCGCTAGTCTCATCCATTATTGAATTAATGGGACTATACCCTTTTGGAACCGATCTGGCTCCCCATATTTCTGGTTTTTCAACCATTGAACCGGATCCACTAAAACGCCTGGTGAGCTCCATTAACACCAGTTTAGTTGAGTTATACCCTGGAATTACTGGAATGAAATCCAAATCCAAGGTAGATCAATTTATCGATCTTCACAATCTCATTATTGGGATCGCGCCCTGGATTGGATCCCTGGCGACAGAACTGATATTGTATATTTTATTCAGTGATTTCTGGGTAGAAATATCTGATGAATTCCTACAAACATTGACCAGGTTGATCAATAAAAGAATAAGCGATTCGTTCCCTGATCTTGAGCCAATTATATGGAATAAATTCAAGGTTATTCACGAAATCACTCAGAATCTAAGCTCCCTGTCTCGTATCCCTGTATCATTAACCAATTACTGGTTCAATAATCAAGCTGCATTAGATTTCATAGATGTTCACGAATTTCAGGGGCAATCCTGGTTTAACAAGGAATCTTTTGAAGATCTTTTAGATCTAACAATGGCTTTAATGCTTCTTGAACATAGGAGCGTCACAAGTCCAAACAATAAATCAAGTAATTCGTTTGAAAGCAGCATCTCCGAGGCAAGGCGAATATTCCTCGATCTGCTACCCAGGTCAAATTACCTTGTTGATTCATTTATTACCTTGGTAGAAGTTCTGGGTGAAGATTGAGACTACCATGATCCTAAATCCATCTCAAATATCTATAATTGAATCAAAATTTAATACCTCTATTAGTTTATCCGGTCCAGCCGGCAGCGGGAAAACGACAGTTGGAATTGAACGGTTAAAGTATCTTGCCCAACAGGAAATCCCTGGTAGAGAAATCCTTCTTCTATTCCCCCAAAGGACTCTTAGCTTCCCATACCAAGAATCGATCACCTCTCTTGAATTCCCTGGCAATAGTCTTCCGGTGTCAGTCACCTATGGGGGCCTGGCACGCAGGAGTATCGATCTTTTCTGGCCTTTATTTGTGGAAGAATTTTCGCATTTTGCCGCCAAATCACCTCCTGTTTTTCTAACTCTAGAATCAACCCTATATTTCCTCTCCAGGATAGTTGAGCCCCTAATTCTTGATAAAGGTTTGTTTTCATCTGTTACTATTCAGCGTAATAGGCTTTACAGCCAGATTTTAGATAACCTTAATAAAGCCGCTGTTAATGGTTTTCCGCATACAAAGATTTCAGAAAAATTGAAGGCATCCTGGATAGGCGATTCTGTTCAAGAGAAAATATTCGACGACGCCCAATTTTCTGCCAATTTATTCAGAGAATATTGTTTAAATAATAATTTGCTTGATTTTTCGCTTCAGGTAGAAATATTCACTTTGATGCTGTCTGAAAGTTCACTTGTAAAATCCAACATTCAGGAACAATTTTCACATCTTATTTACGATAATATCGAAGAAGATGTCCCGGTTGCTCATGATTTTGTTAATTTTCTTCTTCCAAGTTTAGATTCTGCTTTGTTGATAACAGACAAGGATGCCGGATTTCGTCATTTTCTTGGCGCTTCACCAGAGAGCGCCAGCGAACTGGCTGACTTATGCAAGGTCAAATCTGAATTTACTGAGATCCTCACTTCGCCTGCTGAGCTTTTAGTGTTCAACGATCACCTTCAATCCGCGTTGAACCAAAGGCGTCTTCCAAAAACCGAAAGCATTGTTGATTTTCACAGTCGTGTATCCATCACATATCAACCCTATCTTCCTCAAATGACGAGCTGGGTCGCAGAACAAATTAGCACACTTCTGGACAAAGGCACATCTCCTGACGAAATAGTTGTCCTGGCGCCTTTTTTAAGCGATTCTCTTCGTTTTTTATTAACTTCAGAACTTCAAAATCGATCGATTCCTGTTTCAACTCATCGACCCTCACGAGCTCTCCGGGACGAACCAGCCACTCATTGTTTGCTTACTTTAGCAGCTATAGCTCACCGGGGTTGGGAAATACTGCCTTCTATACATGAAATAGCGCTCTGTTTAATGCAAGTTATTGGAAATTTGGATTTGATAAGAGCTTTTATTTTATCCAAACAGGCACTTTCCAACAGGGGGACCTCAAACCTAATCCTTGATTTCGATTCTATACCGGGTGAAGCCCAAGAAAGGATTACATACTTTGCTGGTAAAAAATACCAAATGCTAAAAGATTGGATAGATATTTATCAAAATGAACCCGTTTTGCCCTTAGATCATTTTCTAATCC
>VAPC010092036.1_pt1 | contig 10684 bp, 10 predicted proteins | sample 3395121 | NCBI WGS metagenome assembly VAPC01 (sample SAMN08290434, study PRJNA428436) | hydrothermal vent metagenome | isolation source: Deep-sea hydrothermal vent chimney | place: Indian Ocean: Southwest Indian Ridge | depth 1711 m m
CAATAAAAAAGCAGTTAGGGCATTCTTGTTTCCTACTCCTTACTTCTTGCTTCAATCAACCATAAAATAGGAAGAAGAGATGATCAAATTTCTATTTCAGCGTACCCTCGGCATGGCTGTCACCATGTTCTTCGTGTCGATTATGGTATTTATTTTCATGGAACTTCCTCCTGGCGACTATGCTGAGCGATGGGCATTCCGCAAATTTTCGGGAACGGGCACCGAGATCACCGAAGCGGACATCGACAATATTCGTGCGGAGTTTGGACTCGATCGGCCAGCCCCGGAACGCTATTTCACCTGGATCAGCGGCATAGTCTTGCACGGCGATTTTGGTGAGGCTTTTGCCTTTCAAACCTCAGTCAATATCGTTATCGGGCAAAAAATTTGGTTAACGCTGACAATCCTTTTTTCCACGTTGATTATTACCTATCTAATTTCGATACCGGTTGGCATATACGCCGCCGTCAGGCAGAATTCCATTGAAGATTACGCGTTAACCGTGTTTAGCTACCTTGGGTTTGCCCTGCCCAATTTTTTACTGGCCCTGATCTTATTATATGTTTCTATTACTTTTTTTGACTCTACCGTTGGAGGTCTTTTTTCACCAGAGTATGCTGATGCCCCTTGGAGTATAGAGAAAGCCATAGACCTACTCAGTCACCTTATCATTCCGGCCATTGTCTTAGCTTGGTCAGCCACTGCCTTTCAACTGCAGACGGTGCGAGCCACCATGCTTGATGAGATTAACAATCTGTCTGTGACTGCAGCCCGGGCGCGCGGCGTCCCTGAGTGGAAGCTGCTGCTCAAATACCCGGCCCGGCTGGCAATCAACCCCGTTGTCAGCACCATGAGCTTTGATGCCAACCGAATCTTCTCCGAGCTGCCAATTGTAGCCCTGGTCTTGGGCCTGCCGGAACTAGGAGAACTGTTGCTTAAATCCTATCTCGATTTAGATATGTTTGTGGCAGGCGCGATCCTGCTCATTCTGACCTTTATGATTGTCTTTATGAATTTTATCGCAGATATTGCACTTGCGATCTTAGACCCGCGCGTTAAACTAATAGAAGGTTAGGGAAATGACAACCACTAACTTACCCCTAAAAGCAATACATACTCCCGCTAGTCAAACAGAGTCGGAAGAGGCTCTGCGCTACTATTCAGCCTCTCAATTCCAGCTAATTTGGTGGCGTTTTCGTAAACATCGCCTCGGCCAAACCGGGGCGATCGTTCTGATCACGATGGCATTAGTAGGACTTTTTGCCGAATTTATTGGCCCATATACTGGCACTACCCGAATCAGCGGTGTTGTTTTGGTCGGTCCACAAATACCTCGTTTTTGCAATGACGACGGCTGCACCTTGCGCCCTTTTCTCCCCGGAATTATTTCAGAGCGTAATCCGGAAACCTTAGGGATGGAAGTTAAAATCGATGAATCCGTTCGCCGAGATATTCAATTTTTTGTTCAAGGAGAATCCTATAAATTGTTAGGTTTTATCGACATGCAAACACATCTGTTTGGAATTAGTGAAGGGTCGATTCATCTCTTTGGAACCGACAGTCTCGGGCGAGACATCTTCACTCGTATCCTGCTTGCCACTAGAACCTCGTTGTCCATTGGGATCATAGGAGTATTGATCTCGTTTGTACTGGCCCTGATTATCGGTGGAGCGGCCGGCTATTTTGGAGGCTGGATTGACTATCTTATCCAACGCTTAACTGAAATAGTGCGTGTCATTCCGGTAATTCCACTGTATATGGGTCTGGCAGCGGCCTTTCCTGTCGGATGGTCATCTTCCCAAGTTTATTTCGCCATGACTCTGATCTTGGCCATCGTTGGTTGGCCGACCTTAGCTCGCCGTATTCGAGGAAAGCTGTTAAGCCTGCGCGGGGAGGATTATGTGGTCGCAGCCACGCTGGCTGGGGCTGGCCCCAGCCGTATTATTGGTCGCCATTTGCTGCCAGCCTTTACGAGTTATATCATCGTTGATTTGGTGATTTCATTCCCTTATATGCTCTTAAGCGAGACTGCGCTTAGCTTCGTTGGACTGGGTCTGCGCCCCCCGACAGTCAGTTGGGGCGTCCTTTTACAAGATGCGCAGACGGTTCGGGCCATCGAGCAAGCTCCCTGGCTTTTCATACCAGCCGCTTTTGTGGTCATCGCCGTGCTGTCCTTTACCGTGCTGGGTGATGGGCTGCGGGATGCCGCAGATCCTTACCAGATAAGCGAATGACCATGATATGGAGATAAACTCATGACAATCACTACAAACGAAACTATCAAGGGACGTGACCTGCTAGATGTCAAAGATCTTATTATTTCTTTTAAGACAGATGAAGGAATCATTACTGCTGTAGACGGCATTAATTTTTCCATAAAGAGCGGTCAAACACTGGGTATCGTGGGTGAAAGCGGATCAGGCAAGAGCGTGAGTACCTGGTCTATTATGCGACTCTTACCCAAAAACTCTATCATCGACAAATCCTCATCGATTCGGTTTCGTCGTAAGGATGGGAAAAAAGTTGAAATAACAAAGCTCAAACCAACTAGCCACGAGCTTCGTAAAATTCGCGGCGGTGAAGTGGCACTAATATTTCAGGAACCCATGAGTTCATTCTCGCCGATCTACACGATTGGTAATCAAATTATGGAAGCGGTTTTACAGCACCGAAATGTTAGCAAGGATGAAGCCAAGGAGATTGCCATTGATATGTTGGACAAGGTGGGCATTTCCAATCCCAGGCAGCGTTTCAAACAGTTTCCTTTTGAACTCTCAGGCGGCATGCGCCAACGGGCGATGATTGCTGTGGCCCTATCGATGAATCCATCGCTGCTGATTGCTGATGAGCCAACCACTTCATTGGATGTCACCATCCAGGCTCAAATTTTGAAACTAATGAGGGATTTGCAGCAGGAACTTGGGATGGCAATCATCTTCATCACCCATAACCTGGGTGTTATTGCCCAGGTAGCTGATGAAGTAGAAGTGATGTACCTGGGGAAAATCCTGGAGCGAGGAACAACAAAAGAGATTATTCACCACCCGCAGCACCCTTATACAAAAGCTTTATTAAAAGCTATCCCGCAGCTGGATAGTGCCGGGGAACGATTAACAGCTATCAGCGGCGATATTCCTAGTCCGTTGTCGCGACCAACTGGCTGCCCATTCCACACCCGCTGTGAAAAAGTGATGCCAGGCATCTGCGATGCCGAAATGCCAAGCCCGACCCAGCTCAGCGATACTCATATCGTACATTGCTTTTTACACAAGGAAAAAGATGTCTGATATCTTACTTGAAATCAAGAACTTGAAAGTTCATTTCCCCATCCGCAGTAAGCATCTCTTAGGTGGGGTCACGAAATATGTAAAAGCTGTTGACGGAGTTAGTTTTACTATCGAAAAAGGGGAAACGCTGGGTCTCGTTGGCGAAAGCGGCTCTGGAAAAACCACCGTGGGCCGTTCCATTCTGCGCGCGATTGAGCTGACAGAAGGACGGGTCACCTTTAATATTGATGGTCAAATGTTAGATTTAGCCCAACTCACTGATAAAGAAATGCGGGGGTTCCGTAAGCATATGCAGTTGATCTTTCAGGATCCCTACTCTTCATTGAATCCGCGCATGACGGTGAGGGATATTATTGCCGAACCCCTGGTCGCGCAAAAACTAGCCACGGGTAAAGAAGTGGATGAACGCGTGCGTGACACAGCCGCGCTTTGCAAGCTTAACCTGGAGTACCTGCGCCGTTTTCCCCACGCGTTCAGCGGCGGGCAGCGGCAGCGAATTGGGATTGCCCGTGCGCTCATCTCCCAGCCACAGTTTATTGTCTGTGACGAGTCTGTGTCTGCGCTTGATGTGTCTATTCAGGCAGAAATTCTCAATTTATTGATGGACTTGCAGGAGGAATTTGGGCTTACATATTTATTCATTGCCCATGATTTGAGTGTGGTGGCGCACATTTCCAAACGGGTAGCCGTTATGTATCTGGGGCAGTTCGTTGAATTGGCTCCTACGAAGGAACTCTTCTATGCGCCGAAGCACCCTTATACCGAGGCTCTGATGTCAGCGATCCCAGAAGTAGACCCAGATCAGGAAATGAGCCCTGTGCATTTAGAGGGTGAAATCCCAAGCCCGATTAATCCCCCCTCTGGCTGCCGCTTCCATACCCGCTGCCCTTATGTACAAGATATTTGTAAGACGGATGTGCCAAAGTGGCAGGAACTTGAGCCTGATCATTTCGTAGCCTGCCATTTTGTGGATTCGTTGACATTAATGGGTGTGGAAATGCAAAATCCAGTAGCAGCTGACTAATCGGAGGCAAGTAAAATGGAGAGCGTTCAATGGCTAAAAAGAACATTCTAATTCCGCTTACGAAATCGGAATCCAGTAAAAAAATCTTAAATCAGATTGGGAAATTCATCCCTGCTGAAGACAGCAAGCTTATTTTATATTACGTAACGAAACCACCTAAAGGGACGGGATTCGCCGCCCCCGATTATCGGTCTGATTATGCACTTGAATCTGACGGAGAACCATTGGGTCCAAAGGCACATCCTGTTTTCCCCAGTCAAGAGGAAGACAGTTTACAATCCGACGTGGAAGTTGCTTTGCTTTCTGTTACCAACAAACTAAAGCAGCAGGGATACGATGTCTCCACCCAGGTTTGCTTTGTAGATGATGTTGTCGGCGAGATTGTGCGCATTGTGAAACGTGATAAGATCGATTTAGTGGCGATGTCTACCCGGGCGCGTGTGGGGATGCTGCGTTTCTTCTTTGGTGACATTGCTGAAAAAGTCATGCAGCGGGTGGATATTCCTGTTTTGCTGATTCGCCCCAAGGGATAACTTTAGGACTTATTCATTTAGAAAAGGAAGGACTGAAAAGGGGCGCGAACATTGGTTCACCCACACCCCTTATTTTATATTTTCCCCTCAATCTGCGTAAATCCTGACTCGCCATATGGGCATTAATCCATTAAGTAAATTCTCGCAGTTTATCAATATCAATTTGCCAAAAACTGAGCCGATTGTTTTTGACGCAGTAATTGCTCAGAAACTGTGTAATCGCATTGCCAGCATCCAGCTGCACGCCCATTGCTATTCCCTCATCCACAATCTGACACACGGATCGCTCAAACCAACCAACGCCCTAGAATTTGCTTACCAGCATGAATTAAACGGCCTAAACATACACGTGGATGATGCGGGAAAACATAGTCTTACTCACAGCTCCCTAAAACAATTAGCCCAGTTTAAAGCGGATGCCCAAAGGCTCAACTTAACCGTCCACCTGGAAACGAGCAGCACCCAGAAAGCGGACATTGACAAGGTTATTCAGCTAGCCAGCGCGTTGGATGTGCAAAATATTCGGGTCTATTCCCGCTATGAGGGCACTTTATCGCAGATCATGGAACAGACGGTTTCTGATCTTGTTTACATGTCTGAACAGGCGGACAGCCACGACTTGTTTTTCGATTTCGAACAGCACGAGGAGTTCAAGTCTACGGATATCGTGCAAATGTTGAAAGAAGTTGATCATCCCCGTATCAATGCCTTGTTCGATTTCACGAATATGATCAACGCTTACGAGCAGCCCTTACACGCCCTAAGAATAATGGCTCCCTATACTCGTCAAGCTCATTTAAAAGGCGCAAAAACAATCAAGGAGGGAAAGGGTTACGGGCAAGTGGGGGTGGTGCAGGGTTCGGTCGAAGACGAAATGCCCTACGCGCGGATGTTGTATGAACTGCTGATGCTGGGGGAGACAAAACCACAAATTATCTGTTTTGTATTGGAGCAAGAGGTGAACTATTATGCCCCAGCTTATCGCAATCCGGATGAAGGCGAAAATCCGTTTATTCCGCATAGAGAACCCAGCGAAACCCCTTATAATGAAGCAGATGACAATAGGATATTATTGAACGAAAGACGCTGGGCGAGCAACCAGGTATATTTTATCAGGCGCTTGCTGGCAGAAATGCACTGGCTGGCGACCCTATATCTTGAAAACAACATAAAGGAGATTTCTTAAAATGGGTGATAAAGTTGTTTTAGTCCTTTCCGACGCCTTGCGCTACGACACAGCCGTAGCTGGTATGGGCTTTCTGGGGCATTTAGTCGAGATCAAAACTGCCAGCCTCTACAAGGTGATAGGCGAACTGCCGTCCGTCTCGCGCCCAATGTATGAAACGGTGCACACCGGACTGCCGGTCACAGAACACGGCGTGGTCTCCAACCAGGTGGTGCGTTGCTCCGAAGTGCCCAATATCTTCCAGGCCGCAAGAGATGCCGGGAAAACCACCGCGGCAGCGGCCTATTATTGGGTCTCAGAGCTCTATAATAGTGCCCCTTACGACCCGATAGATGACCGTGAAGTGGACGACGAATCATTGCTTATCCAGCACGGGCGCTTCTACGTTGAGGGGGATTACCCGGACGCCGAGTTATTTAACATGGCTGGGGCGTTGGTGCGGAAGTTTACGCCCGACTACTTACTTATTCACCCGATGGGGATGGACATCTTAGGTCATAAATATGGCGCGGATTCCCGAGAGTATCGCAACCATGCCGTTCTCCAGGATATGATGTTGGTCAACCTGATTCCCGAATGGATGGAGCGAGGCTACAATATCCTTGTCACCGGCGACCACGGCATGGACGCAGACCATGCACACGGCGGCACCACACCCGATGTGCGCGAAGTACCGCTGTATCTCATTCGCCCCGACGTTCCCGGAGTAGGGGATACCGGAGAGGTGCTTTCCCAACTACAAATCGCGCCGACGGTGTGCAAATTGTTAGGCATCCCAATCCCGGAGACGATGAAACAGCCTTCAATCGTTTAGGGTAGATTTCGGTAAACCTTAAAAAATCAAAAATGAGAATGTCATACAAGATCACCTGCAAGCCCCTGCATTGTGTATTAGTCAACAGTGACATCACCGCCAACACGGCGGGTCTAGACGATTTCATTGAGGATGCAATGCCAGCCTTATTGTTATGCCACAAGTAGGCGCAGTCTTGCTGGGATGAACCCTTTGAGGCGAAAAGATCAAAATGCAGTAGAACAATATCTTGTTATTAACTAACCCAATAACTATTGAATGGGGAGGAAAATGAAAAGCAAAGCTCAAACTCACTTAACCCAAGCCTGGTACCGTTACACTGAACTGATGGCCGAACGAGCGGAGGGGATATATATTTATGCAGCCAACGGACGACGCTACCTTGACTTTACCTCCGGCATCGGGGTGATCAATACCGGGCACTGTCATCCAGCCGTGGTCGCGGCCGCGCAAGAACAGGTCGCCAAGATAATCCATGGTCAGATCAACATCGTTTTTCACCAACCGATGCTGGACCTGGTGAGTGAATTGCTGACGATCATACCAGAAGGTCTCGATGGCTTCTTTTTCGCCAACAGTGGCGCCGAGGCAGTCGAGGCGTCTGTCAAACTTGCGAGACAGGCCACCAATCGACCCAACATCATTGTCTTCCAGGGGGGATTCCATGGTCGTACTGTGGGCACTATGTCGTTAACAACCAGCAATACTATCTACCGTGCCGGCTATGGCCCGCTGATGCCCGGCGTTTTCGTCACGCCATTTCCTTACGTCTACCGGTATGGCTGGAGTTCGGAGGACACGGTGGCTTTCTGCTTGCGGGAGTTGAACTTACTCCTGGTCACCCAGACAGCGCCCCAGGAGACGGCGGCTGTGTTGGTCGAACCGGTGCTTGGCGAGGGCGGGTATGTTGTGCCGCCGGTGGGTTTCCTCAAGGCAGTGCGACAGATATGTGATGAACATGGCATCCTTTTGATCGCTGATGAAATCCAGTCCGGATTTGGCCGGACCGGCCGCTGGTTTGCCCACCAACGTGACGATTTCATACCCGATATCATGGTCATGGCCAAGGGCCTGGCCTCTGGCTTTCCACTAAGTGGCATCGCCTATCGGCCATCCTTGATGAACAACGCCAAGCCTGGCAGTCACGGCGGCACCTATGGGGGGAATGCGGTCGCCTGTGCCGCGGCTGCAGCCACTGTACGGGTGATACGTGACCAATCCCTCGTACAGAACAGCGCCAGTATGGGGGAGTATCTTATCGGGAGGTTACGGGACTTGCAAAGCCGATTCCCAGTCATTGGGGATGTCCGGGGATTAGGACTTATGATTGGCGTCGAATTAACCACCGCGAGAGGACAGCCTGACGGCGCAACAGCCAAGGCAGTTCGTCTCCAGTGTCTGGATGAGGGCTTGGTACTGCTCACCTGTGGCACGTTCGCCAACGTCATTCGCTGGATACCACCGCTTATCGTCACCGCCGAGCAGATTGACGAGGCATTAGCAATTTTTGAAGACGCGCTAAAAGAGCAATAATATTTACAGAATTGGAGGTGATCTTGTGAACATTTGGCGAATCAACACCCGCACCCAATCCCTGACCATCCAGCCCTCCCCCGAGACGTGGCAACACCTCGGAGGACGTGGTTTGCTGGCGCGCATCCTCGTAGATGAAGTCCCCGCGACTTGCGAACCGCTTGGAGCGAAAAATAAACTCATCTTTGCCCCGGGCTTGATGGTTGGACACCGACTCTCTTCCTGTGACCGCATCTCGATTGGTGGCAAATCTCCGCTCACAGGCGGCGTGAAAGAATCCAACGCAGGCGGCACGACCGGGTTGGCAATCACGCATATTGGTATTAAAGCCCTCATACTTGAAGACAAACCCGACGATGATGAGTGGCAAATAATCCATCTCTCCGACGCCGTGGAGTTTGAGCCTGCGGGCGATTTAGTAGGGCTCGGTGTCTTTGAAGCCACCCCTCGCCTACTCGAAAAATACGGCAAGCATGTTGCCATTGCCCTGATCGGGCCGGGCGGCGAGATGGAATTACGCGCGGCGGGGATCCAAAATCTCGATAAAGACCGCATCCCATCCCGCATCGCGGCGCGTGGCGGTCTCGGTGCGCTGATGGGGTCAAAGCGCATCAAAGCCATCGTGATTGATTTCAGTGGCGGCGTAAAACCGCCAATTACCGACCAGACCGCTTTCCGAGCGGCGCAGAAAACCTATTCAAAATCACTCATGGGGAGCCCGCAAATCGCCACATATCACGACTACGGCACAGCGATAATGGTAAATATGACCAACCATTTTGGCAGCCTGCCAACGTGCGGCTTTTCCGAAGGTCAGTTTGAAGGCGCAGAAAGAATCGGCGGTGAAAATATGCGCGAAATCCTGCTGGCGCGAGGTGGCGAGAGCAACCCTTCCCACGCTTGCATGCCCGGCTGCACCATTCAATGCTCCAATGTCTACGGCGGCGAAGATGGCAAAACCCTCGTCTCGCCCCTCGAATATGAAACCATCGGTTTGCTGGGATCAAATCTCGGCATTGACGATCTGGACGTGATTGCCCGCCTGAGTTGGGAAATCAGCGATTTGGGATTGGACACGATTGACGTCGGGGCAGCTCTGGGAGTCGCCGCGCAAGCGGGGTTAGTGGATTGGGGCGATGGGACGCGTGTGAGTGAACTTATTTCCGAGATCCGAGCAGGTACGCCACTGGGACGGATTCTCGGCAACGGCGCGGCGACAACGGGTCGTGTCCTTGGCGTGGAACGAGTCCCCGTCACAAAAGGACAGGCGATGCCCGCCTATGATCCGCGTGCTATCAAGGGGACGGGTGTGACCTACGCCACCTCCCCGCAGGGAGCAGACCACACCTGTGGACTGACCATCCGCGCCAAAATCAAGCATACCGACCCTGAAGGGCAAGCCGATCTCTCGCGTGGCGGACAAATCAGCATGGCTGGATACGACACTCTCGGGGTGTGTATCTTCGCGGGCTTCGGCTTTGCAGCTGTACCCGAAACAATCCCCGCCCTGCTCAACGCCCGCTACGGCTGGGATGTGGAAGAGACTATTTTACAAGAACTGGGACGCGAAACTCTCAAGCTGGAGCGTGAATTCAACAAAAGTGCAGGCTTCACAGTTGCCGATGACCGCCTCCCCGAATGGATGACGCGTGAGCCAGTTGCACCCACAAATGAAGTTTTCGATGTTTCGGAAGAAGATTTGGATAATGTCTTTAATTGGTAAATCAGGAATCAGAAGACGAGTAGAACAGTTAGACCTAAACCCTAATTACCTAATCAACTTATTAAATGTAGAAACTCTATGACTGTGCAAGAATCAAAAACAAAAGAAATATTTAAAGAAAGCGCGAAAATATATTCCGTACGGCGTGAATATAAACTTCTGTTATTGAGGTGAGGACAACACGCTTGTCATCAAAAAAAGGTGAAGGAAGCTATGCCTGGGATATGGACGATTACCTCTATATCGACTATTGTCTCGCCTTTGGCTCCATCATTCTGGGACACGCCCATCTGGTTGTGAATCAGCGCGTCAAAGAGGCAATTGATCAGAGTACGCTATTCGCTTGGACACCGTTTGCGGGAGTTGCAAAAGTTCAGCTGACGAACACGGATACGGAAGCAATTTGAACCAACAAGTAGCAAACTGCTTGTTGTCCCCATTCCGGAAACGATGAAACAACCGTCAATTGTTTAAGAAAGAAGATATATAACTTTAAGTAAGGGACGTCCAGAAAATAATTATTCCCTAATAAGCATATGCTTTGTGAAATGTGAAGATATTTTCGTCACTTTTTACGAGCCTCA
>VAPC010286364.1_pt1 | contig 10678 bp, 11 predicted proteins | sample 3395121 | NCBI WGS metagenome assembly VAPC01 (sample SAMN08290434, study PRJNA428436) | hydrothermal vent metagenome | isolation source: Deep-sea hydrothermal vent chimney | place: Indian Ocean: Southwest Indian Ridge | depth 1711 m m
AATGTGAAAATCATTGCAGGAGGAGCACCTCTGAATCTTAAGATTGCAAAGGAACTAGGAGCAGATGATTATGGTGCTGATGCAATTGATGGAGTCAGACGAATAAAGGCACTACTAGAAAACTAGTTGGTAATCCCTCATACTATCTTGATTCTTACCCGCAATGAATGCATTGACATAGAAACACAATCTCTAAGTCCTCCAATAGTCTATATTCTCCTTGAAGTCATTAGTTTATCTCAAGGTGGAACTCATTGTGAAGGATGATGAATCTGAACTAGAAACAGCTTTCAAAGTAGTTGCAATCATGCAGACGATTACAGAAGACCTTGATGAATCGAGTAAGAAGATGTGGCGCAAAATGCTTGGATTATCTGACAAACCTAAGAATTCACCAATAATTACGGACAATAGGTCAACTACGAATAATTCGGAATGACCTTCTCATGAATTCCCTTTATTGTATTCCAGTTCCGTGTTGTGGCTGGTAGATTGAATTTGTTCTCTACGAGCTTGTTAGGTGCACCATACCTTTCTTTGTATAAGAATGTCTGACTGAACACCTCGCCACTTCTAACGAGAAATATCTCCACGTCTTTATTCCGTGACCATATTGGTAAATTGACTTCCTTTACTTGATTGTTTGGAATGAATGTCACGAATAATTTTCCCAAATCAGCATTCCTTCTCTTGAATGGATCAAGGTCAACAATTTCCCTGATTTGTGAAAAAGTTCGTATGAAGACTTCGAGCTCTCGACCACTTTGTCTATACAATACCATCTTGATAGACTTGACAACATCATCTAGTTTCATATCTGTTTCAAACAGAATGTTACCACTCGCTTTGTAGCTTGAAACATTTGCGAATCCAAGATCTGTAAATATCTGGCGAACATCTTCCATTTTCAACAAGTTACGGCCACCAACATTAATCCCACGTAAGAACGCTACATACAATGTCATTATTGTTCCATTGAAAATAACCCAGTTTTTTGTTTTTAAAGTGAGATGGCGACTATTAATCAGAAGATAGTCACATTGTCCTGTGTTCATCTACGAGCATTCCATAATGATACAGACCTCAGCGTCTACCACTCTCAGCGCCGCACTCCCTTAGATGACCAAGGCAATGAATTCTCATCCATTGGGAATAATACTACAAGAATATTGTTTCTCCAGGAATCTTCGGGAATAATGTAATTTCCCTTATGTGCGACCTCTTCGTAAGAAAACGAACGAGTCTTTCAATACCTAAACCTCCACCAGCACTAGGACCTAGCATAGCGGCCTTTGCGAGTTCGAGATAGGGGACAAAATCCCCCAAGCTCTGATTTCTCTCTTCAAGTTTTCTAACGATTACTTCATACTCGTAATCTCGTTCTCCACCAGAAAGTGCTTCGCCGTATCCTTCGGGATAGTATAAGTCATAATTCAAGTAGTGTCCTCTTCTAGTTTCATCCTCCTTATCATAGAATTCTCTCTCGAAATCAGTTATCCAGAACAAATCGGCTTCACGCTGAGTAATCTGAGACTTGAACTGTGAACCAAATTCATTACGGAGATCCCAACTTGAGCAGACCTTAAAGGGCTTCTCTGGAATCTTGATTTGAGTACCCAATATTTCCAGTTCCTTCGTGCACCTGTCCCTTACTCTTGCGAATATGTAGATGATCAAGTCTTCCATGAATGACATGAACCCAAGTGAGGATGCATCTCTCAACTCTATATCGAGTTGTGAGAACTCCAAAAGGTGATTATCACTTTGGATATCTTTCTCCAATCGAACATTCGGTGATACTATGTAGATTCCCTTAACATCTAATGTGGAAATTGCAATTTGTTTGTGTAGAGCCATGCTCTTGGTGAGCTGGAGTCTCTGATTGAGATATTTGATGGATGCCTCGTATACAGGATGAGTCAGCGGATCAGTAATCGGAGACACAATTACCGGCATGAGCTGAAGGAGCCCTTTTTGATATAGGAACTCATGAATCGCAATCAATACCTCCGTCTGTATCTTGAGTATCTCCACGATATTTCCTTTCTTAAGTAGATGAAACGCATTTGGCTTCAAGATTGATGAATGAGTCATGTCAATTTCGCCCCTGGCTTATACTACTCAAGATACCAATTCAAGAAATAGTCTTGCAACAAAAAATGGAATCAGTAGCAAGAATAGCAATCGTAATATACTATAATGGAATAATTTTCCATTATGAATGAAATGGTTGACAAAGATTCCAGAATTCTCGCTTTACTCAAAGAGAATTCTCGAATGACGACTAAAGAGATGTCTAAAGAACTTGAAATGCCCCAAACAACAATTCACAATCGAATCAAGAGACTGACTCAAAACGGGATTATCAAGAGATTCACAATAGAGGTTGATGGAAAGAAAATTGGGAAAGGATTGGATGCCTATATTCTGTGTACGGTATCCTATCGTTCGACAAGAGGGGAGAAAATCAATCAAATTGAAGTCGCCCAGACAATAAAGGAGCTACCAGAAGTAGAAGAAGTGTCCATTGTGACAGGAGATAATGATATGATTGTTAAGGTGGCAGTGAAGGATGTTGATGCATTGAATGACTTTGTGATTTTTTCACTGAGGGACATCGAAGGTGTGGAGAGAACAGTCACTAGTGTGGTCCTCTCAGAGATATAGTACCTAGCTAATCTATGAGCGATCAGGGAATTGAATGAGAATTTGGTGGACTGGGCGAGATTCGAACTTCTCGAAATTACGGATTGTTTACACACTGGGGGGAGCATGTTCTCTGCTGGTCCTCAATATTACTCTCCTTCAAACTCGACGCATTTTACTTTTCCTTTATCCCCTGCCCCAAAACAACTGTTGCATGATATGCATCGAGCAGGTTCCTGTTTGCCAATTTTCGCTTCTTCAGTCCAACGATGCAAAAGTGCTGGTTCACTAATCAATGGACGACTAAGTTGAATTACATCGAAAGCAGCTGTGGAATTTCCATCTCCCGTTAGTAGCTTAACGACGGTTTCGGGAGAACGGATACCACCTACCAATCCGAATAAGAGACCACTGTCACTTGCAATCGAACGGATAGCCATTGCATCATCCAAGAAATACGCCTCACCCGCATTTTTTGGGTTTCGAGCTGGTTTTGGGCCACTGAATATCACGCAATATGCCCCTGCTTCGGCGAGTCTTTTCGTCAGCTCACCTACTTCTTCAGTTCTGACGGTTTTCGAGCTTGAATCCACCTTTACTTGGATTGGAATATCGACAGCATTCTTAACAGCTCGTACAGCGTCGACCATTGCTTTGCAACGTCCTTCGATTGTCGATCCAGTATATGGGTCGTTCTCTGGGCGCTTATTGTATGTTGGGTCAAAGAACTGCCAAAGCCCATAATGATGAGCTCCGTGAAGTTCAATCACATCAAATCCTGCTTCAACTGAACGCTTCGCTGCATCTGCATAAGCCTGAGTGACATTTTCAACATGGTCCACTGTCATAGCTTTTACTTGAACAATCTCACCATCGGATTGAGGGACTTCCATATCACTGGGTCCAAATACTACATCGGTGCCAGTCAATTTCGGTAAGCTCTGGCTTCCACAATGAACCAATTGAGCTGCTGCTAGACCGCCTGAAGAATGAATTATCCCGGTTAGGCGCTTTAGACCTTCAACATCTATAGGCTTTGAATTTGAAATCATACGCGGAATTGTCTGTCCTTCATGCATTACATAATGAAAACCAGTTACTACGACACCTGCTCTGATTTTACCATATGTTTCGATGATCGTGTCTCCACATCTTCCATTTTCTTCTGCCTGACCCATCCAAGTAGCAGCACGCATAATTCGGTTGGAGGCCTCCATTCCATTAGGCAATTTGAGTTTTTGAAGCACAGTGTGCTCCCAGGTTTCCTGGTCTACCATATTGTCAACTTACACTTCCTAATCCTCCGGACTCGAGAATCTGGTTTTCAGTTATATCTCATCTGAGTATGAAGGAGTTGTTGACAAAATGATTTCATGACCTGTATATAGGCTTGATGTGATAGCATAAGAAGAATTGGTGGACTGGGCATGATTCGAACTTGTGACTTAGAAGGGACGGAATTTCTACACAATGCATATCTTTAAGTTTTCAAACTGATTTACTGTACATGGTTCACATAGGGAGAGGGTGAGACAAGATTGCGAATGGAACGAAGATTTCTTGCTTCACTGATCATCCTTTTAGTAGTAGGAGCAGGAGTGATTCTTTGGTCCGTTCCACTAAACAGAGTTTTGTTCTCATCAGCTGACTTGGACCCTCCGTATTATCCCGATTATCTCTCAGGTAGCTTTACAGTTACAGAAGCAGATACTGGAATCCAAAATCCTGTCGTGAAGTTCGCAGCTAATCTGGACAGAGATGAAGCTTACATAGACTTCGTTATCCAGTTTTTTTTGCTTAATTATACGCTAGAGCAATTTGAGCAGGTTTCGAACATTTCAACACTTATTGATGATGAGCAGAGGGTGGGCTATTTGATATTTCCACTTGAACCCCCTACCGTAGAGTTTACCCTGCTCAACATCCCTTGTACATACGTGTGGGTCTTATGGATTGAGACCGAATCCATTCCTGAAACATGGACACTCGATCTTTCTCTTACACTGAAGTTCAGCATTCTTTGATACTTTGGGATGAGTTTCGTATCAGAAATTCATGTAGACGAAGTGGTGACCTAGGCGAGATTCGAAAAAACTTTGTTTTCCGTCAGAATTTCTATTTCTTCTCAGCTGCAAATTGTTCGCGTAAGACTCGCTTGAGAATTTTACCTGATATGCCTCGCGGAAACTCATCAAGAATCAGCACTTGACGCACTCGCTGGAACTTCGCCCCCACCCTTTCATTCACCCATTGCACCAATCCCTCGGGTGTGATCACATCGGGTTGTCTTAGTGATACCGCCGCCACAATGGTTTCCCCCCATTTTTGGTCAGGAATCCCAAAGACAGCGACTTCTTTCACTGCGGGATGTCGGGCGACCACTTCTTCGATATCATTCGGGTATACATTCACGCCCCCCGAAATGATCATGTCCTTTTTCCGATCCACTAAATAGAGAAAGTCATCGGCATCGACGTAGCCTAAATCGCCTGAATAGAGCCACCCCTCCTTCAAAATCTGGGCAGTCAGTTCTGGCAGTTTATAGTATTCTGTCATTAGTGCGGGTCCACGTCCAACGATTTCACCAATCTCGCCCAGCGGGACATCTTCTCCTGCATCATTCACAATGCGGATTTGGAAAAATGGTGGTGGATTTCCAACAGATTTGGGTTTTAGGGGATAATTCGTTTTGTCCAGAATTGTGATGAAGCCTTCAGTTAATCCATACAGTTCATAAAACCGGTTAGGCAGGTGGTGATTGAGCTGCTCTTTGACGTCCATATGTAAAGGCGCACCCACGGAGCAAATCATTTCTAATGTTTCCAAGGCCTCAATGGAAAAATTCTGGGAGTTGAGAATCGCAATCAATTGCGAAGGAACCATGATCACGTGAGTGGCCTTCTCGCGCTGGACTGTTTCGATGAATTCCTTAGCATCAAACTTGGCCTGTAAAATATAGGTGGCTCCAACTTGCATGGCCGGCATCAAAGTCACGAACGATCCATTGAACACAATGGAACCCCCATGAATGACAACGCTTTCCGGAGACATTCGAAAACTCGATGCGAACAACGTGGCATAGAAGGCCCGGACATAATGGGAGAGCACGATCCCCTTCGGCATTCCAGTGGTTCCACTACTATAGATGATATTGCATGGGTCATTTTCGTCAATTTCAACGGCCTTCGGTTCCGTGTCGTCCGCTGCTGCCTTAAGGGCGTGATAATCTCGGTAACCCTTGCTCGAAGGTTTATCGGTGAGAATATACATATCTGAAGCCACATTCGGTAAATCCTTTTTTATCGCTTCGAACATGTCGATAAACTGGGAGTTCGTCACGACCAGTTTCGCATCCGAATCTGTGATGAGCGATTTGAGCCCGGAGCTCATGAGCAGCGTGCTTAATGGTACGGCCACTGCACCTACTTTCGCAATCCCCCAGTACAGTTCCAGTAACTCCAAACAGTTCGGTAACACAGTGGCAATCTTATCCCCTTTGTCAATCCCCAAACCACCCAACGCGTTCGCAATCCGATTCACATTCTGGTTGAATTCCCGAAACGTCAGTCGCTTTTCCTCGAACACAATTCCAAGATGATCAGGGCGACACTGTGCATTCCGCGTCAATAACATTCCAATATTAATCGGATGAACACTAGGGCGTTGCGACATACGTATTCACCTATTAGGAATAACATTCATCACCATGTCTATTACAGGAATCCCTTCATATAGTTTCAGAAAGAAGTGGTGGAACGGGCGTGATTCGCACTCGCAATGATTTCTGTCTGAGGGCCCTAAGAACCTCTTGAACGGATGATTATTAACCAACTTTGGACACCAGAATTCCGATTGGTTAGGGACAAGGTGCTTTCTTGATGAAACGACGCGGACTGCTAGTAACTACATCTATTGTGCTTGCACTTTTACTGGTTTCTCTCTTGTATCTTGCTTCACAAGGATTTTGGAACGAAACGACCGATTCTTCACCTGACATAATCATACATAATGGTGAAATCCTGACTATGGAAGAATCTCTTGCACAAGTTGAGGCTATTGCTATCCGAAATGAAACCATTCTTGCTATTGGTAACGAGAATGACATCCTTGCGATGGCTGGATCAAACACACGCATCATCAACCTAGAAGGAAGGACGCTTCTGCCAGGTTTCATTGACTCCCATTCACATCATATTGGGGATAGAAATTTAGTGAATCAATCGACACCTGAGGAAGTGATTGAGAGTATTCTGAGCTCTGGATGGACGAGTATTTCAGAACTCTTTGTAAATCAGGACCGTCTGGATGAACTAATATCTTTAGACCAACATAACGAACTTCGCATTCGTGTCAATACCTATCTTCCACTAAGCTGGCAATTTGAGAGATTTGGAGATTGGTACCAGGCCTACGACCCCGGGCATGAATACAGTTCCAAGTTAAGGATTGCAGGAGTTAAGATCTTCATGGATGGTTGGTACACTAATTGGAACCACTATTTCGACCAAGTAGAGCTAGAATCATTGATACAGGAGGCTCAAGATGAGGGGTTCCAAATAGCTATTCACAGTGCTACTGATAATGGAACAGATATTGTCCTGAACTCCCTTGAATCGGTCTTGGGAGGGGAATCAAACGAACTCTATCGTCACCGAATCGAACATCTTGTCTTACTCAGAGATGACCAAATTGAGCGATTAAGCAACCTTGGAATCATCGCTTCTTTTCAACTCCCATGGTTTACTTCGGACTGGAAACTTGCTGGCTCATACCCGATTCTCCAGGAGTATTCACATCTTGTGGCAAGATGGCGAGATATTCTTCAAGCAGGGATACCATCCCTCGGAAGCACAGATTTTCCTTATATGTCACAAAATATTAGATCTGTAATGAAAATAGTCTCAATGGCTGTCACAAGGGTCGGAATCAGCGGACTTACACCTACGGACTGGATGTTGGATCAGACTCTCAGTGTAGAACAAACACTTCGGCTCCTTACAATCGACGCGGCCTATGGCACATTTCAAGAAGATATTAAGGGGAGCATTAAGGTCGGCAAACTTGCAGACCTGGTAATTCTTTCAGACAATCCACTGACAGTTCCAGAAAATACTCTTGCTGACATAGAGGTACTAATGACGATGGTTGGAGGGGTTGTGGAATACACAGCTCCCGAACAGCAGTTTCTCTCTGCTAGGCGCTTAGGAGCCAGCAGTCAAACAATAGGACGCTCAAGCCAACTAATCAAGATGGAGATGATAACTACTCCGAATCAAAAGGAGAAATGGTGGACCGGGCGAGATTCGATCAACAAAAACTGCTTATTGATTGGAGGATGTAATAGCATCCCAAAGGTTCGATAGGAACATCCAAGCAAGCCAAAAACCCACAAGAGAAAATGTCAGGCCCAGTGGAATGGCAATAAACCGTAGATCCGAGCCAATGAATCCAATTATGAATGCATAGATTGATGGTGCGAGAGCAAGCACGTACATGAGAGCAGCTGGACCAATAATGTTGTACAATTCAGACCTCTTTCCAAAGAAACGGTAGAACACATAGATGAGCAGAATAACGATGGGCATCAGAAGCATCATCAGCCATGAGAAAACTTCAGATGGTCCGGTGGTAACTGGAAGCTCGGATTCTGGTATTAGGAGAATGATAAAGGGCAGCACTATGGTAAAGGCTAAGTATACAATTCCTAGCAATCTGGCTTTTCTGAGTGATGACATGCTATCTGGTATTACTGATTCCATCTCTACCGTTTTGGTTATCGTAATTTCATTTTTAATACTTGGTTTCTGATGAGGACAGGTCACTAAGAAGTTGAGTGTAGAATGAGATGGTGGACCGGGCGAGATTCGAACTCGCGACCTCCTATTCACAGAGCGTGCGTATTGCACACCCTTCCATGCCAATTAATAATGATAGAACCTCCCCCTTCTATAGGGTAGAAAGGGCATAAATAGAAATCAAGATGGATTTCTAGATGGTGTTGATATTGAGTACAACTGCTCCAAAAGCCTACAACTATCAGATATCAGCAGCAATTCAATATTTCCTAAAGAACGAATATGACGAGCTAGTGGTTGAAGGAATGAACCACGAAGATAGCATATTCTATAAAGATGGAGTAGTGAAGGTGATAGGGGAGGCAAAGCATGAGAATAGAAAGAACTGGACTGATGAAGCTCTATTTCATACAGGGAAAAAAATAGGACCAATAATACAGCTATGGAAACGGTGGAGTGGGAAAGAGGATCTAGTCTTTTTTTCTTCTGCGCCAACTAGTTGTACTGTTTCTCTTGGTAGAATCAAGATCCAACCATCAAGATTGAAAGAATTAGTAGATAAAACGACAGTTTTTCTAAAGGGGGAAGATAAGACAAACTACTCTCTTGATGGAGTAGATGGGCTTCTAAACAGACTATTATTTGTTCACACACCCCACAATCTTGTCACTTCTGAAATAACTAAATGGTGTAGAAAGGAAGGACTAACTTTAGTTAATGGAGGAGTGGAGAAGGTGATATCTCTATTTCAAGATGAAACATATTTCAAAGGCAAGCGGATTTCAAGAAGTGAAATAATTCAAGCACTAACTGAGGAACAGGTCAAACGTAAGAAACCTAGCAGGGAATTGTATGGTCCTGGACCAATTAGGTCAATTCCATCGAATTGCCATTCAGCTATAGCTCACAAGCTGCATGATATTCTTCGTATTTACAAAGTAGAGCGTAAGCAAGAGTGGTTTAAGGAAACTGGGAAGCCTGACCAATTGGCTTTAGAGTATGTTGATGGATATGTTGAGGATTTGAAGGACCTTAATGCAAGATGTGGCAATGATGCATTGAGTCGATTCATTAAAGTACTAGAAGAGCACCCACGCTTTCTTTTTTCCCAGTCTGAAGATGGTGAGAAATTCCGACATGTATTACGAAAAGGGATTGCAATTTATAGAGAAGCAGCTAATCTTCCTATTCGAACTGACACATGGTGGTAAATCTTGATTATCTTGTTCGCGGGTATTTGTATTGATTACTAAATCTATTGACTGGTTTTACTTTACTCTCATAAAAAAAGACCATCATGTTCAGGGAATCTAAATGGAACTTCTTCGCACCCTGCATCTAGTTTTTTCTTTATCATTCCATCAACTTCTGGAGGATTACATAGATAGCGAGAGGGCGGTTCCTTTGTTAGAAGATCGATGCTGTAGACAATAAACTTCTCAGTTTCTTGAAATTTACTATCTTGTTTCAATTCAACGACAGGATGTATTGAATAGAATTGTTTCACTGAAAGATTCTCATTTTCGACAGGATGGGTTTTCACTGTAACATCGTGGGGGATGTTCCTAAACTTCACGAAAAGGTGTTGATTAAATGGAGTAACAGCCACAGCAACATACGAGTTATTGTGTTCACACAATACAAAGTCAGGAGTACCATCTATAAGCATTGGTGCTTTCAAAGATTTAGGGATTTCATAAGGTGAAGCTTTCATATTTCATGGCATTAAAGATTTGATAATAAATACTAGTAAAGAAAACAGTAATCTGTAGAACCAAGTGAGATTCGAATTCGCGACCTCCTAATCACGGAGCATGCGTATTGCACACTCCTCCATGCCAAGGATATTGATGCATTAACCGAATTTTCAACAAATAGAGAATTCAATCATGAAAAGGAAAGTTTCATATCAACTATTGAAAAAAGGAACCCTGCGTAAGAGGGATTAAAAACGCAACAAAATTAGAATAATGGATTTACTCAAAATAAGAAACTACTTTATTTCAGTATATATGAAAGGTTAGTGGAGGAACGAAAATAGAATGCCCCGGGGAAGACGTCGTGATGATAAACAGATGTTTATGTACCTAATCATTTTGGGAGTAATTGTAATTGCATTTGGAGCTATAGTAAATCAATCCGTCAATCCACCTGAATTATTTACTAGTGAGAATGACGATATCCGTCCTCTATCAGCTTCATTAACTGGAGGAGGAATCTTCGGAACAGTTAGCAGC